>Ga0137385_10002455_pt1 | contig 15815 bp, 11 predicted proteins | sample SagtaG_FD_104921 | JGI IMG/M metagenome (GOLD analysis project Ga0137385, IMG submission 104921) | Vadose zone soil microbial communities from Sagehorn Ranch, Mendocino, California, USA - Sage2_R_80_16 metaG | ecosystem: Environmental > Terrestrial > Soil > Vadose zone | place: USA: California...
CGTGCTCGGAGCGGGGGATTGGCGCATCCTGCTCCTTTTCGCGGCGCCGAATATCCTGCCACCGATCGCCTTCGTCGCCGTACTCGATGTCGCCAGGATGATGATTTTCGAGGCGATCCTCGGCTTTCTTGGGCTCGGCATCCAACCGCCGACGCCTAGCTTCGGAAGCATCATCGCGGATTCGCGCAAATATCTCATCAATGCCTGGTGGATCGCCACGAGCCCCGGCTTATTTCTGGCTCTCGCGCTGATGTTGATCAATCTCATGGGCTCGGCGCTCGAAAAAGCCCGCAACAAGATTTTCGGAGGCGCCTGAGATGGACTCTTCCCTCATTCTGGAGGTATGCGATCTCGTCGTTGGCCGCGTGTCGAACGCCGATGCTCCTCTTTTGGAAGGGATCAGCCTCCGTTTGCACGCTTCGGAGATATTGGGTGTCTATGGTGAGAGTGGTGCGGGCAAGACGATTCTGAGTCGCGCGCTCGCCGACTGGCTTCCCGAAGGCCTGGTCTATCGGGCTGGCAGTGTCGCCTTCGCAGGGCAGAACATTCTAAAGCGCGGCTCGCGGAGCACCTATCGGAATGGACGGGACATCGCCTACATCAGTTCGAAACCGCAAAGCGCGCTCGATCCGACCCAGCCGGTCGGAGTTCAGATCGCGGAGAAACTGCAAAGCGTTCGCCCTGAATGGAATAGGCGCGAATGCCGCGACCGGGTCATGCAGCTCCTTGCCGAGGTCCATATTCCCTCGCCGATGGAACGCTACTTTGAATATCCTTCGCGGTTTTCCGGCGGGATGATGCAGCGTGCTATGATCGTCGATGCGATCTGTGCCGAGCCAGCCGTTCTGATCGCCGACAACATCACCCAGCCGCTTGATGTGACAATAGGAGCCCAGATAGTGGCTTTGCTGCACGATCTTTGTCTGCGGCACAAGACGGCGACGATCTACCTATCTTCGTCTCTGGCCACGCTTGGCCAATTCGGCCTGGAGACGGCCGTTTTGCATCAGGGCCGTCTCGTCGAGCAGCAGGCGTTTCCGAACCTGATTGCATCGCCGCGATCAGACTATACGAAGCGCGCAATCGAAAGCGTGCCGCGCATTTGGTCGCTGAGCGGAGGCCCGGTTGCGCGGCGAAGAGCTGATGACGCCCCCCTAATGCGGATCGAGAATGTGCATCGCACCTACCTTGCGCGTAAGCGCGGCACGTTCAACACCTTCAACAGGATTCAGGCCGTGCGCGGCGTGAGCATAGACATCATGCCACGCGAGAATTTCGGCATTGTCGGTGAGTCAGGTTGCGGCAAGTCGACGCTAACCCGTTTGATCGCTTGGCTAGAGGTACCCGATCGGGGCGAGATATGGCTCAGGGGAGTATCTTTGCGTGGCTTGTCGTCTCGCCAACTGATCACCAAGCGCAACGAGTTCCAGCTGCTGCTCCAGGATCCCTATAACGCGCTGCCGCCGCGCACGACGGTCGGCCGGATGATCGAGGAAGGCCTGCGCATTCGCGGCGGGACAACAGATATGCGGACGCGCGTGATCGCGGCCATGAAGGAGGTGGGGTTGTCGCCCGATTTTTACGACGAATTGCCAAACGTGCTTTCAACTGGCGAGCGTCAGCGCATCTCTATCGCACGGGCTCTGATCCTTGATCCGAAGCTGCTGATTCTCGACGAGACGCTTTCTTCGCTGGATCAGCGGGAGCAGTCCAAGCTGGTCGAACTGTTCTCGGAGCTTCAGGAGAAGAATGATCTTACTTATGTCTTCATTTCTCACGATTTGGCGATGGTTCGAAAGGTCTGCACCAGGATCGCGGTGATGTATCTCGGAGAGTTCGTAGAAGTCGCCGACAATCACGATCTCTTCTTCGATCCTCAGCATCCCTATACGAAAGCGCTATTGTCAGCGGCCCCGACGCTCGAAACGAAGCCGCAGGAAGCCAAGGACTACATACTGGACGGGGAACCACCAAGCCCGATCGACATTCCGCCGGGTTGCAGTTTTGCGTCGCGTTGCCCGCATGCCATTGCGCGCTGCCGGGTCGAGACGCCTCTCCTGCGCGAGCATAAGCCAGGACGGCTCGCGGCCTGTCACCTGCTCGATCAGGCGGATGCGGCCGCGGCGTGAGCCGCTAGACGAAGTTTCTCGTCATATTACCATTAACCAGGGAAGAGGAACGGTTAGGTACGTCCGCCTACGATGTCCACGCGTCACTGCGTGACTCTAGATGGGCATCGTCACCATGCGCCAAAGCGTTTCGGTGAGGACGGCTAGTCCCTTGTCGAGCGCCGCCTCATCGGTGAACTCACGGGCGTTATGACTGAGGCCGCCGCGACTTGGGACGAATATGAGCGAGGCTGGCGTACGCTTCTGCACAGCGAGGGCGTCATGTCCCGCTATGGTCTTGAGTGGGATGGCCGTGAGCCCCAAATCGGCAGTCACTTCATGGATTAGATCCGCACCGGCGGGGTCGAGCCGGGCAGGGCGCCTGCGCTCGTCGATCGCAATGTCGAGGGCAATCCCGATCGGCGTGCAAGCGGCAGCGACGCGTTGGAGGAAGCGGTCGCCGACTATTCCAGTGACAGCCTCATCTTCATGACGGATTTCGAACCAGACCTGCACTCTGGCCGGAACGACGTTGGGCGAGTTTGGCGCAACGTCGATTCTCGCCGCCGAAGCATGGACACCGAGCGGCTCGCGTTCGACCTCATCGTAAAGAATGTCGATGGCACGCGCCGCGCCCCGCAACGCGTCGCGGCGTTGTGGCATCGGCGTCGGTCCGGTATGGGAGGCCTCACCCGAGAACACGATCGAGAGCTTGCGGGCTGCCCATGCGCTGGGCACGATGCCGATCTCGGCGCCCGCCTCCTCTAGTCTGGGGCCTTGCTCGACATGGAGTTCCACATAGCGCACGGGCTCCATCCCCAGCGCATCCCGTCCGCGATAGCCGATGGCTTCCAACGCCTCTCCGAGTGTCACGCCGTTTCCGTCCGTCAGCGAACAGGCCACCTCGGCGGCCAATGTGCCGGCGAACACCGAACTCCCGGTGAGGCTCGGCTGAAATCGAGCGCCTTCCTCGTTCGTCCAATTGACCAGAACAAGATTGCGCTTTGCCATGCCAGGATATTTAGCCGCGCGAGCGAGCACGGCGTCAGTTGCCAGCAACCCCGCCAGCACGCCGTAAACGCCGTCATACCTGCCGCCTGTGCGCTGGCTGTCGAGATGAGAGCCGACCAGCACAGCCTCGCGGGAGGCCGGGGCAAGACGGGCTGCGCCGAACATATTGCCTATGGAATCGATGGTCAGGGTGAGCCCCCGCGCGGCCATCTCTTTGGCGAGTTGGTCGCGGGCGGCTTTGTCATCGAGACTGCCAGTCAGGCGGCAAACGCCGCCGTCGTCGGTCGCGCCGAAGCGAGCGAAATCGGCAATTAATTGATGCAGAGTTCGACCCAAGGGCCAATGCCTCAGGCGCGGGGCGCCAGCGGCCAATCCATGGCCACCTCGCGCATGTCTTCGAGGGCCTTGGTGACTTGCAGCACGCCCAAATCGTCGAAGCGATGGCCGATCACCTGGACGCCGACCGGCAGATGCCGGTCGTCGAAGGTGGCGCACACGGTGGAGGCAGGCTGTCCGGTCTGGTTGAACATCGCCGTGAACACGGTATGAGCAAGCGGCATCGAGCGATCCGGACCGGACGATTCGGCGGGAAAGTTGACCATCGGTGTGGTGGGAGCGACGAGATAGTCATAGGGCTCGAAGGCGGTCAGCAGCTTTGCTTTCATCTGTGCGATCTGTCCTAGCGCCTTGTAAACATCCGGCCCGCTGTATTTGGCGGCGCCGAGGGCCCAGTCACGCACACAAGCGTTGATGCCGTCTTCTCCATGCGGTGGCAATCCACTGAACTCGACGAAACCGCGCACCTGCAAGAACAGGTCGATCGGCGCGTAGGCGTCGAAATCGAGAGGCGAAACGAAGGGCTCGACGATAGCGCCTGCGCCAGCCAGCGCCCTGCCCGCCCATTCGACGGCAGCGCGCACCGGGGCCTCGGGCTTAGGGCCAAAACCCATGTCGGTTAGCACCCCAATCCGCAGGCCCTTCATATCCCGGTCCAGCAGCTCGTGATATGGTGTCGAATTGGCCGGAAAGCTCCAGGAGTCGCGTTCATCCGGCCGCGTCAGCACCGTAAGCAGACGGGCGATGTCCTCGACGCTGCGCCCTATTGGCCCTGCCATACGCATCGTGTCCGGCGGTACATGCGCTACGCGGCCATGCGTTGGCTTCAGGGAGGCCAGCCCGCAGTGAGCGGACGGCAGGCGCACCGAACCGGCTATGTCGGTGCCGATTGTCAAATGTCCGATGCCGGCCGCGATTGCTGCCCCAGCCCCCGAAGAGGAGCCGCCTGTGTTCCACGCGAGACCCCAAGGATTGCGCGTAATGCCGTGCATCGAACTGACGCCGGAGGCAAGCAGACCACAATCGGGCATGGTGGTCTTGGCAAAGATCGGCGCGCCGCTTTCTTGAAGCGCCAGCGCCGGCGGGGAATTGTAGGTGGAGGGCGGCAAGTCCCGATTCGCCTTTATGCCGTGCGTAGAGTGCCAACCCTCGATCGCTACGCTATCCTTGACCGTCGTTGGCACGCCATCGAGCAGGCCGAGAGGCGTCTTCGCCTTCCAGCGGACCTCGGACGCCTTGGCGACGGCCAATGCCTCTTCAGGACGGAAGCAGAACAGCGCATTGATAACCGGATTCACGGACTCGGCATGCGCTAATGTAGTCTTCAAAACCTCGACGGGAGATAAGCTCCTCTTCGAATAGGCGCCGACAAGTTCGCGGACGCTCATCTTGACCAATTCTTCGATCGACATCCGTTATCCGCCAATTCTCGCTCGCGACGCGGCGCACCGTATGGCCACCGTCTTTTGCTAAGTCCCGTCGTTGTTGTGAAGAATTTATCGTACATTCTCCACCCGCCGATAGGTTGTCGGTCTGACGGCAAAGCAATGGTGGAGCTACAGACATCCACATTGCTTCGATCCTGACGAAACTGCGGGGCGAGGAATGTCGTGGGGCATATCGTCCCCCGATCTTTGGACTCCAAATTGCAAGATGAGATTGCAAGATGAGCGCCGGAAGGGGAGACCCGAGGCAGGATGAGTAAATTCGAATTGGAATTAGCGCAGGTTCTGGCGGCGGTGCGTGCCGTGCCAGGTTGGGATGGGCGCGCGATCGTGGCCGAGCCAGCCATTCCGGTCCTGGCTTCGCCGAGTTGGCGCGGTGTCGATGGCTCGCCCTGGCGCGCTTCAGACAAGGAGAGCGGCGAGAGTCTATTCATTAAAGTCATGGACTCGGATGCGCCACTCTACATTGACGTGGCCTGCGCGTTCGAAGCTGCGCGCCGCGCGTCCGATCTCGGCATCGGCCCAACCGTGATGTCGGCCAACGCTACGTCGGGCGTGCTGGTGATGGAGGACCTCAACACAGGCTGGCGCGTCGGAACGCTCGAGCGCATGCTCGATCCGGCTTTGGTCGACGCCGCGCTTGCTGCTCGCAAGACCTTTCAGAACGGACCACCTTTATCGACTACGCGCGGTGTCTTCGAAGAGATAGAACATTTCCATGCGGCGGCTGTAGCCGCCGCGGCGGAACTACCGCCCGACGCAGATTGGCTGCTGGCTGAATTACGCTTCGCTGCCGGGGCGATGAGGGAAAGCGCAGGCCCTCCCGTCCCGATACATGGGGATGGCAACGTGTCGAATATGTTGATCAGCGATTCCGGCGAAGTTCGCCTAGTCGATTGGGACCGCGCCACGAATGCAGATCCACTGGAGGATATAGGCAGCTTCCTGGTCGAAGCGTTCGATCAGGAGCCGGAGGCTTGGGATACGTTTGCTCGCTACACGGGGAGTCGTGACGAGTGCGCCTTTAGTCGCGCGCGCATCTATGGGGTCGCGGACGATTTCCGTTGGGGATTGATCGGCGCTCTTCTGGCCGCCAAATCGCAGCGCAAGACCTACGAGTTCTACAAATTCGCAAGCTGGCGTTTCCTGCGTTGCCGCATGGCCGTAAGCGAACCGCGCTTCGGCGAAACTCTACGGAGGGTTCGATGAGCGTCCTACGGCGTTTGGGCGAGGGGACGACCGCGCATGAGCATGATCTAGAGGAAGCTGTCAGCCGCGTTCCGCAATGGCGTGGCCGCAATATCTGCTATGCGCCGATGGCTGGCGGTCTCACGAACCAGAACTGGATTGTTGACGTCGAGAATGATTCGCGCAGATATTTTGTTAAAGTGCCAGGCGTGGGCTCCGAAATGTTCATCGATAGGATCGTCGCGAACGAGGCGGCACGCAACGCTCATGCGATAGGCATTGCGCCGGAGGTCATCTTCTTCGATCCGAAGGATGGGCTCGAGGTTACTGAATTCCTGGAAGGTTACCGCGCCTGCACCAATGCGGATTTTGCTGATCCGGCGATCCAGGGCGACGTTGTCGCGCTTTACGGCCGCCTTCACGCGGGCGTGGCTCTGGGGACGACCAAAACCATTTTCGATATGATTGAGGAACATATCGATCAGGGGCGGCAGCTAGGATCGCATTTTCCCGCCGATATGGCATGGATCGAGCATCGTTACCATCAGGCGAAAGCGGCGTTCATGGCATCGGGTCTTGATCTGGTGCCATGCTTCAATGATCCGATGCCCGGCAACTTCCTCCTAAGCGATGATCTCGCCATTTCGAGGCCGATGAAGCTCATCGACTATGAGTATGCCTCCAACAACGAGCGAAGCTACGAACTGGGCGTGTTGTTTGCCGAGATGTTCTTCGACGAAAAGCTGATTGTCAGACTTGTCGAGCAATACGCAGGGACCGCTCGTCAGCAGTTCGTCGCTCGTGTGATGGTCAGTCGCGCTCTGGCGGATGTAAAATGGGCGACGTGGGCGGTGGTGAACCGCAAGCTGAAGGACTGGGACTTTGACTATCAAAAATATGGCGTCTGGAAATACAGGCGCGCCCGCGACGTCATGTACGATCCGCGCTGGGAAAGCTGGCTCCGCACGGTGTAGCAATCCGACGGCCGAGACTGCTCAGGAAGGGGGCGTCGATGCGGTCGACAACGTTCTCCCGTCTCGTCGCATTCTCCGTCGTCGGTTCCGCGCTGCGGTCGCCCGGACGGGCGGGCTGGCGAACGTCCCGCGGCGCTATGCGGAACTGGCGGCTGAAGGTGCGGGAAAAATGGGAAACGTTCTTGAAGCCAACCTCATAGGCAACTTCCGATACGGTGCGGTGGCCCTTTTGATCAGCGACGAGCAGTTCGTAGGCGCGTTGCAGCCGCCTTACCTGGACGAATTGCCCAACGGTCGTCTCGTCGTCGTTGAAGAGGCTGTAGAGATAGCTCAATGAAATTCGGCTGCTCGCTGCGATCCTTTTGGGCGAAAGGTCCTGATCGCCCAGGTGTTTTTCGATGAAATCGAAAATTCGACGCCTCAGATGGTAGCGCGAGTTGCGCACGTCCATGGCAGCGCCACGGTCTTCCGCGCCGATCGTGAGAGCAATGAAGCTGATAACTTCAGTCGCAAGGGCTTCGGGATTCGGCGGAGGACGATCACCGAAAATGTCGACTACGCCGCGAATCAGATCAACCAGAAGACGGCTCATATGCTCGTTTGCGTTGAAGCGGCGGCTGAGATGATCGTCGACAGACGCGAGGCGGCCCCGTAGTTCGGTTGCGGGGATGTGTACAAGGATCAGCGTGGCGCCGTTCTCTGATGATAGTTCGCAGAATGCCCTCTGGCTCAGCAGGACATATTGGCTCGCGATGGCAACACCGCTTCTGCAGTGCTGAGTAAAATTGAGAGAACCGGTGAGCGGCATCACGAGCAAATAGGAAGGATCCGTTGCGCTGCTCTCGCTGTCGTCATCGCGGACGAAGTACCTCTCCGTAGCGGCAACGTCGATGGATAGGCGACCGATCTGGATCTGCCTCGCAATGATCAATCCGCTTCCGGCATCCGAAACATGCATGGCGATTGGTCCCGTTAGATCGATGGAATGGCCTGACATGCGCTTGAGGTTAACTGCGTAACGCTTGGTCTCTTGATCCCCAGTCCGTAATCCCGAAGCGCGATCCAACGAAGAACGGCGCTTCTCGCGATGGTGCGGCGGCGGCAACCGCCATCGAGGCACAAGCTTGCCTTTAGCGACGGCTGCCGAGGGCCTCCGCGATATTCCTGACGGACGCGTATTCCAGTCCTCAAGGGACGAGAGCCCATCTTGCGACAATTTGAAGACATGATATGTTGGAAGTCAACACTAAATATGTGGCATCTTCCACATTTTATTTGTCGAGGTCTGTTCAATCAAAGGGCGCTGCTTGATGCAGAAAACGCTTCATATGCGGGAAATCGACAAATTAAATTGGACGGTTGACGTTTGCTGGGGTCTTGGCGGGCCGCTATTTCTCTACCGCGATGGGCAAAATTGTGGAACACTCCATATTGAGCGCCGAGCAATTCGTTGGGGGTGAAGGACGGGAAGTTGAGACATCAAGCGCGACTTGCGTGGCAAACTACTTCAATGTCTTGGCACAGAAGAAAGCAGAAAATTGCCGAACCTCGCTGTGCATCTGAAAAGCGAGCTGTGATGGGAACGACTGGTGAAGGCGCATAGCGATCTTTGATCGGCCCTTGTTGTGCTCGCAAGCTAGTCAATCGACATAGGCCAATGCCGGCGTTCTTTGCAGTCGTTGGGGCGGGAGCCTTGCCCATTCCGATAGTCTGCGAGACCTGCGAGCGACGGCCGGCGCGATCACGTGAATAGCGCCAACGCAAATGCCGTTGTTGGAAGAGGTGTCGCCAGCTGGATCATTGGTCATGAAACCTCTCCTTGACATGCCCCTCTTAAATAGCGGATGAGACTCATCAACGCGGAAGAGACTGTCCAGTCGGGATCGATCGGATGGCGCCGAAGGAGCAACCGCCCCAGAAAATCTCAGGCAAAGAGACCGCGTCTAATTTTTCGAACTCTGAAAAGCGGAGCCGCAGCTCCCGCCGATGGTGTAAATCGCTGCTCAGTTCGTGAGCAACGGTGAAGCTCTCAGGTCAATGACAGAGGGGGCGTTTCAAACCCGCGCCGCGGGAGGGAGCGCCTATGACCAAAGACCAACCTCATATCGCCGTGATCGGGGCAGGCATTACGGGCATCACTACGGCCTATAATTTAGTTAAACGCGGCTGCAACGTGACGGTTTTCGATCGTCAGCCCTACGCCGCGATGGAGACATCTTTCGCGAATGGCGGGCAGCTATCGGCTTCCAATGCCGAGGTTTGGAATAGCTGGGCCACCGTGCTGAAGGGCATTAAGTGGATGTTCGTGCCCGGCGCGCCGCTTCTAGTGCATCCGAAACCCTCTTGGCACAAGCTGTCCTGGATGGCCGAGTTCGTCGCCGCGATCCCGAAATACGAGGAAAACACTGTTACGACTGCTCGCCTCGCGATCGAAGCGCGAGACCATCTAACGCGCATGGCAGCGGAAGAAAATATTGACTTCGATTGCGAAACCCGCGGCATCCTGCACTTCTACCACAACAAGGCTGATTTCGACTCGGCGGAACGGGTATCGAAACTACTTGCGAAAGGCGGACTCGAGCGCCGTCCGGTGACGCCCGAGGAAATCAAATCCCTGGAGCCTGCGCTTAAGGGCGCGTTCTACGGCGGGTTCTACACTGCCTCCGATTTCACCGGCGATATCCATAAGTTTACCAGCGGCCTGGCGCGTGCATGTGAAAGGCTGGGCGTGATCATGCGCTTCGCGACTGACGTCACGCTGATCGCGCCATCGGACCGTGCCGTGACGATCCGCAGCCGTTCCGTTGAGGCATCATTGAGTGATGCCATCGGACCGGTCGAGGTTACAAGCTTCGACCAAGTCGTGATCTGCGGCGGAGTTATGTCGCGCCAACTTGGTCAGCAGGCCGGCGACCGGGTGAATGTCTATCCGGTGAAGGGCTATTCGATCACGGTGAACCTTCCCGAAAAATCCGATCAAGATGCTGGCCCTTGGATGAGCTTACTCGACGACAAAGCAAAAATCGTCACGAGCCGGCTGGGGCAGACGAGATTCCGGGTTGCGGGTACGGCGGAATTTAATGGTGTGAACAAGGATATCCGCGCCGAGCGCATCGCGCCGCTCGTTGCGTGGTGCCGGGCCCATTTCCCTGGCATGAGCACTCGGCAGGTAGTGCCATGGGCGGGGCTACGCCCGATGATGCCTGACATGTTGCCGCGTGTCATGCGGGGGCGCAATCCACGTATTCTTTATAATACCGGCCATGGTCACCTGGGTTGGACCTTGTCGGCGGCAACGGCCGATGCAGTCGGCGCACTCGCGACGTCGCGCAGCAATGCGATCTGACGCGGCTCCACCGGTTCTGACGATGCTGCGCTGACATCAATCAGCCGGCCGCGACGCTAGAAACGTCGCGCAACGAGAGTTTTGCACGAGATCAGCTTTCGTTGCTCGCATCCAGGATGTTAGGCGTCCATGGCAAGAGAGCGGTGCCGGCAGACAGTCTTGAGTCGCGCAATCGGCTTCCGGAAAAGGTTGGTCCACTGGGCCGGAACTGTCGCCTTGGCATCTCTTTCATCAGTTCGAAGTCGCAATGCGTGCTCGATCCGATCCGGCGGGTCGAGGTTCATATCGCTAGAAAACTGCTCGGCAGTCACTCTGAATGGAATAGGCGGCGAATGCCGCGACCGTGCCATCCAACTCTTTGCTGAAGTTTTGAATCCCTCGTGACGTTGCTACGGTCTTGGCGCTCTGCAATTTCATTGCCCTGATTGTACAGGCATTGTGCAACATTCCATATCGATGCATTTTCCTGGCGTTGGAGTTAGGTGCCATCGACGAGCCCTGGATCCTATCGGTGAATCGCATCAAGGAGCCGGCTTGCGCCAGAAAACGAGATCCCTGTGTTGAGCGCCTTCAACGGACAATTCGTTCGGGTGGACGACGGGAAATCAGAACAAAACATCAAGTGCAATTTACGTGACAGGCCACTTCAATTGCAGCGCTCTTTCGCTTCGATTGCGTCGATGGGAGCTACCTTGTGGCTCCGTTGAGAAACAGCACGATGCAGCCCGAAGATATGTCGTGAACTCTGTGCAGTTCATGTTCCCGATTCTTCAAGACGTGAAAATAGGCGCGGTAAGCAATACGCGAGAGTTGGCAGTTGAGGAATGATTATGGATGCGAGGCAGGTAAAGACGACCGTTGAGGCTCGGGAGATTGTAGAGAAACGCGGCCTTTCCCATGTGAAGGTAGGCTTCGTTGATCTCGATGGCGTGGTGCGCGGCAAGTATTTAGCGCGCAGCAAGTTCTTCGCTTGTCTCGAATCTGGAGTTAAATTCTGTGACGTCGTGTTCGGCTGGGATTCTAATGATCAACTCTACGATGCATCGACCTTTACCGGTTGGCACACGGCGTTTCCGGATGCGACGATGCGCATTGACCCGGCCACTTGCCGCAACGTGCCTGACGAAGGCGACATGCTGTTCTTTCTCGGTGAGTTCGAAGGCGAGGCGGCGGCGCTTTGTCCTCGGCGATTGCTCGGGCGGATCGTCGAGCGCGCCGCCGCCATGGGGCTCAAGGCGTCGGCCGCCGCAGAATTCGAATTCTTCGTCTTCGACGAGACGCCGCACAGCATTCGCGACAAGAAATACCGTGATCTGAAAACCCTGACACCGGGCTGGTTTGGCTACTCGATGTTGCGCTCGTCGGTGGAGTCGGATTTCTATCATGCGCTGATCAAGCTCGGCATCGAGATGGATGCGCCGATCGAGGGTCTTCATACCGAGACGGGGCCTGGCGTTCTCGAAGCCGCGATCGAATATACCGATGCGCTGGCGGCGGCCGATCGAGCTGTTGTGTTCAAGACCTTTTCGAAAGTGCTGGCCCAGCGCATGGGCAAGATGCTGACCTTCATGGCCAAGTGGTCGAATTCCTATCCCGGCCAGTCGGGCCATTTGCATCTGTCGCTGCGCGGGTCGGACGGAACGCCTGCGTTTCATCAGGCGGGACGATCCGGCAATATGTCCGACGTGATGCGCTGGTTCGTGGGCGGCCAGCAAGCGCTCTTGCCGGAATTGCTGGCGATGGTCGCCCCGACCGTCAACAGTTATTCCCGCCTGATCCCGGGATTTTGGGCGCCGACCGATGCGACGTGGGGCATCGAGAACCGCACCTGCGCGCTGCGGGTCATCCCGGGTTCGCCGTCGAGCCAGCGGGTGGAGTATCGGGTCGCGGCGGCCGACATCAATCCGTATCTCGCGATCGCGGCGGCTCTCGGCTCCGGGCTGTGGGGTATCGAGAACAAAATCGAGCCCGACGCGCCGATCTCCGGCAATGCCTATGAGGGACCGCACGCGCCCGAGCGCGCGTTGCCACGGCGGCTCTCCGACGCGGCGGAGCGGCTGGTTGCATCCAAGCCGGCGCGCGAATTGTTTGGCGATGTCTTCGTCGATCATTACGCGATGAGCCGCAAGTGGGAAGAGCGCGAATTCCAGCGGGCCATCACCGATTGGGAACTGGCGCGCTATTTCGAGATCATCTGAATCGTTGAGGCCGAGCGGTTCGGCAATGGAGGCATGGTGAACGATATCGTCTGTATTTCCCCAGTCGACGGCAGCGAGGTTGCGCGTCGCACACTTGCGTCGCGCGCCGAGGTGGGAGCGGCTCTGTCCACTGCAAGGAAGGCGCAGCGTCGATGGGCGGCCACTCCGCTGGCTGAACGCAAAGCCAAGATGGTTGAATTTCTCGCGGCGCTGCTCGCTCAAAATCAGGAAATCGTACCCGAGCTTGCGATGCAGATGGGCCGTCCCATTGGTTACGGTGGTGAGATGCGTGGCTTCGAGGAGCGGCTGCGCGCGCTGATCGAGATTAGTGATGAGGCACTTGCGCCGATCGTGCCTGCCGCAAGGGCCGGGTTCAGTCGCAGCATCAAGCGGGTGCCCGCTGGGGTCGTTCTTGTTGTCGCTCCTTGGAACTATCCATATCTCACGGCAGTGAACTCGATCGCGCCCGCGCTGCTGGCCGGCAACGCGGTAATTCTGAAGCATGCGGCCCAGACGATCCTTGTTGGTGAGCGTTTCCAGGCGGCGATGGATCGGGCGGGTCTGCCCAAGGGCTTGTTTACAAATCTGGTGACGGATCATGAATCCACAGCCCGTATGATCAGCTCACGCGAGGTCGATCACGTCAATTTCACAGGCTCGGTCGGGGGCGGCCGAGCCATCGAACGCGCCGCCGCCGGCACTTTCACGACGCTTGGGCTCGAGCTTGGCGGCAAGGACCCCGCCTATGTGCGGCCCGATGCGCCATTTGAATTTACGGTCGAGAACCTCGTTGATGGCTCATTCTTCAATTCGGGCCAATGCTGTTGCGGCATTGAGCGCATCTATGTGCATGAAACTCTCTACGACCGATTTGTCGGGGAATTCGTCGATCTCACGTCCCGCTACGATCTGGGCAATCCGCTCGAAGAAAAAACCACGCTCGGCCCCATGGCGGCGACCCGGTTTGCGCAGACTGTCCGCGACCACATCGCCGACGCTCTGGCCAAGGGCGCTACCGCACTTGTCGACCGCGCCCGCTTTCCAGCCGACGCCGCGCACACGCCGTATCTCATGCCGCAGGTTCTCACCGGCGTCGACCATTCAATGACGGTGATGATGGAGGAAAGCTTCGGCCCAGTGGTTGGAATCATGAAGGTAGCCTCGGACGAGGAGGCGATCCAGCTCATGAATGACAGCCCTTATGGATTAACGGCGTCGATCTGGACGTCAGATGAGCAAGCGGCGGAACGGATCGGGGATCAGGTTTCAGCCGGAACGATATTCATGAACCGATGCGATTATGTTGATCCGCAGCTGGCCTGGACTGGCGTCAAGGACACCGGGCGCGGCGCCGCCATGTCGCGCCTTGGATTCGACGCCATGACCCGACCCAAATCCTACCATCTCCGCACAAAGATCTAAGGCTGAATTCATGACGAATCATCTCAAGGGCGCGTGGAATTTTCCGACCAGGGTTGTCACCGGCGTCGGGCGCATTTCCGAACTAGCCGATCTTGCGCGCGCCAACGGAATAAAGGCCCCGCTTGTCGTCACCGACAAGGGGCTGCTCGAACTGCCGCTTATCCCCCACATCATGCGGCTGCTGGCCGATGGGGGGCTGAAAGCGGGTCTGTTCGGGGATGTCAAAAGCAACCCGACCGAAGCCAATCTTTTGGCCGGGGTTGAAGCCTTCAAGAAGGGGCGTCATGACGGCGTGATCGCGGTCGGCGGCGGCTCGGCCCTCGATATCGGCAAATGCGTCGCCTTCATGGTAGGCCAGAATCGACCTGTTTGGGATTTCGAGGATGTAGACGACTGGTGGACCCGCGCCAATCCGAATGCGATCGCACCGATCATCGCCGTACCGACGACGGCAGGCACGGGATCGGAAGTTGGGCGCGCCGGAGTCATTACCAACGAGGCTACCCACGGCAAGAAGATCATCTTCCATCCGGCAATGATGCCAAAGTTTGCGATCCTAGACCCGGAACTTGGAGTGGGCCTGCCCCCGTTTCTTACGATGGCGACTGGCATGGACGCGCTTGCCCACTGTTTCGAGGCCTATTGTGTCGAAGCGTTCCATCCTCTCGCCGATGGCGTGGCGCTAGAGGGAATGCGGATCGTCAAGGAATATCTACCACGCGCTGTCGCGCAAGGCACCGATCTGGAGGCGCGCGCTTATATGTTTGCGGCCGCCTCGATGGGCGCGACGGCATTCCAGAAAGGGCTGGGCGCCATCCATTCGATCTCGCACCCGGTTGGGGCGCGCTACGATACCCACCACGGGCTGACCAACGCGGTCGTGTTTCCCTACGTCATGATCTGCAACAAAGCTACAATCGAAGCCAAGATGGAGCATGTTGCTCGGGTCTTGAACCTCCCGGGTCAGGGCTTTTCGGCCGTGCTGGCTTGGATCCTCGAATTCCGCAAAGCGCTCGGCGTACCCTCTTCGCTTGCCGAATTGGGCGTCCGCGAAGCGGATGCGAAAGCCATAGCGGCCGATGCCGTAGCAGACCCGACTGCCGGCTCCAACCCGCGTCCTCTTTCGCAAGCCGAGTTCGAAAAGCTGATTCTGGCGGCCATACGCGGCGATCTTGGAGGCTGATCGTGAAGCGCCCGCTTCGCCTCCTCGTCGCTGAGGGCAACACGTCGGAAGGGCGCAGCCGCATGGCGGCTCAGGCCGGAGAGACGCCGGGCGAAGGCTATGCAAACGCCTTGCGGTCGATCGCGCCCGATGCGCGAATCGACCTCTGCTTTCCGGCAGATGAGGATCCGAAATTGCCGGCGCCGTTGGAATCTTACGACGGAGTCGCCATTACGGGATCGGCCTTGAACATTTACCGTGGCGAGGTGGCCTCGCTTCGCCAGATTGAATTCGCTCGCGCGATTTTTGCGCGTCATATCCCGTTTTTCGGCTCCTGCTGGGGTCTGCAAGTGGCGGTGGTTGCGGCGGGCGGCGAGGTAGGACGCAACGCGAAGGGCAGGGAAGTGGCGTTCGCCCGCAAGGTGATTCTGAACGACGTGGGCCGCGCTCATCCGCTCCATCGCGGCCGTGACATCGCCTTCGACGCGCCGGCCATCCATGGCGACGAAGTGGTGCGGCTGCCGCCCGATTCGACGGTGACGGCCTGGAATGCGCTGAGCCGGGTCCAGGCGGCCGAGATCCGTCATGACGGCGGCGTTTTCTGGGGCGTGCAATACCACCCAGA
>Ga0137385_10002458_pt1 | contig 15813 bp, 15 predicted proteins | sample SagtaG_FD_104921 | JGI IMG/M metagenome (GOLD analysis project Ga0137385, IMG submission 104921) | Vadose zone soil microbial communities from Sagehorn Ranch, Mendocino, California, USA - Sage2_R_80_16 metaG | ecosystem: Environmental > Terrestrial > Soil > Vadose zone | place: USA: California...
CCGGCGCGAGCGCCTCGGCCGCCAACGTGCGCAGCAGCGACCGGAACCGCGGCCGGGCGAGCTCCGCGACCAGCGTGTCCGCCGCCGCCGACCGACGGGCCAGCAGCGCGGACAGCACGTCACCGAACGCGGTCAGGTCGACCTGGGGCAGCGTGGTGGCGTTCTCCGCGAGCCGTTCGCACAGCACGTCCAAGTCGCGGACCTCGCCCAGCAGCGCGCCGAGCCAGGCCAGTTCGTCCCGCAGCCAGCCCGCCTGCGGCCCGAACCCGCCCTGGTCCATCCGCAACACGACCCGCATCCGCCGCGCAGCGACCCGCATCTGGTGCACCGACTCCGGTTCGTCCGCCTGTCCGGCGGTCACCTGCTCGACCAGCAGCACGCGGAGCTGTGCGTCGACGGTCGCGCGGAGATGCGCGGTCAGTCCGTCGCGCCGGCCCGCGGTCCGTGGTTCGGCAGGCAACCGGAGCCGACCAGCGGTCAGCGGACGCGGACGGCGTCCGGACGTAGCGGGCGGTGGCTCGGTCACCACGGAAAGTGTGGTCATAAACATGGATTCTAGGTGAACCTCAGATAACTAAGAGATAGCGTTCGCGCTGTCCTGGATGTCGGACATGAGCCGGCGGTCGTGACGGTTTACCGGATCGACGCATGTCAGGCATTGCGATGGCCGGTGTCGTCGCGCATCGTATGGAGCCATGGTCGCCGAGCCCGCTCCCGATCCCGCCGGCCTGCTCGCGGTCGCGGTGGCCGAGGCGCGGGCCGGATTGGCCGAGGGCGGCATTCCGATCGGCGCGGCGCTGTTCGACCGGGCCGGCACCCTGCTCGGCAAGGGCCACAACCGCCGGATCCAGGACGACGACCCGTCGATGCACGCCGAGACGGCTGCGTTCCGTAACGCCGGTCGCCGGCCGGGCTACGCCGACACGATCATGGTCACGACGTTGTCGCCCTGCTGGTACTGCAGTGGGCTGGTCCGCCAGTTCGGCATCGGCGAGGTGGTGATCGGCGAGAACCGGACGTTCCACGGCGGGCAGGACTGGCTGGCCGAGCACGGTGTGCTGATCACCATGGTCGACGACGCCGACTGCGTCGCGCTGATGACCGACTTCATCAAGGCCCGCCCCGACCTGTGGTTCGAAGACATCGGGCAGGCTGAGACATGACCGACTACGTCCCCAGCATCGATCTGAGACCCTGGTTCGCGGGCACGGACGACGGCAGGCGCCGCGTCGCCGCGCAGGTCGACCATGCCCTGCGTACCGCGGGATTCCTGCTGGTCACCGGCCACGGCATCGAGTCGACCCTGCGTAACGAGGTGCGATCCCTGGCCCGGCTGTTCTTCCTGCTGCCCGACGAGGCCAAGGCCAGGTACGCGGTCAGCGTCGGCGGGCGCGGCTGGATCCCGCCCGGTGCGGAGGCCAACGGCTACGCCGAGGGCACCGCGACCCCGGCCGACCTCAAGGAGTCCTACTCGTTCGCGTCCGACGACCCGACCGGCGACCCGGAGACCGACGAGGTGTGGTTCCGGCCCAACGTGTGGCCGGCCGAGGTGCCGGCGCTGCGGTCGGCGCTGACCGAGTACCTCGGCCGGATGCGGGCGCTGTCGGACGAGTTGATGTCCATCTGCGCGGTGGCGCTCGGCCTGCCCGCCGGCCACTTCGCCGCCTACCTGCGGCATCCCACGTTCGGGTTCAACCTGAACTGGTACCCGCCGCTGCGCCGGGTCGGGCCGCCGGAGCCGGGCCAGTACCGGATCGGCCCGCACACCGACTTCGGCACGGTCACCGTGCTGGACCGCGAACCCGGCCTCGGTGGCCTGCAGGTCTTCACCGCCGACGGCCGGTGGGTGGACGCCCCGTTCGACCCGGACGCCTTCACGATCAACATCGGTGACCTGATGGCGCGCTGGACCGGCGACCGCTGGCGCTCCACCCGGCACCGCGTGCTCGCCCCGCCGCCCGACGCGTCGGAGGAAGAGTTGCTGTCCCTCGTCTACTTCTACGAGGCCGACCACGACGCGATGATCGAGTCGTTGCCGGCGCCGATCGGCACCACCAGTTACCCACCCGTCGTGTGGGGCGACTACCTACAAGCGAAATTGGCGGCGATCACCGTTGGCTGACTTGATGCTCCGTTGGTTGACCTCATGACGGCCGGCGCGGTCGCCGGCGAACCGGTCCGCGAGGGCACCTACGGCGACCGGATCGCCGCCGTGGAGCCCGGTGGCGTCGAGTTCATCCCGGTCGGCGACCGGCACGGCACCCCGTTGCAACTGATGTGGACGTGGACATCGCCGAACCTGGAGTTCGCCACGATCTTCGTCGGCATCCTCGGCGTCGGCATCTTCGGGTTGAGCTTCTGGCAGGCCGTGCTCGCGCTGCTGATCGGCAACCTGCTCGGCTGCCTGTCGCACGGTGTGCTGTCCGCACGCGGCCCTCGGCACGGTGTGCCGCAGATGGTGCTGTCCCGGATCGGTTTCGGCTACTGGGGCAACGTGCTGCCGGCCGGCCTGAACGCGATCACCGCCGGCATCGGCTGGTTCGCGGTGAACAGCGTGAGCGGCGCCTTCGCGCTGGCGGCGCTGACCGGCATGCCCGCGCTGCTCGGCCTGCTGATCGTGGTTCTGGCGCAGGTCGCCGTGGCGTTCTTCGGGCACAACCTGGTGCAGGCATTCGAGAAGTACGCCCTGGTATTCCTGGGAATCGTGTTCGTGATCACGACGATCGTGTTGCTGTCCAAGACACACACCACCGGCCTGCCGGGCAAGCCCCTCCCCGGCGGCTTTCTGATCACCGCCGGTGCCGCGTTCGGTTACGCGGCCGGCTGGAATCCGTACGCCGCGGACTACACCCGTTACCTGCCGGCGAACGTCAGCGCCAAGATGACCGGGTTGTGGGCCGGTCTCGGGGTGTTCGTGTCGTGCATGCTGTTGGAGATCGTCGGCGCGGCATCGGTGGCACCACTGGGCATCACCAGCGGCAACCCGACAGCCGCGTTCACCGGCCAGTTGCCAGGGTGGCTGGGCGACCTGACGCTGCTGGCCATCGCGCTGGGCGCCGTCTCGGCCAACGTGCTGAACATCTATTCCGGCGCGATGTCGTTCCTGACGCTGGGCATCCGGCTGCCGCTGGCCCTGCGGCGCGCACTGGTCGCGGTCGTGTTCGGCGTGATCGGCTTCCTGCTGGCCTGGTCGGGCCTGCACGACGCCGGCCAGAAGTACGAGAACTTCCTGCTGATCATCGCCTACTGGATCGGCCCGTGGCTCGGCGTGATGTTCACCGACCAGTACCTACGGCGAGGCCAGCGCATCGACACCCTGCTGTACGCCAAGTGGAACCAGAACTGGGCCGGCCCGATCGCGATGCTGGTCGGCATCGCGGTGTCGGTCCTGCTGTTCTCCAACCAGACCGACTTCGTCGGCGTGATCGCCAAGCAGGTCCCGGGGTTGGGCGACATCACGTTCCTGGTCGGCTTCGTACTGTCCGCCCTGCTCTACGTCCTACTACGCCCGGTCCTCGGCGCCAACCGAACGTCGCCGCCGGCTGATTAGTTGGCGTGGAGGACGCTGTTCAGTTCGACTCCGGTGCCCGTCCGCGACACGACTTCCACCACGCCGGTGGTGGAGTTGCGGCGGAACAGCAGGCCGTCCGAGCCGGAGAGGTCTCGGGCCTTGACCGTGCGACCGTCCGGCAGGGCGACCTTCGTGCCGGCCGTGACATAAAGACCTGCCTCCACGACGCAGTCGTCGCCGAGGGAAATGCCGATGCCGGCGTTCGCGCCGATCAGGCACCGTTCGCCGACCGTGATCGTGGTGGTGCCGCCGCCGGACAGCGTGCCCATGATGGACGAGCCGCCACCGACGTCCGAGCCGTCGCCCACGACGACGCCCGCGCTGACGCGACCCTCCACCATGGACGCGCCGAGCGTGCCGGCGTTGAAGTTCACGAAACCCTCGTGCATGACCGTGGTGCCGCTGGCCAGGTGCGCGCCCAACCGGACCCGGTCCGCGTCGGCGATGCGCACGCCAGTCGGCAGTACGTAGTCCACCATTCGGGGGAACTTGTCCACCCCATAGACCGTCACCGGTCCACGGGAGCGCAGCGCGAGGCGGGCCGACTCGAAGCCGTCCACCGGGCACGGGCCGTGGTTCGTCCAGACCACATTGGACAGTAGGCCGAACACGCCGTCCAGGTTCTGGCCGTGTGGGCGGACCAGGCGCCACGACAGCAGATGCAGCCGCAGGTACATGTCGTGCGCATCGACCGCCGCGTTCGACAACGACTCGATCGACGTCCGCACGGCGACCACCTCGACACCGCGGTCGGTGTCCGGGCCGAGAGCGTCCGCCACGGCCGCGCCAAGGGCGGCAACCGCTTCAGCAGGAGTCAGCCGGACCGTGCCGGCCGGCTCGGTGGTGCCCAGCTTCGGCTGCGGGAACCACGTGTCCAGTACGGCGCCACCGATGGTCACCGTCGCCAGGCCGACACCGTGCGCGCCTTCAGTGACAATCACGGGGACCACCGTAGTCAGCCGCTGGTCGGCAGGCTGGCCAGGGCCTGACTGAGCCGGTCCAGCTCCGTCCCGATCGTGGCGAGCGCCTTCGGGCAGTTCGTGCGCTGTGCGGGCGTCGGTGAGACAGCCGTGTCGCAGCTGCCCCGCTGATAGCTGTTCACGGCGTCCTGCAGCACCGTGATCTCACCGGACTGACCGGCCAGGTCGGCATGCAGGGCACCGATCGTGTTGGCCACCTCGGTCACGTACCGGCCACAGTTGGGGAACAGCTGGTCCGCCCGCGATCCCCGGCACGGGTCGCCCTTCAGCGCGGGCACCTTGACCTGGAGGTCCGACACGTTGTTGGTGTAGCCGGGGCCGGTGTTCCCGTTACCGGGCTGGGTGTTGGCACAGCCGGCCAGCAAAACCAGCGCGACCCCGGCGAGCACGCAGGCGACGCGGCGCATCACAGGTTCCTTCCATCGAAGCTGCGTCCAACGCTACGCACGCCGCGCAGGTCACTACTGTTGGGTCGGTGAGCCTCGACCTGTCCGCCGATCCGATCGACCTGACCGCCGCAATCGTCGACGTGCCCAGCGTGTCCGGCAACGAAACCGAACTCGCCGACGCCGTCCACGACGCCATCAAGAACCAGGCCGGCCACCTCGAACTGGTGCGCGACGGCAACACCGTCCTGGCCCGCACCAACCTGGGCCGCCCGCAACGTGTGGTGTTCGCCGGTCACCTGGACACCGTGCCGGTCAACGACAACCTACCGCACCACCGCACCGGCACCGGTGCGGACCAGATCCTGCACGGCTGCGGCACGGCGGACATGAAGTCCGGCGACGCGGTCCTGCTCACCCTGGCCGCCGCGGTCACCGACCCGACGCACGACCTGACCTTCGTGTTCTACGACTGCGAGGAGGTCGAGGCCGCCCGCAACGGCCTCGGCCGGATCGAGCGGGAACTGCCCGACTGGCTGCGTGGCGACCTGGCGATCGTGTGCGAGCCGTCCGGCGCGGTGGTGGAGGCCGGCTGCCAGGGCACGATGCGGATCGAGGTCCGCACCGCAGGCCATCGCGCGCACACGGCCCGCGCCTGGATGGGCAACAACGCCGTGCACGCCATGGGCACGGTGCTGGACCGCCTGGCCACCTACGAGCCACGTCGCCCGGAGATCGACGGCTGCCACTACCGCGAGGCCCTCCAGGCGGTCGGCATCCGCGGCGGGGTGGCCGGCAACGTGGTGCCGGACGAGTGCGTGCTGACCGTGAACCACCGGTTCGCGCCCGACCGGTCCGCCGACCAGGCCGAAGCCCACCTGCGCTCGGTGTTCGCCGGCTACGACGTGACCGTCACCGACCAGGCGTCCGGCGCCCTGCCCGGCCTGAGCAGCCCACTGGCCAAGCAGTTGATCCAGCAGGCCGGTGGCACACCGGTGGCCAAGCTGGGCTGGACGGACGTGGCCCGGTTCGCCGCGCTGGGCATGCCGGCGGTCAACTTCGGCCCCGGCGACCCGACGCTGGCCCACACGCAGGCCGAACACGTGCCGGCCGCACAGATCACTCGGTGCGCGAATGTGTTGAGGCGGTTCATCACGAGTTGAGACGGCGTTAACGGTCAATCAGTGGTGGCCGTCCTCTTGGCCTGATTCCCTCTGCCTGCGGTACTGGGCAGTACCCCGGTGAGAGGAAGGTGCAGGCATGGCCGAGTCGTCAGGGTTCAATCGCCGCAGGTTCATCGGGGGTGTCGCCGGGGCAGCCGCGGCGGGCGGCGTGCTGTCCGGGTTGCCGGCCGGCATGGCGGAGGCGCTGAGCGAGCCGCGCCGCAGGGGCAGTCTGGACGAGGTCGAGCACGTCGTCGTGCTGATGCAGGAAAACCGCTCGTTCGACCACTACCTCGGCACGATGCGCGGCGTGCGCGGCTTCGGCGACCGGGCCGCACTGAAGCTGACCAGCGGCCTGGACACCTTCCACCAGCCGGACCCGGCACGCACCGACGGCGGCTTCCTCGAACCCTTCCACGTCGACACCGGCAAGGTCGACGGCCAGGACCTCGGCGACCTGGACCACAGCTGGATCCCGACGCACAAGATGTGGAACAACGGCTTCTGGGACGGCTGGGTGGCCAACAAGAGCGAGATGACCATGGGCTACTTCACCGACCAGGACATCCCGTTCCAGCGCGCCCTCGCCGACGCCTTCACTACCTGTGACCAGTACTTCTGCTCGATCCAGGGCCCGACGACCCCCAACCGCCTGTTCCACTGGACCGGCACGATCAACCCGGCCGGCGACGCGGGCGGCCCGGCCATCTCCAACCCGGACGACTACAACCCGGTCTACAACTGGACCACCTACCCGGAGCGGCTGCAGGCGGCCGGGATCTCCTGGCAGATCTTCGCCAACAAGGAGGTCGGCGACGGCGGTGGCCTCGACGGCTGGGTCGGCGACTTCGGCGACAACCCGCTGTGGCTGTTCCAGGCCTACCACGACTCCCTGAACAGCACGAACCCCGCCGACCAGCAGCTGGCCGCGCGGGCGAACGTGATCAAGCAGTGGCTGCCCAACTCCGGTCTCGGCATGAACGCCGGCCACGTGCTGGCCGACTTCGTGGCCGCGGCCAAGGCCGGCACCCTGCCCAAGGTGTCCTGGATCGTCGCGCCCTACCGCTGGTGCGAACACCCGGCCGCCCGGCCCGTCGACGGCGCGCTCTACGTACAGACCGTGCTGAAAGCCTTGTGGGACAACCAGAAGCTGTGGGAGAACACGGCGCTGTTCATCAACTACGACGAGAACGACGGCTTCTACGACCACATCGTGCCGCCGACCGCGCCGCCGGGGACGCCGGACGAGTTCGTGGACGGCCTGCCGATCGGCCTCGGCCCGCGTGTGCCGCTGATGGTGATCTCGCCGTGGAGCCGGGGTGGCTGGGTGAACTCGCAGGTAGCCGACCACACGTCGGTGATCCGCTTCCTCGAGCGCTGGACCGGCGTGCAAGAGCCGAACATCTCGGCGTGGCGCCGGGCCGTGTGTGGCGACCTGACCAGCTGTTTCGACTTCTCCCATCGGGATCTGAGCATCCCGAAGCTGCCCGACGCGGCCAAGTTGCAGGCGATCGCCGACCAGACCCAGTCGAAGCTGCCGACGCCGACTCCGCCACCCGTCGGCGCCCAGGTGACGCCACTCCAGGAGCCCGGCGTGCGACCGGCCCGGCCGATTCCCTACCAGCCGACCGCGAACGCGTCGGTCAACACGGCGACCGGCGCGGTCACGCTGCGCCTGGCCAACAGCGGTGCCGCCGCGGTCCAACTCGGTGTCTACCCGCAGGGCGTCGTCCCGTCGGAGTTCCTGCTGGCACCCGCCGGCCAGGCCACGGCGAACGTGCCGGCACCGTCGGACGGCGCCTACGACATCGCGGTCTACGGGGCGAACGGCTTCCTGCGCGAGTTCGCCGGCCGCGTCCCGGCCGGCGGCGCGGTGGAGGTCACGGTCACCGTCGTCGGCGAGCACCACGCACCGACACTGCGCATCGCGGTCCACAACGGCGGCCAGTCTGCGGCAACGGTCCACGTCACCGGCACCCGCCCCGGCGCCGGCCGCACATCGACGTTCCGGGTACCCGCCGGCACCACGGTGACCACGGATCGAGACGTGGTCGAGGACGGCCAGGGTTGGTACGACATCCTGGCCACGGTGGACGGTGACAGTGCCTACCGCCGCAGGTTCGCCGGCCACGTCGAGTACGGCGCGAACACGATCACCGGATGATTAGACTGTGCATATTGGTCGCTCCGTCGCGGCCGCGCTTGTCGCACTGACTTCCTCTCCGCTCCGCTGGCGCTCCGCTCCGAGGAAGTCAGTGCGCGCGGCCGCTCCTCCCGCTCCTATTAGACTTCCAGGGTGACGGCGCAACCACAGTCCAGAAACGAAGACGCGGAGCACCCGCGGGAGAAGCAGCGTGGTCCGGTGGTGCTGCGCCGGTCTCGGCTCGTCGAGCCGACCACCACCGACGAGCGACTGCTGGACTCCCGCGGCCCGTCCGACTGGGTGCACACCGACCCGTGGCGGGTGCTGCGCATCCAGGCCGAGTTCGTCGAGGGCTTCGGCGCGCTGGCCGAGGTGCCCAAGGCGGTCACCGTGTTCGGCTCGGCGCGTACCCCGCGCGACCACCCGGAGTACGCGCTGGGCCGGGCGGTGGGCGCCGCACTGGCCGAGGCGGGTTTCGCGGTGATCACCGGTGGCGGCCCCGGCTCGATGGAGGCGGTCAACCGGGGCTGCTCGGAGGCAGGCGGGCTGTCCGTGGGTCTCGGCATCGAATTGCCGTTCGAGCAGGGCCTGAACCCGTGGGTGGACCTCGGGGTGAACTTCCGCTACTTCTTCGCCCGCAAGACGATGTTCATCAAGTACGCGCAGGCGTTCATCTGCCTGCCCGGCGGTTTCGGCACGCTGGACGAGCTGTTCGAGTCGCTCACCCTGGTCCAGACCAAGAAGGTGACCAAGTTCCCGGTCGTGCTGTTCGGCCGGGACTACTGGGGCGGCCTGTACGACTGGCTGGCCGCCACGGTCCGGTCCGGCGGGAAGGTGTCCGACAAGGACCTGGAACTGCTGCACCTCACCGACGACATCGGCGACGCGGTCCGCGTGGTCCAGGACGCCTACCAGGCCTGGGAGAACGCACACTGACTATGCGGCCGGACGCTCATGAAGCCTTCAATCTGGAGATAGCCGATCCTCCGGCGTGTCGGGGACGGCTAGGCCGGAGGTATTCGATAAAGTGCTCGGGTCGCCGCCGGGCGGGCGGAGACGGGAAACGCCTGTGGAGCCCGTATAAGACCTCTCGCTTGCCGGGAGGCGGTGGGTGATGAAGCAGGAAGCTGCGGGGGCCGCGAGGCCCCTCGGAATCCCTGCCGTTCACGACGGGGAGCACGTCAAGGTGACGAGGTTCGGCCAGCGCTCGGTGCCGCAGGACCGGGCGCTGGTGATGGCCATCGTGAACCGGACGAAGGACTCGTTCTACGACCGGGGCGCCACGTTCGCCGACGAGCCGGCACTGCGCCGGGTGGACGAGGCGGTCGCCGAGGGCGCGGACATCATCGACATCGGCGGCGTGCGGGCCGGTGCGCAGGGCGAGACCGTGGACGCGGCCGAGGAGGCCCGCCGCGTGGTGCCGTTCGTGGCGGCCGTGCGGGCGCGGTACCCCGATGTGGTGCTGTCCGTGGACACCTGGCGACACGAGGTCGCGCGGTTGGTATGCGCGGAGGGCGCGGACCTGATCAACGACACGTGGGCAGGTGCCGACCCCGAACTGGCCGCGGTGGCTGCGGAATTCGGTGTGGGCATCGTCTGCTCGCACACCGGCAACCTGCCGCCGCGCACCGACCCGCACCGCGTCCGCTACACGGACGTCGTGGCCGAGGTGACCGCCGACCTGGTCGCCGCCGCCGACCGGATGGTCGCGGCCGGTGTGCCGCCGGAGGGCATCCTCATCGACCCGACACACGATTTCGGCAAGAACACCTGGCACGGACTGGCCCTGCTGCGGCACCTGGACGTGCTGGTCGCGACCGGCTGGCCGGTGCTGATGGCGTTGTCCAACAAGGATTTCGTCGGCGAGACGCTGGGCGTTGGCCTGGCCGACCGGGTGGACGGCACGCTCGCCGCGACCGCGGTGGCCGCGTGGCGCGGCGCGCGGGTGTTCCGGGCGCACGAGGTCCGGCGCACCCGGCACGTCGTGGACATGGTGGCCAGCATCGCCGGCACCCGCCCGCCCGCCGCCGTCCTGCGGGCGCTGGCATGACGTGGTTCAGTTCGCGGACCTGGCAGAGTCCGCAGTGGACCATTGCGGATCTGTTGTGTTTGAAAGGTTCCCGCACGGTCAGCGTCGTGCTGCCGGCGCTGGACGAGGAGGCCACCGTCGGGGGCGTGGTGCGCGCCGTGCTGCCGCTACTCGGGTCCGTTGTGGACGAATGCGTCGTGGTGGACTCCGGTTCGACCGACCGGACCGTCACCGTGGCGGCCGCGGCCGGCGCGCGCGTGGTGCACCGCGGTGACGTGCTGCCGGAACTGGCGCCGCTACCGGGCAAGGGTGAGGTGCTGTGGCGTTCGATCGCGGCCACCAGCGGCGATGTGCTGGTGTTCCTGGACTCCGACCTGGTGAATCCCGATCCCGGTTTCGTGACGGCGTTGCTCGGCCCGATCCTCGGTGTGCCGGGCGTGCACCTGGTGAAGGGCTTCTACCGCCGGCCGTTGCGACTGGAGAGCGCCGAGTACGGCACCGGCGGCGGCCGGGTGACCGAGCTGATGGCCCGGCCGCTGCTGGCCGCGCTGCGCCCTGAGCTGTCCGGTGTGATCCAGCCGTTGGGCGGCGAGTACGCGGTGACGCGGGAGTTCGCCGAGTCGGTCCCGTTCGCCGCAGGCTACGGCGTGGAGATCGGGCTGCTGCTCGACGCGCACACCCGGTTCGGCCTGGACGGTTTGGCGCAGGTCAACCTGGGTGTGCGCAAGCACCGCAACCGGTCACTACTCCAACTCGGCGTGATGGCCCGCCAGATCCTCGGTACAGCGCTGGCCCGCTGCGGGGTCGAACAGCCACCCGATGAGCTGACCGAATTCACCCAGTTCGTGCAGGTCGACGGCGAGTGGTTACCGGACGCCACCGAGGTGCTCGTCGCCGACCGGCCACCGATGCGGGACGTGCGCGCCCGACCCCGTTAGTGCGTTCGGTCAGGGGGCCGTGCCACCCTTGAGTGGTGACCACCGCGTTGATCTATCTCGTCGTCATGGTCCTCGTGGCGGCCGTGGTGTACCTGCTCGCGTCGGCCGTGTTCGGTCGAGGTGAGGAGTTGGCCCCACTGCCGCCGGGCGCGTCGCCGACCAGGCTGCCGGCCGATGATGCCACCGGCGACGACATCAGGGCTGTCCGATTCCAGCAGGTCCTACGGGGCTACAAGATGACCGAGGTCGACTGGGTACTGGAGCGCCTAGGCACTGAGGTCGACCGCCTACGGGCCAGAGTCGCCGAACTCGAGGACCAGCCCGTCCCCGTGACGGCCGCTCACGAGAAGTCGCCCGATGAGTGACGCGGTGGTGGGCGCGGACGGCCGAGCGAGATGCGGCTGGGGCCTGTCCGCCCCGGAGTACATCGCATACCACGACGAGGAGTGGGGCGTGCCGCTACACGGCACGCAGGCACTGTTCGAGCGGATGAGCCTGGAGGCGTTCCAGTCGGGCCTGTCATGGCTGATCATCCTGCGCAAACGCGAGTCGTTCCGCCGCGCGTTCGACGGCTTCGACCCGTCCCGCGTAGCGGCGTTCGACGACGCCCGAGTCACGCGGTTGCTGACCGATTCGGGCATAGTGCGCAATCGCGCCAAGATCGAGGCCACGGTGCGAAACGCCAGGGCCGTGGTCGACCTGGACCTGGACCGCTTGCTGTGGTCGTTCGCCCCCACCGACCACATCCGCCCCGCCAGTGGCGCGGATGTCCCAGCCGTAACCCCCGAATCCAAGGCGATGGCCAAGGAACTCAAACGACGCGGCTTCGCCTTCGTAGGCCCAACAACGTGCTACGCGATGATGCAGGCCACCGGCATGGTCGACGACCATCTAACCGACTGCTGGCGCTCCGGCCTGTCCACAAAGCCGGACAAATGACGCTCACCTCAGAGCTCAATTCCGCGAGGTTTAGGGAATCCTTTGGAAGCCAAGAGACAAAAGACACGAGCAGCGCCCCGTTGCCAGCCTGCTCCTGTTAGTCCGGCGGCTCACGTTTGGTCGGGGTCTGATTCTAGTGCCGGAGACCAGAGTGCCTGCTCCCGTTCACTCGGCGGCTCACGTCTCGCCAAGCCTCGAGAAGGACTGAGCCACCACCACAACAGAACCCGCCGGACCAGCGGGAGCGAGCACCAACCGAGGCGCCGCTCTTCAACACAACCACCACAAGAACGAGACCCGCCGGACGAACGAGAGCGGGCTCCCCATCGAGGCGGCCCTTTAGTTTCCGGGGGACAAGGACGCATCTCGGGGAAAAGCAGGGAGGCATAGCCAAGGCGTGCCACCCTAAACAACGAACAAGCCAGGCTCAGCGCCCCAATGGCAAGGCGGCATGTCGTACACAATGGGCCCTGACGACCCCGAGGCAGCCCCCACCACTCCACGGGGGGCGTCCCCTTTCCAACGTACCGTCTGTCAAGCCCCGAATGGGTAGTTTAGCGGCAATCTGTGGATAAACGATCGTGTTGTCCACATATGGCCGAGTCGCTTGACAACTACCGGCCGATGAAGGTCGGTGGCTGCTTCGCCACGAAAGCTTCCACCGCCGCCTTGTGATCCTCAGTCGCCCCGGCCGCCGCTTGACCCGCCGATTCCTCGGCCAAGGCGTCGTCAAGATCAGTGCCGGCGGCCACCAGCATGGCCGTCTTGATCCGGGCGTACGCGGTCGTCGGACCAACCGCCATCCGGCCGGCCAACTCGTGCGCAACCTTCACCACATCCTCATCCGGCACCACCTGGTTGACCATGCCGATCGCCAAGGCACGCTCGGCGTCGACCGGGGTGGCCAGCAACATCATCTCCATCGCCCGGCCGTATCCGATCAACCTCGGCAGGGTCCACGAACCGCCGGAGTCCGCCGACAGACCGATGTTGGCGAACGCCATCAGGAACTTCGCCGATGCCCCCGCGATCCGCAGGTCCGCCGCGTACGCGAACGACGCGCCGGCACCGGCCGCCATGCCGTTCACCGCGGCGATCACCGGCTTGGGCATCCTCGCGATGGCCAGCGTGATCGGGTTGTAGTGCTCGTCGACGGTGCGCAGCGGCGCCGGATCTCCGGACGCCAGCAGGGCCACGTGCTCCTTCAGGTCCTGGCCGGCGCAGAACGCCTTGCCGGCGCCGGTGAGCACCACGGCGCGCACCGACGGGTCGGCCGCGGCCGCGTGCAGGGCGGCCAACAGGTCCGTCTTCAGCTCGGTGGTGAGCGAGTTGTATGCGGCGGGGCGGTTCAGCGTCAGCGTGCGCACGCCGCCGTCGTCGGTGATCAGCAGTACGGGTGCCATGGGTGCCAGCCTGGCATGGGACCAGTGGTTCTGTCGCGTGATCGACTCGATGATGATCATCCGAATCGGTCACTGAATCGTCTTCCGGCAACACGGATTCCGGTGAATCAACAGGCAGTGAGAAGATAGTGATCACGGGTGGTGGCAGCACTCGCGCGTGTCGCGTCGCCGCACGTCACGCGACGCGAAAAGATCGGCTCGTTTTCCCTCCGGGGTCCGGATGGGGGACAATGCCATCCAGAACCGGCGCTCCGCCGGGCGTGTCGGCGGGGAAGATCGTACGGAGGGAGCACGCTATGGCGGCCATGAAGCCCCGGACCGGCGACGGTCCCCTTGAGGTCACCAAGGAGGGACGCGGGATCGTGATGCGCGTCCCACTCGAGGGTGGGGGTCGGCTCGTCGTTGAGATGTCCGCCGAGGAGGCCAGCGAACTGGGAGATGCGCTCAAGGCGGCTGGCAACTGATCGTCGACGGCGGGCCCGGCGCACCGACGCCGACCCGCCCTGTCCCTACCGTGCGCGCCCCGGTTTCCGCGTGTTCGACGCGGAACCGGGGCCGTGTCGCGAGCGGCGGACGCGTAGGTTCACCCAGGGATTGCCGCAGATTCGGAGGTTGCCAGTGCCGGCTCGCCAACGGACCGCCCCGACCGTGCCGACGGTGCCGACCCCGGTCGTCGACGTCGAACTGACGTACCGGCATCGGCGTGGCTCGGCACTGGCCGTCCTGACCGCCCCCGGTGACGACGAACCGTGGTTCGGACCAGGCGCGGACCTCCTGTCCGGCCGAACATGGACCGAGCCGACCGGCCGGGCCGGAGAGGTCCGGACCATCCCGGGCGACGACGCGGGCTGGCTCGTCGGCGTCGGGGACCGCGGCTCGGCCGCTTGGCGGACCGCGGGTGCGGCACTGATCCGTTCCATTCAGGACGGCGACACGCCGGACACGCCGGTCAAGGTCGACGTCGCGTTACCCGCGGACGTCACACCGGCCGAACTCGGCGCGCTCGTCATCGGCGTGCGTCTTGGCGGCTACCGGTTCCGCCTCACCGCCGACCGCGACGAACCCAAGATCCGCATCGTCCGGCTCTGGGTCGACACGCCCGACCCGGCCCTGGACGCGGAACTGGCCAGGGCCACCGCACTCACGTCGGCGACGTCCCTGGCCAGGGATCTGGCCAACATGCCGTCCAACGTCAAGGATCCGGCCTGGCTGGCCGGTGTGGCGACCAGGACCGGCGGCGACACGCCCGGGCTCACCGTGACCGTGCGGGACGAGGCATGGCTGGCCGAACAGGGCTTCGGCGGTGTGCTCGCGGTCGGCGGCAGTTCCGCCAGCCCGCCCCGGCTGATCGAGCTGGCCTGGCGGCCCCGTGGCTCGGCGTCCGGGCCGCACCTGGTGCTGATCGGCAAGGGCGTCACGTTCGACACCGGCGGCATCTCGATCAAACCGGCCGATGGCATGCACCTGATGCGCACCGACATGTCCGGTGCCGCCGCGGTGATCGCCGCGCTGCAGGGCATCGCCCGGCTACGGCTGCCGATCCGCGTCACCGGCCTCGCGCCGGCCGCGGAGAACCACGTGTCCGGCTCGGCGTACCGCCCCGGTGACGTGGTCCGGCACGTGGACGGCCGGACCACCGAGGTCAGCAACACCGACGCCGAGGGCCGCATGCTGCTGGCCGACGCCATCGGCTACGCGGTCCGCCGTCTGCGGCCGGACCTGCTGGTGGACGTGGCCACGCTGACCGGCGCGATGAAGATCTCCCTCGGCCTGCGCACCGCGGGGTTCTTTGCCACCGACGACGACCTGGCGACGCGGATCGGCGCGGCCGGTGACGCGGTCGGCGAGCGGTGGTGGCGGATGCCGCTGCTGGACGCGCATGCCGACGACGTGCGCAGCGATCTCGCCGACGTGCGCCAGTGCCCGCCGGGACCGGGCGGGATCGCGGCCGCGTTGTTCCTGCGCGAGTTCACCGCGGGCGTGCCGTGGGCGCACCTGGACATCGCGGGTCCGGCCCGGGCGGACAAAACGTACGACGAGGTCGTCCCCGGCGGCACCGGATTCGCGGCCCGCACCCTGATCGCGCTGGCCGAGTCGTTGGCCAGGACCGCCTGAATAGACCACAACTCAGACACCGCGTAAAGGCGGTGAGGCCCGCGAGCGGAGCGAGCCAATGTCACTGTAGGTTGCCGCACGTGGTTGATGAGAGCTTGGCCGGCCAACGTGTACTGGTGACCGGGGGGTCCGGCTTCGTCGGGCGC
>Ga0137385_10002467_pt1 | contig 15785 bp, 14 predicted proteins | sample SagtaG_FD_104921 | JGI IMG/M metagenome (GOLD analysis project Ga0137385, IMG submission 104921) | Vadose zone soil microbial communities from Sagehorn Ranch, Mendocino, California, USA - Sage2_R_80_16 metaG | ecosystem: Environmental > Terrestrial > Soil > Vadose zone | place: USA: California...
CACGCTGAAGATCGGCTACGTCAGCCCGCAGACCGGCGCGCTCGCGTCGTTCGCGACCGGCGACAACTACATCATCAACAAGCTCAAGCCGTTGCTGTCCAAGGGTTTCACGGCCGGCGGCAAGACGTGGAACATCGAGGTCGTCGTCAAGGACAGCCAGTCCACCACGACCAGGACCACCGAGGTCACGCAGCAGCTGATCAACTCGGACAACGTGGACATCGTGGTCGCGTCGGCCACCCCGGACACCGCGAACCCGGTGTCCGACACGTGCGAGGCGGCCGGCATCCCGAACGTGACCACGATCGTGCCGTGGGAGGCCTGGTTCTTCGGCCGGGGCAAGAAGGCCGGCGAGCAGTTCAACTACTCCACCATGTTCTTCTTCGGCATGAAGGAGTTCACCGACCTGTTCACGCACATGTGGAAGACGATCGGCGTGAACAGCGGCCCGGTCGGCTGCCTGTGGCCCAACGACACCGACGCCAACGCCTTCCGCGCCGGCTTCCCGCCGGCCATGACCCCGGCCGGCTACACCGCCATCGACGGCGGCGCCTACCAGGACGGCATCTCGGACTTCAGCGCGCAGATCGGCAAATTCAAGTCCTCCGGCGCCGAACTGTTCACCTGCACGCCGATCCCGCCGGACTTCCAGACCTACTGGAAGCAGGCCGCGCAGCAGGGTTTCAAGCCGAAGCTGGCCACCGTGGCGAAGGTGATGCTGTTCCCCAGCGAAGCCGTTGCGCTGGGCGCGCTGTCCAACAACATCGCCACCGACGTGTGGTGGAGTCCGTTCAACCCGTACAAGTCGACCTTCGACGGCACGACCGCCAAGCAGTTGGCCGACGACTTCGCGACCAGCACCGGCTCGCAGTGGACCCAGGCTCTCGGCTCGGTGTACTCGCTGTTCGAGATCGCGGTGGAAGCGCTGCGCACGGCGAGTGACCCGCGCAACCGCAAGGACGTTGCGGACAAGCTGAAGCACATGAAGATCAACGGAATCAGCGGCCCATTGGACTTCACCACCGGCCCGCAACCGGGCATCGCGCTGCAGAAGATCTGCGGCGGCCAGTGGCGGCCCGGCACGAAGTTCCCGTGGGACATGACCATTGTGGACAACACGTTCAACCCGTCGGTTCCGGTCAACGGAACGCTCCAGCCGACGAACGCATGACGGCGCTTTCCCCCAACCATCCCACCCCCGTCCCGCTGTTGACGCTGTCCGGTGTCAGCAAGCGGTTCGGCCAGGTACTGGTGGCGCAGGAGTTGACGCTGTCGGTGGCCGAGGGTGAGCTGCTGGGCATCGTCGGCCCCAACGGCGCCGGCAAGACCACGCTGTTCGCGATGATCTCCGGCGACGTCCGGCCGGACGCGGGCGAGATCTCGCTGGAGGGCCGGCCGATCACCACGCTCGCACCGGCCGTCCGCACCCGGCTCGGTGTCGGCCGGACCTACCAGGTGCCCCGGCCGTTCGAGCACATGACGGTGTTCGAGAACGTACTCACCGGCGCCGTGCACGGCGCCCGACTCGGCCGGGCGGCGGCACGCGAGACCGCGCTGCGCGTGCTCACCCTGACCGGGCTGTTGCCATCGGCCAACCTGCCGGCCGGGCGGCTGAACCTGTTGGCCCGCAAGCGGTTGGAGGTCGCCAGGGCGCTGGCGACCCAGCCGCGCGTGCTGCTGCTGGACGAGGTGGCCGGCGGGCTGACCGATCCCGAGGTCGACGAGCTGCTGGAGATCGTTGCCACGCTGCGCGCCGAGGGCCTGACCGTGCTGTGGATCGAGCACGTGGTGCACGCCCTGCTGCGCAGCGTGGACCGGTTGGTGTGCCTGGCATCCGGCTCGTTGATCGCGGACGGCGAGCCCGCCGCAGTGATGGCCGACCGGACCGTGCGCGAGGTCTACCTCGGCGCCAGCGTGCGTGGGGTGCCGACATGAACCTGCTCTCGTTGGCTGATCTCACCGTCCGACATGGACAGTTGACCGCGGTGAACGCGCTGAGCCTTGACCTGGCCGAGGGCAGCACGTTGGCCGTGATCGGGGCAAACGGCGCCGGCAAGACCACCCTGCTGCGCGCCATCGCCGGCACCCTCCCGCCGGCCACCGGCACGATCACGTTCGACGGCCACGACATCACCCGCACGCCGGCACATCGCCGTGCGGCCAACGGCATCCGCCTGGTGCCCGAGGGCCGGCGACTGTTCGCGTCGCTGACCGTGGAGGAGAACCTGCTGGCCGGGGCGTACCGGCGGCGGTCCGGGCCGTGGAACGTCGGTGCCGTTGTCGAGCTGTTTCCGTGGATCGGTGAGCGGCGCAGGCAGTCCGCGCGGCTGTTGTCCGGCGGCGAGCAGCAGGCTGCGGCCATCGGGCGTGCGCTGATGGGCAATCCACGGTTGCTGCTGCTGGACGAGATCTCGCTGGGCCTGTCCCCCGTTGCCGTGCAGCAGCTCTACCAGGCCATGCCGAACATCCTGGCCACCGGCACGACCGTGCTGCTCGTGGAGCAGGACGTCAGCCAGGCCCTGCGCGTCGCCGACCGGGTGCTGTGCCTGCTGGAGGGCCGCACGGTCCTGACCGGCGCACCGGCCGAGCTGACCACGGCACAGATCGAGAAGGCGTACTTCGGCCTGTCCGGGAGTCACACATGATCTGGGTCAACGCGATCGTCCAGGGTCTACTGCTCGGCGGCCTGTACGCGCTGTTCGCGTGCGGGCTGTCGTTGATGTTCGGTGTCATGCGGATCGTGAACCTGGCGCACGGTGACATCGCCGTGCTGGCCGCGTTCCTGGCGTACTCGACGATCAGCTTCACGAGAGTCGGCGTGCTCGGGGCCACGTTGATCGTGCTGCCGGTGTTCGCGGTGTTCGGCTATCTCGTGCAGAGCGGCATGCTGTCGCCCGCGCTGAAGGTCGGTCCACTGTCGACACTGCTGGCCACGTTCGGGCTGTCCATCGTGATCCAGAACGCCTTGCAGCAGGGTTACTCGGCGGACACCAGGGCATTGAACGTCGGATCGCTGGTGTCGGCATCGCTGCACATCAGCGGGCAGATTTCAGTGGCGTACCTGTCGTTGATCACGTTCGGGCTCGCGGTCGTGGTTCTCGTTGCCCTGCAACTGTTCCTGAGTCGCAGCAGCACCGGCCGGATCATGCGCGCCACGGCCGACGACCCGGAGGCGGCCACGCTGTCCGGCGCGAACGCCCGGCACGTGTACGGCATCGCCACGGCGATCGCGTTCGCCACCGTGGCGCTGGCCGGTCTGATGTTCGCGATGCAGTCGTCGTTCTCGCCGAGCATCGGTCCGACGCGGCTGCTGTTCGCGTTCGAGGCGGTCGTGATCGGCGGGCTCGGCTCGCTGTGGGGGACGCTGGTCGGCGGGATGGTGCTCGGCCTGGCCCAGACCCTTGGCGCACAATACAATCCGGCGTTTACCTTGTTGGCCGGTCACATCATCTTCCTCGCCGTGCTGGCCTTCCGGCCGCAGGGTCTGATCGCGGCTCGGCGGACCGCATGACCGCCGCCGTGTTGACCGTCCGGCGGGGTGGCCGCACCAGCGTGTGGACCGCGCTCGGTTCCGCGGTGGTTGTCGCGGTGCTCGCCTATTTGCCATATGCGGTAGCAACCAGCGTCACGGGCACGATCGTGACGTTCCTGGAGCTGCTTGCCATGGCCTCCATGTGGAACCTGCTCGCCGGCTACGCGGGCCTGGTGTCGGTCGGGCAGCAGGCCTATGTGGGGCTGGGCGCGTACTCGGTGTTGCAACTGTCCGACTGGGGCGTGCCGCCGTATGTCGGCGTGTTCCTGGCCGCTGTCGTGTGTGCGCTGATCGCGCTGCCCACGTCGTTGCTGGCGTTCCGGCTGCGTGGCGACTACTTCGCGGTCGGCACGTGGGTCATCGCCGAGGTCTACCACCTGGTGATGACGCAGGACCGTGCGCTGGGCGGCGGCAGCGGGCGGGCACTGACCACACTGTCCGGTCTGGATCCGGTGCTGCGTCAGGCGATCACCTATTGGGTGGCGCTTGCGGTGTGTTTGCTGTCGGTACTCGGTTGCGATCTGCTGTTGCGTGGCCTGCTCGGGCTGGCGCTGACGGCGGTGCGGGACGACGAGGTCGCGGCGCGGGGCGCCGGGGTGTCCGTCGGTTGGGCGAAGCGGGTCGTCTACCTGGTCGCGGCGGCCGGTACCGGTGCGGCCGGTGGGGTGATCCTGGTCAGCCAGTTGAACGTGGCGCCGGATTCGATTTTCAGTGTGCAGTTCACCGCGTATATGATCTTCATCGTGGTGGTCGGCGGGATCGGCACGTTGGAGGGTCCTGTTCTCGGTGCGATCGTTTTCATCGTGATTCAGCAGCTGTTCGCCGGGGCCGGTGTCTGGTACCTGATCCTGCTGGGCGCGCTGGCCGTCGTCGTGGCGATCCGGTTGCCCTACGGCCTGTGGGGCACGGTGTCGCGGCGATTCGGGATACGGTTGTTCAATGTCGGCTACACGGTGCGCGGACTGGACAAGAATCCATGACGGCAGCCATGTCTAGGACCCAGGTCGGCATCGTGGGCGCCGGTCCGGCCGGCCTGCTGCTGGGCCGGTTGCTGACGTTGCAGGGCATCGACTGCGTGATCGTGGAGAACCGCGGTCGGTCGTATGTGGAGGCGCGGCAGCGGGCCGGCGTGATCGAGCACCGGATCGCCGACCTGCTGCGCTCGGCCGGTGTCGGCGCGCGGCTCGACCGGCTCGGACTGGTGCACAACGGGATCTACCTGCAGTTCGACGGCTCACGTCACCATCTGGATTTCAAGGACCTGACCGGCCGGACAGTCACGGTGTACGCGCAGACCGAGATCGTCAAGGATCTGCTGGCCACCGAGCTGCCGGTGTCGTTCGACGTCACGGACACGCGGGTGGATCCGTCCGGCTCCGTGCTGAGCTACGTCGACGCCGACGGCCGGCCGCACGAGGTGACCTGCGACATCATCGCCGGCTGCGACGGCTTCCACGGCATCAGCCGCGCCGCCGTCCCCGGCCGTACCGAATGGCAGCGCGACTTCCCGTACGCCTGGCTCGGCATCCTGGCCGACGTACCACCATCCACAGACGAGTTGATCTACGCCAACCACCCGCACGGTTTCGCGTTGCACAGCCTCCGGTCACCCACGGTAAGCAGGCTGTACCTCCAGGTGCCGCCGGACGAGCCCCTGTCGGCCTGGCCGCACGAGCGGATCTGGGACGAACTGGCCACCCGGTTCGCGCTCCCCGGCTGGACCCTGCGACGCGGCCCCATCACGGACGTGTCCATCACGCCGATGCGGGTGTTCGTGACCACCCCGATGCGCCACGGCCGCCTGTTCCTGGCCGGCGACTCGGCCCACATCGTGCCGCCGACGGGTGCGAAAGGCCTGAACCTGGCCCTGGCGGACGCGGCATTGCTGGCCGAAGGCATCACCGAGTTCATCAGGCACAGTCGGCCGGACCTGCTGGACGCCTACTCGGACAGCCGGCAGGAGCACGTGTGGCGGGCCGTGCATTTCGCGGTCTGGATGACGGAGATGCTGCACACCGCGCCCGACCCGTTCGCCGCCGAACTGCAGCGGTCGCAGTTGCGCTACGTGGCGTCATCCAGGGCGATGGCGACGTCGTTGGCCGAGAATTACACCGGATACTAGCCCATTCGAGTGACGTCCGATCGTGTCCACTAGCACGATCGGGCGAGACTTGGACGTTTCGCATCATTAAGGCGGTACTCGCCGCTCCTGTCCTCAAGCACCGAGAACAGGAGGGACAGCCATGACCGCCACGACGATCCACCACGAACACATCGCAGCGCTGCACACCCAGGGTGAGCCGGTGCCGGTCAGCACCCGCTGGACCTACCGGGCCGACGAGCCGTACGCCATCACCGTCGCGTTCGCCACCGAACGCGGCCGCTGGGTCGAATGGATCTTCGCCAGGGACCTGCTCATCGAAGGCCTGGCCATGCCAGCAGGCGAAGGCGACCTACGGATCCAGCCGCACCCGGACGAAGACACACTGCTGTTGGACATCCGCTCGCCCAGCGGCAGCGCCACGTTCGAGCTGGATCGGGAGGACACCGAGGACTTTCTCTCGCACACCCTCGATCTGGTTCCGGTCGGCACGGAGAGCACGCACTTCGACATCGACCGGTTGCTGGCCGATCTCTCGATGTGGTGAGCGCCCGCGTTGGGCTTGGTTTCACCGCCAAAGCCCAACGCGCGCCCGACCAGCCCAGCGGTACGACAAGTCGGTCGGGCAAACTGCTGGGATGACGGGAACCGTGCTGGTGTTGGGTGGACGCAGCGAGATCGGGCTGGCCGTGGTGCAACGCCTGGTCGACCAGGGTGCGACCACGGTTGTGTTGGCCGCGCGCCGGGCCGATGATCTGCCCTCGTTCGGTGGCGCCGACGTCCATGGGGTCGAGTTCGATGCCGACGATCTGGCTGGACATCGGGCGCTGCTGGACAAGATCGTGGCGCAACACGGGCCGTTGGACACCGTCATCGTCGCGTTCGGGATCCTCGGCGACCAGCAACGGGCCGAGCACGACGCCGAGCACGCGCTGGCGATCGTGCACACCGACTACGTCGCGCACGTCAGCATCCTCACCCACCTGGCCAACATCCTGCGCGCCAACGGGACGGGCCGGCTCGTGGTCTTCTCGTCCGTGGCCGGCGTCCGGGTGCGGCGGGCCAACTACGTGTACGGCTCGGCGAAAGCTGGGCTGGACGGATTCGCCAGCGGGCTTGCCGACTCGCTCGTAGGCAGCGGAGTGCGTCTGCTGCTGGTCCGGCCCGGGTTCGTGATCGGGCGGATGACCAGCGGGATGCCGCCCGCGCCGTTCTCGTCGACGCCGGCGCAGGTCGCCGATGCCACGGTCAAGGCACTGCGCGCCGGGCGGGGCGAGGTCTGGGTGCCGGGCGTCCTGCGGCCGGTCTTCGCCGTCATGCGATTCCTGCCACGGGCGATCTGGCGACGGCTGCCACGATGATCACCGATCCCGGTTCCCTGGCCGCCGCGGCGGACGACTTCGGCCACATCGTGCATCACCGGCCCCGCGCGGTGGCCCGTCCCACCGACGCGGCCGAGGTTGTCGCCATCCTGCGGGAGGCGGGCGGGCGTGGCGTGCGGGCGCGCGGCAAGGGGCACACGGCAGCCGGCCAGGCGCAGGTGGCCGACGGGATCGTCGTCGAGATGGACAGGTTGGCCACCATCCAGGACATCGCCGATGACCGGATCGTCGTGGATGCCGGCGCCACCTGGCGATCCGTGGTCACGGCGACCGCCGCACACGGTCGGACACCGCCGGTGCTGACCGACTATCTGGACGTCACGGTCGGCGGCACGCTGTCCGCTGGCGGGGTCGGCGGCGGCAGTCACCGGCACGGCCTCCAGACCGACAACGTCCTGGCATTGGACGTGGTCACCCAAGACGGTCAAACGACGTGCAGCGCCGAGACATCGCCCGACCTGTTCCGAGCCGCACTGGCCGGCTACGGGCGGGCCGGGATCATCACCAGGGCCACGCTGCGCCTGGTGCCCGCGCCGGCCACGGTCCGCCGGTACGTCCTGAGCTATCCGTCGGCCGCCGCGCGAGCACACGATCAGCGACTGTTGGTGCGGGACGGGCGGTTCGAACACCTGCAGGGCCAGATGATCGCCGGCCCGGACGGCTGGCGGCACCTGTTGGAGGCCGGCGCGTTCGACAGCCAGGACGACGCGACGTTGTTGGCGGGATTGGCGTTCGATCCGGAAGGCAGCGAGATCACCGATCTCACCCATCTCGAGTTCGCCGACCGATTGGCGCCGGGTGTGGCATTCCTGCGCGAAACCGGCGATTGGTACTGCCCACATCCGTGGTGGAACGCCTTTCTGCCGGATTCGACCGTGGACGACTTCATGAATCGACTCGGGACGCGACTCACCTCGGCCGGTCTCGGTGCGAGCGGCCTCGTGCTCACGTACCCGATCAACACCGCGCCGGTGCGGACGGCGTTGTTCGAGTTGCCGCACGAGCCGGTCGTGTTCCTGGTGTCACTGCTGCGGACCGCACCGCGCGACGACCCGGCGACGTTAGCGGACATGCTGGCGGACAACGACTACTGGTACGAACAGGCACTCGCCGCAGGCGGCACCGTCTATCCTATCGGGACGGTGCCAACATCAGCTGCACGGCGAGCACCGTGATCAGCAAGCTGGCCGCCAACGCCGTCGCGAGCCGACCACGGGGTGTGTTCAGCACGCGCCCCAACAGCCGGCCGCCGCACGCCAACAGCAGTTGCCAACTGGCGGAAGCGACGAACGCGGCCAGTACGAACACGGTGCCGGGCAACGGACCGAACGCACCGGACGCCTGCCGGCCGAGCACCAGCGCGCCGAAGTAGATGATCGTGGCCGGGTTCAGCGCCGTCAGGCCGACGAACGTCAGATAGGCCCGACCCACGGCGACCTCCGCCGCACTGTCCTGCCGGCGCAGCGCGGTACGAACGGCCAGCATGATCAGCACCACGGCCGCCACCCAGCGCGTCGGCGTGGCGACCGGCTGTATGGCCCGCCCGAGCGCGCTACCGCCGAGCACGGCCGCCAGCGCATAGCAGCCGTCCACTGTGGCCACACCAAGCGCAGCGGCGACACCGGTACGCAACGGCGACCGCGCCGCGAGGCCGATCAGCAAGGGAGCGATCGCACCGATCGGAACGGCGACCCCGTACCCGGCCAACAGCCCCGCGAGCAGGGCCTCGCTCAGCATCGGGGCGGCGGCACCGATCCGGATGTCCGGCCGGCCTGCTGTCGACACGGGCCGCTCGCGAGGCGCGAGTAGTACAGCGATCCGGTCGACGTCATAGCCGGATGGTGCCGGCCGCTCGACGTGGACGGCAACGCATTTTCGCCCACCGAACGCACTTCGCCCCCATCTGGCCGGGGTGTCCGGCGACGGAGGCGAAGGTGCTCCGCCCTCGACGGGAGGGCTGGTCGAGGGAAGACGTGTTCGGCTGCCTGCCTATCTTTCAATGCCAGCCGGCATTTTTCAATTGGCTGGCGCGGCTATTTCCGGCTCACTCGCCGACAGTGACCACGGGCACCCAACCGAATGCCGACGGTGGCGGACCGCAATATCGAGACGATCTGGTAGTCGCAATTGGTCCTGGCATCAAGCAGTCGGGCAGCGGGCCCAATCTGTGTTCGGCATACAATCGACCACAACTTCGCCGCCCCGACCACGGCCAGGTGCGCTGCGCCGGAACCCGAGCTCGTCCGGGCCGTCGCCGCCGTGGACAACCCTGGCGGACTGTCCGGTACCGGCCGAACCCGTTGGCTCCACCCAAAACCGAACCCGGCCAAGGCCGGTGAGCGACCAACCCGCCCTGGGAAACACCATCCGGCAAGCCCAACACCAACCAACACACCCAAGCTGCGAACTCCCCGCCCCGGAGGCAGGCAGGCAGCCCCCACCACTCCACGGGGGGCGTCCCACTTCCAACGTACCGTTTGTCAAGCCCCAAATGGGGTAATTACTGGCGAGTTGTGGTAGATGGACAGTTGTCCACAGCTTGGTGGACTGGGCCTCACGCTGTCTTCCGGTGGGGCCCTGCCACAGTTGTGGGGTGAGTGCGACCGTCGGCCAGATGTGGCATCAGGTGATCAGCGTCCAGCCCGTTCCATCGACCGCCGTAGTCGTTGGTGCGGCTCTGGTCGCGTTGCTCGCGGTGCTGATCAGGGACGTGTGGGTGGTGGCGCGCAACGTGGTGACCATCGTGCATGAGGGGGGCCATGCGCTGGTGGCGCTGCTGGTGGGGCGCCGGCTGCAGGGCGTGCAGCTGCACTCGGACACCTCCGGCGTGACGCTGTCCCGTGGTCGGCCGACCGGGCCGGGCATGGTGGCGACCACGCTGGCCGGGTATCTCGCGCCGTCCCTGCTCGGTCTTGGGTGGGCCGCGCTGCTCGCGGCCGGGCACATCACGGCGCTGCTCTGGCTGACCGTGTTGCTACTCGCGGCGATGCTTGTCGTGGTGCGTAACGCTTACGGCGTGGTGTCCATTGTGGTCACCGCGGCGGCCGTGTTTCTGGTGTCCTGGTTCATGTCGGCGCAGGTGCAGGCCGCGTTTGCCTTTGCCTTCACGTGGTTTCTGCTCGCCGCCGGTATTCGTCCTGTGGTGGAGTTGCAGCGGTCCCGCCGTCGGCATCGGGCGCCGGACTCCGACGCCGATCAGTTGGCGCGGTTGACCAGGGTGCCTGGTCTGGTGTGGGTGCTGGTGTTCGGCGCGGTCGGGGTGTCGGCGTTGGCGCTGGCCGCCTACTGGCTGATGCCGGTCACCAGTTGGTTCGCTCGTCGTTCGGGATGACGGCGACCACCGGCCATTCGGCGGGCTGGCCGGGCGGCACCAGCGGATCAGCCTCTGGCTGCTGGTCGGGCACCTCGAAATCCGCCACGGGTGTCGTCGGCATCCGATAGGCGATGACCACAGCCAGGCCGGCCAACAGGGTCGCCACAACCAGCATCCAGTAGCCGACGCCGATAGTGGTGGTGACCGGCCCGATCGCGGCGGACGTACTCAGTGCGCGCCAGGCGATCTCGAACATGCCGAGCGTGAACACGAGTCCGATCAGGAATCCGGCGGTGACGACGCCGAGCACGCCGGCCAGCCGATACGTCCACGGCCGGCGACGGACCAACAGCCGCAGCACCACCACGGCCGCGGCCAGCAGAGCCAGGACCAGCAACGGGTAACCCAACGGGATCGGGGCGGGGGTGACACTTGGGGGCAGCGTCACGTTCGAGGCCTGGTTGGCCGACGTGAGGTGCCATCCGTCCATGGTCACCGCGCTGGTGAACGACGGGCCCAGGACCGCGGACACCTGGAACGCCTGGAACAACGGCGTGACCGACCCGACGACGACCAGGACCGCGGTGACCACGAAGAGCCCGGTCACGACGACGGCGGCCGGCGGCGTGGCAGGGTTGCTCATCAGGTCCGTCGGCTCGGGTTCCGGTTCTTCGCCATCGGGCGGGTAGACCTCCGCCCACTGCGACGTCACGGATCCGGCGCTGCCGGCGTCCTCCGGTGTCGGCTGTTGGCCAGTCGATGGCAGGGAACCGGTCACACATCCATCGTGGCACAGAACGGGTGCTTACGGTGTTGGTCAGGTGTCGCACCGACCGGCCCTGCCGTTGGCCGGCATCACCACCTGCGTGCATCGGCTGGCGGCGAGTTCGACGCCTTCCGTGTCGTACAGCGTCGCCGCGCAGAACACGACCCTGCGGGTGCGCCGGACCACCTCGCCGACCGCGTGCAGCGTGCCCGGCCGGCAGGTGCGCAGGAACTCGACCCGCAGGTCAGCAGTGAGGAACACCTGGTCCCGGTCGAGCACCGTCCAGCACGCGGTGCCCATGGCCGCGTCGAGCAGCGCCGTGACCATGCCGCCCTGCACGATCGGCCCGCCGGCGGCCGGGAAGCAATAGTCGATGGGCGCGTCCCATTCGACCGTGCTGCTGCCCGGTTTCAGCTCGGTCCGCCGGTAGCCGAGGGTGCGCCAGAGGTGCGGACGGGAGCGGTCGTCCCACCGCTCCATGTCCGCGAAACGGGTGCCCTCGACCTCACTCACGAGAGGTCACCAGGTCGCGCAGGCGTTTGCGGTCCAGCTTGCCGACGCTCGTCAGCGGCACCTCGTCGACGATCCTGATCTCCCGTGGGTACTTGTTGGCCGCCAAGCGTTCCTTGGCGTGCCGGGTCAGTTCGTCCACGGTCACGGTGGCGCCGGGGCGCAACGACACGAACGCGACGACTTCCTCGCCGAGGCGCGGATCCGGCCGGCCGACCACGGCGGCCAGGTTCACCGCGGAGTGCGACAGCAGGACGTCCTCGACGTCCCTCGGGTACACATTGAACCCGCCACGGATGATCAGGTCCTTCTTGCGGTCCACCACGTAGAGGTAGCCGTCCTCATCTTGGTGACCGATGTCGCCGGTGTGCAGCCAGCCGTCGACCAGCGCCACCGACGTGGCTTCCGGCGCCTGCCAGTAGCCGGACATGATGCCCGGCGACCACGCGCAGATCTCGCCGTTCACGCCGGGTGGCAGTTCGACGTCGTTCTCGTCGCGGATGCTCACCCGGCAGCCGGGGATCGGGAGGCCGACGCTGCCCTTGCGGCGCCGTTCGTACGGGTTGGTCGAGATGACGGCCGCGGTCTCGGTACAGCCGTAACCCTCGTAGATCGTGGCGCTGGGCACTCGTGCCTCGAACTCGTCACGCACATCGGCGGCCAGTGGTGCGGCACCGGATGACACCGCGACCAGCGCGGACAGGTCGGTGTCGGCCAACGGCTGGGTGAGCAGCATCTGGATCATCGACGGCACCAAAGCCGTGCGCTGGACCCGGTGTTCGGCCGCGAGCGCGAGCCAGCCGGCCGGGTCGAACCAGCGCATCAGGATGGTCTCGTGCCGCTCGGTCTGGTGCTGGCCGACGCAGGTGACGAGCAGCCCGTACGCATGCGCGAGCGGCAACGGGACGAGCGTGCTGTGCAGGCCGACGCGTTCGGACGCCGTGTGTGCGGCCGAGCCGCACCAGAACAGGTTGGCATGGGTCAGCGGCACGCCCTTGGACCGGCCGGTGGTGCCGCCGGTGAAGAGCAGCGCGGCCAGGTCGTCATCGGCCCGGTCGGTGATGCCACTCGGCTCGTTCGCGGACAGTTCGGCGTGGTCGAACACCGGCACCGTCGGCCCCGGCGCGGTGGCCGGACCGGCCAGTACGACGAACCGGACCGACGGCACGTCGGCGATCGCCGCGCTGACCTTGGGCAGGAACTCCGCGGTGGTCACCACGGCGACCGCGCCGGAATTGACCAGCGCCGAGCGCAACTCGTCCTCGCTCACCAAGAAAATCAGCGGCGTGACAACAGCCCCGATCCGCCACAGGGCGTTGTACGTGATCATCACTTCCGGACAGTTGGCCATCAGCACGACGACCCGGTCGCCGGACTGGACACCCTGCCCGACAAGACCAGTGGCGAACCGAGCGGCGCGGTCGGCCATGGTGCCGCTGGACCACCAGGTGCCCTCGAAGCACAGCGAGTCGTAGTCGCCGAGCAACTCGAGCTGCCGTTCCGCCTGCCGAGCCACGTTGCGTTCGCCCATGCCAGCCCTCACCTCCGTGTGAAGCGGCCACACCGACTGGTCGGTATGTGCAGCACAGTACGTTCCGGCAGACGAGCCATCAAGCGGCTGTTCGGCCTGCGCCTCTGTCCGGTCGGCATCTGCATGTGGCTGTGTCAAGCAGCTGAGCCGACTGTGCACAACTCCAGCAGTTATCCACAGATTGCTCGCGAACCCCTATTCGGGGCATTGACAGGTGTAACTTGAAAAAGGGCCGTAGCCCCCAGGGTTGGGCGGGGGTCTGCCTGTGGGTCGGCGAATTTGCGCGTTGGTCCCGCATTTGGCGAATTCGCAGGGTTGGCCGTGTTGTTTGGCTGGCGTGCACGCTTTGGGGCTTCCGCACGGGGGTGATGCAGAAGAAATGGCCAAGCGGGGTCAATTGGCAATCCTGCGAGGTTCAGGCCAATCCCCTCGGAAGCCAAAGGACAAAAGAAGCCCCGGCCGGGAAGCCTGCTCCCGTTCGCTCGGCGGGTCGCGTTGAGTCGAGTCTGGCCCTAGGGCCGCAGGACTCGGGAGCCTACTCCTGTTCGCTCGGCGGGGTCCTGTCTCACTGACCTGGCTCTAGACATGACCAACGACAAAACAGGAACCCGCCGAACTCACCAGGAGTGGGCTCCCAACCCGAGCGGCTCCACCCAAGTACTAACGGAACCCGCCGGACGAACGAGAGCAGGCTCCCCACCGAGGCGCCTCTTTGAGCTTCCGCGGGAGTCAGTGCCAGGGTTGGCCGGCGAGGACGGCCAGGTACAGCGCCACGACCGTATCCTCCAGTTTGGGCAGCTCAGCGGTCCTCCCCCGCCGCACCCGAAAGCTGACCAGCTCGGTCGTGGCGCCGGAAAGAGCCAGGTAAGCGTCGTACGGAACCTCGGGCCACTCCGGGTGTCGGCGTCGTGCCGCGTCGTGCCACTCGCGGTTGAGGTCGGCAAACCGGTTGTCCGCGTTGTCAAGGCGGTCGACCGCGCTGGTGCCGGCGGCCGGCATGTCGATGAAGAACACGCGGGCGAAAGCCGGCTCGTCGGCCAGGAAGCGCAGATACGCCCGGCACCCGGCCCGCAGCACGTCCTCGGGCGCGGTGCCGGGTGGCATTCCCCTTGTCGCCGAGACCACCGCGTCGATCAGGAGGTTGCCGCCGTGTTCGGTTGTGGCCAGGAAGCAGTCCTCCTTGTCGGTGAAATGGGCGTAAAAGGCCGCTCTGGACACCTTCGCCCTGCGCACGATGTCGGCGATCGTCAGGTTGCCGAAGCCGTGCTCCGCGACGGCAGCCACGGTCGCGGCCAGTAGGCGCTGCCGTTGGACCGCGCGGACGGCGGGTGCGGGCAGGCTGGATCGTCCCCTGGGCAGGCCGGGGGATGAATCGTGGGTCCTGGCCAGCGAACCCTCTTGTACCATCGCGACCCCTCTTGTAGTTTCGCGACGCCGACTCTAAAGTACGTGTGCGTACCAGTGAGCACTACCAGACCACCATATCGTTGCGGACAGCGTCGTGCGCACGAGTTCGGGTCGACGTGGCCGCGCGATGGCCACGGTCCGTATGCCTAGATGGCGGTCGCCGTGGTTCTCCCGCATTGGAGACGTCATGGCCGCTGTCCTGCCCGCCACAACCGAACCAACACCTGGAAACGCCGCTTACCGGATGTTCTGGCAACGCCGACTCGACCACTACCCGGATACCGCGCGACGAATCGGTTATCTGGCGGTCGTGGTCGCGGCCACGGTCGTGCTCTACTACGAGTTGTACGTGCCGGGTGCGGTCGCCCCCGCGATCATCGCCCACTACAACATGTCGTTCCCGTACTACGTCTACATCTCGGTGGTGGGCAACGCGATCGGGGCGTTCTCCTCGTTGGTCGCGGGGCTCGCCGACCGGTGGGGGCGTGCCAACCTGGTCGTCTACGGCCTGGGCATCACCGCGTTGCTGGTGCTGTTCGGGCTGCCCAACGCGTCGAGCAAGTTCATGTTCGCGGTGTTGTTCGTGATCGTCGGGTTCGTCGAGGGCATCATCCTGGTGGCGACACCAGCGCTTGTTCGGGACTTCTCCCCGCAACTGGGTCGGGCTTCGGCGATGGGTTTCTGGACCCTGGGGCCGGTCGTCGGCAGTCTCGTACTGTCCGAAGTGTCCAGTCACACTCTCGGCAGCCTGCCGGCGTGGCAGGACCAGTTCACCATCTGCGGCATCGTCGGGTTGGCCGTGTTCGTGATCGCCCTGTTCACCCTGCGCGAGCTGTCGCCGAACCTGCGCGACCAGTTGATGGTCAGCATGCGCGACCGCGCGCTGGTCGAGGCGAAGGCAGCGGGCATCGACACCCGGCAGTCGCGGGAGAATCCATGGCGGCAGATGATGCGCGTGGGCATCGTCGGCTCGGCGTTCGCGATCTCGGTGTTCCTGATCATCTACTACACCGCGGTCGGCTTCTTCACGGTCTACTTCACGACGATCTTCGGCTTCACCCTCGCCCAGGCCAACGGCATCGGAAACTGGTTCTGGTCCTTCAATGCCGGGGCGCTGATCGTGGCGGGGGGGGTGTCGGACCGGCTACGGGTGCGCAAGCCGGTCATGGTGTTCGGCGCCATCGGCGCGAGCGTGATGACGATCGGCTTCCTCAGCAGGGCAAGGCATCCGCACCCGAGCTAC
>Ga0137385_10002468_pt1 | contig 15785 bp, 14 predicted proteins | sample SagtaG_FD_104921 | JGI IMG/M metagenome (GOLD analysis project Ga0137385, IMG submission 104921) | Vadose zone soil microbial communities from Sagehorn Ranch, Mendocino, California, USA - Sage2_R_80_16 metaG | ecosystem: Environmental > Terrestrial > Soil > Vadose zone | place: USA: California...
CGCGGGTCGGGCGAGCCCATCACGGCGAGTAGCACACGATCGCGCAGCACGGGATCGGCGGGCAAATCCGACGCCCCAAAAAATGCGCCTTTCGACGTGCCGCCGCGCATCATCATGCAGGGAATGCGGGTTTGCGTGCGACTGGACATCGCCGGTCCCTCCGTCAAAGATCGTCGGCCGAGGCGACGTAGCGCAGGCCTTTTTCCGCGAGCTTCTCGCGCATGCCGTAGTAGTCGAGGCCGAGCGTGCCGCCGGCCAGCACCGAACGCGTCTTCTCTTCTTTGGCGATGCGCGCCTGCGAAGCCTTCGCGACGCTCGCCACCGTGTCGAACGGCACGACGACAACGCCGTCGTCATCCGCGACGATCACGTCGCCTGGATTCACGATCTGCTGCGCGCAGACCACCTGCACGTTCACCGAGCCGAGCGTCTCCTTGACGGTGCCTTGCGCGGACACAGCCTTCGACCACACCGGAAAATTCATTGCCTTGAGCGAGGCGACGTCGCGGCATCCGGCGTCGATAATCAGACCGCGCACGCCGCGAGCGGAAAGCGACGTGGCGAGCAGGTCGCCGAAGTAGCCGTCCTCGCAGGGCGAGGTCGGCGCCACGACGAGCACATCGCCCTCGCGGCACTGCTCGACCGCGACGTGCAGCATCCAGTTGTCCGACGGCGGCACCAGCACCGTGACAGCCGAACCTGCGATAGCCGCACCGGAGTAGATCGGCCTCATGTAAGAAGCGAGCAGGCCGAGGCGGCTCTGCGCTTCATGAACGGTGGCGGCGCCCGCCTGGTGCAAGACCTCGACATCACGCGGATCGGCGCGCCGGATATTCGTGACCACCACACCCCGCTTCATGCCAGATCTCCCGTGACTGCCGGCGTAATGCGCTGATAGCCTTCCGCGTATTTGATGTCGCGCGTGGCCGTGATGCCGATGTTGCGTTTGGCCTGCACGCCGCGCTGCAAGGCGACGCGCGTGTAGTAATCCCACAGGTGCTCCTGGCCGGCCATGCACTCGATCGCGCGGCGCTTGGTCTCCCAGACCTCCGTGATGTCGAGGAAGGTGTTGGGCATCCATTCGCACTGTTCGGTCTGATGCGGCTCGAACGCATAGACAGGCGGCGCCCCGACCACTTTCTGCCCTGGGTTGTGACCCTCGGCCTGCGCGATGATCCGCGCTTCCTGAGCCACGTGCATGGCGAGCGGATGATCGAAGTTGTACGGGTCTTTCAGCGAATGGCTCAGCACGAAGGCCGGCTGCAGTTCGCGATAGACGTCGACGAGACGCATCAATGCCTCGTCCGACACGCGCAACGGGTAGTCGCTCAGGTCGAAGAATTCGACTTCCGCGCCGAGAATGTCCGCGGCCCGCTGCGCTTCTTCCTTACGCGCGGCCTTCACTTTCTCGATCGTCATGTCGCCCTTGCGCCAGAGCTTGGCCGACTCGCCACGCTCGCCGAACGAAAGACAGACGACCTTCGCACGATATCCATTTTTTTTGTGCAGTGCGATTGCGCCGCCTGCGCGCCACACGAAATCGGCGCTATGCGCGCTCACCACCAACATTGCCTTGTCTGCCATCTTTAACCCACCGGTGTTCGCTATGTGATAGCCCTCATTGTAGGATTCGAACCGGCCGGGCAAGCACCTAAAGGAGCGTGCAATGCTATCTAATCTGTTTATCGGAAATGTTTAACGGGAGGTTTTTAGCCTGTGGCGGCAAGCTTCAAAAGCGCTGCGCCATGCAAGCGGACATGCATCGCAACACGATGGCGGAAGCACTTTTCTGCTACAACATAAAAGCACTTTTGCATCGACCTGAATCAAACGCAAATGAACAAACGTCAATTTCTAACCAGCGCCGCCGTGCTTGGCGCGAGTGCCGCGCCCGCGTTCGGCAGCAAACGTGCCCGTGACGAAGCGTCCGCAGCGTCGCCCGTGATCCTGACGATCAGCGGCGCGATCAAGCGCCACAATCGCGGCGCGCTCGATCCCGCATTCGATCAGTTGCTGGCGAAGCACCAGGTGAAGTTTTCAGAAGCGTACAACGTCGATCTTCCTCTGCTTGCTGGCATGCCGGCGGTGACGATCAAGCCCACCACCGAATACGACTCCCGGCAGCACGCCTTGAGCGGCCCGTTGCTTACCACGTTGCTGGAACACGTCGGCACACCGGGCGCGGGCGGAACTCGCATCCTGTTGCATGCGGTGGACGGCTACGCCGTGATGACGACGCTCGACACCGTGCGCGCCTATCGCTTCATCGTGGCGACGCATATGGACGGCAAGCCGCTGCCGCTTGGCGGCATGGGGCCGCTATGGGCGACCTATGACGCGGACCATATCCCCGAGTTGTCCGGCAAGCCGCTCAAAGAGCGCTTCGAGTTGTCGCCTTGGGGTCTGTATCACGTACAGGTGATCGAAGCGTAGTGTTGGACCACCGAGGTTGGACTACCGCGCTCCATCACCGCTCATCGAGGAAGTCCGCGGCGCCGAATCGCTCGGCGCACGCCCGCCTCACCCTCTCGACAGGCATCGACCAATCCTCGCCCGGCGCGCGGCGGAATAGGCGCAACGTATGCGGATACCACGGCGAATCGCTTCGATCGCGCATCCAGCGCCAGTCGACGTCTTTTTCCGGCAGCATCACCCAGCACGGTTTGCCCACCGACGCGGCCAGATGCGCGATCGACGTGTCCACGCAAATCACCAGATCGAGTTGCTGGATGATCGCGGCGCTGTCCGCGAGATCGGTCGCCATCGAGCCGAGGTCGAGCAATGGCTGACCGGCGGGCGGATTTTGCGCCTCGTGTTCCCCTTGCCCTTTCTGCAGGCTGACGAAGTTCAGGCCCTGCACGCTCCAGAGCGGCGCGAGCGTGGTCAGCGAGGGAATCGACCGGTTCGCGTCGTTATGGTGATTGGCATTGCCCTTCCAGACCAGCCCGATCTTTCGGCCGGGCGGCAGCGCATCCAGCATCGGCCGCCATCGCTCCACGAGCGACGGTTCGGCCGCGAGACGCACGGCGCGCGGAATCGTGTCGACGGTCGTGCGCAGATGCAGCGGCGCGCTCAGCAGGCTCGTCCAGCAGTCGTATGCGGACGCGCGCGCCACGGCAGTGTCATGGTCGAGCACCTCGTCGACGCCATCGACGCAAGCCATCAGCCTGTGCAGCGCCGGCGCGCACGCGAACGCGATATGCGCGGCCCCTCGCGCCTTCAGCAACGCGAAATAGCGGCTGAACTGCACCATGTCGCCGAGACCGTCTTCCTGCCACACGAGCAAGGAGCGGCCCGCGAGCGCGTCGCCTCGCCACTGCGGACAGCTCAGCATCGCGTGCGTCTTGTGATGGACGAAACCGGGCTGCTCGTAGCGGCACTCGTACAGCCGCCAGCCTTCGTCGAACCGGCCCATGCCGAGCAGCAATACGGCTAGGCCGAACCTTGCGTCGCCGTAATCGGCGCGCAAAGCGAGTGCGCGACGGTAAGCGCTTTCGGCCTCGTGCAGCCGTCCGAGTTGCACCAGCGCGGCACCGAGGTTGTAGTGAGCTTCGGCGAAATCGGGATATACGGCGAGCGCTTGACCGAAGGCCTCGACGGCGTTGGGCAAACGGTCGAGTTGACGCAGAACGCAACCGAGGTTGTTGTACGCATGAACGAGGCCGGGCCGTGAGCGAATCGCGGCGCGGTAAGCCGACTCGGCGTCGCCCAGACGTTCGAGCTTGTAAAGCGCAATCCCGAGGTTGTAATGCGCCTCAGCGTAATCGGGGCGATAAGCGATCGCCTCGCGGTAGGCGGCTTCCGCCTCGTGCAAACGTTCAAGGTCGGCCAGCGTCGCGCCGAGGTTCATGTGCGCTTCCGCGTAATCAGGGCGAATCGCCAGCGCGAGCCGGCAAGCCAGTTCCGCCTCGGGCAACCGGCGCGACGCCTTCAGCACGCCGCCAAGATTATTGAGCGCCTCCGGGTACCGCGGCCTGATGGTCAGCGCCTCGCGGTACGCGGCGTCGGCCTCGGCCGTGCGGCCGAGTTCCGTCAGCACGTTGCCCAGGTTGTTGTGCGCTTCGGCGTGGTTCGGAAGGCCGGGCAGCGCCTCGCGATACGCCGCCTCCGCTTCGTCCAGGCGGCGCAGGTCGCGCAGCACGACGCCGCGGTTGTAGTGCGCCTCGGCGTAGTCGGGGCGCAGCGTCAGCGCCTGACGGAATGACGCGAGGGCCTTCTCGTTGTAGCCGAGGCCGTGGAGCACGGTGCCGAGATGATTGTGCGCGTCGGCCTCGGCGGGCCGCAGCGCGACCAGTTGCCGATACATCGCCTTGGCCGCCGACAGGCGTCCGCGCGACTTGAGCAGCATGCCGAGGCTGTCGTACACCTCGGCGTAGCCGGGCTTGATGCGCAGGCACCGGCGCCAATAATCTTCCGCGTCGTCCAGCCGCCGCATGCCGAACGAGCAGGCGCCGGCGATATTCAACGCGTCGGCGCGATCGTCGTCCGCTATCGTTGCGTCCGGTTCGAGCGAGGGCGCCACCATCGACAACGCCTCGGCGAATTGCCCGGCTGAGCAGAGCGCGGCCGCCCGCCGATTGATGCCGGTTGACGAGGATGCGCGCGACGGCGTCGGCATTTGCGTTTGCGTCTGCGTGAGGGTCATGAGTCGTGGTAACTGGCGTCGGCGGTGTGCTGACCGGGTCGATCGCATATTCGGCGCGGTCTGGAAAGAGCGACATGTACCACGCAGCTTACGGGAATCGGGGCGGCTGTAACGGGGCGAAATGCGCGGGATTCAGCCTTCTGATCCATCGCTATGACCAGGATCAGGCGGCAAAAGACGGCGTGGCGATGCTAGAATCGCCAGCGTCCTTATCATCACCATCATGACTCCACGCTCCCGCAACCGCATGACCGCATGGTTTGGCCTCGTCGCCATGTGGCTCGTCGTGTTCGCACCGGTCGTGAGTCAGATGCTGGCGTCGAGCCGTCCGCACGAGCCTATCGCGGCGCTCTGTTCGGCGCTTCAGCCGCGCGGACTGAGCGACGCGAGCCAGATCGCTCACGCCAGCCCCGCACCAGTCAGTCTCAGCCACGACGACGCATTCGGCGCGTGCGGCTACTGCCATCTGCTCCAACATCACGTCGCGATGCCGAGTGTTGCCGCCGTCGAGCTGCCGGCGCCCCTCGCGATTGCCGGCACCGCGCCGCCCGCCCTCTCCACCCGTTTCACGCCGCTCGGCGCGTTTCCGTCCGGACGTCCCAGAGACCCGCCTGTCGTTTCCTGATCGCCGTTGTTCCTGATCGCGCATTCGTCGCGCCCGTCGAGGGCACGCGCGATCGCCTGTTCAATGCATCGAGGAAACGTTCATGTTCAAGATCGCCCTGCGAAGGCTGCCCCTTTGCGCTCGCCGTTTCGTGCCCGCGCGGCGGCCGCGGCGTTTTAATTCCGCGCATTTTTCGGCTCATGTGCGTGCTTATTTGCCGGCGCATTTGCCCGCTTATTTGCCCACGTATTTGTCCGCATTCATTCCGGTGTTCGTGCCGGCATTCATCTCATCGCCGGCTCACGCGGAGAACGCGACCACCGAATCCACGCTGCCGGCGGTCAGCGTGAGCGCGAATACGGCCGCCACGCCGCGCGCCGTAGATCCGAATCTGCCGGCCTCGGTCGAGACCGTGACCCGCGAACAGTTCGACAACTGGAATGTCGTCAATACCGAAGACGTGCTGAAGTACATGCCGAACCTTGCCGTACGCAAGCGTTTTATCGGCGACCTGAATTCGATCATCGCCGTGCGCGGCACGAGCAACATGCAGAGCGCGCGAGGTCTCGTCTATGCGGACGGTCTGCTGCTCAGCAATCTGCTCGGCAGCAGTTTTTCGTTTCCGCCGCGCTGGTCGATGGTATTTCCCGACGAGATCCAGCAGGTCGACGTGATCTATGGGCCGTTTTCGGCGCTTTATCCGGGCAACTCGCTCGGCGCCACGGTGCTCATCAGCACGCGGATGCCGAAAAAATTCGAAGCCGATGCGGACGTCAAAGCCTTCACCCAGCACTTCAGCCTGTTCGGCGTGAATCAGAACTTCAACGGCAACGAAGCAAGCGCGTCGATCGGCGACCGGATCGGCAAGTTCTCGTATCTGCTCGGCGCGAATCATCTGGAAAACACGAGCCAGCCGCTGCAATTCGCCACTCTCGCCAAATCGAACACGCCCGCGAAAGCCGGCGATACGCCGGTAAGCGGCGCCTATTTCTACAACAACCAGACCAACACACCGACCGCGGCGCTCGGCGTCAACGGCGAGGGGATCGAGCACACGGTGCAGGACCAGTTCAAGCTGAAGATGCAGTACGACTTCACGCCGACGCTGCAGGCCGGCTTCACGCTCGGCTACTGGCACCAGACGTATAACAGCGAGACGTCGAGTTTCCTGCGCGACGCGAACGGCAATCCCGTGTACGGCGGCAAGGTTGCGATCGACGGCTACGAGTACATGATTCCCGCCGCCGCACTCGCCCCGAGCCTCGGCCATAGTGAGAACTGGCTCTACGGCGTGTCGCTGAAAACGCGCAATGCCACGGGCTGGAACGGCGAAGCGATCGCTTCGTACTACGACATCGGCGACAGCGTGGCGCGCACGGCGAGCTCCGGTGCGCCGGGTAACGGCCCCGGCACGGTGATCTTCGGCGACGGCACCGGCTGGAAAACGCTCGATCTGCGCACCACCTACACGCCCGTCGCGAAGCAAGCGGGTTGGGCGAATCACGCGCTGAGCTTCGGCTATCACTACGACAACTACTTCCTCGACAACGAGAGTTACAACACGCTGAACTGGCGCGACGGCGCGGCCATGTCGTTTGCCAATGCATTTGCGGGCAAAACGCAGACCCAGGCGCTGTACGCGCAGGACGCCTGGCGTTTTCTGCCACGATGGAAGCTCGTGTACGGCGTGCGGTATGAAGACTGGCAAGCGTACGGCGGTTCGCAGTCGCTGCCCGGCACAACGCTTTCGTACAGCGATGCAAGCCAGCATCACTTCTCGCCGAAAGCGTCGCTCTCGTTCGACGTCAGCGACGACCTGACCTTGCGCGCCTCCATCGGCCGCGCTTATCGGTTTCCGACGGTCAGCGAGTTGTTCCAGGGGCAAATCAACGGCTCGTCGATCATCAACAACAATCCGAACCTGAAGCCCGAAGACGATCTCTCGAAAGAACTGACCGCCGAATGGGCGCACTGGAACGGTGTATTCCGCTTCTCGCTGTTTCAGGACGACGTGAAGAACACGATCTTCAGCCAGACCGATACGACCGTGATTCCCAACGTGACGAACTTCCAGAACATCGGCAAGGTGCGCTCGCGCGGCGTGGAAACGAGCTACTCGGGACAGGACGTGTTCGTGCGCGGGCTCGATCTGCTGGCGAGCGTGGCCTACACGCAGTCGAAGATCATCGCCAACGCGCAGAACCCGGCCACGGTCGGCAAGTACTTCTATCGGATCCCGCTGTGGCGCGTGAATCTCGCCGCGACTTATCACATCGACGAACGCGCGGCGCTCACGCTCGCCGCGCGCTATTCGGGCCGCCAGTACAACACGCTCACCAATACCGACACCAATCCGGACGTGTTCGGCGGCACGAGTTCGTACACGGTGGCGGACGCGAAGTTCACCTTCAAGCCGACGAAGCTGAGTGAAGTCGGCATCGGCGTGGACAACCTGTTCGACGCCCGCTACTTCGTTTATCACCCGTATCCGGGCCGCACGTTCTACGTCGAGGCGAAGCTGCGCATGTGAACACGCGATGCGATGCGTATGCGCCGAACACAAACGGTACCCGCGTCAGCGCATATCCGGCGCGGCGCAAACCGATTGACCCATTTTGCTTCAGGAGGATTCCATGTCCACCACGACCGCTCAACGCACGGCTCCGCTAACCGGCACGCCGAACGCAGGCTACCGCACGCTGTGGCGCTGGCATTTCTATGCGGGCCTCTTCGTGATGCCGTTTCTGGTCGTGCTTGCGATCACCGGCACGCTGTATTGCTTTCAGCCGCAAATCGAGCCGCTGCTTTATCCACATCGGCTGATCGTCGAACCGAAAACCACACCCAGACTCAGCGAAGACGCGTTGCTTGCCAAGGCCCGCGCGGCGATGCCGCCGGGTGCGGCTGCCGTGACCGCGTCCATTGCGAGCGCACCGGATCGCAGCACCGAATTCGTGTTCCGTCTCGCCGACGGCGAAAAGCAGAGCGTTTATCTGAACCCGTACAGCGGCGAGATACTGGGCACGCTAAGCGTCGACCGCCGCTTCATGCAAATCGATCGGATGCTGCATCGCAAGCTGTTGCTCGGCAAACCGGGCGAACTGCTGATGGAACTGGCCGCATGCTGGACGCTGGTGATGATCGGCACCGGCGTCGCACTGTGGTGGCCGCGCGAGAAAACCACCGTACGCGCCGCGCTGGTGCCGCGCTTCGCGCTAAAGGGACGCACGCTGTGGAAGAACATTCACGCAGTGATGGGCATCTGGCTCGCGCTCGGCGCGCTCGCGTTCGTGCTGACGGGGCTGCCCTGGTCGGGTTCGTGGGGCAAGCAGTTCAAGGCGTTCGCGAGCGCCGCGAATCTGGGCGCGCCGCCGGGTTCGTGGGGCGGTTTGCCGTTGCGCTCCGCATTGCCGGGCATGCGCGGCGACCAGGCCTCCGTTGCCGGTACGTCCGCCGAGGCGCAATCCGCGCACGCGGCACATGGAGAACACGGCGAGCACGAAGCCCACGCACCGAACATGGACTCGATGCCGGGCATGGTGATGGACGATCTGCCTTTGCCGCTTACGCCATGGGCTGTCGGCAACACGCCGGTGCCGTCTTCCGCCGATGCTCATACTCACGCGACCGGGGCGCTGCCGCTCGGACGCATCGTCGCGCTGACTGCATCGCTCGGCGTGACCGACGGCTACGACGTCGCGCTGCCCGCATCGGCGACGGGCGTCTACACGATCTCGTACTTTCCCGCCGACCCGAAACAGGAGCGCACGTTGTACATCGATCAGTACAGCGGCGCGGTGCTGAAGGACATTCGCTATGGCGATTACGGCGCGGTGTCGAAGGCGGTGTCGTACGGCACGTCGTTACATATGGGCCGCTATTTCGGCGTCGCGAATCAGCTTCTGTGCGCCGCGATTTCGCTTGGACTAGCGGGCATGGCCGTGACCGGCTGCGTGATGTGGTGGAAGCGGCGTCCGCAGCGCTCGCTCGGCGCGCCGTCGCGCGAACGGGCCGCGCCGCCGATGCGCGGCTGGAAAACCGGCCTCGTACTGCTCGGCATCGTCTTTCCATTGATGGGTGTCACGCTTGTAGCAGTGTGGCTCGCCGATCGCGCAATTTTCCGACGGCCCTCGCGGCACGACTCGGGCGCACAGCCGTCCTGAGATGCCGCGGCGGTGTCGTTGCATGTCGTGATCGTTTACGATACATTATGCTCGATTATGATCGCTTTAAAATCGAGCAAGGTGGAGACATGCAGCGGACACGACAGGAAGCAATGGAAGGGCTTCTGCCCGAGCAGCGGGAGCAGGTGATTCTGCAGCGGCTGCGCGCGCAAGGGCGCGTGCTCGCGTCGGCGCTCGCGGCCGAGTTGCAAACCTCTGAACACACCGTGCGCCGTCATCTGCGCGATCTGGCCGACCAGGGGCATTGCAAACGTGTCTACGGCGGCGCCCTGCTCGTCTCGCCGGCCGGCGAGCCCGCAGCGGTCCGCATGCGGCAGGCCACGGATCGCAAGGCATGCCTCGCTGTCGCCGCGGCGTCGATCGTCCGGCCGAAACAGATCATCGTGATGGACACCGGCTCGACCAACGTCGCCATCGCCGCCGCGCTTCCGGACGACGCGGAGCTGACCGTCGTGACGAATTCGCCCGAGGCTTGCGCGCGTTTGCTGAACCGGCCGGGAATCGACGTGATCCTGATCGGCGGACGTATCGCCAAAGGCGTGGCCGGCTCCGTCGGCTCGACCGCCTTGCTGCAGATCCAGCAGATCAAGGCCGACCTTTGCTTTCTCGGCGCGTGCGCCCTCGATCCGGACGAAGGCGTCGCCGCGTTCGACGCCGAGGAAGCCGAAATCAAACGGGCGATGGTGAAAGCGAGCGGCCAGATCGCCATCGCCATGACCTCGGAAAAGCTGATGGCCGCGGCGCCGTTCTCGGTTGCGGCGGCATCGGCCGTGGATTATCTGTTCGTCGAAGCCGACGTGCCGGCCGAGCGGCTCGCGAGACTCGAAGCCGTGTGTGACAACGTGATGGTGGCACGCTCATGACGCCGCCCATGACGTCACACATCAAGCCGCTTAAGGAGCGCACCGCAACCATCGGCGTGTTTCTCGCCAACGGATTCGGGATCGGCGCGTGGGCCGTCGAAGTGCCGCGCATCAAGGAAAGCCTCGCGCTCAGCGACACCGCGTTGGGTATCGCGTTGTTCGCCTTTGCGCTGGGCGCCATCGTCGCGATGCCGCTCGCGGGGCAACTGGCGCCCCGCTTCGGCAGCGGTCGCGCTACCGCGCTGCTCGGCGCGGCATTCGTCGTCACGCTGCCGCTGCCCGCGTTCGCGCCGGGCATGGCGACGTTATGCACCGTGCTGTTCATGCTCGGCGCGGCGAACGGCGCGCTCGACGTCTCGATGAACGGCCACGCCAGCACCATCGAAACGCAGTGGCGTTCGCCGATCATGTCATCGTTTCACGCGGCATGGAGCGCGGGCGGCCTGCTCGGCGCAGCGACCGGCGCGCTGCTTCAGAAAGGCGGCGTCGGCGTGATCGGCGGTCTCGTGTTGCCGGATATTTTTATCGTTATCCTTATCATCGCCGCCGCGCTTCTCGCGCTACGCGATCTGGGTCCGCGTGCGGCCGCACCTTCGAGCGGATTCGCGTGGCCGAGTGTCGGCGTGATGAAACTCGCGATGCTCGCGTTTCTGTGCATGCTGGTGGAAGGCGCGGTGGCCGACTGGAGCGCGGTGTACCTGCGTTCGACGTTGAACCAGGAGGCCAGCGTCGCCGCAGTCGGCTATTCCGCGTTCGCATTTTCAATGGCAGCTTGCCGCATCGTCGGCGACGTGTCCGTGCGCCGCTTCGGCTCGAGCAAGGTCGTGGCGTTGGGCGGTCTGATCGCGGTGGCCGGACTCGCGCTCGTGCTGAGCCTGCCGACGGTGCTCACCGCTTGCGTCGGCTTCGCGATGGTCGGCATCGGCCTCGCGAATATCGTTCCGGTCATCTTCAGCGCGGCGGGCCGCTCGACTGACGCGCCGGCGATCGGCGTGTCGATGGCGGCCACCGCGGGCTATGCGGGTTTCCTCGTCGGGCCGCCGTTAATCGGGCTCGGCGCGGGCTGGCTCGGCTTACGGCTCGCGTTGTGCGTGCTCGTCATAGCCACCGCGACCGTCTGCCTGCTGGGCGGCAAGGCGGTGCGCAGCGTGCGGCTCGCCTGAAAGTCAGGGCGTCCAGCGATAAACGACCAAGCTGGAGCCGTTGTAGTTGTCTTTCGTGATCACGTACTCGCCCACCGCTCTCTGATACGCGCGCAGACCGTACATTGAATCCACGTCGTTACCGACGTCCAGCGTACCTGGGCTCGAGTTGGTCAGCGTGGCGTCGAGGTGGCCCGTGGTGAGATTGAAGGCGTCGATGTTCGGCACGGTGTGCACGTAGCCGACGAACAGATAGTTGCCGGCTGCCGTGATCGACTTGGGGTTGGTGCTGGTGAGGGTGATCACCGGATTCGGGTTCGTCGTATTGCCCGCGCTCCAGCCGTGATACACCTCGATCCTCGAATCTATCGCCGTCCAGTCCCAGCTCCCGGCAATGCCTTGCGCGAGGATCATGGTGTCGGTCTCCGGCATGTAGATGATGCGCGTCAATGGCCGGATGCTCTGCGGAATGGAGATGGTGGTGGCCGGTCCCCATGCCGGTTTTCCCGTGCCGTCGAAACCGGTCAGCGGGTAGTGATAGATGTGATTCGTTCTGTCCAGACCGGCCCACACGTCTCCCCTGCTGTCGATGCAGAATCCGCCCGTGACCTGTACGTTCGTATTGAACGCGGTGCCCGGAATGGATGCATCCGGTATGGCGATATAGCCGGTCGCCGGATTGAAATGGTAGAAGTTGAAAGCGCCGGGATTCTGGCCGGAGGCCACGAGAATCCGGTTCCCGCCAACGTTGACGAGCTGCCCGAAATGCTGGCCGCGCTGTGTATCGCTCATGCTCAGGCGGGGGTCGGACGGATACGTGAACGGATCGACCGTATTCGCGACGAAAGCGCCGCCCGCGGTGCCCGTGTAAATGTTCATGCCGCTATAGAAATAGGCGCCGTCCGTCACCGGGTCGGGAGTGGCGGCCGCCTCGAAGTTGAGCGCCTGAAGCTTCCACTGCAAGATGCCGGCGCTGTTGTACATGTGAATGTCGGTGGAGCCGTTGCGGCCCAGGTCCCAGCCTCCGCCCCACGGATTGTTGAGCACATACAGGTTGCCGGCGGAATCCCTGCCGATGCCGACGACGCGGGTGAAGCGCTTGTCGCCGACCTGGCCTTTGATGCCGGTGGTGGTGTCGAGATAGCCGCCTTGAACGCCGAACGTGCCGGCCAGCGTCGGCGCGCCCGAAATGTTGTAGAGCTTGATGTTCATGTCCGGGCCCTGATCGCCGACCATGAGTTGCCCCGACAACGCATCGAAATACAGCGCGGACGGCCGCGACGTGGCGGACATCTGGATGGTGTTCAGCGGCGCGCCGGCCGCGCTGTATTCGGCGATCACGCCGGCGCTCTTGCGTGCGACCCAGAGATTTCCCGCGCCGTCCACGGCGAGTGCGCCGGGACCGGCCACGCTGATGTCGCGCTGCCAGACGCCGTCCGTCGTGTAGACCCGCACGCGATTGCTGAAGAAGTCGCTCGCATAGAGGAATGAACCCGCGGTCGCGAGACCCGTGATGACGTCGCCGCGAGGAACCGCGTTCCACACGCTGACCTTAATGACGAGATCACGTGTCTGAGTCGCGCGGTTGTATCGCACGACCGACCCGGTGCCGTCCGACGTGCCGTACTGCAATGCAGTGAAGATCGACGTGGCATTGCCCGTGATGGCCCCGCCCTGAAACTCGCTGTTGATGCCCATCGAGCCGATGCTTTTGCCGTTCTGGTAGATCGCGACGCCGCCCTGGTTTTCGTCCCACAGAGACGCCGTATAGATGACGCCTTCGGGGGCGACCCACATCGAGCGCGCGCCATTACCCACGTGAGAGGCAAGGGTTCCGTAGGTGTTCGCCAGCCAGTCGGTGGTGTATTGCGCCTGACATACCGACGCGATCATCGCGATCACCGCGCCGAGGAATACGGCGCGCATTCGTTTCTTGACCATGAGTGATGCTCTCCTGACGGCGCCCGCTCGACAAATGTGAATCGCGGAAAGTGAAACGTTAAGAAAAATCGTTAAACAATTTTGTTCGAAACGACTATGGATTTTGCAACCCGCTTACTATTCTATTTGTCCCAAGCCGCAAAATAATTCAGAAATAATTCACACTCGATTGACATTTGATCCGAATCTGGTGCAACAGCTGGCATTCGCGCCGCGCCGCCATGAGTGCGCCGTAGACGTTTGGAATGACCGATAATGCGACGCGCATACTTAGGACGGAGTGTTTATTTTTTATCCGCCATGCAGGCGAAACACGGCGGTTAAATGAAACGCTTTGCTCGCCAACACAATGGTCAATGAAATCCGTTCGGGTGGCCGCCACTCCGGCGCTTTGGAAAGCATTTAACATTTGCTTGATGGCGCGGTGATCCGGCCAGGCGGCGACACAGCGCTCATCTGACAATCTTGGCGGCAAATCGGCGTGCCGTGAAATGCGGGGAGCTGCATCTTCTTTGGTAGCGCGTCTCAGAAGTTTGCAGAAACGCCGTGATAGCGGCGACACAGGCGTCCGCGAGATCGCGCGCGGCCCTCTTTTGCGTGCGCAGTGTTCCACGTTTGCCTGCTCATGCAAATGTAAGGTTCACCCCGGTAGAAAAAATTCTGGAATAAGCGGCAACCCGGCGTGTTTGCCCCTACACAGACGGCGGAAAACACAGTCGCCGCGAGTGACGAGCCAAGCACCTCTCATCACTAACCATCCCTGTCGGTGAACAAGTAAAGGCGTAGTTCACGATTACACAGATAGGCATTTTTAATTAACATATATTTAGTCATCCATATGAAAACAAAACGCCAAATCGCTATCCAGACAATCCAGCCCGTGTCGGCTAGCGCGACTAGACACGCCTCGACGCAGTACCGCGGCAAGTAAGGAATCGCACCTTTCCAGGCAACCGTTGCCCCTTCATTTCATCACGTCGAACAAGGAATATTCATCATGAAAAACGCTCTGATCTGTTTCGCTCTCGCCGCCGGCACCTTGGCTGCTCCCGTTCTTGGCTTCGCACAATCGAACGCTCCCTTGACACGTGCTGAAGTTCGCGCCGACCTGGTGCGCGTCGAACAGGCAGGCTACAACCCGTCTCTCGCCAGCGACGCTACTTACCCCGCCGACATCCAGGCAGCCGAGGCCAAGATCGCCGCGCAGGACGGCCGGCAAACCGGATCGCAAGCGTACGGCGGCGTGGCGCAGAACGGCAGTTCGTCGTCCGGTGCGCCCACGCGCATGTCGATGAACTCCAACTGCGTAGGGCCGGTCAGCTATTGCAACCTCTTCTTCGGTAGCTGAACAGCTTGCATGAGGCGCCGCTCCGTCTCCCATATGTACAGGATTACTACTGTTTCTTCCGCCATTGGTCCATTTTCTTTCGAGACTTTTTCTCGCCTATAAATAGGAGTTTGTCATGAAACTTATGCCCGCCGCCGCTGCCGCGTTGTCATTGTCGGCTTGTCTTTTTGCGTCAACCGCCGCGATGGCACAGAACGCCAAACCGCGAAACGCCACGGTCCACAACATTGTTCTCGTGCACGGCGCGTGGGTGGATGGATCGGGCTGGAAGCCGGTCTATGACAGGCTGACGAAAGACGGCTACCACGTCACCATCGTGCAGGAACCGCTAACCTCGCTCGAAGACGACGTCGCCGCCACGAAGCGCATTCTCGACCAGCAGAACGGCCCCACGATTCTCGTGGCCCACAGTTACGGCGGCTCGGTCATCACCGAGGCCGGCGTGCACCCGAACGTCGTCGGCCTGGTGTACGTGGCCGCGCATGCGCCGGCCGTCGGCGAGGACGAAAGCACGCTCGGCAAGGGCACGCCGGGCTATACGTCGAAACAGCCGGGCGCGATCATGAAAACGGACGACGGCTACACCTATCTGAACCCCGCGGATTTCCCGAAGGATTTCGCCGCCGATCTGCCGCTCAAGGAAGCCCAGTTCGAATCGCATGCGCAGATCCTGACCGCCGCGAAAGTCTTCTCGGCGCCGATGACGGTCGCCGCGTGGACCAGCAAGCCGAGCTGGGGCATCGTCGCGGCAGACGACAAGATCATCAATCCCGACCTCGAACGCTGGTATTACGCGCGTGCGCATAGTCACACGACGGTGCTCGCCGGCGCGAGTCACTCGGTCTACGAATCGCGACCGAAGGAAGTCGCCGCGGTCATCGAGGACGCGGCGAAGCACGCACAGTCGTAACCAGGCCCACGCGTGGTTATTCGAGTCGACTTCAGCGGCTGACCCCACGCGCGCCAGATCCGTTCTTCGCGCAGTGATGCCTGGCAATCTCTACCTCGTGCAAGCCGATGGGCGGATTTCAAACATCCGCCTGCTTGCGTTGGGGCGA
>Ga0137385_10002470_pt1 | contig 15773 bp, 14 predicted proteins | sample SagtaG_FD_104921 | JGI IMG/M metagenome (GOLD analysis project Ga0137385, IMG submission 104921) | Vadose zone soil microbial communities from Sagehorn Ranch, Mendocino, California, USA - Sage2_R_80_16 metaG | ecosystem: Environmental > Terrestrial > Soil > Vadose zone | place: USA: California...
CACGGCTGCCTGCGCCAGCGCGAGCGGCAGGCAGCGGAGGTCCTCGGCCAGGTCGAGTGCCTCGATGCGATGGTCCGGGTTGTCGTACAGGCTCGCGGTCAGGTAGTTGAGCGCCTCGCGGCGGGAGAAGACCCCGACCTGAACGATCCTGCGGCCATGGCCCTGCAGCGCCACGTCGTCCCGCCGGGTGGTGACCAGCACCTGACCGGCGGGCCCGGCCGGCCACAGGCCGTCCAGGTCGGCGGGATCGGCCAGGTCGTCGAGGACGACCAGCCACGGCCGGCTGGTATCACTGAGCCAGCTCAGGAACCGGGTGGCGGCGACGCCGGGGGCTGCTCCGCCCGCGGTGCCGCCGACCTCGCGGAGCGCCTGCGCGTAGCCCGCTATCACGGCGTCCCGCCCGGACGCTGTCAGCCAGACGAGCAGCTCCACCGCGCGCGCCTGCCACAGTGAGTGCGCGAGCGCGGCCGCGAGCTGCGTCTTGCCGGTGCCGCCCATGACCGCCAGCGGATCCGGGAACACGGGGTCCGGTGCCGGGTTCAGCACCGTCACCTCGCCCGGGCTGAGGCTGGCCAGGCCCAGGCCGGTCTCGGGCCGGGGGCTGAACACCCCGGCCAGCGGCGGCACTACTCCTAACCGGATCGGCCAGGGCACCTTCGCCGCTGGCGTACCGGCAGCCCGCTGGCCGATGACCGGACTATTCATCTCTCGTGACCACCCGCCCCGGCGCGCGCCGCAAGACCGGGCCTCCGTTGGCCCGGCCCGTGGTGCACGGCTTTGTGACGACATTTCCGAGAATAGACATGATCTCCGATCCAGTCCCGGGCATCAGGATCTTGCTCCGATGACCCCGTGATCGCGGCCGGCCCCGGGACCCGGGAGCGCCGCCCCCGGCCCCCTCGTGATCAGGAGAGAGCGGCCCGGCGGGCCATCGTTGACGCACCTGCGGATCAGGAATAGTGTCCGGCTGCCTGCGAATGGTAAAGGGGCCTGTGATGCTGAGCTTCGGTGTGACCTTCATGGCCGACCCGCCGGTCTCGAACGTCGTCGCCAAGGCGGTGCTCGCCGAGGAAAGCGGCTTCAGCCATGTCTGGCTGTGGGACAGCCACATCCTCTGGCAGGAGGTCTACCCCATCTTCACCCTGATCGCGGCGCAGACCTCCGGCATCCACATCGGCCCCTGCGTCACCAACCCGGTGACCAGGGACCCGACGGTGACGGCGTCGGCGATGGCGACGCTGAACGAGATCTCCGGCGGCCGGATGGAGATGGGAATCGGCCGCGGCGACTCGGCGCAGCGGGTGCTCGGCCGCAAGCCGGTGCCGGTGTCGGCGCTCGAGCAGGCCTGCGCGCAGATCCGCGACCTGGCCGAGGGGCGCGAGATCGACCTGGCCGGCACCGCGGTCAGGCTGCCGTGGTCGGCCGGTCACCGGCTGCCGGTCTGGGTTGCCGCCTACGGCCCGCTGGCGCTGCGCTGCGCGGGCCGGGTCGCCGACGGCGTGATCCTGCAGCTCGCCGACCCGTTCATCATCGAGTGGGCGCTGCGCTACCTGCGCGAGGGCGCCGAGCAGGCCGGCCGAAACTACGCCGACATCAAGGTGATGGCCGCCGCGCCCGCCTACCTCTCCGATGATCTTGCGCACGCGCGCGAGCAGGTGCGCTGGTTCCCCGCCCTGGTCTCCAACCACGTGGTCGACCTGGTCAAGCGCTATCACGACGCCGAGCTCCCGGCCGCGCTGACCGACTACATCGCGGCGCGCGAGCGCTACGACTACGCCCACCACGGCCGGGCCGGATCGGAAAACGCCGAGTTCGTCACCGACGACGTGGTGGACAGGTTCTGCGTGCTCGGCACCCCGGAGCAGGTCAGGGCGAAGCTCGGCCAGCTTCAGGACCTGGGCGTGGACCAGTTCAACATTTACTCGATGGTCGACGACCCGAGGACGCTGATCAGCGGATTCGGCCAGGAGATCATCCCGGCTTTCCGTTAGTGGGGGTTCCAGGGGGCCGTCCCCCGGGAATAGCACAGCGGACTGGCGCGGCACCGGCCCGCGAGCGCAGGCTAGAGCCCAGGGTCCGCCAGCAGGGCCCACGCAGCCGAGGAGGAGCACCGATGCGAACGGTCCGCGCAGCGCTGATCCAGGCGCAAGCCAACATGTCGAAGCAGGAGGCGATCGACAAGCACATCAAGATGATCGCGGACGCTGCCGGCGCGGGAGCCCAGGTGGTGGGCCTCCAGGAGATCTTCCACGGCCCCTATTTCTGCGCGGAGCAGGACCCGAAGTGGTATGACACGGCCGAGCCCGAGGAGGGCCCGACCGTGAGCCGGATGCGCGAGGTGGCCCGCGAGCACGGCATCGTGCTGATCGTGCCGTGGTACGAGGAGGAGCAGCCCGGCGTCTACTACAACACCGCGTGCGTGATCGAGCGGGACGGCACGGTGGTCGGCAAGTACCGCAAGACCCACATCCCGCACGTCGGGCCCTGCTTCTGGGAGAAGTTCTACTTCAAGCCCGGCAACCTCGGCTACCCGGTGTGGGACACGTCGGTCGGCAGGGTCGGCCTGATCATCTGCTATGACCGGCACTTCCCCGAGGTCGCCCGCGAGCTCGGGCTGAAGGGTGCGGAGATCGTCTTCAACCCGTCGGCGACGGTGGAGTCGCTGTCCCGCTACCTGTGGGAGCTCGAGCAGCCCGCGCACGCGGTGGCCAACGGGTTCTGGATCGCGGCGAGCAACCGGGTCGGTGTCGAGTCACCGCTGAACCAGCACAAGTTCTACGGCTCCTCCTACTTCTGCAGCCCGCGCGGGAAGATCATTGCCCAGGCCTCGGACAGCGAGGACGAGGTGCTGGTGGCCGACCTCGACCTGGACGAGATCCGCGAGGTGCGCAACACCTGGCAGTTCTTCCGCGACCGCCGGCCGGAGACCTACGGCGAGCTGGCGGAGCAGTTGCCGTGACCACGCTGATCACGAACGGGACGGTGGTCACGGCCACCGACATGACCCGGGCCGACGTGCTCGTCGACGGGGAACGGATCCAGGCGATCGGTGAGGGCTTGGCCGGGTGGGTTAAGGGCAGCGGTGCGGACGGGTCCGTATCCGCCGACACGGTCATCGACGCCACGGGGCGTTACGTCATGCCGGGCGGGATCGACGTGCACACGCACATGGAGCTCCCGTTCGGCGGCACCTTCGCCTCCGACGACTTCGCCACCGGCACCGCGGCCGCGGCCTGGGGCGGTACCACCACGATCGTCGACTTCGCGGTGCAGAGCCATGGCGAGAGCCTGGCCCAGGGCCTGGACGCCTGGCTGGAGAAGGCCGGCCCGAAGTCGCATATCGACTACGGGCTGCACCTGATCGTGCGCGAGATCAACGACCGCATCCTGCGCGAGATGGACACGATGATCGACCGCGGGGTGCCCTCGTTCAAGCTGTTCATGGCCTACCCGGGCGTGTTCATGCTGGACGACGCGTCGATCTTCCGGGCCATGAGCCGGACCGCGGACAACGGCGGCCTGATCATGCTGCATGCGGAGAACGGCGGCGCGATCGACGTCCTGGTCCAGCGCTACCTGGCCGAGGGCAAGACGGCCCCGGTCAACCACGGCCTGACCCGGCCGTCGTCGATGGAGGGCGAGGCCACGCACCGCGCGATCGCGCTGGCCGAGCTGGCCGGCGTGCCGGTTTACATCGTGCACCTCAGCTCGCGGGAGGCGCTGACCGCCGTGCGCGAGGGGCGCGACCGGGGCGTGCCCGCCTACGCGGAGACTTGCCCGCAGTACCTCTACCTGTCCCTCGACGACCTGGCCCGGCCCGGCTTCGAGGGGGCCAAGTTCGTCTGCTCGCCGCCGCTGCGGCCCGCCGACCACCAGGCTGACCTGTGGCGCGGCCTGGTGACCGACGACCTGCAGGTGGTCTCCACCGACCACTGCCCGTTCGACTACAAGGAGCAGAAGATCCTGGGCAAGGACGACTTCTCCGCGATACCCAACGGCCTGCCCGGCGTCGAAGACCGCTACACGCTGCTGTGGGACGGGGGCGTGGCGGCCGGCCACATCAGCCCGACGCGTTTCGTCGAGCTGATCGCGACCGCGCCGGCCCGGATGTTCGGCCTGTACCCGCGCAAGGGCACGCTCGCCCCGGGCGCGGACGCCGACATCGTCGTCTTCAACCCGGATGCCGAGCGCACCCTGTCGGCCGGCACGCACCATATGCGGGTCGACTACAGCTGCTACGAGGGGCGGAAGGTCCGCGGCCTGCCCGAGGTGGTCATGCAGCGGGGCAACGTGCTGGTCAAGGACGGGAAGTTCCACGGGCAGCAGGGTGCGGGCCGCTTCCTCGAGCGCAGCCGCTTCGGCCCGGGAACAGCGTAGCCCGGGGGGACGACCCCCCGGACCCCCCGCGATGCCCCCACCCGCCTCCCCGTCCCCCTCCACGGCCGGCGGGCCGGCCGTCGCGGCTGGCACGGCCTACTGCTCCGCGTGCCGCTTCTCGCCCAGGGTGATGTTCAGCAGCCAGCCCACGACGCCAATGATGATCGCGCCCCGGAACGCGGGCCAGAACCCGGTGATGTGGAACGGCACATTCAGCTTGCCCGCCACCCAGCTGGTGAGCCACAGCAGCAGCGCGTTGACCACCAGCCCGATCAGCCCGAGGGTCAGGATGTAGAACACGCAGCCGACCGTCTTGACAATCGGCTTGAGCACCGCGTTGACGATGCCGAAGATCAGCGCCACCACGATCAGGGTGGTGACCTTGGACAGCGTGCTGCCCGTGGTCAGCACGATGCCGGGGACCAGCGCGGCCGCCACGAACAGGGATGCCGCCGTGACCAGCACCCGGATGATCAGCCTCATGCGGACATCCTGCCATGACCGGCCCTGCAATAGCACAGAGCGGCACTAAGCGGCAGCAGCGCACTCTGCATCAGGCCGTTACGATTACTGCGCATCACGCAGTTCTCACCACGATGTGAATGGCATCTATTCCGCCCGCGGCCGCGTTCCTGGACATTGGCATAAGCGGCGTGAAACCGTTAACTGGGGGAAGCGAGTACCGCGTCCGAGCGGTCAGCGCGGTCGCGGTTACGGGGGAACTGGCATGGGATTCGCATGGGTGTCGGCCAATGTTGGGAATTTCGGAATGCCCGAAGTGTGGGACTATCCACCGCCTTCGCCGCGCCATCGCAAGCCGCCGCGCCAGCCAATGCAGGCGGTCCTGCGCTTTGCCAACGGCGCGGCCGCGGCGGCGGCCGGGATGCCGCGCCGGGCGAAGGCCCTCGTCATCGCCAGGCCTGCGCTCGCAGATCACCGGCGCGCGTTCTAGGCCAGCCCGGCCGCCGCTGGGTCTGGCCTGCCTCAGCCGGTCCTGAGCTAGCGGCTGCCCGGCTACCAGCGGAAATGAACAAAGAGCCGCCCGAAATTCTTAGAGTCCTTCTCGACGCGATGATAGAGCGCCTTAATCTCCTTCTGCTGCAGGAACCTGAGCACATGCTTCTTGAGCTGCCCTGAGCCCTTGCCTGGGATGATCTCAATAAGCGGTGCTTTCTTCCTGACCGCCTCATCGATTATGTCGCGAAGCGCACGGTCGATGTCCTGGCCGCGGTTATAGATATCGTGCAGGTCGAGCTTAAGTTTCATGTGACTATCTCCGGTCCGCCGATGCCTCCCACGGTACGCTGGCCCTTAAGTGAGCGCAGTGACCTGCGGGCCCGGAGGGAGACCAGATGCGCTTCACCCGGCCCGCGCTGGCGTCCGCGGCGGCGGTCCTGCTCGCCGCGCCACCCGCCGTGACCGGGGCTGCCTCCCGCGCGCCGGCGGTCGCCGCGCCCCGGGGCATTGTGTCCATCCGGCCGGACGCGGTGCACGCCGTGGCCAGCGCCAGGTCCGCGCCGCCAGCCACCAGGTTCTGCGAGCGGCACTACCACATCGCGTGTTACCTGCCCAGGCAGATCCAGCGGGCCTATAACCTGCCCGCGCTGTACCGGCAGGGGATCACAGGGCGCGGCCAGACGATCGTCATCGTGGACTCGTTCGGGTCTCCGACCGTCCGGCGTGACCTGCGAAAATTCGACCAGGCCGAGGGTCTTCCCGCACCGCCTTCGCTCAAGGTCATCCAGCCGGCCGGGAAGGTCCCGCCGTACCGGCCGACCTCCAACCGGGAGGGCTGGGCCGGCGAGACCGACCTGGATGTGGAGTATGCGCACACGATCGCCCCGGGCGCGAGCATCGTGGTGGCTGCGACCCCCACCTCGGAGAACGAGGGCACGACCGGCTTCCCGCAGATCGTCAAGGCCGAGAAATTCGTCATCAGCCATCACCTCGGCGGCGTCATCAGCCAGAGTTTCAGCGCCACGGAGCAGACGTTCCCGTCCAGGCAGTCGCTGCTCAGCCTGCGCAGCGCCTACACCGAGGCGGCGCACGAGCACGTGACCGTGCTCGCGGCTTCCGGTGACAGCGGCGCGGCGGACGTCAAGTTTGACGAGGTGACCTACTACCTGCGCCAGGTGACGTCCTGGCCGGACAGCGACCCGCTGGTGACCGGGGTCGGCGGGACCCGGCTGCACCTCAGCGCCGCGGGTGCCGACGTCAGCCCGGCCACGGTCTGGAACGACAGCTACAGCGTCCCTGCGAACGAGTTCATCGTCGGCAGCAAAGGGCCGAGCCCGCTGGCGGGCGGCGGCGGGAAGTCGGCTGTCTTCACCCGGCCCGGGTACCAGAGCGGGATGCAGGAGGTCGTGGGCGGCCGCCGCGGCGTGCCCGACATCGCGATGAGCGGCGCCTGTAACGGCGCGGCCGACATGTACCAGAGCTTCGGCGGCCAGCCCGCCGGGTGGTACCCGACCTGCGGCACCAGCGAGGCGACGCCGGAGTTTGCCGGGATAGTGGCCCTGGCCGACCAGGTGGCCGGGCATCCGCTTGGCGCGATCAACACCTACCTGTACCAGCTCGCGGCCCAGCACGCGCGCGGCATCGTGGACGTGGTGACCGGGGGCAACACCGTGTCCTTCCGTCAGGGCGGCACGCTGCGCACCGTGCCCGGGTTCAAGGCGCTGCGGGGCTACGATCTCGCGTCGGGAGTCGGCACCGTCAATGCGTTCTGGTTCGTCCGGGAGCTGGCGCGGGCGGCAGCTCAGCACGCCACCCGCAGCGCGGAGCCCTTGATGCCCTTGCCGTGGGCACGGATTCTGGGCCCCGCGTTGCGGGGCCGCTAGCCGCGGGGCGCCGTGATCTGCGTGCTCGGCGACGCCCACCTTGACGTCGTCGTCTCCGCCCGCGGGCCACTTGCCGAAGAGACCGATACCCCGGCGCGCACGGCGGTCGGGGTCGGCGGCCAGGCGGCCAACGTGGCCGCCTGGGTGGTCGCCCTGGGCGGCACCGCCCGGCTGATCGCGGCCCGCGGCACGGACCTGGCCGGCCAGCTGGTCGCCCGCGAGCTGGCCCGCCGCGGGGTGGACCTGGTGGGGCCGGCCATCGAGGGCCGGACCGGCGTCGTCGTGTCACTGACCGACGGCAGTACCCGGTCCATGCTCACCGACCGCGGTGTCGGGCCGCAGCTGGCGGCCCGCCTGCTGCGCCGGGACTGGCTTGACGGGTGCGACTGGCTGCATCTGCCCGCCTACAGCCTGGTCGCCGAGCCGGTGCACGGCGCGGCGGTCACCGCGGCGGAATGGGCGCCGCACCTGAGCATTGATCTGTCCTCCACCGCCGCGCTGCGGGCCTACGGCGTCGGGCGGTTCCGGGAGCTGATCGCGCGGCTGCACCCCGACGTGATCCTCGGCACCGAGGCCGAGGCGGCTCTGGTCGGGGACCTGCCCGGATCCGAGCTCGTGGTTAAGCTGGGCGCACGCGGCGTGCGCGCGGCCGGGAGGTTGTTTCCCGCGCTGCCCACGCAGCCGGTGGACCCGACCGGGGCCGGCGACGCGTTCGCCGCGGGCTATCTCGTCGGCGGGATCGCGCTCGGCCTGGAAGCGGCGGCGCGGGCGGTGGCAACGATGGGGGCGATGCCGTGACGTTCGGTCGGCATGGCGAAGCCGGGTCAGCCGCGACGGCCGGCCGGAGGCCGTGAAGTGGGAAGGGGAGGTGGGTGGGGGATTGCCCGCGGGGGGGTCCTGGGGGGTCGTCCCCCCCGGCCAGCACAGTGCTGACCGACGAGGTGGCCGAGGCGCTGCACGGCGGCCGCCCGGTCGTGGCGCTGGAGACGACATTGGTGTCGCACGGCTTTTCCGGCGGGCGCGGGCTCATGGCCGCGCGGGCCGCCGAGGACCGGGTGCGTGCGGCGGGCGCGGTCCCGGCCACGATCGGCATCATCGACGGCGCCGTTCGGGCCGGGCTGGGCGGCGCTGAGCTTGAGCGATTCGCGGCGGCAGGGCCGGGCGCGCGCAAGGTGGGAGCGCGCGACATCGCGGCCTGCGTCGTGCAGGGGGCTCTCGGGGCCACCACGGTCGGCGGGACGCTGGCCATATGCCGGGTGCTCGGCATCCGCTTCCTCGGCACCGGCGGCATCGGCGGCGTGCATCGGGGCTTTGCCGACAGCCTGGACATATCTGGCGACCTGCTGCAGATCGCCCGTACCCCGGCCGTCGTGGTCTCCTCGGGCGCCAAGTCGATCCTGGATGTGCCAGCGACCGCCGAGCTGCTCGAGACCCTCGGGGTGCCGGTGCTCGGCTGGCAGACGTCCACGCTGCCGGTGTTCTACAGCGCGGAAGGCGGGCCCGCGGTGCCCGCGGTGGTATCCACCAGCGGCGAGGCAGCCCGCATCGCGCGTACCCACTGGCAGCTGAGCCCGTCATCGGGCCTGCTGCTGGCCCGGCCTCCCGCCGCCGGGCTGGACATCGGGCCGATCGTCGACGAGGCCGTGCGGCGGGTGCAGCGGGACGGGGTGACCGGCCAGGCCGTGACGCCTGCCGTCCTCGCGCTGGTCGAGGAGCTGAGCGAGGGCCGGAACGTCGAGGTCAACCAGCGGCTGATCGCTGACAACGCGGCGCTGGCCGCTGAGGTGGCCGTGGCCCACGCCGGGCTGGCTGCGTAACGGGGCTGCGGGTCGGGTGAAGGTCACGGGAACGCAAGTTGCGCGTGTGGCAAAGAGTGTGTCTGATCCGTCACTGTGGGTATTTACCCCGAGTACGCCCGCTGGAAGGCGGGCACAGCCGCCATGCCGCCACCGCGGCCTTAGGTGGATCGGGGGATCACATGAGCATGCCTCAGGGGGGCGAATCGCGCCTGCCGCAGGAGACTGGCGGGCAGGCCGGCGCGTCCGCGCAGCAATGGCAGGGCAACGTGCCGGGTCAGGGCGGGACTCCTGGCCACGAAAGTGCGCCCGGTCAGCAGTGGGCGGGCGGCCCGCAGGATCAGCAGGGCAGCGGCATGCCCCCGCAGGGGGGCGTGCCGGGACAGCAGTGGGGCGGTCCCATGCAGGGCCGGCCGATCTCTCCGGTAAACGAGATCGAGACCCGGGTCACCGGGCGCCGGACCGTGCAGTACATCATCGACGCCATCATCTACGGCATCGTCGCGTCTATCCTGGCCTGGGCGCTGAACCGGGGCCATGGCGGGGTGCACGCGATCCTGGTCGTGGTGCTGGTCGTGCTGATCATCGCCTGGTACCTGCTCTACTGGGCGCTGCGCCCGCAGACGCGGAACGGGCAGACGTTCGGCATGCAGATCATGGGCCTGCGGGTTATCAGCGCCGACGGCGGCCCGGCCAGCTTCGCGCAGCTGGCGGTCCGCTCCATCCTGCTGGTTCTGTTCAGCCCGCTGTCCCTGCTGGTCGGCATCATCACGATGTGGTGCTCGCGCTACCGGCAGCGCGTCGGTGACCACATCGCCAGGACCATGGTGGTCAGGGACCGGGTGCAGCCGATACCCGCGCGGCCGGAGTACGCGGGCGCCGGGCAGGCCGGCTCCCGCTAGCCGGCTACGCAGGCAGGACTGCCGCGGGACCCGGGGGGCCGTCGCGCCGCCCGGGTACCCGCGTCAGGGGCGACGGTGCCCCGGTCAGACCTGCCCGCTGAGCTGCCAGGCCTGCCGTGGAGGGGCCCGGTCCCGGCATCCCGGCCGCGAACATCTGGCCAGCGCTGCCGCTGAGGCGCCAGAGCGAGCGGCCCGGGACCGCCGGGGACACACGTCTTGCGTGCTTCGGGCACTCGGCTAACGTCAGCACTATGCAGGCGAAGCGGTCAGCGCAGTCGGCGCTGCAGAACCTGCGCAGCCGCCGCGCCGAGCTGGACCGTGCGGTCGTGCGCCGGCTGGCGCGCGCGGACTCGCCGGTGCTGGACCAGGTCTTGCCCCGGCTGAGCCGGCTGGCCGACCACAGCGTGCTCTGGGGCGCCGTGGCCGCTGGCCTGTGGGCGACGGGCGACCGGCGGGCCCGCAGCGCGGCCTGGCGCGGTCTGGGCAGCGTGGCCGTGGCGAGCGCGGCGGCCAACGTCATCGGCAAGGGCCTTAACTCCAGGCACCGCCCCGATGCTGAAATTCCCGCCGTGCGGCGCCTGCCGCACCCCCCAACGTCCGCGTCGTTCCCGTCCGGTCACTCGGCTTCCGCGGCGGCGTTCGCGACCGGCGTGACGCTGGAAGCGCCCGCCCTGGCCCCGCCCGTCATCGTGCTGGCCGCGGCCGTCGGGCTGTCCCGGGTGGTCACCGGGGTGCACTACCCGTCCGACGTGCTCGCCGGGTTCGCGATCGGCATCGCCGCCGGGACGGTGCTGCACTGGTGGCCGCGGTCCCGCGTGCCGTAGCCCCGGCCCCAGCCCCAATGGGGTGAAAGGCACTTGGGTGCGCAAACAGCAACAGTCAAGTGCCGTTCACCCTATTGAGGTTGGCCCGCCCCGTGGTTGGCCAGCACAGTGGCTGGCCGGGACAGTGGCTGGCCGGGACAGCGATCGGTCAGCCGTCGGGCGCGTCAGCGGCGAGCATGGCCCGCAGCAGCCTGCGGTCGGTCTTCATGACGCTGGTCAGCGGGATCGCGTCGACGAGGCGAACCTCGCGCGGGTACTTCACCGCCGACAGGTGACGCCGGCCGAACTCGATCAGGTCCTCAGGTACGGCTGCGGCGCCCTCCCTGAGCTGCACGAAGGCGACGACCTCCTCGCCGTACTGCTCATCCGGGCGGCCGACGACGGCAGCGGCCGCCACATCGGGATGCCGGAGCAGGACATCCTCGACGTCACGGGGGTACACGTTGAACCCGCCGCGGATGATCACATCCTTGATCCGGTCCACGATGTAGAGGTAGCCGTCCGCGTCGAGCCGGCCCACGTCGCCGGTATGCAGCCAGCCGCCGCGCATCGCCTCCGCAGTCTCCTGCTCCGCATTCCAGTACCCGCTCATCAGCATCGGCCCGCGCACGCAGATCTCCCCGTCCTCGCCGGGCGCGGCCGCCGAGGAGTCCGGCAGCTCGATGCGGACCTCGATGCCCGGCGCTGGCCTGCCCACGCTCCCGGGCCGCGCCTGGCCGATCGGGGACGTCGAGATGATGGCGGCCGTCTCGGTGCAGCCGTAGCCCTCGCCGATCTCGACGTGCGGCAGCCGCTTGCGGAAGTCCTCGACGACCTGCGACGGCAGCGGCGCGCTGCCGCTGGTGAGGCGGGCCAGGGCGGACAGATCGTAGTCCTCGAGCGGCTGCTGCAAGAGCATCTGCAGCATCGAGGGCACCAGCGGGCTGACGTTGACCTGGTGCTCCTGCGCGAGCTGCAGCCACGTGGCCGGGTCGAACCAGCGCATCAGCACCGAGGTTCCCGGCCCCGGCGCATGCAGGCTCATCACGCTCACCATCAGCCCGTAGACGTGGGAGAGCGGCAGCGGCAGCAGGGCCGTGCTCAGCGCCTCGTCGTAGGACGTGGCCGTGGCCGCCCAGGCAGCGGCGGACAGCGCGTCGTGGCTGATCATCACGCCCTTCGACCGGCCGGTCGTACCGCCGGTGTAGAGCAGCGCGGCCAGCCCGGACGGATCCGAGTCGATCAGCTTGCCCAGCGGCGCCGACTCCAGTTCCGCGAACGGCAGCAGCGGCGGCCAGGTGGATCGCGCGGCGCGCCTCTCGGCCGGGGGCTCGCCCACGACCACGATCGCGCGCACGCTGGGCAGGCCGGCCGCTGCCGCCCGCACCTTCGCCAGGAACTCGGGCGTCGTGACGACCAGGGCCGCCGCGGCGTCGCTGAGCACGTGCCGCAGCTCGTCCTCGCTCAGCAGGAACAGCACTGGCGTGGCCACCGCGCCAGCACGCCACACGGCACCGTAGGTGATGCTGACCTCGGGGCAGTTGGCCATGCAGACCACCACGCGCTCGCCCGTCAGCAGGCCCGCCTCCATCAGGCCGCCTGCTACCCGGCGTACCCGCTCCGCGAGCTGGTCGCCGGTCCATCGCCCGGCCTCGTAGTGCAGCACGGACCCGGCTCCGAGCCGGTCCCATGACTGCTCGGCGAGCCGCTGCAGGCTGGAGCCAGTGGGCGGAGTGACCATCTGTGCGGCCACTGCTGACCTCCAATCGGGGCCGGGACGCCGGAGCCACGCGGGCGACGCGACCGGCGCGAGATGACGCGGTTACGGCGCCCTGAGTGCAATCTATTCGCGGTGCGGCTGCGGCGAGGGACTCACCCCGCGACAAATCGTTCGGGAAGGTTACCGATCCCGCCGCTGCGGGGCGGAGCGCGGCATCCGCCCGGGCTCCTGCTTCGCCCCCTTGCACTCATGATGTCCCTTCATGTGCTTGGGTCGGGTCGTGAGCCTGGCAGCAATCCTCGTGCTGTTCGGGGCGGGAACGCTGGCCGGGATATCCAGCACCGTCGCGAGCCTCGCGTCCGTCGTCTCCTACCCGGTGCTGCTCGCGCTGGGGCTGCCGCCGGTCAGCGCGAACGTGACCAACACGGTCGCGCTGGTGTTCACCGGGGCGGGCGCGGCGGCCGGATCGCGCCAGGAGCTGGCCGGGCAGGGGAGGCTGGTCCGCCGCCTGGGCCCGCTGGCGGCACTCGGCGGCGCGGCGGGCGCGGCGCTGCTGCTGCTCACCCCCGCGCCGGCGTTCGAGGCGGTTGCGCCCGTCCTCATCGGGTGCGCCTCCCTGCTGCTGATCGTCCAGCCGAAGATCCCGGGGCTGGCGGCCCGCCCGGGCGGCGAGCGCAGCAGGCCGCTGCGCGCGGCGTTGTCGGCCGTGGCCGTCTACGTCGGGTACTTCGGCGCGGCGGCGGGCATCCTCCTGCTCGCGGTGCTCACTGCGATGCTGGACCAGCCGCTGGCCAGGATCAACGCGGTGAAGAACGTCCTGAACGGGTTCGCGAACGCCGTTGCCGCCGTGGCCTTCGCTCTGTTCGGGCCGGTGCGGTGGACCGCGGTGGCGCCGCTCGCGGCGGGGTTCCTGGCCGGCGGCTGGATCGGGCCAGCGCTGGTCCGCCGGATTCCCGGGCAGGCGCTGCGCATCGCCATCGGGGTCGGCGGTCTCATCCTCGCGATCAGGCTCGGCCTGGCTGCGTATCGCTGACCCGCGGTCGCCGATCGTCGATGTGCCGACAGGCCGGCGACAGCGTGCTTATCGGTCCAGGTATCGAGCCGCTCCTGGGCTGCGGCGTCAGGCAGGCGGGGGTGCTGGCCGCCACAGGCCGGCGCCGCCCGAGTCTGAGCACTCCGCGGCGCCGCGGGACTGCAGGTGGCGCAGGTGCGCGATCACCTCGCCGAGCGCGGCCTGGCGCGGGAAGCCGGACAGCTGATCCCAGCCACGTGACCAGGTCACCCGCTCGGCCACCTGCCATGTGGACAAGCCCGCCGGGAAGGCGGCGAGGACCTGGGCGACCTCTTCGAGCCGCTGCGCATGATGCTCGCCCAGGGTGTCCAGCCGGGCATCGAGATCGGTGAACCGGTACTCGTGCGCCGGGAGTACCTCACCGGGCTGGATCCCGCGCAGCACCTCGAGTGAGCGCAGGTACTCCGCGAGCGGGCGGGACTTGGTGTCGTACGCGGAGATGTTGGGCGTGATCCGGGGCAGCACGTGGTCGCCGGTGAGCATCAGGTCATGCGTCTCGTCGTGGAAGCACAGGTGGCCGGGCGAGTGCCCGGGTGTCCACAGCGCCCTGAGCCTCAGCCCGGGCAGGTCGATCAGCTCGCCGTCGGTGATGGCCCGGTCGGCGCGCACCAGCGAGCGCCGTGCCTCGGCCCGGGGGGCGGTGGCGGCCAGCTCCTCGGCGTGCGCCGCCGGCGCGCCGCACCAGCGCAGGAAAGCGGCCCAGCCGCGGTGCCTCCCGCCGCCGTCCTCGGACAGCCTGGCCAGCAGCGCGTCCTCGCGCTTGTGCATGCCGATCCAGGCGCCGGACAGCTCGCGCACGCGGCCGGACAGGCCGTGGTGGTCGGGGTGCACGTGCGTGATGACCACGGCGGTGACCGCGGACATCGGGATGCCGCACGTGTCGAGGCCCGCGGAGAGGGCCTGCCAGCTCTCCGGGTGGTTCCAGCCGGGGTCCACCATGACCACGCCGGAGCGGTGCTCGAGGAGATAGCTCAGCACGTACCGGAGCGGGCTGTCCGGCATCGGCACGGGCACCGACCACACCCCGCCGGTGACTTCCTCGACCGGCGGGAACTCCCGCCGCCGCCATGCCTCCTGCTGCGCCGTGCCGGTAACCCGCATCGGCAGCGGCTCCTTCCCGCGCTGCCGCGGTCCTGATCGGTGGTCACACGGCGGGCTGCTTCCCGCGCTGCCGCGGCCTGATCCTCTTTCACGCGGCGAGCTACCAGATCGGGATGGGGCCGACCTGAGTGAACGGCAGCAGCGGGCCGAGCTCTTCGGCTTGCACCGAGGCCTCGGGGGCCTCCTGCCTGATCGCCCGGGCGAGTTCATCGGCATCATCGGAGTCGTTGGCCCCGAGGACAAGGAACTTCCAGCGGCGGATAACCGGGCGGCCCTCCGCGCGCAGCCGTTCGGCCAGCTGCACCGCGTCATGGTGCGAGGGCAGGTCAACGCGCACCTCCCACTGGGCGTGCCCGGCGGCCACGGATTCCCGCGTTTCCTCCTCCTCGAGGCGCTGATGCTCCTCCTGGCGCTGCTCCGCGGTCTGCGGCATCGCGGCGTCGGCGCTCTCCCACTCCTCCTCGATCGGGTGCCACCGGTGCAGAGCAGAATCGGCGTTGAGATCGTGGGCGGCCAGCACCTCGCGCACCACCCGGTCTGCCTCCCTGGCGGCGTTCTCGGTGCCTGCGTAGAGAAAGATGCGGGGGCCGTCCGCGCTCACCGCGACGCGGTGAGCCAGCCGGCGGCGCAGGTCGTCCTCGGCCTCATGCTCGTGCAGGGAGCGCAGCGCCCGGCCGGCCTGGGATTCCTCATGAAGCGTGACCGTCACTCGCCAGTCGTCTGCCACGGACCGACCATACAGGGAGCACGCCTCGCCGATGCCCTTGACCCAGCCCAGGTGGCCGAGGCGGGGCGGAAGTCTGGCCCGCCTGCGGTGATCAGCCGGTGTTCTGCAGGCCAGCGGCCACGCCGTTGACGGTCAGCAGCAGCAGCCGTTGCAGGCGCTCACGATCGGCATCCCCGCTGCGCAGCGCGGTGAGCGCGCGCAACTGCAGGTGCGAGAGCGCGTCCACGTACGGGTCGCGCAGAGCGACGGCCCGGGACAGCACCGGCCGGCTGGCGAGCAGCCGGTCGTGCCCGCTCACCGCGAGGACCAGGCGCCTGGTCAGGTCGTACTCGTCCAGGACCGCCGCGGTCAGGTCCTCTCTGCCGCCGAGCGCGAGGTAGCGCGCGGCAATCCGGCGGTCCGTCTTGGCCAGGCTCATCTCGGCGTTGTCCAGCA
>Ga0137385_10002472_pt1 | contig 15767 bp, 13 predicted proteins | sample SagtaG_FD_104921 | JGI IMG/M metagenome (GOLD analysis project Ga0137385, IMG submission 104921) | Vadose zone soil microbial communities from Sagehorn Ranch, Mendocino, California, USA - Sage2_R_80_16 metaG | ecosystem: Environmental > Terrestrial > Soil > Vadose zone | place: USA: California...
AGGGTTTCAGGCTCGGCGGCTGGGTTGGTCGTATCGGCGGCCAGGGCCGCGAAGAGGCGGCCACGGTGGCGCTCGACGAAGCGCTGGGTGCCGAGGCCTTTCTGTTGGGCCGGCGGAGCTACGAGTTCTTGGCCTCTCGGTGGCCATCCCGAAGTGGCCCATTGGCGGATCGGTTGAACAGCCTGCCCAAGTACGTCGTGTCCTCGACCCTCGAAGCTCCCGTCTGGAACAACACGACGGTACTAAAGGGCGACGTGATAGAAGAGGTCTCCAAGCTGAAGCAGGAGATAGACGGGGAAATCGTCGTCGCCGCCAGCTTCCAGCTCTGGCACACGCTGATGGAGCACGACCTGGTCGATGAGCTGCGCCTGATGATCTACCCGGTCGTGCTCGGGGCCGGCGAGCATCTCTTCGGCGAAACCAGCGACAAGAAACCGGTGCGCCTCGTCAGCATCAGGAGGGTCGACGACCTGGCCCTCCTCACATACGAGACGGTCCGAGATGCCTAGGGCGTGTTGATGTAATTGATTGGCTCCGCTCATGCGTCCGCAAGGAGGCCTAACGCATTTGACACGCCGACCACGTGGCGAGACCAACCGCACGCCCGTGTGGCAATAGTCAATCCGCGGACAACGCGAGCCGACCTGGCTCGAATCCTGGGCTCGATGGCTTGATGGCACAGAGTTTGTGACCAGTCCATCCTGGCAATGCTCGTCACTGGTCCGATTCTCGCCGAACTCACTGTGACCGACAGTTAGCCGCTGGCCTTTAGAGATGAGAAGTTTTCTGCGCCGCAGCTATCAGGTCGTCGCCTGGCTCGCCGTGGTTGCGATCATCACTCAATTCCTGCTCGCGGGACTCGGAGTGTTCGCGACGGCCCAGGTCGGTGGTTTCGGGCCGCATCGGTTATACGGTGCCACCGCAGTTCTGCTCAGCATCCTGCTATTGATCGCCTTCTCATTCGTCGCCCGGGTTCCTTGGCGCTACACGGGCCTGGCAGGACTGCTCCTTTTCCAGTTCTTTCTGCAGTATGTCTTCCTTCAGTTCTACTGGCACGCCGGCAGCACCATTCCGGGGACTTCGTGGTACATCTCACCGAACCTGCGGCCCGTCGCGGCACTCCATGTCTTGAACGGGCTGCTGGTCCTGTGGGTGGCGCTCCATATCGCCGGGCAGTCAACCGCTACGCAACCGACTCCTGGCCGTGTGACACAGGGATAAGCGCGCCGACCATTACGCTCCGCACGTGTCCGCTGTAGCCATCCGGCCCTGGTTCCTATCCGTGGGTCTGGCCTTGGCTGCCGCAGCCTTGCCTTCGAGCGCGCATGGCGCCTCGTCGCCGACCGATGCGGCGGCCGCGCTGGCGGCCAAGTACCGTCCGGTGATGTTCCTGGCGCCGATCGAGCAGGCCTGCGACGTGGAAGAGGACTACGTTCCGGCGCCGGTCGACATCGTGCTCTCCAACCCTGCGGTCGAGCTGCGCCAGAAAGGCCACAGCAACCCTGTGCTTCGTGCACCCAAGGCCGCGGACCTGGTGGGGCTCGGCCCCGACTACTACCTGGACTACCCCGGCGATCCGACCGACGACGACTGCGCCTATGCGACCGACGGCGACCGGCTGATGCAGGGTCGCGAACCTGTCGTCTATGCGGATGTGAGCCGCGAGGAGGGCAGGCCCGGATTGGCCCTGCACTACTGGTTCTACTTCTACTTCGACATCTGGGTGAATGTGCACGAGGGTGACTGGGAGGGGATCCAGATCGACTTCGCGACAAGCTCGATCGACGAAGCGCTGCGCCAAGAGCCGGTCCAGGTGGCGTACGCCCAGCATGGGGGCGGCGAGCGTGCGGCCTGGACCAGCCGCAAGGTGCGCAAGGAGGGCAGCCGGCCCGTTGTCTACGTCGCGCCCGGATCCCATGCCAGCTATTTCACGCCCCGGGCCTACTTCGGGATCGGCGGCTGCGACGACACCAGCGACGCGGAGCGCCGAATAGACCCGAAGGTCGAGGTGCTGGCCGGCGAGGGCGATCCGGTGCCGGCGAACCAGGCCTGGGTCGACTTCGGTGGGCAGTGGGGCGACCCACGCGAGGGCCCGATGGGGCCGCGGCAGGCAGCTCGATGGAAACACCCTTTCACATGGGAGCGCACTCTCTCCCGGGATGCCGTCCCGCTGCCCCAAACACCGATCGTCGGTTCGGGCATCACGGCCGTCTTCTGCCCGCTGGGCAGGGAGCTGGGCAGCGCCTACATCGGTCTACTCCGCTATCCGCCGGTGCTGCCGTGGTTAGTACTGGCTCTGGTGCTCAGCCCATTCGGCCTGACCCTGCGCCGCCGCTGGACCGTTCTGACCGCCGAGCCCTTGCGAGCACGCCACTCAATCCGGAAGATCCCGCTGCTCGCCATCAACCTGTACGCGCGCCACGTACGTTCATTCGTTCCTATCGGCCTCGTCCCGGTGCCTTTCGCCGGCGCGAGCGCCCTGCTTGCGCTTGTTCACCTTTCGCCGGACGACTGGCTGCCCCAGGAGTTCGCTCGGGTGCTCGGCATACCGGGCCTGATCATCGCCTTCGTGATCACCGCGATGGTACAGTCCTCGACGGCCGCCGCCCTGGGCGAGATTGCCGCCGGGCGAGCGCCGAGCGCGGCTGGCGCGCTTGTGATCGCGATGCGTCGACTGAAGGTCGTCGTCCTGGCGCTTATGGGCACCGGTCCGCGGGTGCTGCTCTACGGAATTACTTTGATTGGAGCTCCATGGGCGCTGAAGCGGTACATCGACTGGTGCTTCACAATCCAGGCCGCCACCCTGACCGACTCCGGTCCGCGCGCCGCGTGGAGGCGCAGCGCCTACGTTGTCAAACGTTCTTGGTGGCGCACCCTCTTGTTCACGACGGCCGTCTGGGCGGTCGTGCTCAACGTGCCGGTGGTCCTGGCGCTCCCGCTGCTGTCGCTCTCTGCCAGCCAGCCCGAGCTGGTCGAACTGTTCGGTGTCATCGCCTATGGCCTGCTGTTCCCGCTGGCGGTTATCGCCAACACGCTGCTCTACTTCGATCTCGAAGCCCGGCGGCAGGTCGAGACAGAGCCCCTCCGGAGCGACGTAGCGACGGTTCGAAGCTGATGACCTTTTCCATGAGACGCGGCAACGCAGGATCACAGGCCGCCAATGCGGCGGGGCCCCTCGTAGCCACCCCGCCTGCCGATCGGCCTCAACTAGGCCGTCGTTTCGAGGGAGACTTCTCTGATATCCGGCCGACCATCGACTGTCCGCTGCGGTTCCGAGCTATCGCGAGAAACCTCTCGGCGGTGCGGAGCCCATCCCGAGCTCCTTTGGTTTCTGTGTAGTAGTTCGTGTAGCAATCCGCGCGAGACACGGTTGACATATCGCCAGCTTCGACAACTAAAAGGGAGGAGGATGTGCCCAGCCATGGATGCGCAACGCAATCGCCAGGCTCTTGACCGATGGTTTCGCGCGTTCAACGCGAAACAGTTCGATGAACTGGCCGCCTTGCTTGCCGATACAGCCCACGACGACGTGATCCAGGAATGGCCACAATCGGGCGAGAGAATAAGAGGCAAAGACAACATCATGGCTGTCCTGGAGAACTACCCCGGCCTCCCGCAAGCGACAGTCAGCGGCCTTCGAGGCAGTGAGGACAAATGGGTTCTAACGCCGTCGTGGACACCTTTGCGGATTGTCGGCACCGGCGACCACTACACCGTGGAGGGCCGGGTAGCCTACCCGAACGGCGAGGTTTGGAATGTCATCGACCTCTTCGATTTCCGCGACGGGAAAGTCATCAAGATCACCGAGTACTTTGCGGCCCCATTTCCCGCAGCCGAATGGCGAGCGAAATGGGTCGAAAGATTCGACCCGACAACGCACGGACGGAGTAAGGCCTGACGGCACGCGAAGTCGCTCATTGAGCATTGCCCCGCGAGCGAAACATGTGAGTGAGCCCCACCGCCGGTTGCCGCACTATGGCGATCTGGAGTCGCCTTTGCACGTCGGAATCCGAGCCGCGTATGAAGCGCGGCCGTTTGACAGCCGCTCTCGGCAGCCGTAGGCTCGATCTGGCGACGCAAACTCGGCGTCGCAAGCCTGGCTGGGGGGAGATGAAAGTGCGCGGTTTGATGATGCGTTCCGCGTTCGCGCTCGTCGCGATCCTGTCGACCATCCTGCTTGCAGGTCAGCCGGCGCTCGCAGCCCGGCCGACCCCTGTGAAGCAGGCGACCGTCATCGGCACCGGCGGCGCCGCCGCGAGCGTCGATCCGATCGCGACCAGCGTGGCCATCGACATCCTTCGCCGAGGCGGCAACGCAGTCGACGCCGCCGTCGCCGCAGCGGCCGCGCTTGGAGTCGTCGAGCCTTTCTCCTGCGGTCTGGGCGGCGGTGGGTTCATGGTCATCTACAGCGCGCGCGACGGTCGAGTCTTCACGCTGGATGGACGCGAGACGGCGCCGTCGGCATTCCGCGCCGACAGCTTCATCGACCCCTCGACAGGATTACCGATCTCCTTCGCCGAGGGCGTGACCAGTGGCCTGGGCGTCGGAGTTCCCGGCACTCCGCGGTTGTGGGAGCAGGCGCTCGCCAGATACGGAACGATCCCTCTCGCTGCAGCCCTCGCTCCTTCCATCGGAATCGCGCGGAGCGGGTTCGAGGTCGACCAGACGTTCCACGACCAGGTCGCTTCGAACCAGGACCGCTTCAAGGACTTCAGCTCGACCAGGGATCTTTACCTGCCGGGCGGCGACGCACCTGCCGTGGGTTCGATCTTCCGCAACCCGGATCTCGCTGGGACCTACCAGACGCTGGCGGGGCACGGGATGGATGCGTTCTACGGCGGGGATGTCGCCAATGCAATCCTGACGACCGTCCAGCATCCGCCACTGCTGCCCGGCGCCACGCGCAACGTGCGGCCCGGGTTGATGACGGCCGGCGATCTTGCGAGCTACCAGGCGATCTCGCGGGCGCCGACAGACATCCACTACCGCGGCTACGAGGTCTTCAGCATGGGTCCGCCGTCGAGCGGCGGCTCGACGGTGGGCGAGGCGCTCAACATCCTCGAGGGTTTCGACCTCGGCTCGCTTCCTCGGGCGCAGGCGCTTTACCTGATGCTGGAGGCGTCGAAGCTCGCGTACGCCGACCGCAACAAGTACCTCGCCGACCCCGACTTCGTGAGCGTGCCCCTACAGGGCCTGCTCTCTGACGCCTACGCGGCGCAGCGCCGGGCTCTCATCGGCGCGACCGCGCTTCCGGTCCCCGTCGCGCCCGGCGATCCCTCGCCGTTCAATTCCTCTACCACGCACCTCACGGTCAGTGATCGTTTCGGCAACGTCGTCTCGTACACCTTCACGATCGAGCAGATCGGCGGCAGCGGCATCGTCGTGCCGGGTCATGGGTTCTTGCTCAACAACGAGCTCACCGATTTCAACTTCGTGACGGGCACAGCGAACTCACCGGCGGGAGGCAAGCGACCACGCTCGAGCATGTCGCCAACCATCGTGCTGAAGGACGGCAAGCCGATTCTTGCGCTCGGCTCGCCGGGCGGGGCCTCGATCATCACCACCGTCCTGCAGATGCTGCTGGAGCGGTTGGACCTGGGCCGGACGCTTCCCGGCGCCATCGCAACCGCGCGGATCTCCCAGCGGAATTCCTCCACCACCCAGGCCGAGCCCGCTTTCTTCGGCACGCCCGAACGGCTGGCGCTGGAAGCTCTTGGCGAGAAGTTCAGCTCCACGCCTGAGATCGGAGCCGCGACAGGGATCGAGTTCCTGTCCGACGGGATGGTCCTTGCTGCCGCCGAGCCGGTTCGGCGCGGCGGAGGCAGCGCAATGGTGGAAGTACCTCAGCCTTAGCCGGGGAGAGTCAAAACCGGCGCTCACCTATACAGTAGGCAGTGCGGCTCGGCATCGAGTCGATGCTGGGGAAGGAGGCTGCGGGACGTGGTACTGACGAGTCGCGTCAGCTTTGCCCACGCTGACACGCGTCCGCGCATGCGAATCCTGGTGCCGGTGTTGATGGGCCAGATGGCACGCCCGGTGATCAGCATTGGCGACGCGCTTGCGATTTCGCCGGGTGCGTCGGGCATCCTACTCGCCCTCGTAGAAATTCGAACGGGCCGCGACAACGAGGTTTTCGCACAGGAGCACCGGCGACGCGACATGCTGCGCTGGGTGGCGGGCCTCGAGTACGACAGTGATGTGCGCCGACGTTTGCACCTCAGCCTGCGCATGACCGCCAATGCCGCCAGCAGCGTTCGCGATGCTGCGGCAGAAAACGAAGTCACGAGCATGGTGCTCGAATGGCCGACGGTCGAAAGCGCACGACGTCACGGTCTCATCGACCTCACGCGCCAGCTCCTGACCGACCATGGATTCGACCTGATGTTTGTCCGCGCGAATCCGCGAACTCCGGACCTGGCGATCGCGCCCCGATCGATTCTGGCTTCGATTCGCGGCGGCCCCAGTGCTCGCGCCGTGGCCTCTACTGGAGCGAGGCTGGCCGATGCTTTCGGCAGCTCGTTGACCCTGCTCCACGTGCAAACGGACACCCAGCACCCCGACCGCTCGCGCCGGGAATGGGACAGCTTCGAGCAGATCGTCGAGGAGCTGCGGCGGCCCGTAACGCAGGTGCGCGTGGTCCGTCACGACAGTCCGGCGGCCGGCATCATGGAAGAGGCTCCCGGCCATGACCTGAACGTCATCGGATCGAGGCTCAACCAGTCCAATGCCGGCGCATTGCTTGGTAGGGAAATTGATCGGATGCTTCGACGCCTCGATACCTCCGTGGTGATGGTCCGTGCCAAGGCCGTGGCACCGTTCATATCGAACCGCCAGGCCAACGGCAGCGAAAGGTGAGCTCGACCGAACCAACTGCAGCTCATCTGGCGATCGGTCGCGATGCGGCGAGGCTGTTGGGCGAGTTCTCACCGATCATCCTCAGCAACCGCGCCCCCCTCGCACCAACAACCGAAGGACGGCTTGTGCCGGGCGCCGGAGGTCTGGTCAAGGCCCTGACATCGCTGGCGAGCGCCACCAGGGCCACCTGGGTCTCGGCCGCGCGGACGGACGCCGAACGAGAGGTCGCGAACGCCGGAGTGCCCATCAGCTCGGACGATGAGTCCGATCACGCTTTTCCGATCTTTTTCGCGCCCACCGACCCCGAGGCGTACCAGCTCCACTATTCGGTGATCAGCAATCCGCTGATCTGGTTCGCTCACCATTACCTCTGGAACATCTCGCTCGATCCGGTCGTCGACCGCGGCATTTACAAGGCATGGTTTGACGGTTACCGAGTAGTCAACGCGGCGATTGCTGAACGTGCGGTATCGCTCGCCCGAGAGCTACCCCGCCGGCCGCTGTTTCTGACTCAGGACTACCAGCTCTACCTGACTCCCGAGCTAGTACGTTCCGCGCTGCCGGATGCGGTGCTGCAACACTTCATCCACGTGCCGTGGCCCGAACCAAGGTACTTCAAAGTGCTCCCGACCTCGATGCGGGAGCCGATCCTCAAAGGTCTCCTCGCGAACGACATCATCGGGCTGCAGACCAGTCTTGACGTGCACAACTTCTTGCGCTGTTGCGACGAGCTGATGGGCCTGCGGGTTGCCGAAGCGGAGGGCGCCGTGCTGTACGGCGGCAGGCTCGTCTGGATTCGCGCATACCCGGTCTCGATCGATTTCGATGCGATGGTGCAGCTCGGTGAATCGCCTGCGGTCCGCGCGATCGAGGATGAGGTGGCGTCGTGGCGACCCGAAAAGCTCATCGTCCGTGTCGACCGCACAGATCCGGCGAAGAACCTGGTCCGCGGATTTCTCGCTTACGAGCGTTTGCTGGAGGACCATCCAGAACATCACGGTCGGGTCGCGTTGTGGGCCTTCCTGCAGCCGTCGCGACAGGATGTCGATGCGTATCGCGACTATCTCAAAGTGGTCATTGCGACGGTCGACCGAATCAACTCGCGCTTCGGCCGGCAGGACTGGACACCCACCAGGCTCGACCTCGGTGAAGATCTGCACCGGGCGGTCGCCGCCTATCGGAGCTACGACGCGCTGCTGGTAAATCCGATCCTCGACGGAATGAACCTCGTCGCGAAGGAAGGTCCTGTGGTCAACCAACGCTCGGGCGTACTGGTCCTTTCGGAATCGGCGGGCGCCCACGAGGAGCTGGGCGCGTACGCGATCAGCATCAACCCGTTCGACGTGGAGCTGACCGCGCGGGCCCTGCAGAGGGCTCTTGAGATGGGACTCCCGGAGCGCAATGACAGATCGCACGCGATCAAGCAGATAGTCGCCATCAACGACGTGGCCCGCTGGATCCGTCACCAGCTCGAAGACATCCGTTCCGTGGCGCCGCGACTGCACGAACGGCGCGTCACGACCGAGCCAAGGCGGGTTGGCTCGGACAGTGTCGTCTGATTAACGATTCCGGCGTCCGTGTGTAGCGTTATCGAGAGATGGCCCCTCGGCGTGTGAAGCTCGGGGTGCTTGCGTGGCCCCAGTACACAGACTGGGCCTCGTTGCGCGACGCAGGCGCCGCCGCTGATCGCGTCGGACTGGATTCGCTCTGGACCTGGGATCATCTGTACCCGATCGTCGGCTCACCAGAGGGCCCCGAGTTCGAGGGTTACATGACAATCGCCGGTTGGGCGAGTGTCACCGAGCACGTAACCCTAGGCCTCCTCGTCGGCGCCAACACGTTTCGCAACCCCGCCCTGGTCGTGAAGATGGTGACGGCCCTCGATCACATAAGTGGCGGCCGAGCAGTCCTCGGCCTAGGCGGGGCCTGGTTTCAGCTCGAGCACGACGCGTTTGGCTTCGACTTTGGATCCAGCACAGGTGAGCGACTCGATTGGCTCGACGAGGCAGCGATGATCGTCCGCGGCATGCTGGATGGACGGCGACCCAGCGGACGTCGCTTCTACGCCGCGCGTGAAGTCCGAAACGATCCGCCTCCTCTGCAGCGCCGACTGCCGTTTCTGATTGGTGGCGCTGGTGAGAAAAAGACTCTGGCCACTGTCGCCCGTTATGCGGACATCTGGAACGTAGGGGGCGACGTGGAAACGGTTCGCCACAAGGATGAGGTTCTTCGCCGTTGGTGCAAGGAAGTCGGCCGCGAAAGCGATGAGATCGAGCGCACGCTGCTACCCGGCGTGGTAGTGGTACGGCGTACCGAACGCGAGGTCAACGATGTCGTCAAACAGATCCGGCGAATCAACCGCGGCTGGGAGGACGAACCCGAGCAGGCGGGCACGCCGGAACAGATCGTCGAGCGGCTGGCCCCATATCTCGCCCTCGGCTTTCACGCCATGCACTTCGACTTTCCCGCACCGTTTGATCAGGAGACGCTGGAGCTGCTCGTGACAGAAGTGCGCGCTGGTCTCGAAGCTGAGCTGAAGGCTCGCTGAGCCGGCGGTGACCCTGGATCAGTGACCGGGCGAGGCTTCACTCGGGTCTGGTCATTCCGCTGGCCTGAGGCGTAGGCGGTAAGCGGCCGGGGTGCGTTCGCTAGACCTGGCGCCTGGACGGTAGTAGGCTCAAGGCGCTTTCTTCGGACCTGAAGATGAGGTGAGGTCCAATGTCACGTAGTCCACGTGGTCCAATTCCCGAGCTCAGTCGTCGCGACGTGCTCAAGCTCGGTGTTCTGGCAGGAGTAGGAGCCTCGATGGCCGGGCTCGTCGGCGTCGAGAGCGTCGCCGTCGCAGCCGCAAGGTCCGATCTCAACGAGAAGCCTTTGGTCGAGCTCCAGAGCATGATGGCCAATGGCGACGTCAGTGCAGTGGAGCTGCTCGACTTCTACCTGCAGCGCATCCACCTGCTTGATCAGTCAGGCCCGAAGGTGAATTCGATCATCGAGATCAATCCCGATGCCAGGAGCATCGCGCAGGCCCTGGACCGCGAGCGGCATACGACCGGCGCCCGCGGACCCCTGCACGGAATCCCGGTCCTGCTCAAGGACAACGTGGACACACACGACAAGATGCAGACGGCAGCCGGGTCGCTGGCGCTCGTCGGGATCCCCGCGCCGTCGCACGATGCGACGGTTGCCGCCAAGCTCCGCCAGGCCGGCGCCATCATCCTTGGCAAGGCCGGCCTCAGTGAATGGGCCAACTTCCGCGGCGTGGCCTCGACGAGCGGCTGGTCTGGTCGAGGCGGTCTCTGCAACAACCCATACATCATCGATACGAATCCGTCCGGCTCCAGCTCTGGGTCAGCTGCCGCAGTGTCCGCCAACTTCACTGCGGTGGCCATTGGCACGGAGACTGATGGAAGCATCGTCGGGCCGGCGAACAATTGCGGCGTGGTCGGGATCAAGCCCACCGTCGGTCTCGTCAGCCGCGCGGGAGTGATCCCTATCTCGCACACCCAGGACACCGTTGGGCCGCATGGGCGAACCGTGGCCGACGCGGCCGCTGTGCTGACTGCGATCGCTTCACGCACGGCCGACGTTCGCGATCCCGCCACCGCGAGCGTTCCGCTCGGCTGGCGAGGCACCGGCCGAGTCAGGCCGCCCGTCCCGAGCGACTACACAGCCTTTCTCGACGCGAACGGGCTGCGCGGTGCAAGGATCGGAGTCGCGCGCCAGTACACCGGACCCAACCTGAAGATGGGCGCACTGTTCGACAAGGCCCTGGACCTGATGACCGCTGCCGGCGCCCACCTCATCAATGTCGATTTCGCGCATTTCGATGAGATTTTCTCGTTCGCCGCCGAGATCAACGTCTTGTTCTTCGACTTCCACCAGGACCTGAACGCTTACCTGGCCAGCCGAACCGGCACGTCGATCCACACGATCGACCACGTCGTGGCGTTCAACACGGCACATGCGGACACCGAGCTCAAGTACTTCGGACAGGAGCTGATGGAGGCGGCGCGGGACACGGATATTCATGATGCGGCGACGATCGCCGCCTACAACGCCGCCCTCGACACCGATCAGCTCATTGGGGCTACCGAGGGCATCGACGCACTGATAGCCGCCAACTCGCTGGACGCCATCGTCGCCCCGACGGACAGCCCCGCCTGGACGACCGACCTCGTCAACGGAGATCACTTCACTTCGTCAGGATCGCCTTCGCCGGCGGCGGTCGTCGGTTACCCGATCATCAATGTCCCGTCTGGCATGAGCTATGGCCTGCTGCCGGTCGGGGTTTCGCTCTTCAGCACGGCGTTCAGCGAACCGACGCTCATCAAGCTGGCATCAGGTTTTGAGCACGCTGCGCAGGCCAGGCGGCAGCCCACCTTCATCCCGACATTTCCCGCCAACCCAGCATCCGGCGGCGGTCACGGAAGCAGGCACGGCCGGTTGCGGATTCCAAAGGACGCACGACCGGGCATGTTCTGACCTGGTCAACAGTTCGTTTGTCTCCGTAGCCTTCGGGCCCCGAAACGACTGGCGAGACCACTCGTTTCTGAATATGCTCAGTCGCGTGATCAAGTCCGTTTCTTCAGTCCTTCTCTATGTCGCCGATCCTGAGCGCTCCAGCCGGTTCTACCGGAACCTCATGCTCTTCGAGGCGAAGAAGTAGGGCGGCGGCTGCGGATCAGCCGGGACGGCTGCGCGGACAACTGCCGTCCCGCACCGGTTGGGCGCTCACGCAGGCCTGGCCATGGCCAGAACCTGCTCGCGTGTCACCTCCATCTTGTGCGCTTCACGGCCGTGGCGCTGAACAACTGGTACCAGCGTGTCCTCGGTCCCGCGGGCCTCGAATCCGCAGTCGCACCGGACTACCAGCTCGATCTCGGCGGGATGCTTCCTGGAAGGCACAGCGTCTAAACCTCCGGCGCGCAGGCTATCACCACTTATTCCAGCCGGGGTCGACCCATACCTTGACTTCGGGTTGACCCTCGAACATGCGGCCGAAAAACTCCTGGATCTGGGGGCTCCCGGCGAAAGCCTGGGCCTGCTCGGCTGACTGCCACGTATCGATGCCAAGGAACTCGCGGCGATCCTGTGGGTTGAGATAGACGACGTGCGAAATGTCCCCCGCCTGTCGCGCCATGTCCTTGGTGGCCGACGTGACCTCATCGTGAATCTGCTGAATCGTCGCCGGCTCAGCCTTGAGACGAGCGCGAATGGTGATTGTCACTGCCACTTCCAATTCCTCCTTGCCAACCGCGGCGTCCCATTGCGCCGGCGAGTCCACACTAGGAACAGGCGATTGGAGAAACTTTGGCGATGCTGCGGATCTACCTGACGGGGGATCTGTGCTTGAGCAAGGATGGCATGCTGCTCCGCGCGGGCCGCTTGCCTGGACGCCAGGGACGCCGCCTGTTTGTCTACCTCGCACTCGAGCGCAGTCGGCCGGTTACTCGGGACGAGCTGGTCGAAAGCCTGTGGCCGCAGCAGCCACCGACGGCGTTTGACATGGCCTTGAGTGCGATCGTCAGCAAATTGCGCAGTCTCCTGGAGCAGCTGGGACTTGACCGCCGAGCCCTGACAGCGGCGTCCGGCTGTTACAGGCTCGAGCTGCCGGCCGGTTCGTGGATCGACATCGAGACGGCAAACGAGTCGGTTCACATGGCCGAAGCGGCGCTGCTTGCCGGCGATACGCGAGCGGGGTATGGACCTGCCGTTGTTGCGTGCGCCATATTGCGCCGGCCGTTCCTGCCAGGCGAGGACGCGCCGTGGATCGAGACGCGGCGTGGCATTCTGCGCAATTCACTGCTGCGTGCGCTGGATTGCCTCGCCCAGATCCACGGCATGAATGGAGAGCGCGCGCTCGCACTCCGCGCCGCGCAGGATTCGGTCGAGCTCGAGCCATTCCGCGAAGAGGGTCACCGGCGGCTCATGCTCATTCACCAGGCCTCCGGCAACAGAGCCGAGGCGGTGCGCGCCTACGCGAAGCTCCGGTCTTTGCTCGAGGCCGAACTAGGGACGAGTCCAAGCCCTGAGACCCGGAGGCTCTTGGACACGATGAACTGACAACCTGTCGACAGTGTCGGAAACGCCGACCGGGTCGCTACCGCCCAGTGAGCTTGGAATTCTGCTGGCGGCGCCCGATCAGAAATTTCCGTGCGTGAAGATTCATGCCGTTACAGGGGGCGAGTTAGGGTCAGCCACAGGAGGGCGAGCGCAACAACGCGAACGCGTGGGGGGCGCAACCAACAGCGGTTGCACCGCATTGGCATCAGGACGTTGTCGGTTGTCCGACGTGAGCCGATCTTGTCGGCACACTCACGCTCCGCCGGGCGGACTTAACGTGAAGTCAGCGAGCGACACGTCGACGGACTACCGGCCAGATTGACAACACAATCACGAGCAGAGGTAGCCCCCAGATCAGGTTCCATGTGGCCAGCGGGATCCATTCGGCACTGATCGCCGTGTCAGGGGTCAGATTTGCGACGAAGACATCAGTCATTGCCGCCACACCTGCTCCTAAGACCATTGCAACCGCACCCACTGCAGAGGCGGCAAGGATGGTCAGCCATTGCCTGCGAACGCGAGAGACCACTAGCGATGCGAGGCCCGCCACCATCCCCACCAATCAGTTGCGCAGCGACCAGTTCCAATAGAAGCCAAACGTAAGTAGGTCAGAGCCCGTGCTGCCCAAGAAGCCGACAAGGAAGCCAACGATCGGCCCGAACAGGACGCCACAGAGGACGGGGATGGCAATTCCCGGCCGCACCACTTCGAGACCGGGAAAGTTCAGATGCTCGGTCATCAAATTCGCGGCAGCGTAAGCAGCAGAACCCGCCGCGACATAGAGGAGTTTCCTCACGCGCGGGCTGTTTCGGCGACCCATCGAACCAATGTCGGAAGCGCCTGCGGATTAGAGGGCGGGTCGTCCAGTAACCCATGACCGGCGCCTGGGAAAACGACCACGGTGAAGTCCCTGCCCTGCGCTTTCAGGCTCCGGAGCACGGCCATGCACTCGTCAGCCGGGATCGACTTGTCGGCGCCGCCGTAGGCCCAGATCCCCGGAATCGACATCTGCGCGAGGGACGGACGGGGGTCGAAGCCCGAAGGGCCTGCCCGCTTTAGGCGATATGAGATCGCCTGCTTCGAAAGCACACCGCCACCGCTGCCCTCCTCACCCGTCAGGAGGCTGTAGAGGAGCTCCTCGCCCTGGCTGACCGCCGGTGCATCGGCCAGCGCGGTAAACGCGACGCTTTTCGAGCGAGCCGCGGCCAACGGTACGATCCAGCCGGCCTGGCTCGCACCCAACAGGCCGACATGGCGCGAATCGATCTCCGGCATCACGCGCACAGTGTTTGCGGCGCCGACGGCATCGGCCGCCAAGAGGTTGAAGTGGCCGTAGTCGCCCGGGCAGCACGTGCCCTGCGATTCCCCGACGCCGCGCTTGTCATAGGACAGGAATGCCACTCCCGAGTCCAGGAACTTGGCCACCATCGGCCCGAAAGCCAGTCGCCTGTGTGGCCCGTCACCCGAGACCCACACAACCGCCGGATGCGGGCCAGCAGGCAAAGGTAGATAGGCGGTACCACTAAGCCGCACACCTTCACAAGCGAATCGCACCGAGACCTCGTTGTGGTCGCCTAACGCCTGGACCGCACTGAAGCTGGGGTTTGGGGCGTTGCAGCGGGCGTTATCCGGGTCTGAAGCAGTTTCGCCGCAGCCAAGCGGAATGGCAAGTGCGACCGCTGCTGCCATCCACAGGCATCGTCTCGTGCGCATGGCGTCACGATTTTGCATCTGGAAGGCGTGCCGTGACGATGCAGCTTGGCCTCAAAGTCCAAGTCGCCGGCCAGGTGCCGGTAGAGCAGAATTCGAGGGCCGACCATGAACGCCGCGTTCCTGGGGATACCTGGGCCTCTGTGGGGCGGAATCTGCCTGGGCCTGGCGGTGCTCTTTGCGGTGGTTTGGCCGTCAAGGTTCAGGTCGGAAGGAGTCGCCCGCACCATCCTGCGCTGGGGCCACGCGATGGTATGGGTCTTGCTTGCGTTGTGGATATTCCTGCGAACTTGGACCCCTGACCTGGCGCTGGCGAACGTGCTGCCTCTGTTGGCTGGTATTGCGTATGCCGCTTTTGTCATGACTCTCGTGACGGCGGCTCGCCGCAGGGTCTAGATATGAAATCGCGACCGGCAACCTGGCTCACCTGCCTGCTGCTCGGCCTCACGGCCGCCATTCCAGTCGAAGGCGCGGTCAAAGCTGCCGCGGTGCGGGTGGCCTCCTAGCCACATGCTGCTGACATGGACGTACAAGAGCTCACGAACTTCCTGAACCAGTTCATGGCGAGCGGCCTCGGCCGGTTTCACTCTCCCGGCGCCAGCGTCGTCGTCGTGAAAGACGGCGCCGTCATCCTTGAGAAGGGATACGGATACGCCAATCTCAAGCAGCAGAGCCGATTCACACCGAGCACACGATTCCGCGCAAAGTCTGTCTCCAAGACTTTCACCGCCACCGCAGTCATGCAGCTGATGGAGGACGGTCAGGTTGCGCTCGATGTCCCGGTGACCTCATATCTTCGAGGCTTCGCGCTGCCTGGTGGCAACGACCCTCCGATCACGCTGGCCCAGCTTCTAACACAGACCAGCGGCATCGGCGACCGCGCGGTCGGCACGATGACCAGCGATCGGACAGACGCTTCCAACCTCCGGCGCTACCTGCAAGCCGACATGCCTCCACGCATCGCTGAGCCGGGGAAGGTCTTCAGCTATACGGATCACGGGATCTCCCTTGCCGGACTCACCGTCGAGGAGGTGTCCAGGCTGCCATTCGGCCGCTACATGCAAGAGCGGATCCTGGGGCCCCTCGGCATTACTCATAGCGCCTTCGCTCCTCCCCTGGAAGGGCAGCCCGACATC
>Ga0137385_10002474_pt1 | contig 15764 bp, 15 predicted proteins | sample SagtaG_FD_104921 | JGI IMG/M metagenome (GOLD analysis project Ga0137385, IMG submission 104921) | Vadose zone soil microbial communities from Sagehorn Ranch, Mendocino, California, USA - Sage2_R_80_16 metaG | ecosystem: Environmental > Terrestrial > Soil > Vadose zone | place: USA: California...
CACCAGCCGCCCTCGGAAAGAAGCCGGCCCTCAACGCGTGCTCAAGGTCAACCGGGGGCATTGGGTGATCGAGAGTTGCCACTACATGATCGATTGGAACTATGACGAGGACCGCAGCCGCATCCGTACCGGCTATGGCCCGGAAAACATCACTCGGCTTCGCCGTTTCGCCATCGGCGTGCTCAAATCCAAAGGCCAAGGAGGTGTGGCGCAGAAAATGCGACAACTCACGCGTAACGTGCGTTTGGTATTCGATTACCTGCGGATGAGCGAGAACTCTTGCGCCTGTCACCTGAAATAGGCACCATCGGAGAACGACTCAGCTTCTTTCCTGGACTCTCGGCGCGCCGCAGAGTGAACACTACACGGCACGCAGCAGCGCTCTGTGCAGCCGAATACCTGCCGATCAGCTGAGGCATCAAAAAGGATCACACCGGCGGAGTGTGACCGGAACCAGCCAATCCTATGAATTTCTCCAGCGATCCGTCAGAACAAATTTACCGTGGGCATAGCCCCTGCTACTCGGCAGGGGGGCGGTTCAGCGGACGAAATACAGACGGCAAGCGTTGCAAAGTTGCAAGCAGATTGCCGCTGGTGATTTGTGCGAAGCTCACGACGTCTTACTCCTGCGAAGATTGTGACCAACATCTTGAGTCGTAACCGTGTCTGAAGAGCGGGCGCACAAAGTAAAGGTGCCCGAAGGAGGCAATCGTGGCAGGTATGAAGACTAATTCTGAATTGTTCGAGGCATATCTCAAGTGTCCCACGAAATCGTGGCTTCGGTCGCGAGGCGACACTGGAGGGGTGAATGCCTACGCCGAGTTGGTGAAGGCGCACGAACTAGCTTACCGCATCGAAGGCGTCAGGCGATTGCGGGAAAGCGTACCGGAGGGGGAATGGGTTGTTGCACCGCCCCCAGGAGAAAATCTGAAGGCAGCCAGGTGGCTGCTGGCGGTGGACTTTTCGGTGTCCGCGCGTGCAGGTTCGGACGGTGACTCGGGGCCACAAAGAAGCCTGGATGCGACCCCCGGCCAAACCGCAGAAGGGACGTCTGAAGTACAAACACGGCCCGGGCCGCGGCTTTTGGAATCCCGACTGCAAGCGATCGAACGCGTGGTATCGGAAGGAAGGGGCAGGCCGGCAAAGTTTGTTCCGATTCGCTTCAATTTCAGGAACAAGCTGACACGGGATGACCGCTTGTTGTTAGCATTTGACTCACTGGGGTTGTCCGAATTGCTCGGACGCGAAGTCAACTTGGGCAAAATCATCCATGGTGATGAGCACACGACGTTAAAGGTCAAGACCGAGGGCTTGTTGGACGAAGTTCGAAAACTGGCGCCGAAAATGGCTGAAGTGGCGACGAGCGCTTCGCCGCCAGATCTTGTCCTGAACCGGCACTGCAGCGAATGCGAGTTCCAGGACCGCTGTCGACAGAAGGCCCTTGAGAAAGACGACCTGAGCTTGTTAGCGAACATGACGGGAAAAGAGCGAAAGAAATTCCACAACAAGGGAATCTTCACCATCACCCAGCTCTCGTACACTTTTCGGCCCCGTCGGCGGCCGGATCGGATGCGCGACAAACGGGAGAAGTACCACCACTCCCTGAAGGCGCTCGCGATTCGGGAGAACAAAATCCACATCGTCGGCAATCCCGAATTGAAGATCGAGGGCACGCCGGTTTACCTGGACGTCGAAGGTCTGCCCGACCGCGATTTCTACTACCTCATCGGCGTACGGATCGGCAACGGCGAATCGGCCCTTTAGCACAGCCTGTGTGCGGACACCACCGAGAAGGAGGGGAAGATTTGGCGAGAATTCCTTGCCATCCTCGAAACTGTCGAGAAGCCGGTACTAATTCACTATGGAAGTTACGAGACGACTTTTTTGAGACGAATGCGTGAGCGTCACGTAGAACCGCTTCCAAATTCTGTCGCGACCACAACGATCGAAGCCGCGGTTAACCTGCTGTCTGTTGTATTCGCTCAAGTTTACTTCCCATGCCGCTCAAACAGCGTGAAGGAAATCGCCGGGCATCTTGGGTTTCGGTGGTCTGATTCCACCGCGACTGGGATCCGCACCATCGTCTGGAGACAAGAATGGGAAACCTCAAAAGCGCCTGCAGCAAAACAGGCGCTGCTTACTTACAACGCGGAGGATTGCCAAGCTCTCGAGACGTTAACGAACGCGCTTGTTAAACTAGGCCAAGGACCCCCTCACGCAGGAGACCTTCCCCTCAGCGAGATCGTTAACATAGCGAAGCTGAGGTGGGAACACCCATATGGTTTTAAACGCAACACATTCGCCATTCCAGAACTGAACACCATTAACAATGCCGCGTACTGGGACTACCAACGCGAACGAGTCTATGTAAAAACAAATGTGAACTTGAAGCGCTCCTTGACTCGGCCCCAGAAGTCCAGAAAGGTTTTCTCCGCGAACAAAACCATCGAGTGTCCTCGGCCAGGGAATTGTCCGAAGTGCGCGTCGGTGAAGTTCTTTAAGCACGCGAAGTACACTAAGACCGTTTTCGATCTTAAATTCATGCGACACGGAATTAAGAGATGGATCACCCGTTACGCCTTCCATCGGTATCAATGTCAAGGCTGCCGAACCATTTTCCAGCCGAAAGAGACATGTTGGGGAAAAGGCAAGTTTGGCTCCGAGCTCACGGCCTATTCCCTTTACCTCAACATCGAGCTGCGGGTGCCGCAGTTGCATATTGCTAGCAAACTGAATCGGCTGTTCGGCTTTCATCTGGGTTCCACGAATATCGGCGACTTCAAAGCTGGCGCAGCGGAGAACTACAAGGGAACCTACGACACTCTTGTCAAGAGGCTGTGCAGTGGCCGATTGCTCCACGCCGATGAGACGAAAATTAACGTCAGGGACAAAGGCGGATTTGTGTGGGTGTTTGCGAACATGGAAGAAGTGGCCTACGTCTATAGCGAGACACGAGAGGGCGACCTGCTTCATACCATGCTGAAAGACTTCAAGGGCGTTCTGGTGTCTGACTTCTACGCTGCCTACGATTCAATCCACTGCCCTCAGCAAAAGTGCCTGGTCCACCTGATCCGGGACTTGAACGACGATGTCTTGAAGCACCCCTACGACAAGGAATTGAAACAGGTCGCACTGGCATTTACGGTCTTGCTCAAGCCAATGGTCGAAAGCATTGATCGGTACGGTTTGAAGAGCCGCTTTTTGAGGAAGCACTTGGTGGCTGTGGATCGATTTTATCGGCGGATTCCCGAATTGACCCTGCACAGCGAAACAGCGTTGAAGTTCAAGGAGCGGTTGGAGAAAAACCGAGACAAGCTCTTCACGTTCCTGAAGTTCGACGGGGTACCATGGAACAACAACAATGCTGAGCACGCCGTCAAACCCTTCGCTGCGCTTCGCCAGATCATTGGGGGAATCACCACCGAAAAGGGCATCCGCGACTACTTGGTTCTGTTGAGCCTTTGCGAAACCTGCAAATACATGGGTGTGGGCTTTCTGGATTTCCTCCGTTCCGGGGAAAAGGACATCCGCAGTTTCGCGGAGAGTCGGCGCGGGCGAAAGCTTGGCTGTGCCCGTTCCTTCGCCGTCAGGTCCACGCAAACAAGACTGACTGGCTTGATCCAGGAAGGTAGCTGAACATCAGCTCCAGGTTCGCTTCACAAAGGGGAGTTCTCCGCAAACTTTAGGTAGGGGAGAGCACAGATCCGGACACATCGCGTCTCGCCAATTTCTGGTGGCTGTACGGACGGGACTGCCGGTTGCCTACCGAACGAGTTGGGGGAAGACCTCATTGGTTCCCCTGTACCAAGTTCCTCATCTCCACCACGAGCTCGAATCCAACTATTACGACCACTCCTGTCAGACAATGTAAGGCTGCCTTTTTGGAGCAACTTTGGAGCAACCTAAGAAAGGCTTCAAACTGATAAACGCAACCGACGCAACGGCTTAGATTGAATTTACGCTTGCTTTGCAAGCAGGGGGTCAGGGGTTCGAATCCCCTCACGTCCACCAACTTGTTCTCTGATTGCAAAGCATTTACGAGATTCATCTCTGCTCCAACCTCTCAATTGTGAACCCCTAAAGTGAGACAGTTTCACGATGCACACTTTGCGAGATTGACCGCCCCGCTTTTTGATACGCAAAAACCCCCTTCCGAGAGGCCCTTCGATCTTTGCCCGGGGAAAAAGTGAAGGAGCACTGCATGAGTCGATGCTCGAGAATTGAGAATGGCATTTTTTGGCACTCAGTAGATGCTAATCCGAGGGTTGGCAGGCTGATCTCTTGGTTCTTCTAGGTCCCAAACAGACGTGTGATGCACACCTTTGTCTCAAGGAAGGGTTCAGTCTATAGGGTTTGTGTTGATGTGCGCCTGTCCCAGAAGTGTGCACGAAGGGGCGGTTTCCTTGTCATCCGCCCGGAATCGGTTGGTGGCGACATTGGAGCAACTTCCCAGATCGGGCCTGTCTCACCTGATTCCCGATTCCGGGACGGATTGCACTCGTCCGCAATCGCTGTTTACCAGGACCTAGCCAACAAATCGGCCTGCCATCAACCGTGCCGCGTTCAAGCTTAGGAAGGGCGCGCCGAAAAATATTCAGCCTGAGTCTTGTGTAAAGTTATCAAAGCTGATGTTGATCAGGGTTTAGGAATCTCGCGAATTTCCCACTCGCCTGCAGCCGAGATCTCCACTAGCTTGTTCAGCAAGAAATCGTCACCACTCGATTCCAAAATGTGGTCGATTATGGGTTGAATGCGGTCCCATTGTTCGTCGCGGGTCAGGCCGCTCTCGCGGAGGACGATGAGGCCCGGGTGCACTTCCACGTTCAGAAGACGGATGAAGTCGCGCGCGTTGGTTGTGACGACCGTAAAGTCGTGTTCTAAGGCGTAGTTCCAGATGTGCTCGTCCGGTTTCCCGGACAAACCAACATGGGCCACGGCCTCCGCGTACAAGCCCTTCTCACCCAGTTTGCGCACCAATGCCGGCGAAATGTGTTCGTCCAGCGATAACCGAGTCAACGGCGGTTACCGTGCTCTCTTTCGATTCGCAATCGCCTTTTCGGTCGCCCTGGTGCAGCACCGAATCGAGCGGCCAGCCGGGCGTATTGTAGGTCCTTCGCGTCGAGGGCGGGAAAGTCCTCCGCGATCTCTTCCTCCGGAACGTTCTTGCGAAACAAGGCGGCGACATGCTCCAACGGGATGCGCGTGCCGTGGAAGACGGGCTCCCCGCTGAGGACGTCCGGAGACGAGGTGATTCGTTCTTTGCCCCAACGATAGGCGGACACGTTCTTTTCCACGGTTTCGCGGAAACGCTTGCACTCAATCCATATCTTCATGTCTCCCGAGCGAAAGACGAGGTCCGGCCCATCGGACGTCCAATGTTTCGCGGTCTTGCTTCCATGCGCCAGGACCTTGGCGAGGGAGTCTTTGTCGTCCTTCGAGAGAGGGAAGGGGAATTCCGTCACAACGAGAAGATAGAGAACGTCTCCCTCGGAGAACCGGTAGCGCACCGCTTTACCAGTTTTGACCTTGCGCGACGGGGTTACCGCTCTTTTTTCGAGTGCCGTTCGAACCGTGTCGGGCTCAATCTCGGCAATTGCCGCCGCTTCGTCAAGTGTAAAGAGTTCTGCCATGCCATTCTCCGATAATAAATATACCACCTCTGGTGGTATATTTGCAAGAAAGATAGTGATACAGGAAGTGGTGAGCGGCGCGCGAGGGCGAACGTGTGTTTCGAACCTATTCGGCGTAAGGTCTCGATAAGTGCCGATCTCGTCGAATTGACCGCCGGCTTCACAACGGATTTCAAGTCTACGAGAACGCTGTTTACCAGGAGCTACCCAATTGGGTGGCCTTTCTCTCCTATCCCAATCCGGTCCAAGAACGTATCCACTGAACCGTGCTCTGACGCCATGAGACGACAGGTTTTTCGGTCTAAAGACATCGCCATCTCAATGTCCTCGGGCATTCCGGCTAGGTCGGCAGCCATGCGATACCCAGTGATGTTTACTTCCATATGCTGCCGGATGTTATTTGGCAGGACAGGACCTCCGTACTCGTAGCCCGCACACAGGGCTGGAAGGCCACATGAGAGTGCCTCAAGTACTCCCCGACCCGCTGAGGCGACAATATCAAAATGGTGCAAGAAATTATGGATCGAATGGCAAGGTATATAGTTAATCAGGGTTAGATCGCGTCCGTATTGGTCACTTATTTTCCAAAATGCGTCACCGTCTCCCAACATCGTTAATTTAACATTGCAAAGCAAGAGCCGCTCCAAAATCCGCCACATTGTCGCCTCTTGTCTGTTCAAGCGCGTGTAGAAAAGGAGATTTCGCTGCGTTTTGCGGGTACCCCCGCAATCATTCGAAGGTTTGAAACGTTCGAGATCAACGCCATGATTGACCATTATTAGTTTACTGGGCGGGATCTGCGTAGATTGATATTCCAGTGCTGCTTCCGTCATACACAGAAACTGGTCACATCGATCCTGAACCGTTTGCGAATAAACAGCGGTTTTCTTGTGAATGACGCAGATTGTTGGGCACCCGGCAGGCAAAGACATCACAAGTTTGTCGGTTGGCTCATCTACTAAAATCAGATCGATGGGCCCAAGTGAGGCCGCCTCATCCATTTCAAGAACACGCGCGTATTTCTTAAGCGGCTCAGCCAATGGGAATGCACTCAGGCCCTCAACCAGCAGAGTCACACGGACACCCCGCCGGTAAGCGGCTGCAATGAGGTCATATATGAAGCTGTGTTGACCATAGGTCTGATAGCGCCCATGAAGTCCGAACTTACCTTGGTAAAGTGGATTGCTTTGAGCGGAAACTGCGTACAAGACATTCATTAGTGCCCCCCTAGCTAAGCTAGCTGCTCGTCTCTTACCGAAAGTACATGCTAGCACCGTAGGGAACCCACGCGTGCTTCTCTCACAGCAGCAACGATGTGCAAGTTCTATGCCTGGAACACTGCGCTGAAAACGCAAGTTTTAGAATAATGGGAAATATTCAAGCGAGTACGACAATAGACAGAATGTCCTGCCAAAGACGCATTTGCGCCCGGTTTGTCGTGCGGGAAACCGGTAAAGTTCCTCCCGGTACCTGTCGCGTGCGTTACAATCCTGCCGAGGCCGAGATACTCTGACTGGCCGCTCTGGCTCCAAGTGTTGGTCGTCGCGCCGCATGGACTTCTGCTTTCCGCCGCGTTTTGGCTGTGGTGGCCGAAGTCGGATAAGGACCGGAAGAAGTTTGGGATTGTAGTGTCTTATTTGCTCTTCTTCGTTGCAGTCATGCACCTCGTCTTTCACTTTTGAAAATAGTCATTGGCCCCATCAGGACCATCCGGGTCTCAGCGCCTGGTAAGTGGGGTTCCCGTCCATTTGACCGGCCAGCCTTCACGACGGATTTCAAGTCTACGAGAACGCTGTTTACCAGAGTTGAGCAACGACTGTGGGCAAATAATCTCCTGCGCAGAGAGGTGATATTCTCTGTCGGTGCATTCGTCCCAGTCATGACAGAACTCAACGTCAATCGTGATCCGACACTCCTCTCTGCGCAGCCGATGTCCCAACGCACGACGTCATCTCGCTGGAAAAGGGCGGGACTGGCTGGTGTTCTCAGCCTCTTCATCCCTGGAACAGGTCAGCTCTACAATCGCCAACCTCGTAAGGCGCTCTTGCTCGTGCTCCCGATTCCGGTTCTGGTCGTTTTTGCTGCAAAAACTCGGATCGTTTTCTCCTTCGTAACTATGGTGGCGTTCTTTGCCCTCCTTGTCGGGTGGAGACTGTTCATCGCTGGCGAGGCAGCCTACGGTGGTTGGACGACGAATAAACCGGAGTCCGCGCCCTCACGTCCGCGTCTGACTTATCCTCTGATTGCTGTTGTGCTAATCGTCGCGGCGCTCTATCCGTCGTACGATGACTTCAAGCGCTGGACTTCCTTCGCCGCCTTTAAGGTCCCGTCGGCGTCCATGTGTCCCACGATTTGCTCAGGTGAACGCATCGTCGCGGACCTGGGCGCTTACAGATCGAAGTCTCCCGAACGGGGCGACCTTGTCTTGCTGCAACACAAATCTTCTCCCGCGTTATTCATAAAGCGAGTTGTCGGCCTTCCTGGCGACACGGTGGGTCCCGGCCCCAACGGTACGATCCTTGTCAACGGGAAAATGCTCATATTTCCCGAGGTATGTGGCGCCCCTATTCAGCAAAAGTACGATCCCGCCGACTATTCGATGTTCAAGTCCGCAAGGGTCCCGGAGGGTACGTTCTTTTTGGTGGGAGATAGCCTCGGCAATAGTTTCGACAGCCGAATCCCCGAATTTGGGCCAGTTGTCTTGGGTGACGTGCGCGGAAAACCGATCTTCCTATACTGGTCGCCCTCCCGTTCTCGCATAGGCTGCCCGATTCGCTGATTCCCTCTCGCAGGGCGCATGGTTCGCAGTGGAACGTCGCCACAGATTTGGATTCCCTTATCAATCTGATTTGTGGCGTTCACGTCCATTTGACCGCCCAGGTCCGCGACCGATTCCATATCGACGCGAACGCTGTTTCCCAGGCACTGGCGGATCAATTGGAGCTAATTCCTAAATCCTTCTTAATTGGATTGGACCCGTAACAGAACCTGATCAGCCAACCGCTTTTCTATTAGGCGCTCCCCCGTGCAGTATTCCTTGGCGGCATAATGCTCGAAAGTCGCTATTCCCAACTTGCGGGCCCCACTGCGCTTTGAACTAAGGCTATGGCCGAGCGCGAGGACATATCCTCTAAGGATGTCCAGGGTTCTTGGATTAAGCTGCTGCCGAGAAGACAGATCTGCCCGTTCAAAGGTGATTGGCTCTTCTATCTGAACGGCCATAGCCGTCAGCATATCGATGAATTCCTCCGAGGCGAGGAAGTCATCGTCCACCATCCGACTGGCCAAAAGAGGCACGGCCAAATCTCGATGGCTCGATTCGAGAATTGCCTTTAAGAATGCATTTTCATACGTCGCTATTCTGGGCGAGCCATCGAACAGGCGCACGGCCTCCCGAAGAGACTCCTCCGTATCGAGGAACCTGATTATCTCCGCCGACTTGTCCATTTCTAGTGCTGTCTCCGTTTGTTGAACAAATTCCCCCGGACCGGGATCACTGGCATTCCAGCCCCTCAGAAGGTACTTGCTTTGGGCCTCCTCGAAGCGATCTACCGCCAGTCGTAATTGTTGGTGAGACCACTTGTCGTCACGAACGATTTTAATTTTCAGTTCAGTTGAAGTGACTGGAATGGGTTTGCTGACATCGCCTGTCGATACAACATTCGCCCCTCTCGCTTGAATCGTATAGTCTCCGAGGACCGTAATCGCAAAGCGATAGTTCAAGATGTACTGAAATTGGACAGGCTCAATCCTCAGTTTATAAACACCGTCACAATCTCCGCAGGAGCTGCCTATACCGAAACCGATTCCTTCACCGACGCAAAGAGAACGAAGAATTGTGTCAGCACTCACTCTCCCTGTCTGGTGAGCCCGATCGATTACCTCCGTGCTAGGCACGATTGTGAGACTTGACGGCGATCCCCCTTCAACTTTTTGCGGGTTCTGAAGAAGTGAGTATTGACTTGGAATGCTGGACGAATAGTCTTCTTCAATTTCAATCACCTCGCCCAAGTGGAATAACTTCTGGCCGTTCCTTGTCGTCAGCACAAATGAGAGGCCTGGCGGATTGGTTCCTGTGGTAATTTTGTCCTCAATGTTCTGCGTTTGCTCTACGGGTGCTACGTGTAGCAAGACCCCGAACGATGCGGCGATCGTTAAGCAGCGCAAGAGCATACGCAGAGAGTATATCAGTATATCAACGCAGGTGACTGATGGCGGAGGGACCGAAGCGTTCGCGGACAAATGACCGATCGTGCCTTTTCAGTGCTGGCCATCAGCTGCAGTGCGCCTGTCCTCCGGAATTTCAATTCTCCGCGAACGCTGTATCTCAGGAGTTGACGGCCCTTAGCGACATCGGCTTGGACCTAGTCCGTCTTCCTATTAGAATTGTGGTAGGTTTTCATTTCCGATCTGCAATGACTCGATGAGACAGCCAGAATGAAAAGTCGCCCGATAAAAGAGAAAAGGCTGGATGGTTTGGAGAGCGATTTCGAACCTCTCCTTATCTCCTGCCTGAGAGAGTGTGCCGGAGGTCGCTGGGGTCTGTTCGGACAAAACGACGCATCGGAAGTCGCCAGATATTGTCAGTGGGATGAGGCAGAGCAGCTCAAAGAAATTGCTAATAAGATTCAAGAGTTACGGGCGGAGTTTGGTCAACCAAACGCACAGGTCGACCGCTTCCTGCATTACTGTTCAATTCGCGGCTCGAACGTTCCGGGCGAGCCCAAGCTAGCGAAAGCTTTGCTGGACGAAATCCTTAAAGAGAAGGCCAATCTGCCAGATAAAGCAGATAAAGCCACTTCCTGCTAACTGGCATTCGCGTCAATCTGATTGGCCCGCTTTCTCCACAGGTTCACTTGTCCGCAATCGCTGTTTACCAGGACTTAGTCCTACCCATGTCACAATAGTTCGTTCAGATTGCTTATCTCCAGAATAGATGACGCTGCGATGACTGCTAGCCTCAATCAGGCTTTTCACCGTGAAACAGTGCTTGGGTCTGGTGTCGGCGATGAAAGAGTTGTTCGCCAGCATGGCAGCCTTGGTGTGTATGCTGGGATTCGCGTTGAAGTTCGTTCCTTGGCTCGTGGCAAGGGAACAGTGTTCGCATGGAACGCAGGTGCAAACATTCCTGCAAGATTCGCAACCGCTGTGGCACAGGGAGTCCGAGACGCAATCAGCACGGGTGTTTTGGCTGGACTTGAGCTGACCGATGTTCTCGTTTCTGTCGAGGATGGAAGTCATCACGAAGAAGATTCCAGTGAAGCTGCATTTCGCGAGGTCACGCAGAGAGCGACGACGGCCGCACTTCGGCAGGCCCATCCCACCCTTTTGGAAGCCATTTCCGTATGTCGTTCTACTTTCCCGAAAGAATACGCGAGTGCGATCGAAGAGAGCCTTTCCTCAGAGGACGTTCGAATCGAATCTGCGCAATCTGAATCGCAGACTTCAGGATTCATGGTGACTGTCCCGACTTCTCGTGTCGACTCATTGCTCCAACAAATTTTAAGCGTCACCCACGGCCAAGCTAAATTCTTAATCGAAAGTGGTGGGTTCCGTCCCAGGCCAGAACCACCTGACATGGCGACCGTGTGGACTTCAGTTCCATAGGTCGGGCAGTCAACTGATTAGAACAAGGCATGACCTGTGCTGCTTACCGAAATACTCTCACTGCTGGCCCGTGAGCTTGAACTGCTTCTGAAGAAGCAGGGCGAGTTTGAGTTGGCTGCCCGTAGACCGCTGCCGATGTGGAGACGACTTCTGCTCGTCGTTCCATACCCAGCCAAAGCCTGAAGGAAGTTACGGCCCTGGCCATCGTTCCATGGACTTAGACGCCGCCGAAGGAATGGTGATCCTTGACGTTGTCGCAGGGACGATTGCCCACGTTGAAGTCCTCTATCGCGAAGACGTCCGACAAAAGCTCATTGCGGCACTTCCGTGAAAGATGCGACGACATTTTCGCGCAGGTCCACATGTCCGGTTTGCGCTTAATCAGGCACCATGATGTAGAATTCTCCGAGCTGCAACCACGAGGATGCGGGCAAACAAATGCCAAGACAAGCTGACTTTGTATTGTTCTCGATATTACTGCTTGCTTCCTCCGCCTTAGCCCACGGTCAAGAGGGTCACCCCACTCCGGCAAACGGCCTTGCGAATCAGAAAACTCTGATTGTGGCAACGGAGACAAAGTCCGATTCGGTAGTTGCTGTGCCTCCGATAACGTCCGTGAGCGTCGACTTAAGGGCGGAAAAAAAGCTGAGCGCGAACGCTATTGACTTACCGGGCTGGATAGCCAAAGAGGCCGCTCTGAACGGGCTGCAATCGGCAGATGTGCTTCCCTGGCACGTTGTTGTGACCTACGACCAATTCGATGAAGATGGCGATAACGTGCACAGCGGTGTTTATGAAGAATATTGGGCAGGCGAAAAAAAGTACAAACGCATATACAAAAGCGATAACTTCAACCAAACCGACTATGCAACTGACAAGGGCCTGTTTCGTCAGGGAGACCAACAGTGGCCCGACGGCGCACAATCACAAGTTCGGTCAGAAGTAATTGCTCCATTCTATTACGCTGCGACGCTGCAGGGTTTCCATGGAAGAAATGTGGAGCGCACTTTCAGCGGTTACAAACTTCGGTGCGTATTTATTGAGAGAGATTCGGGAATTAGCGACCCCACCCAGTATTGCTTTGAACCTGACAGTTCAGTCCTTCGGTACACCCGTGGATTCGGTTGGTTCCAGACGGTCTACAATCGAATTGAGCCATTTCAGGGACGCAACATTGCACAAGAAGTCGATGTAACAGATGGTGGGAAGCCCTATCTGAAGTTGCGTCTCGAAGCCATCGAATTTCTATCTCATGTCGACGACGCGAGTTTCTTGCCACCGCGCGACGCGGTCGGTCCGCTCGGTGACCGTGTCTCAGGTGTGCATCTCGTGCCCATAAACATGTCGAGCATTCCTCAATGGCCAGCATCGTTGAGACAACAGCATTTTACGGTGAAAGTAGACATTGTCGTCGGGAAGGATGGGCATGTCATAAGCGCCCATGCAATTTCAGGCCCCCCTGAGGGATACAAGGCATGCGAGAATGCGGTGCGAAAATGGATTTTTAAGCCTTATCTCGTGCTCGATAAGCCAGTCGAGGTAGAACAAAAAGTGGAGTGCAGCGACAATTAGAAACGGCCAGAGGCACTTGGCCGGTTTCCGCGTTTACCAGGTTCTCATTTACAATCCCCTAGCGATCACCCACCCGCGAACGGGAACGGGAACCTTTCCGCGCCAGGGAACAGTCCGTGTATGGCCGGAGTCGATGACCTGCAGGCTTGAAAGGACCACAGCGTGCGCAAGCTACTCCTTGTTCTTCTCTTGATGGGCCAGTGTTGCTGGGCGCTCGAGCGCCAGCCCAACGCCGATTACCATGCCCGCCGCGAGGCGCTGGCGAAGAAAACCAATGGCAATGTCGTAGTGCTTTTCGCGCCCATGGAAGCCGAGGGTCCGAACGCCATCTTCGGATTCCACCAGGATGAGAATTTCTATTACCTGTCGGGCTGGCCCGACCCGGGGGCAGCGCTCCTGATCGCGCCGGCCGTCGAAGCGACGGCAGATACGCCGGCACGGCCTTACACCGAGATTTTCTTTCTTCCAGCGCACAACTACGTGGAGGAAAAATGGACGGGGCCCAAGCTGGGCCCGGAGAATCCGGGCGCGGCCAAGATCACGGGGTTTGACCGGGTCGAGGTGCTGGACAAGCTGCGCGACATCCTGGCCGGGTTTTTACCCAAGGGCCGTTTGACCGTCTATTCGGACATAGCCGAGGGCAGCGAGACTGCAGCGTCGACTGGCCCGCTGGAATGGCTGAAGAGAACGAACGCGTTTCCCGGCTTCGTGACCTTGCAGGACATCAAGCCCATGATCGCTTCGCTTCGCACCTACAAGGATGCGGGAGAAGTTCAGCTGATCCGCAAAGCGACGGACGCCTCGGTGGCCGCGCATTTCGCCGCCATGCGCGGGATGAAGCCGGGAATCACGGAGCGGGATATCTCGGCGCTGATGCAGTATGAGTTCGCCAAGCGAGGCTGTGAGCGTCCGGCTTACGCGCCGATCGTCGGCTCGGGGTACTACTCAACCGTCCTGCACTACTCGGAGGATTCAGCCACCATGAAGGCGGGCGATGTGGTGGTAATCGATGTGGGTGGGGAGTACTCGATGTATGCCACCGACATCACACGCACGCTGCCGGTCAGCGGCAAATTCAGCGCGCGGCAACGAGAAATCTATGACATTGTGCTGGGCGCGCAGCAGGCGGCGATCGCTGCTTTTCAGCCGGGTAAGTCGACCTTGAGGCGAGAGGGCGCGAACTCGCTGTACAAAGCTGCCTACGACTACATCAATTCGCACGGCAAGGACCTGCACGGCAAGCCGCTGGGGGACTATTTCATTCACGGCCTCAGCCACTACGTGGGATTGAATGTGCACGATGCAGGAGACTACTCCGTGCCGATCGGTCCGGGCATGGTGTTCACGATCGAGCCTGGCATCTACATTCCTGAAGAGAACCTGGGTGTGCGGATCGAAGACATGTTCTATGTCGATAAAGACGGTAAGCTGGTGAAGTTGACTGCGGCTCTGCCTTCTACGGCTGAAGAGGTAGAGAAACGGGTGACGGGACTTTAACTGGTCTTGGACGCGATGAGCGTAGCAACGGCGTGGAGTGCGGTCAGAAAACGATTGGATTTCCGGTTGCGATACTCGCCTCTCCGAGTTCGACCACATCATTCGTGAACTGGAGGATTAACGGGTCACTCGTCAAGCCTTGCAATCTCCGGGTCTCAGTCAACAGTTGCGGCATGTCACTAGCAGCGACCCAATCGCCAGAGTGACTGCCGCTAGAGACCACGCGTTCAAGAAGCAGCGGAAAGCTATTCGGAGAATGGTTTGCAAGAAACGCACGAACGTAGGCCACTGAAGCCGTGTTCCCAAGGCGTTTCTCAACCAAGTAGCCTGAGTGCGGACACGAGTCGCGGTACCCCTTGTCGTGCTTCAGCCATAACTTCAAGTTGGTGTCACGGTCGCCTTTGAGCGTCGGCTCACCCGCTTCATCGAACCCCAAAAGTCCAGGGAACGGATGGGGTCGTGCCTTGCCTTCCTGAATGCAATTGCAACGGACCGAAGCATCTAATCCCATTGTGAGGTTCTCGCCGTGGCTGGCAGACTATCCAACAAATTCTCAACGAAACACGAAGAACCCGCAACATCATGGATAGGTCGCCAAGCCGGAGAAGTTCCGGCTAGTACCCACATGGACGGTTTGTGGCGTTCGCGGAGAAGTGGTTTCGGGCCGATTCCACATGTACGTACGCGTACGCTGTTAACCAGGACTTTCGGATGAGGAAGTGATATCGTCCGGATTCGCCATTAAGCACGGATCGTTTAGTCGAGCTGCGCAATTTTCTGGCGATGGCCACATGTGCTGGAACGGTGGTTCTGTAGCAGGTAGCGGCTTGGACCCAGGCGGAGTCTAGCGAGAACCAATCAATAAAATCTTGACGCGGAGGGGGCGATGGAAGACCGGAATGTTCAGTCCCGACTCGATGCGATTGAAGTGCAAGCCATACGTTTGGCGCGGTGGCTCAAATTGGCGATTTATGGCTGGCTATTGACCGTGTTCGTACTACTGCTGTCCACGTGTACGAGGGGGACCAGAGCGGCTCAAGAATCGAATGCACAAAAGGATGTACTTCGAGTTCATCAATTGGTCGTCGTGGACGAGAAAGGCATCGACCGAATTGTGATTGGCCCAGTGCCGGACCCACAGATGATGGGCAAGCGAGTTAAACGTCGTGTCCCGGCTACCGGAATTCAATTGAATGACGAGAGTGGCAATGAGCGAGCGGGAATCGCTCTTTTGGACGACGGCTCGGCCGTGGTAGGTATCGATGACCAATCTGGTCGGGAACGGGCTCATTTGGTAATTAATTAGCGGGGGGCTGGACAAATTCCCTGGTTTGAGTTATGTTGAGCTGGATGATACTGCTCAGCGTAACTGCTCGTCATCGAATCGAAAAGCTCGAAAACGAAAATGAGAAGCTGCGTCGAGAGAACGAAAAGCTTCGGCATGAAAAGGAACTCGTC
>Ga0137385_10002483_pt1 | contig 15728 bp, 13 predicted proteins | sample SagtaG_FD_104921 | JGI IMG/M metagenome (GOLD analysis project Ga0137385, IMG submission 104921) | Vadose zone soil microbial communities from Sagehorn Ranch, Mendocino, California, USA - Sage2_R_80_16 metaG | ecosystem: Environmental > Terrestrial > Soil > Vadose zone | place: USA: California...
CCGTGGCGTTCGCGCATTCCTGGGGAGCTGGACTCGCCAAGCTTCTGGAAAAACTTGAGGAAGACGGCGTACCCAAAGACCCGAAATTCAACCGGACGGCGGTCAACGACTGGTGGCGCACGCAGTTCAGCGCCGAGCAGGGATTGCGCAAGGAGCCCGAGGAGTATCTCTCCAATTGGTTTCCCGTAACGCTGCCAACCCATATTTATTTCCACTCCCTCTCGCGAAAAACCACCGGAGCGATTGAGGTGTCCGGCACGCTTCCGTATCCCGCTGTTCAGGACGGGATTTTTCTCATCACATTCGCAGAGGCGGCGGATTTTGAGGGAAAACTTGGCCCCGAGATGTATATCGCCAAGGCGGGCGACCCGCTCGAAGTCACGACGCTACTGGCGGAGCCCAAGACAGTGTTTGGGAAACATCTTTTCCAAATCCTGCGTCTTGCTTGGGAGCAGATGCTCGACGAGCGGAAGCTCCCGGTTTATGAGCTGGCGAACAAGGCTAGATGCTTCTACTTCCCCAAGGACCGGGTGCCGGGTGACAAGGTTTTCTTCCCCGGAATGGACGGCGAACGAACCTACCGAGCGATGGTCGGATATAGTACGCGAACGAACCCCACGACCGGCGTGAGCGCCAAGCGCTACTGGCATTATGCTATCCAGGCACGCCCGCAGGTTCACCCCACGTTTGCCTATATTTTCAAATCGCACGTCCTCTTTACGAGCGATGGCAAGACGATATGGGAGAGCAAGAAGAGGCTCGCCTCCGCGCGGCGCAGCCAGTGCAAATCTTGGTGGAACGACGAATGGCGCGACCGCGCGCTTGCCGCCGCGACATATCTATGCGACGGCACAGACAAAGTCACCCTGACGCTTGGAAGCAAGGCCATCCTGACTATCCCGCCAATGCCGGTGCTGTTTTGCAGCCCGGTGTCGTACACCGATCCGCAGTTGCTGCGATTCTCAGAAGATGATGAAACCGCCGATGATTACGGTCGAGATTCCCGCGACGAGGACGCTTTTGAGGATGATCCGGAAGGCGGTGCAGAATGAAGGATCTCATCCACATTCCGGAGCCGCGCCTTTTGTTCAGACACAATCAGGCGACGGAAGACCCGCGCGATGGCCTCACCTTGTTCGGACCGCTGGACGAGAGCAGGCCGTATGGCATCAAGGCCGGTGTGATCGGTACGGAAACCGGCATCACGTGTTTTGAGCGCTGGGTGGAATGGGTGCAACGTCCTGTCTTTAACGCAACTCCGCTTCTAGGCCGTCCCCCGTTTCCCGGCTTTGAAACCGTGTTCCGCTCGCGCTGGAATACCAAACCCCTGCTTTCGCTCACCGTAACAGACGCCGAGATCGATGAATACCTCTATCTCGACGAACCGCACCAGCGCGTGTATGGAACGGTAGGCGTGTTTGCCAATCGCATCCTTGAAGCAATCCGCGAGGAAACAGAGAAACCCGAGTTGTGGTTTGTCGTAGTGCCCGACAAGGTGTGGAAGTATTGCCGCCCCAACTCCGTTGTAGAGCCCGAAGTGCGGCAGGAGGCCATTAGAGCGTTCAAGAAGGCCAAACAGGCGAAGACTTTCTATGAAACGCGATCCCTCTTCCCGCAGATGGACCGCGAAGCGGAACCATACGTGTACGAAGAGCAGTTCCACAATCAACTCAAGGCCAGGCTTCTGGATGCGATGGTACTTACCCAGATCATCAAGGAGAGCACAGTCTCCAATATCCGCAAGCCCGGTGATGCGGACTTCGACAAGCGTGCCGCCGCACGGCAGTCGGAGATTGCCTGGAATCTCTGCACGGCCATTTTCTATAAGGTGGGCGGGCGTCCCTGGAAAGTGGCGGATATCCGCGAAGGCGTTTGCTATCTCGGCTTGGTTTTCAAGAAGGATGAAACGAGTGGCACCTCGAAAAATGCCTGTTGCGCGGCGCAGATGTTTCTCGATTCTGGAGACGGAGTGGTATTCAAGGGAGCACTCGGCCCTTGGTATAACGACGAAACAGGCGATTATCATTTAAGCTATGCGGCTGCCAAGGCGTTGGGAGAGCTGGCCATCAAGTCCTACACCAAGAAAGCGGGCGGGCCACCCAAGGAAATGTTCATTCATGGCAAAGTGCGCTTTGAGCCCAATGAATGGCAGGGATTCATGGATGCCGCCGGCACGGGAACAAACATTGTCGGAGTCCGTATTCAGGAAGAAAAGAATCTGAAGCTGTACCGCAAAGGCCAGAATTCCGTGTTGCGTGGCTTGGCAAATATCCGCAGCCCACGCAGCGCGCATCTTTGGACGCGCGGCTGGACACCACGCATTCAAACCTACCCAGGGCGGGAGGTTCCCAATCCGCTGATCATTGAAATCAGCAAAGGCGAGGCCGACATCAACGTCGTGGTGACGGACATACTTGCCCTCACCAAGCTCAATTACAACACCTGCATTTTTGGCGACGGCATGCCGATAACGCTGAAATTCGCGGATGCGGTAGGAGAGATACTCACTGCTGGTCCCATCAAGGACGTTCCGCCGCTGCCGTTCGGGCACTACATCTGACTTGGTCCGCTAACGCTTACGCCGCACTTCTGCGCATAAATCGTGATTTGTGCAATCGCTTTTATAGAAAAGCTAGAACAGAAAACACCCTGGAATAGCCGCCGTACTTCCATTCGCCTTGTGCGTATTTCTTGACTTGTGAACAACGATAGCGCCACATATCCCTATCTTCACGGCGCTAGAAGAAGTGATCTCTGGGCGGACGGACATTCCAGTGTATCGGCCGCTGACGAATCGTGCCTTGATGACGGCTCAAGCAGGCAAAGCTATTGATCGTACGAGCAAAGCGCAGATTTTTGTCGGCCATGTCTTTCAATTCGGCCTGCGAAAACGGATCATCTGTCCGGTGTCTGCCGCTGAAATAAAAGCTGACGAAGTCCTCCAATTCATCGCGGCGCCAGTGAAAGCCCGCGCCGCAGAAGGCCATCACGAAGCGGGTGTTGCTCCCACCCAGCTTGGCCTGCGTAATCTTGCCCTCCAGCTCCAGCGTGTATTCCAGCATCCTGCCGCGTGCTGTAAACATGGAATGCCATATCTCCCCTCCCAGCCAATCCTTCCTGAGAGCAACGTGCACGTTTTCAGGAAGCCATCGCTCTTGTTGCGCCTTTTCATATTGCTCCCAGCGGTCTCTGGCGACGGGCTTGATCGTTTTCACGTCCACGTAAAAGGTCGTTTCGTCCTCTGCGGTCGCCCGGAAGTCAATCGACTTGGCGCAGCCGGGCAGGGGCGGCTCATAGTCCAAGCGCACAATGCGGGGAGTGGAATTGACAAGGATAGCGCTGGCAACGCACAGCTCGTTATGGGCTTCGTCCACGGCGCTGAAATAGCCGCGTCCGTTCTTTAGGACGTGATCAACTGCCTCGGCGAACCGCTGCAACATCGGTTTCCAGCGTGCAAAACGATCCTCCGCCGCGCTGAATTCCGCTCCAAACGTGCCTCGTACCTCCGACGCGTAACCGTTGAACCAAGCGATGTCGTCATTATCGAGTGGGATACTGCTAGCCATCGTCATCCTTTACTATGGGTCACTTCTGTCATGGTCAGATATTCCACGCTTAGGCCAAAAGCACATCGATAGGTCGGACGCTCAGAGTCGGCTTACATCCACGCTCCGCATCCTCAAATGCCCGAAATACTTCCGCCCCGCGCCTTCATCGTCGGCTGTCGGTTGGTAATCCGGCCTGGTAAGCGCGAGATCGTAATGCTCGCCATCCCGATCCACGATGACAAAGCAATTGCCTTTCCTGAAGTGAGCCATCGCGGCCCCCGTCAGTATGCGTATAGCCTCGGATATTTCTGCCTTGCTGCGGTTTCTCGCAGCGACAAATAGAAACACTCTGTCTTTGCCGTCAATATGCGATGCCTGGAAACTAAGGCCGTCTCCTTGTTCGGAGACACGTTCGCTTACGCTATGAAACGCCCGGCCTAGCTCCGCCCGCTCGCGCAACCGCAGGTCCACCAGAATTTCCTGTAGCAGAATATAGTTCTTCCGCTCTCCGTCAGGATCGAACAGGGCAAGCAAATGTTCGTTGAGGCCCTGTGCGTAATCCGGATCGCGGACGGCCAGGCAGTCGGCAACATACTCAAGTAGACTGCTGTAAAAGCGATGTTCCGCGTTTCGCTCCAGTGCTTCTGCTACCGCATCCGCGCTGGCCAAACTCTTTTGTCTCGCGTCGTCATGGCCGGTACATCCGGTGAAGCTGCCGCCGTTCAGAAGGTAGAACTCGAACAAGGTCCATTCATCCCCCACCCTCCGAAGCGATGCCTCGGGCAACGTCCGCCTGGCACTGAGATATTCCAGAAGCTCGGGAACGGTTCTGAGTTGCACCGCAAGGTTCAGGAAGTCGTTGATCGATAGGTAGGTGAGGGGGATTCCCATGTATTCCATCGGTAGATCGGCTGCGGCTGACGACAGATCGACTGGACGCCATGTTTCGGCTAGCGCTATACCGTGGATGGTCGAGGGGATGCTATCGAATTTGACCCTACCACGCCTGGGATGTTCGCACCATTTTGGGCGGTCGTCCGGGTTCCTGATGACGCCGCGAATCGGCTTGAGTGCATTCTGAATATTTTTCAGCACCCATAGCTCATTGCGCTCGTGTGTCCGCTTGTTGGGCTCCTCCTGCGCCTTTTGAGAAAGAAGGATGCACTGGCCCCCGTGGATGACCAGGTGATCGATGACTTCTTTTTCATCCGGATCGTTGTGTTTCGGACTGCGGAACACGAATTCGGAAACAAACGGGACCGACAGCAGTTCCTCGACCTGCAGCTCTGCCCACTCGGTGCGCGTGATTTTCGGGCGTTCCATGTTTTCGACTACAAGAATAGCTCCGCTAGTTCGATAGCGTCACCGGAAACCACTGGTGCGGATCGATGAGCTGACAGAAACGATAGTCGAGGAATCAGCAGCGCGGCCGTCTTGGAACGGCGCAACCTGGGCTGCGACGAAAATTGTCGCGCGCACCGCCCAGGAGTTCTTTCTTATATATGCAGAGACAGTCTTCGATTTCCGACGGTGCCAGGCGTGCGAACGGTTTGGGCAAGATCTTCGGATCAAACGAATCGCCAGTAATGCCAAGCGCCCCCGCGCCGACTCTCACCCCGGCATGCAGGTACACGCGCTTGGGCGCTTTGCCGAAGAATGCCCCGACGCGGTGAGCGATGTCGTACACCGTGAGCGCGCCGATTCCCTTGATGCCGCCTATTTCTTGTTCTACTAAGCGATGCAGCGCATCGAAGTCAGCCGCGTTGGAGAGCTTTCGTCGGATAGCCTGAAGTTTTGTCTCGACCTGTTCAAGGAGCCATTTGGGAATACGCCTCTGATGGTCGTGGCGTTTTCCGCTCTTGAGTTCACAGAGCGCGGCCCGGCGAATCGCCACCGAAGGACTGGGTTCATTTGCAAAATCCATCATCTCGTCGCATGTATAAGGGCGCTGAGTGCGGATGTAGTGGTTGACTATTTCATCGAGCTTCATGGTCGTCCTTAAGGTTTCGCAGTAGCGCGAAGCTCCTCGTACCTATTGATGGAGTTGGTGAGCAAATCGCCACCAGCGGGAAGGCAATTCAGAAAATCCTCCGTGCCCGCCACCAGCGCCTCAAAGAAATTGAGCAGCCCAAATGCAAGAGTGCCTCCCTCCATCCTTATTGTGCTGTTGTCGGCATATAGCGATGCCTCGAACAAGTTCCAGCTATGAACCAAGCTTAGGCGGAACACTTCGTAAATCTGGTCAGCATAAGGGCGGTATTCGTTAGGGAAATGGTTAGCGATGAACTTCCCGTTCTTTTTTCCTCGGTAGCCATAGGATGAAATCGCATCCAGGGCGCACATCATCGCTATCGCAACGACGTGGCCACGAAAGGCAAGCGTGCCGTTGCTCTTCGTGATGTCTCCGATGACGTTACGGACCTCTCCGAGGATTGACTCTTCAAAGATTCGCTTCAGCACTTCTAGGAAGTCGCCGGGCGTTGAGGCGGACGCGGCAGGCCAAGTGCTCGGCTGCCAGGCCGCAAATAGCACCGGACTTGTGCCGCTCACATAGGCTCCGGTGATCGGCGGTGAAACGCTGCTGACCTTCGCGCTGAAATCAAGCTGGTACTTCATGTGCGTCCTTCCATTACTGCGGGGTTGAGCGCTGCCACCGCAGCCCGGCAGTGGATTTGAACTTGCTCACACCCAATGCGCCCCGTTCACTTCTTGATTTTGATCCGGGCTCGGCCGGAACCCTAAGAACGTCCTCCCGATCTGCTTCATAGATAGAGGCGGCGTTGAAATCCGCATCGAGCAAAACCAGGAGCACCGCTTCGAAATCCTTCGTCACATCGATAGAACCGAGCCTTTGACCGGGTTTGCAGTCCTTGAGCAGACACCGACCCTTGATCTGTAATCGCCTCACGCCGCCGTTGATAGTTCCAATCGCGTCGAAACCTGCCTGCCTTACTGGGGTAAGTTCCACTCCCAAGATTTTGGACGCTTCGTATTCTGCGACCTCTCCGGTGATCCCCAGCGGCTTGCCCGTCAGGGCGCGCGATACTTCTGCGCCAGCACTTTTGCATCGGCCAAGAGCGCCATGACTGGATTGTTTTCGATACCTGTCTCCCCCAGCAGTTACGTCTGCGACTGTGCACGGATAGCGACCAGCCGATTGTAAATTGTAGCTACTCTCCCCCGCAGTGATTCACCCCATCGCTTACAGCCAGACCGCCGACGATAACTAAAGCCCATCAGGCCGCAGGCATTAAAGGCTCACCGCCTTCAACGCGCCACTTCATCGTCGGCGAGACTCTGAAAGGAATCCGCCGCGTCCTCGGCACCAAACAACATGGCAAGGATCCGCTTCTTGCCGACGACATCCGCTCGGGCGAGCTCTTTCGCGAGAACGCCGCGGCCGGTCTCGGGATCTGAATTCTCAGTGCCCGAGAAATTCTACTTCTTGGGCATTGGCGAGCGAGCTGCCAAGCACAGGATCTCCAGCCTTCTTCAAAATGGTCGCCTCGGTGTTGGCGGGAAGCGGCAGGATGAGCGACTTCTGTGCCGCACATGATGGGCACACTCTGGGGAAGGGCTCGCATGAAAACCCCATCAGATGGCCCCTCATCTGCCGAGAGACATTGATCAACGCAAATCAGCGCTAGTTCCCCCCCAAAATCCAAACTGGAGGAAACCATGAGACTCCGTCGAAATCAACTGTACCCAATTCACCGCTCTCAATTCTGCTGCGGCAGGGAAGCGGTACCAAAGAATAGACGAGGGCGGCAAATGGGAGTCCGTCGCGTCGACGATCCCCAACACCCGCGAGGATATCGGGAGATCCGGTCCAATGCGGAAATGCGAAAGCTGTTGAATAAGAAGATTGTGGCCCAGAAAGGCGAGTGCGGTATCTGCGATGAAAGATTCACCGACTACTCCGACATCGTGCCCGACCACATCAATCCCCGCGGCATGGGAGGAGCGTGGAGGGACGATCATCCGGAAAACATCCAGGCTGTTCACTGGTGGTGCAACGGGGAAAAGGGATCGAGTAGAGGGTGACGTGGGCCGGTGCGCTATCAGCGAAGACAGTGGCCCTCGGCATCTTTGCGCGTTGGTCACTGATCCACCGGCCTGGGAACCGCTATTACGGCTTCTCGGCCTCGGGCTTCGGAGGAATGAACTTCGGATACGTATCGCGCAGGTATTTCCTGCCGGAGCTTTGGCTGGCGTTGTAATTGAGTCTGTCCTGAAAAAACTTAAGCCGGGTGGTACATTCCTCGATAATCTCGGACCAGGACTTGGCCCAAATGGTCATGTTGTAGTTGCGCCTGGCATCCGCTTTGCTCTGGTAGACCACGCCTTGCGGCTGATTTTCCATTTGGGATTCGAGCTGGGCCTGTTCGTTCATCTTGTTGGACAGCGCCCAGAAGGTCCAGTTCGTCCGCACATTCTGGAACCGCTCGTCGGCAGCGACGGCGAAAGCGTAACTGCGCACCTGGCCGATGACCTCGCTCGTAATGTTTTGCGACGGGCGCTTGAGTTCGATGACGAGGTGATGTTTGCCCTCCGAAGGGTGGCGTTCGAGAATTTTAGAGACAACGACATCGTTCCCTTCCTCGGACTCCGGCGGGACGTTGGAGAGTCCTATGTCCACCACACCGGTCGATCCGTCTTCCCGAAGGACCGGCGTGTCGAGATCCACTTCGAATGCCACGTTCTTCACGTGCTTTCGGAGCACATTGGTGAGGGATTCGTCGTTATTGACAAGGTAGAATTCGTCCCCGAAAATCCACGTGTTGCGAGAAATGAGCTTGTGGAGCTGAGAACGCTCCTTCAACGTTGCTCGCGATTGCGGGTCGTACAGTAGGTATTCCAGGCCCTTAAGAAAATCGAGCCGCTCGGTCACGATCTTGGATGCGTTGATCATCGCAATGAGCGAGGTCTTCTGCAGTAACGCGGCGAACTCGTCCTGCATTTCCTTGGGAAGCCCCACGACCTGCTCCAGGATGAAATTGAGCGAGGACGGATTGCTCTCCAGCGCATAGCGCAACAGGGTGAAGGTGAGCTTCTTACTGTGCGGCTTGGATTCCTTGAAGTCCTCGACATATGCGTCGAGATTCACGGCGACCACGTCAAAGACCTGCCGCTCCGTTTCCTCGATGATGTCTTTGGGCTCGCCGGCGTAGGGGTAGATGTCCTCGTGTTTCCACTGCTCAACCACCCCGGAAGCCTTCTCGGCATCCCGGTGCAGAAAATGGCGGCGCATCTGATCCTTGGTGATATCGAGCAGCTTCCTCAGATCGGTGAACTCTTCCATTTCGATGGTGCCGTTTTCTTCCATTTCCTCCAGCAGTTTCGAGCGCAGATAGGCTGTGAACCGATAGCCCGGCGCGTGGATGCCCGGCGGCAATTCGCGTAACGTGATGCCTCCTTCGGTGCACAAATACAGGCCGCGCTCGATTTCGATATTCCATTCGATGATCGTGAGGGTCGCTTCATGGCTGCGGCCGTCTTCGGTCGTGCAGGCCGGCAGAGGATAGTTGGTCCTTGTGTCTTCGAGCATGGAGGGGCCGACGGCGTCACCATCGTAGGAGAGCCGCACCTGCGGATACTGCTACAGATACAGGGCGAAGAGCTTATTCAGCTCCGGGACGGCCTTGGCGCCGTCGAGCGAGGTCTGCTGCGGTATCAGGTTGGTGAGTGTAGCCGTCGTCCCGGTTCCACCGCGGGAGCTCGGGGTTTCATCCGTTATGGTGAACCGGCGTTTGTCGTTGCTCGTGCCGATAATTTTGTATTCCGCCAGCGCGCCGTTGGCGAGATACGTGGTGTCCCACTCGGCGCGTTCGCATAGAGCGAAGGCGCGAAAGCGCCCCTGGCCCTGTCTGCCGTGAAGGATCCGCTTCTCCCGCTTCGTCTGGTGATCATGCTGTTTCCAGGAGCCGCCCAGATGACCGAAGCCCTCCTGCGCATCCGGCATTGTGATGCCGAGTCCGTTGTCAATGACCTCGATGCTGTCGAGACTGCCGAGCCCGTTGCGGTTCAGGCGCACATCCACGACGGTGGCGTCCGCATCCACGCTGTTCCAGATCAGCTCCGCAATGCCCAGCACCGGTTTCTTCGCCTTGGAGAGGCGGTCGATATGGTCTTGGGTGACCTCTATAGTAAGGGTCTGCATGGGGCCTGCTTCCGTCTGCTGTGCAGTGAACATCATAATTAATCCCCCTGCTTCCCGCGCTTTGGCCGCCCTCCGTATGGATAGGTAGTGTGCGCAATCCAAGGCACTGGCCGTACATCAACGGAGGCTAGTACCTCACGATCGGCCCACTCGGTCCAAAATCATTCGCGCCAGGGTCACACTCTCGGACACCACGGCGGTGAGACGAGGAGAAGGGCGGCTTATATCCGGGTCCCTCGCCAGACGAAACGGCCGCTATGATCGCGGCGGCAATGACAAGTGTCGACTTCATTCGCGTCTGCTCTTGCATCTTCTCCGCCCAGGCCTCCCGTTCCCGCGCTATTGCTCGCTTCATTTCCCCCATCAGAGCACCACTGATCGCGCCGGTTTGCGACCGAGTTTGTACGAGAGATTGCCCTGAAAGATCTCGGATGGAAGATAACTTCTCTTCTCTCCGCAGAGCGGGCACTGCGCTGCAATCCAAGAATCCGGCATCGTGCCTACAGGAGCGGGAATGTTCTCACCGCAGTTCTTGCAGCGGATCGTGAAGTCGCACTGCCGAGATTGCGGAAGGTTGAACACGAGTGCGAGTATAGGAGAACAAAAGGCGAAACTGCAACGTGGATTTCTCCTGATCAGGGCCTTGGCAGATCACGGACAAGTGACTGGGAAGAAATTAATCTGCTCATTCCATGTGGTTTATGGCGAAAAGTCGCAACATGTGAACGAATCTTTGACCTCCTGTCAATTGAGTATGTACATGAGCCGATTCTTCAGACCAGGAAAGTCGGGAAGCATAGCCGTTTCGGATGTATGGCAACGACACGGCAGCCAAACCTGCACAAACGTCACCTGAAGCTGGGGATGAAGACTCGATCATTTGCCCTTGCCTTAGTCAGGATTTGGGCTCGGCGGCTCGAACCATTTCCACGAGCACCTTGCGTGCCTCGTCCGAGTTCTGGACTCGCGTAGGAAGTTGATGCGCGTTCCTTTCATGCCATCGGCGGTCTTCAGCCGAAGGTGGAATCCAAGCCGGTCGACCGCCGTCATTGTGGCCTCAGTCGCGGCAAGGCCGGCATGCACTTTAGCCAGCAGGATCATTGCGGGGACGTGATCCGAGTTCATGTGTCCGAGAATCATTGGAGCCGCGTCGGCTAGGGGATCAACCTTCGCAGCACGATAGTCCTCCGCGGTCACCCATCCCATGACCCCAAAGCCGCCGACATAGTAGATGTCCAGGGGCTGTAGGCGGTAAAAGCCAAAATCTTTGAAGTCTACCCAAGAACGGCTGTTCTCGTACCGCGACAGATAGCGTTGGCGAGCCTCGCCGACTTCATCCTCCGGTACGGGAAAGACATCACCAACAAGCGTTGCCCGTGCGGTGCCGAGCGGATCCCCATCGCCCGCTTGCCCCACAAAGAGACTGGCCCGATGGTCAGCCTGAATATTTTGGGTATGCATGGCCATATTGCTTATCAGAAAGATAGGCCGCCCGGTCCCGTCGATCGTATAAGGCATGAGAGAACCAAACGGATATCCCGGCCGCTTTTGAGAGACGGTTGAGAGAGTCGCAATTGTGCAGAGGGAAACGAGGGTGCGGACGCGCTCGGCATAGGCCGGCTCTGGAAGTTGGGGGATGCCGGGATCCGTGTATGCGTGCTTCCGGGACGGATTCATCTCTGCGGTAGACATCGGTCTTCGACTCCGTAAGACTATGGTACGTCGATCTCGACCCGGGGATTCAATACAGGGCCGAGGCGATAGGCTCAACGTTGATCTTCTGACTCGATTCTGGCAATATTGACTTCAACGTGATCGGGCGCTATGCGAATCGCCGTCTCCCCCACCCTTCGCATCGTTGCCGGTTTGCTGTTGGCCGCCCTGCTGAGCATTGTCGGGTATAAAGTCTTCCGGCGTTGGATCGCTCAAGGTCCAGAGGCGCTGCTGATGCGAGCCGACGACCTGTCGTGGCTCAACAGCTGGATTCAGGCAGAACCCCTCTATCGACAAGCCGAACAGGGCTTCACACAGAGGCACCAGCTCTCAAAAGCTCTCTACGCGAGAGTGAGCCAAATGCCAGCGCACAGCGAGTCCTCAATTTCTGTCCCTAAGCAAATTGCTCTTTTGAGAACGGACCTTGATTTGCCAGAAGCCAGTGACCCGGAAACACGCCTGCGCATCTTGACTATTCTTGGGATGCTCGAAGTCAACTACGACTCCGGAATGGCGCGCCAGACTTGGTCAGAGGTCGAAGCACTGGCGAATCAGGAACACCATTACCTGCTGGCAGTGCGTGCGGTTGGTGAGCAAGGAATAGCAGCGTACCTGCTCGGCGATATCACGACGGCGAAAAAAGACGTGGTGAAGGCCTGGACGGTGGCGAAAGCACTCGACCCAGGCGCTCATATCCGATACGCGAGCATGTACGGAGTGGGTTTGGTCGAGGGGCACAAATACCAAGAGGCCCTGGGCCCGTTGGATGAGGCAATCAAGGTTGCCGGCAAGACACGCGGGGCAGCATACCCGACGATTGCCATCACCGCGAAAGTCGAGGCGCTCAGCGGTCTCGGGCGAAACGACGAGGCGTTGGCTCTTGCTGCGGAAGAGTTGCGGCGGGTGTCTGCTTACGATCTTGCTGGACATCTCTATGAGCTCTATCAAACGAGAGCGGGCGTGTACGAACGAATGGGGCAATGGGATCGCGCTATCTCCGATCTCACGCTCTCTTCCCAGTACGCCGACCGGCTTTCATACTGGCGTGGGCTAACCCAAGTTAATGGATTGCTCGCCGAGGCATATCTGCATGAAGGGGCATTGAAACCAGCGTTGAATGCCATCAACCAGGCAATCGAGGCCAACCAGAAGATTCCCGATGAGCTCTACTTTGTTCCAAGGAACCTCGGAATCAAAGCGGAAATCCTGGCGCGAATGGGAAATGCCAAGGCAGCAGACGATCTCTATGAAAAGAGCGCGGACCTCTTTGACGCTTTGCTCAGCAAGGTTCCTACGCCAACCGTCGAGCGCCAACTACTGAATGATCTGAGCACCGTATATGCAGGATACTTCGCGTGTTTAAGCGACCAGGGCCGCACAGATGACGCTTTTCGAGCGATCGAGCGTGCACGCGGGCGCGTAGAAGCTCAAGGCCTTGTGCACAACGAGATCGTCGTTCCTCACCAGTCCGATGCCGCCGAAGAAGAGCTCACGAAGCTGAACGTCGAACTGCTGAACAGCGACGATGCTGTGTCCAGGGCGCACATTCTCGAAGCGATCTACGGCACCGAACAACGGCTTGGAACCGATCCGGATTCGAACGATCCGCCGCCTGCTCCAGTCACGTTACGCGAGCTGCAACTCAACCTGAGCGCTTCCGAGCTTTTGGTCGAGTACGTGCTAGGCGATTCGCAATCTTACGCGCTGGCCGTCACACGGGATAGCGTCCACCGATACAGTCTTCCGCCAAGAGATCTTTTGGAGAAGGAGGCAGGACAGTATCGGTCAACTCTCATGAAAGAGAAAACGAATATTGTACTGGGCCAACACCTCTTTGATGAGCTCCTAGGCGGAATACCGGACTTCAAGAACAATGACGAATTGATTGTTGTACCTGACGGAAAGCTTCATCTTCTGCCATTTGCCGCTCTGGTGAGTGCCGGAAAGTACATCCTGTCCTCACACCAGGTGACAGTAGCTCCCTCGGGAACTGTGTTGACGATGCTGAGACATCGATCAGAACAGCTTGTCCGCGATGACCTTCCATACGTCGGAGTGGCGGCGTGGACTTCCAATACGCCACCGGCCACGCTGCTTGCACGAGTGCGGCGCGCGGTCTCTGGACCCGAGCGCCGCGAACTTGTCGCATTACCTGAGAGCCAGCACGAGGTCGAAACAATTGCCACAGACCTCCCAAAACCAAGCACGATTCTTCTCGGAGATCATGCGACGGAGACAAACTTCAAGCAGCTTCCACTCGGGCAGTACAACGTTATTCACCTCGCGCTTCATGGGTATATCGATCCCGAGATCCCGGATCGTTCGGCGCTCGTCTTTGCACCTGAGAATCCCGCCAGGGACGATGGTCTTCTGCAGGTGCGTGAGATCAGAGGCCTTCGCCTCAATGCCGATCTTGTAACGCTGTCTGCGTGCGATACGGGAGTTGGTCCAGTTGGCGAAGAAGGAGTGGAGAACATCGTGAATGCGTTTATCGAGGCGGGTGCGCAAAGCGTCGTATCGACTCTTTGGGAACTCCAAGATCATTCAACCGCCAAGTTGATGGCCAACTTCTACGCGCACATAGGCCGGCACGAGGGGAAGGCAGAGGCTCTGCGTCAAGCACAGCTTGCAATGCTCAATTCAGGTGCCTCACCGTATTACTGGGCCGGCTTCGAGCTCGACGGTAACCCGAACAGCACCCTCTTCGGTCCTGCGCATACCAATACCGCTATCAGGAGCAATCGATGACGACCAATGCATTGGCAAGCCCCGCCGTGCCCATCCAACTCGCTGCGAAAGACAGGCGCGCCATTCTCGAGGGCGTCCTTGCCGCCCTACGAAAGCGGTTCTATTCTCCCGAGAAGCTGAATGGAGATTGGCATGCCGCAGTTGAGCGACATAAGGCGCAAATCGAGGCCGCTGCGTCCGCAGATGAATTCGAAAAAGCAATGAGCGATCTCCTCGCGGAATTACAGACGTCTCACATCGGGTTCTTTCATAGCAGTGCACGCAGAGCCTCCAGCCGAGCTGCGCTCAGTGCAGCCTACCTCGCTGACGACACCCCATATGGAAAGCGCTGGATATTTCAGGACGTTCATTCCGGAGGTGCGGCATCGGTTGCCGGTATCGAGCCAGGAGACATCCTTCTCAGGGTTGACGGTCAAGAAATTACTCCGCCAGAGCATCCGGTCTTTCCGATGGGCAAGCAGACTGAGATGGAGATTGTCGGTAGCGATGATCGGCGGCGCACGGTGCCCGTCGATGTGGCCCGACCAAAAGGGAAGAAGCTCCATTTCCTCGAGCCGACACTTGTGCAGGCGCGGGAACTCAAGGAGCGGATTGGATACCTGAAGATTGCGATGTTCCCCGGCATGGTGGGAGTTGAAGTCGCGAACGAGATTTCTGGTGCCGTTACAAAGTTGGGTTCAATCGAAAGCCTCATCATTGATCTACGCGGGAATACTGGAGGAGGCATAGGCGCACTGCGGGTGATGAGTTTGCTTACACCAGACCGAATACCAGTCGGCTTTGCTCTCGACCGGCGCCGCGTGACGGCAAATCTCGAGTCTGAGAAGCAGGGATTCCGGCGTTTCTCGCGGATTCCTTCATCGACCAAGACGCTGTGGCGCCTGGCGTTGCAATTCGCCCCCACGATGATGGCAAAGAAGCCCATCGTCCTCCAGACTGAAGGACTCGGCAAACAGCCGTTTCACGGAAGAATCGTTCTGCTTGTGGACCGTCACACAGCAAGCGCCGCCGAAATGATTGTGGCCTTTGCGAGAGAAAATAAGCTCGCCACGATCGTAGGCGAAAAAACTGCTGGCCGGCTCCTTTCGGCAACTTCTGTCAAGGTCGGCAATGGATTTCGGCTCGCACTTCCGACTGGTGCGTACTACACATGGAGGGGTTCAATTCTAGAAGGCACGCCGATAGAGCCGGACGAACTCATCGAATTCGATTGGTTCCAACGACGCATCGGAGGCGACATTCAACTTGAGCGTGCTGCTGCATTGCTTGAGATGGACCTTCTGACAAAACAGGCTAGTTGAAAGGCATATTGAGTTCGACGATCGAGTATCGTAGGGTTCGATGAGTGCCTCGGCGATCATGCACTCATTGACACCCTGTGGAAGATCGAAGGATCAAACTTGAGCTTTACTTCGTGGGCCGCGACTCTGGCGGCACAAGACCTGCGAGGCGGTAGTACACAACGAGCTGGCCGTAGTGTTCACCGCTATGCTCGATGATGCCGTATGCAATGTCGATAACGCGCGATTTCTGCTGAGGGAAATAAACAACCTCCGTCA
>Ga0137385_10002484_pt1 | contig 15725 bp, 14 predicted proteins | sample SagtaG_FD_104921 | JGI IMG/M metagenome (GOLD analysis project Ga0137385, IMG submission 104921) | Vadose zone soil microbial communities from Sagehorn Ranch, Mendocino, California, USA - Sage2_R_80_16 metaG | ecosystem: Environmental > Terrestrial > Soil > Vadose zone | place: USA: California...
CTTCATTGGCGGTATTGCTGCAAGTGTTCAGCGTTGGATTGGCAGCGTTGATCCCCTTGGGCGCAGGCGCTGACCGTTGGCGGCTAGGCGCGAGCTGCGCTTCCACGGCGCTGCTTGCGGGCTGGACTTATCCTCTGTTCGCGCACTGCGTGTGGGGAGGGGGATGGTTAGCACAGCTAGGGGCGAATTACGGGCTGGGCAGAGGATTCGTAGATGCGGGCGGTTCAAGCACAATCCAAGTTGTAGGTGGCGTAACAGCCCTGTCGATTGCGTGGATCATAGGCCCCCGCCGGGGTAAATACTCGGCCAATGGCATGCCAGCTGCAATCCCCGCGCACAATGCTGTCTTCGTGATATTTGGCTGCCTGCTCGCATTAGTAGGATGGTTGGGATTGAACTGTGCTGGGGCTCTACTTTTCTCCGGTACGGGAGTGGAACGAGTCGTCCTGATCGCAGTCAATACGGTTTTAGCTGCAGCTGCGGCGGGATTGACAGCGGCGGTCATTACCCGCCTGCGTTTCGGTAAACCGGACGCTTCGCTAATCGCCAACGGCTGGATGGGCGGTCTTGTAGCCAGCAGCGCTGGGTGCGCTTTCGTCAAACCTGCGGTGGCAATTATCGTAGGGATCGTGGCCGGAGGACTAGTTATTTTCGCGATAGAACAGCTGGAATTCGAGTTGAAAGTGGATGATCCAGGAGGCGCAATTTCGGTACATGCCGTGGGCGGCATTTGGGGAGTATTAGCGGCTGGGCTCTTCGCCCAGCTCCCCGGAGGAAATCGCGGTCAACTTCTCGCGCAAATCGTGGGAGTCGCGGCGTTGATCGGCTTCGTGCTACCCATGACCTACGGGCTGAACTGGCTCTTAAATCGCTTCTACCCGCAACGCGTGACAGCGGACGGCGAACGCCAGGGCATGGATTTGCACGAACTGGGTGCCGACGCCTACCCAGAATTTGTGACCCACACCGAAGAGTTTATTCAGCGGTAGTATCCACATCGGCCCGAATGTCAGTGCCGCGCCACCCACAGCAGCAATCCAAACACCACGACCGGAATCAGCGCCAGCATCACGTAGAACAGGATTCTTCTCGTCCAAGGTGTGCGCCGTTTCCTCCAGTCGGTCAGCTCGGGCCGCTCAGCGACTCCGACTTTGTCCTGATGTTCCAGGTCCCAGATCAACTCGTGGGCGTTGGGGTAGCGTTTATTGGGATCGCGCTCCATGGCGCGATAGATGATTTCCTGCAACTGCGGGGAGATGGCTGGATCGATTTCACGTGGCGGCACCGGATTATTCAGCAGACGGTCATTCATGATCACGAATCCATTTGGCCCGGTGAAAGGCACTTTCCCCGTCAGCATTTCGTAGAGCATGACGCCCAGGGCATAGATGTCGCTGCGTGCATCGCCGCGCTTGCCTTTTACTTGCTCGGGAGAGATGTAATCGGGCGTACCCATCGTCGCCGAGAATTTGGCAAACGTCAGCCGACGTGAGCCAACGTTCGCAGCAATGCCAAAGTCAATCAGCTTGATGTGGTCATTCGCATCCACCATGATGTTTTCCGGCTTCAAATCGCGGTGGACGACGCCGTGACCGTGAATATAGTCGAGCGCGGCCGCAATCTGTAGAGCGATCTTGACGGCGCGTTCCGGCGGAAATTTCTTCTGCTCGTTCATGAGCTGCCGCAGCAGCCGGCCGTCAACCCACTCCATGACCATGTAGAACTGGCTGTGATCGCCATCGGCGAAAACTTTCATCACCCCGGGATGGTCCAGTTTCTTTCCAATCTCTTTCTCGCGACGAAAGCGATCATAGAAAACTGGATCGGCTTCGATTTCCGGGTGCGGAATCTTGATCGCGACCGGCTGGCCGGTGCGCTCGTCCGTGGCACGGAAGATTGAAGCCATGCCGCTGCGTGCCACCAGGTTCTCAATCAGATAATGGTCGATTTTGTCGCCGGTGCGGAGTGAGGTCATGGATAAGGAGTTAAAGGAGAACGCACGACTCCATCATGCCAGAAGACGCGTAAAGAGTCTGTAAAATTAGCCCCACTTGACTGTCCAACTTGTGGGCGAAAGGAGACTTCAACGGAGTTTATACGGTCTGCCGCGATACATGCCAACGCGCTCGACTCCCTTGATCCGAATGAGCTGAACGCTGATGTTGTCGCTCCCGTCTTTTTCGCAGGCCAGAGAGACCAGCGCGCGCGCTGCTTCCTGAAGATCAGGGAACCGCGAAATTATCGCTGCCACCTCTTTCGTGGTCACCGATCCATGCAAGCCGTCGCTCGAAAGCAGAAGAACATCTCCTGCCAGGAGCTGGTGCTCGTCAATATCCGCATTTACGAACAGGTTGCTGCCGACGGAACGACTGAGTTGATGTCGCGCCTCGGAAGCCACCGCCTCCTCTTCCGAGAGCAGCCCCAGCCGGACCTGTTCATGGACAAGCGTGTGATCATGGGTCAGCACCGCGGCATGGCCGCGGCGAAGGAGGTAACAGCGTGAATCGCCCACGTGGGCGACAGTTACTCGGTCGAAACGGAGAAGGCAGGCCACCAGGGTCGTCGCCATCGAGCTGCCGCCTGGGCTGGCGGTTGCTGCGCAGTCGCAGATCCGCGTGTTTGCTGACTGCACTAGTTGCTGAAGGGAACCGCGTGCAGCTTCACCCGCCGGAGTCCGGTAGAAACTCGAGACCAGAGTATCGACCGCCAATTGGGACGCAACTTCGCCGCGATCATGCCCGCCGCAACCATCCGCCAGCACGAAGAGCCAGCCGTGGCTGCGCGCCTGCTCGGGCGTGCTGGGCTCTGCGTAGCCCATGAAGTCTTCATTGTGTCCGCGCACCTTTCCAGGGTCAGAAAGCTGTGCGAACTCAAGTTCGAGCATGGATGTCCCAGAAAAGGGCTGGCCGCCAGGATTGCTCCTCGCGGCTGCAAACGAAATCCCTCGATGCATTTGTAGCATGTTTAGAACCCGATGGCGGCGGATCGCGGAGGTGAACTTTGGAGCTACATCGACGTGGATTGCTCCTCTCAAATCTGGTGCGGACTGGCCTGAAAACCATCGTGGTCATGGCAGGAGGGTGCGCGCTCCAAGCCAGTCCGCATATTGACTGCTCATCAGAACATGAAGCCTGCTTCGAGAACACCGCGCGGTTGCGTAGCGTTCATACCGGCAGGACCGAAAACGTCACCTGGCGTCGAACTGGTAGCATGAACAATTGCTAGGTCTCCGCGGAGGAAAAACGCGTCCTTGCGATAGGTCGGCGTCACTGTGAACCCAAAAGCGCCGCTGCCGGGACCGTAGAGTAAGTTGATCGCACCGTTGCTGACGCTTCCTGTGGTGGCGATGTATTCAGGCCGGACTGCCAGTGAAAATCCGCGCTTGAAATTGTAAGTGGCCAGGAGGGCTCCTCCCTTGGTGCTCGCTCCCTGCGCGATTCCAATCTTCGCGTTGGTGGGCACGTCGGTGTACTGAAAATACGGTTGAACCACCCAACTCCCCTTGCTGTAGGTGTAGATCAGGTTGTAGATCTGTGAATTGTTTAGATACAGAGGTGTCGCAAGCGTATTCTTCGCGTACGCTCCTGCATTGCCCATGCCTATAAATGCCAGGCTGTTTGCGGAATTGAAGGCGTAAGTCAGCGAACCCGACAGCCATGTGTAGCGGTTAGAATAAAACCCGTCATTCCAGCTCAGTGACGCGGTGAGCTTCTTGTAAGTCTCATTGAGTTGTATACCTCGGTTAACCGCGTTTTCCTGATTCCAGAGCAGACCGCGCTCAATGTTCATGTTCTGGAAACTGAACGTGTACTCGGCCCCGATCAGAGTTGGCAACGCGCCGACTTCTACGTTGAAATTTCCATTAACAAACTTCGCATAGCCCTGCGGAAAAGGCCCATAGATGTTCTTGATCGTGTCGGAGGTCGAGAGGAATGGCACTCCGATAGCGGGCAAGTTGTAGGCGCCGCCCTGCAAATAGAATTGCCACCAGCCAGTGGTCTTTTGGACGAAAATCTGAGCGTTGCTAACATCCCAGTGGGTAGACGAGTCGCCTGAAATGTGATTACCTTCCGTCCAGCCTATGCCACTTAAAATGCCTGTAACCGCCAATTTCCCACCTTCGACCTCATGAGGTACCGCGGTTTGCAGCGGCCCTGACATCGACGGCATAGGCAGAGGCTGTGGATCTGGGGGCTTCGTCTGGGCGGCGGGGTTGTCGGCGGGAGCGGCACTGGGCGCGGCCTGAGGATCCGAAGGAGCATTCTGCCCAAAAGACGGAAGCGCCGCTAGCACTACAAACAAGAGAGCAATGAAACACACCAATCGTATGCGCAAAGTTAATCTCCTTTTCGAAAGCTTGTTCATTTAGCGACTTATGTTGCGCGTCCGCGTGGGCGTGTTCTTGAGAACTTGATCTTCGCCCCGGCCCCACGTGTGTCGTGACTAGTGGCTGAAAAAGTATCGTGCTAGGAAGGGAGTGTCCAATTGATTGTTTCTTTTGCCGCGATTAGAGAAACTTTGAAAGAAAAATTCTATGGACTCGATAAAGGATGTTTCTGCTTGATGAAAACAAAAGCGGAGTTTGAGATGAGCAGATGTGGTGACGGGTGAATTACGAATCTGTCGAATTCGGTTTGCGAATGGCAGCTCAATGCAAGAGGTCCCAACCTGGTTCACATACTAGGGCGCCCTCGTCGGTATCAGGCAGACTCATGGCGTCCTTCGGGTATCCTCAGAATTAGGCTGTGGCCCTGTCTGTCGTCTCCTGAATGTCTGACTGGGCTTGCAGAAAATGCCCAAGCTTTGGAACAGTGAATCCGTCAGGGCGAGAGGACGGTCTCGTAAATAGTTGATTCTACAATGATTACCAAGAATTACCACCGTGGTTCTATTCCCTTTTGGGTGATTGTCCCCTGATCCAGCCCGGCCTATAATCAGGTCACTCTGGTAGGGATTCTCCGTCAGGTTCCGGGAAGGTAGGAGCAGGGGTGTGTTCCACCTCAGCGAGCCGAAACTTGGGTTCGCCGGGGTAAGATTTTGCCTCTGCCGAAAGCTTGTCCCGGTATGCGAAAAGGCCTGCAACTCGCCCTGATGGCAACTCCAGCTATCGCGACCCTCCTTTCTTTCACGCCATGCGTGCAGGCAGCTACGAATGCCCCTATTACCCCAACCACTGACGATGGTGGCCACAAAGTCTACGTGAATGACGTTGTAACGCCGGCTCCGCGGCAGACGTTTCGCTCGCAACAGAACCGTCTGGTTTTCTGGAGCACCACCGAGCGGCGGTGGAAGTCCGTTCCGCATGCCAATGTTCAAGCTGCAAAGTCGGCCGCGGCTGAAGTGGACCAATACCTGGGGAAGTCGTCTACTGAACAAAACTCTTCTTCTCGCAGCGGGTTTACACAATTGGAGATTGACTCCGCGATTGACAAGGCGGCGGCACGTCACAACGTGGATCCAAACTTGGTGCGCGCGCTGGTGAAGGTCGAGTCCAACTTCAATCCCAATGCGGTTTCCCGCAAGGGAGCCATGGGGCTGATGCAGCTTATGCCGCAGACTGCTCGCCAGTTGAAAGTGAGCAATCCCTTCAATCCGGAGGAGAACGTCGATGCCGGAGTGCGACACCTGAAGCAGTTGCTGGAAAGCTACGGCGGTGATGTTCGTCTGAGTCTTGCGGCCTACAACGCGGGAAGTGGTGCAGTAGCGCGAAGTTCGGGGATTCCTAAGTATGCGGAGACTCGTAATTACGTGAAGCGCATCACTCAGCTCTACGGCGGAGGCTTAGGCAGCAGCTATTTCGGGGGCGCGTCCCACGAGCCGGTCACAGTACAGCGGGACGCCAGAGGCGTGCTTTACATCAGCAACACGGACTAAGAGCATCTTAGTTCCGGCTACACAGGTTCTGGCAACGCGGGACAGAGTTTCTCAGGAAAAGAACACGGATCGCGATTTGAAGAGCTTTGATTCCAGCCGAAGCGCCGTGCGCGCAAGCGGGGTCCCCGGCGAACCCGGTTTTGGTTCGCTGGGGTGGGGAAGCGGTGCGCTAATTTGTATCCTGCTGATGACCGGTTATGCCGAGGCGAGAATCCACCGCTCGCAGGCCTGGGCCGAAAACCAATTCACTACCGCTGAATCCCAGCGCGAAACCCTGAACGGACATGCTGAGCAGGCGCGTACCCGCCGCGAATACGAAGCCGTAATCACTTCTTATCGGCGAATCGTTCTTGAGGCGCCGACCTTCAGCAAAGCCGATGGCAGCGCGTTTGCAGTCGCAGAGCTGACTGCGGAGATGGGACGCCACTTCAAAGACGACATCGCCCTGTACTCCGCCGTGCGTGAATACAAGTTTCTGAGACGGGAATACCCAGGCAGCAAACATCGCATTGAGGCGCTGCTCGCTATCGGCGAAATCTATAAGAATGACTTGGGAGACGATCCGGATGCCCGTGTAGCTTTCGAAGAACTCATTCGCCGTTATCCGCATAGCCAGTCAGCCCAAGAGGCGCAGGCTGACCTGGGTTCACCGATTCAGCAAGCGTCGTCGGCGAGCGGGGAGGCGGGGAAGGCGCGCGGAACCGATCTGAAGCCTGAGCGAGAGAGCTCGCAAGACGATGCCGCTGCTGTTCCTGCGGAGCAGTCAGTCTCGAAGGACGGCACTGAAAAGACCGTTCAGGTCACGGCCGTGCACTACTGGTCAACTCCGGACTATACCCGCGTCGCTGTGGATCTGGAGCAGGATGTCCAGTTCGAGTCGCAACGGATTGACCACCCAGACCGAATATTCTTCGACCTGAAAAACACGCGGCTGCCTTCGTATCTGATAGGCAAAAGCTACGATGTGGACGACGGGTTGGTAAAGAAGCTGCGGGTGGCCCAGTACAAGCCCGGAAAAGCACGGCTGGTGATCGAGACCGCGGACCATGCCAGCTACAATGCCTCGCTGCTATTAAACCCGCCGCGACTCGTGATTGATATTCACGGCGAGGATATTCATAGCGAGGACCTTCACTCCGAGCAGCCGTTGAGCGTTGGTGACATCAGGCCAGCGTCGACCGAAAACGCAGTTGTAAGTAGAGTAGTTCCCGCGACCGAGAAATCCCAGGTCGGCGCTGGGGCGGGCGCGCCCAAAAAAGTTATCGTCGAAGCCGATGATGACGACCCTCCCGATGTGGCTGCGGATTCCATTTCGCGCAAGGCCAGTACGAAATCTGTCAAAACAGCGATGGTGCTCCGCACAGGGAAGAGTCGAGTGGCCTCGACCAGATCCACGCAAGAGGCGCAGCCCACGTCGAGCGGCGATCGTTCCCTGATTCGTACTCTCGGTTTAAAGATCGGTAAGATCGTGATTGACCCGGGCCACGGTGGCCATGATACGGGCACGATCGGGCCCAATGGGCTGCTTGAGAAAGACCTCGTGCTCGATGTGAGCAAACGACTTGGCAAACTGCTCGAAGCTCGGCTCGGGGCAGAAGTCGTATTCACCCGGCGCGATGACACCTTCATCCCGCTCGAGACTCGCACCTCGATCGCCAACCAGGAGCAGGCGGACCTCTTTGTCTCAGTCCATGCCAACTCAAGCCATGATCCCGACGCCCGCGGAGTGGAGACGTACTACCTGAATTTCACCTCTTCACCTGAGGCGCTCGAAGTTGCGGCGCGCGAAAATGCGGCCTCGGACAAGTCAATTCATGAATTGCAAGACTTGGTAAAGAAGATTGCGCTGAAGGAGAAGATTGAGGAGTCGCGGGAGTTTGCGTCCGACATTCAACAGTCTCTACATAGCGGCCTTGCAGCGAAGAGTCCCGGAATCCGCGACCGTGGCGTGAAGAAAGCCCCGTTCGTGGTGTTGATCGGCGCCAATATGCCTTCGATCCTGGCCGAGATCTCCTTCATCAGCAATCCCGGCGACGAGAAGCGACTTAGGAGTTCAGACTACCGTCAGCGAATAGCGGAATCGCTCTACCGCGGAATCTCGCGCTATGTGAATGGGCTGGGCGGAGTCAAAGTGGCTAGCAGGATCGCGAAGGCATCGGCGGAGTAGGGCTTATTTCGAGCGGACGCCTCGCCAGCGCGCGGCGGTACCAAGCCCCATAGTGGAAACTTTCTTCTTCCCACTGTAGTCTAATCAGAAGCGAGCTTCCGCATTGCGCCGTATTTCATGAGAATTCCTCGATTTTTCTCTGTTCTCTTGCTTCAGGTGATTCTGGCGGGTGTGTCGTTTGCGGCCGAGAGTCCTTCTTCGCCAGCCATCCTTCCGCAGGCGTTTGCCGGATGGCAAATCAGCAAATCCGCGCAAACCAAAGATCCAGCGACCGCCGATCCTGTGAACGCAGCATTGCTCAAGGAATACGGCTTCACCGATCTTGACAGCGCCACCTACACCCGTGACGACGGCCGCAAGCTCACGGTGAAAGCTGCGCGCTTTCAGGATGCCAGCGGTGCTTACGGCGCGTTCACCTATTACAAAATGCCGCAGATGCAGAATGAAAAAATCGGTGATCAGGGAGCGTCGCTGAACGAGCGCGTGCTTTTTTTCCGAGGCAACATTTTGGTGGACGCGATTTTTCAGCGGCTTTCAGCAATGTCCGCTGCCGAGCTGCGGGAACTAGCCAACGTTTTACCCCGGCCTGCAGGAAGCGCAGTTAACTTGCCTGGACTTCGTAACTATTTGCCGAAACAGTCTGATAGCACCACAAGATACGTCGTCGGACCCACCGGCATGGAGAAAACCGCAGCCCCACTGCCCGCGCAGTACGTGGATTTCAGTAGAGGTGCAGAGGTGGTGCTGGGCAATTACAACATCTCGGGCAAGCAAGCCACGCTGATGCTGATCGGTTATCCCACGCCCCAGATTGCGGCCTCTCAGTTGAAGCAAATTGAGTCAGCGCAGCAGTTGCATCAGCTTGGACAGTCGCAAATCGTCGCCAGGCGCACCGGACCGATCCTCGTCCTTGCTAGCGGCGGGATTTCAGAAAGCGATGCCAGGTCACTTATTTCGTCGGTGAACTACGACGCGGATGTTACCTGGAACGAGAACACTTACTTTACCAGGCGCGATAACGCCGCGAACCTGATTGTTGGCGTGATCCTGCTGGCCGCAATCATCTGCGGGCTCTCCGTTGTCGCCGGAGTAGCATTTGGCGGGTTTCGGATCGCAATAAAACGGATACTGCCGGGCCGCGTTTTCGATCGCCCGGAACAGCTGGAGATCATTACCCTCCATCTCTCCGATCCGGGTCGGAAACCCGGTGATTCCGGCGTAAGCTCTTCAATCAATGCTGGTTGATGGCTCTCAGACGGTATTTGTCTCAAAATGAGCCACTTTCAACTTTCTAACAAGCAGTATACAATCCATTGAAAACATGGGACTTATTTCCAAAAAAGTTTCTTGACACCCCAGTTTCCGGCTCATAAGATTTCGCCAGAAAGTTTTGACGGTCTAAACCTCCGTTGGAACTATTCTCCCTTGAAGAAGAGGCTGCCCTGTTGCCGGGCGGCCTTTTCGTTTGTGAATCCGCATGTGCACTTCGTAATCCGCATTCGAACTGACGCGAAGTCCTTCGGTGCGCATTCTGTGTGAAGGAGATTCACGGAACTCTCAAACCCCGCATGCGTGTCATCTATCTAGATGCTGGAGGAAACATGTTCTGCGACGGATGCGGTGCATCAGTTCAAACCGGTCAGGCGTTTTGTAGCCGGTGCGGCAAGCAGACGATCGGTCCAGTGACCGCGATACAGCCGCGTCCTGGGCGCGTGCAAGAGCATGTCCACCTGCTGGGCATTCTCTGGCTGGCAATCTCGGCCTTCAATACCATCGGCGGCGTCATCCTTTTTATCCTGGCTAACACGTTGTTTGCTCATTTCAACGGCATGGGCGCGCCAGAAGCTCCTACTGCGTTCTTGCGTCCGTTGTTGACCGTGGTCAGTATTTTCGCCCTGGCTAAGGCTGCCTGCGGATTTATCACCGGATGGGGCTTGATGCAGCGTGAGCCATGGGCCCGCGTAGTAGCGCTGGTCTTGGCCTTCATTTCGCTGTTCAACATTCCTTTCGGCACTGCCGTCGGTGTATACACGATGTGGGTGCTGTTGCCGGGACAGTCGCAGCGCGAGTACGAGGACATGGTCGTGGCCCGCGCTGCGGCATAGCATATCCGAAGCTCTTGCCCGCAGCGATGAAGGCGGTTTAATGAAACGGTACGTGACAGTCTGAGAGAGGATGCAAACATGTTCTGCGATCAATGCGGGGCTGAACTGCAGATCCATCAGCGCTTTTGCAGTGGCTGTGGCAAAGAAGTCTGGGGACAGGTTTCGTTTGCTGGGCCACGGAGGGGACGGGTTGAATCGCACATCCGCCTGCTCGGGATTTTCTGGCTGGCGCTGTCGGCATTAGACGCGGTTGGCGGAGTGGCGGCGCTGGTTCTCGCCAATACGCTGTTCTCGCGATGGGCTCCAGAAGGTATGCCGACGTTCTTGCACCCGCTGGTGGGAGCGCTTGGCATTTTGTCGATCATCAAATCTGTAGGCGGATTCCTGGCGGGATGGGGCCTGCTGAATCGTCAGCCCTGGGCTCGGCTGCTGGCGATCATCCTGGGAGTGATCTCGCTTTTCTTCCAGATTCCTTTCGGAACGGCGCTCGGCGTGTACACGCTGTGGGTGTTGTTGCCAGCGCATTCGGAAGAGGAATACGCAAGATATCAAAGCACCGCTGCGTAGTCGTTCACTCTACGCTACTTGATACAACTACGTGTAAGGTTTCCCTGCGTCCCGTTTGGTAAACTAACGAAACAGCAGAACCAAGCCGACGTAGCTCAGTTGGTAGAGCAGCCGATTCGTAATCGGCAGGTCAGCGGTTCAAGTCCGCTCGTCGGCTCCATCCTAACCCCTTCAGAGGTGCTAGTTTACAGATTTGGGCGTTGCGCCCAAGGTCGGATTTACTGTCCCATTACTGTCCCCAAAATTGTGAGCAGCCATTTCTGCCTCGAATTTGCCCATCGCTGCGATCACATCGTGGGTTTGCGGCTTGATGTAGTACCCGAGTGTGACGTTCACGTTCGAATGCCGAAGGATGGCCTGGATGAAAAGTATCGACGACATGATGCTTGAAGGCGATTGGCCGTGGTGAAATAGGGCCTCACGATTTCCGCAACCCTTGGATACACGTTCTGCACCGTGTGACTTGCAGCATGAGGATTCTATCCGTGCATACCTGGACATCTCTGTGATTCCAATCACACGACCTTGTACTTCTGCCCACAGACGGGATTCCGCACATTTCGGACAATTAGCTCCGAAAGGTGTAGATCATGACTTGGCTTGCCTTCCCGAAACGGCTTCAGTCAGCATTGAAAGCGCTTTGCTGCTTGGCGCAGTCAGGTCAAGAAATGCAGTCGCAGAAGATTGCTGCACGAATCGACGTTTCTAACGCCGAGACAGCCAAGATCCTACAGTTGCTAGTGTGGGGAGGCTTCGTCACCTCACGACGCGGAACCAAGGGAGGGTTTCACCTTTCCTCGAGTGCCAATCGGATCACGATGGGACAAGTGATCGATTTCTTTCTCGCGAGGCATCCGGTTGAGCCGGAAGAGGGTTCGCCCGTGATGTCTGTGCTCCGAGAGTCGATCGCCCCCTGCCAGAGGGCATTCGCGAGGTTGTCACTTGCGGCAGTCGCGCGACCTAGGAAGCGACGCGAAAAGAGATCTGTGACGGACGCCGCAAATAAGTCCGCCAAAACGACGTGACAAAGAAAGCAACACCATTGCGCCCAAGTAAGGAGAAAACATGCACTCCCAATTGAAGCGGTCTCTCGCAAGCGCCTTTCTTAAGTTAGCCGCGGTCCTCTGCCTTACACTCTTGTGGGTGCATGGGGCGTTTGCGGTTCCTAGTTATGCACGCCAGACAGGTCTACCCTGCAGCGGGTGCCACTACAATCCCCCACAGCTCAACGCAGCAGGCCGAAGTTTTAAGCTCCTTGGCTACGTTGACAAGAAGAAAGAGGGAAACATAACAGCCGAGTCCGACAAAAAGCACGCCGGCCTGGACTTGCTTAGTTCGCTTCCCCTTGGGGCGTGGCTCGAAACATCATTCGTGAACACGAAAGCTCCGCAGCCCGGCACTCAAAACGGCAACTTCGAGTTCCCCCAAGATATTTCCCTTTTTCTTGCCGGTGCTTGGTCCACACACATAGGAAGCTTTCTCCAGCTCACATATGACACCCAAGGCGACCACTTCAGCATGGACAACACAGATATTCGCTTTGCTCGCCAGAGGCATTTGGCCGGCAAGAATTGGGCTTACGGGATCACCTTAAATAACAATCCCACAGTGGAAGATCTGTGGAACAGCACACCCGCCTGGGGTTTCCCATTCATCGCGAGTGACGTGGCTCCCACTCCCAATGCCGCTCCTGTTATTCAAGGCACTCTGGGCCAGGATGTGGCAGGCATCGGAGCGTACAGTATGTGGAACGACCACCTATATTTTGCGGGAACGATATATCGTTCTGCCCACATAGCGAATGTCCAGCCCCCCGATGGAGTGGGGTTCGCTTTCAATATACGCGGGATTGCGCCATACTGGCGGGTTGCATGGCAACAGAACGGGCTGAAAAACAACCTCGAAATCGGCGGCTATGGAATGCATATGAAATCAAGCCCGCAGACGGTCACTGGTCTCGAGGACGGTTTCACCGACTGGGCGGGTGATTTTCAGTACGACCGGATCATTGGCAAGGATGTATTGTCCTGGCGCGGCAGTTACGTTCGGGAAAACTCCTCACTAGTCGCGACCGCGGCACTTGCAGGAGCCAATCAGGTATCGCACCATTTGAACGCGGTGAACACCAATGTGGAATATCACTTCGGTAATCGCTATTCAACAGCATTTGGCTGGTTTGAAACTACCGGAACGGCAGATCCTCTCTTGTTTCCGCAAGGCGCAATAACCGGAAACGCAAACGGAGATCCTCGCAGCGCCGGCTACGTCCTGAACTTCTCATTTTGGCCCACCCAGAATCTCGATCTAGCCCTCCAGTACACAGGCTATACGCGATTCAACGGTGCTGCGACGGACTACGACGCCGCTGGCCGTAACGCCGATGGCAATAACACCGTTTACTTGCTCGCGCGATTCGTATTTTGAATTTCCGAGGCTGGGTATCGTGAGATTTCGCTTTTACAGACACGCTCTTATAGCACCTGTGGTACTGCCCTTGCTTGCCTGGGGCCAGACGGTAACTCCTGTCCGAGGCGACAGCTGGCTGAAACACATTCACCGTCCGTTTGACCGGACGAGTATGGGCAAGTCTTCAGGTGTTTATGGCCCAAGAGCGCCGATGCCCAACGAGTGGCCACCGACTTCTTCCTCAGATGCGGCCAGTGGCGTAACTCCCCAGAACAAAACTCTCAGCGGCGTGGACTTATACCGATTCAAGTGCCGAGGCTGTCATGGTTTGTTCGGAATTGGCGCGCCACCGGAAATTCATTCTGTAGTTGACCCCGTGCGAGCGACCTCCGCGAAGCTGTACGTGGAGCGCATGAAAAATGTGGGCATGGACGTGAACCTCAAAGATGCCACTCCTCTAGCCAAACAAGCACGTCAGGCGCTGATGGACCGCTTGCACCACGGAGGAACGGACATGCCGCCACCAGATCCTAAGCTCTCTGATCTTGAGGCCCGCTCCCTCTTGGCCTACCTGCAACAGCTTGCTGGAATTCCCGGCGCAGAGAAGCAGCAAATTCATCTCAATGAGCCTCCTCTGCGGACTGGCGAGCACATTGTGAAAAACACATGCCACATCTGCCATGATGCAGTTGGAAACAATCCAACTCCAGACGAAATTCTGCGAGGCCAGATTCCTCCGCTCAGCACTCTTACCTCGAGGCTAACATTGGAAGCGTTCTTGACGAAGGTTTTGTCGGGCCGGCCCGTTCTCGAGGGACCCCTTGCACTACCGATGCGCGGTCACATGCCGGTCTTCAATTATTTGAACCGCGATGAGGCAGTGGATGTTTATTTCTATTTGTCCACATACCCGCCAAAGCATTGACGGCGGAATTTTTTTAAGGAGATAACACTCGTGAAACGCTTCTTCATCCTGATTGCTTTGCTACTACTTTCATCCTTTGCTGTCGCGGAAAAGCTGAGCGGAGTCGTCCAGGGCGGCAGCCCATCCGCCGTTGTCTTCGAACCAGTCCCTGCAAAGACCTTCTCTCCCTCTAACCAGACGGTCACGATAGACCAGCGTGGCCTGAAATTCGTGCCAACCTTAATCGTTATTCAGCAAGGAACCACGGTCGAATTTAGGAACGATGACACGGTTTCTCACAACATCTTCTGGCCAAATATCTCGGGGGATAAGAAGCTTGGGCACAATCTCGGCACCGCTTCCACCGGACAATCGCAAAAATTCAAATTCACTACCCCGGGGAATATATCCGTCCTTTGCAATATCCATCCTGAAATGTCCGCAAATATCGTCGTGAGTCCGTCGCCCTATTTCGCGCAGACAGACGCGACCGGAGCTTTTTCGATTAACGACGTTCCAGAGGGTACATACAAAGCTACGGTCTGGCGCAAAGGAAAAGCCACAACTGTGAATGTCACGGTGAAGGGTGACACTAAGGTTAGTTTTTGAGCAGGCGGTCTGCGCTGCGCGTGATCGGCGACCTGTTGATGCGTTGCATGTTTATTGGAATCGTTGTTATGGCGATCCTGGGCAAATTGTGACTTTTGCAACAGCCCTTCTTGCGCCCGTCGGGTCGGTGAGTGTAATCGCTTTTTCTTGACATCCCTTTTTATAGAACTCATTGACCGGGAGGAGTCGAGCCTCCTAGCGAGCAAGTCACCTCCGCCAACCCGCAAACGGCGGGTGGCAACGGCGTAAATTCGCTGTCCTGCAGATGTCCGATTTCTGCAGAATGAGGTGCATTCGCACACATCTGTGCACACTGGCATCATTGAAAATAAATGGGGTTAGTCTGGAGCGACTCGCCGCAACGATTTCGTAATCGGCAGGTCAGCGGTTCAAGTCCGCTCGTCGGCTCCATTCTTTTCAGAAGCTTACGGATCAGCTCACTGCTGCCTACTGTACAACTGCTGTACAACTTATTTTGTCTTCCAATTTCTTCATGGCATCCACTGCGACCGCGGACGCGGTCTTGATGTAGAAACGCTGCGTTGTATTCACGTTCTCGTGTCTCAAAATGCATTGGATCGTTGTGTCAGGAACTCCAAGCTCTTTGAGGTTCGTGGCGAGACCGCGACGATATGCCTGCCAGCCCTTCCACATCAAATTTTGCGCCTTCAGTGTTGGACGGATCACTCGGTCGGCCAAATTGTCGAGGTCGAGTGCTCCGCCAACGGTGTTGGGAAAGATGAAACCGGAAGCGTGGGCAGGCTTGATCGCATCGAGCAACAGCCGTAGTGGTTTGATGATGGGCACGAGTCCAGGCTCATCAACGTCCTCCTCCGTCTTGGTGTTCTTCAGCGTTGAGTGCCACATGCTGCGGCAGATCGAGAGCATATCTCCGCCGTCGTCATCCCACCACAGGCCTCGAACCTCGCCTCTTCTTAACCCAGCGAATGCTGTTACCCCAATGACCGCCCTTACAATACAATGCCAGCCACGACCTCGGGAGTGTAAGGGCCATCCTCATTGATGATGACTATGGGGTGGTCGGTCTTGAAGAGTTGAAGGTGCTTTAGAATTTCTTCGAGGCTGTAGGCTA
>Ga0137385_10002489_pt1 | contig 15701 bp, 13 predicted proteins | sample SagtaG_FD_104921 | JGI IMG/M metagenome (GOLD analysis project Ga0137385, IMG submission 104921) | Vadose zone soil microbial communities from Sagehorn Ranch, Mendocino, California, USA - Sage2_R_80_16 metaG | ecosystem: Environmental > Terrestrial > Soil > Vadose zone | place: USA: California...
CCGGTTCGCTGGCCTGGTCGGGCACCGGGGACCGGTCCACTGTCGGCGACGTGATCGAAGGTGTTGACGAGCTCGCGAGCGCGGTCACCACGGCGCTGAGTCCGGTCGGGTCGTTCGGGTCGCTGACCGGAACCCTGACCGACGGCCTGGACGGTGTGTGGGCGGAATTCTTCGGTGCGGCGACCCTGCCGGGCGGCACGAACTGGAATGCCTACAGCCACAAGCAGTTGTACGACATGCTGTGGCAGGGCGCGGACGTCGGGGACGTCAGCGCGGTCGCCGCCGAGTGGGGGCGGCACAGCACCGCGCTCACCGCGTTCGCGGACGCGCTGCGCGGCCAGGGAACAGCGCTGCGGTCGAATTGGCAGGGTGGGGCGGCGGAGTCGGCCGCGAACCGGCTCGCCGAGCTCAGTGACCGGATCTGGAACGCCGGTGCGCGGGCGGGCGCGGTCCAGAAGGCGGTCGGTGGTGCCGGCGATGCGCTGGCGCTGGCGCGGAACACCATGCCACCGCCGCCGCCGGACCCGCTCACCCTGATGACGAGCGCGGTCGGCGCCGGACCGATGTCGCCGCTGGCGGCGGTGGCGGTCGGCGCGACACGGCTGTTCACCGGCGACGCCACGGCCGGCGCGGCCAAGGCCGATGCGGTGCGGGTGATGCAGCGCTACGAGACAAGCCTGAGCAACAGCGGCCATCAGGTCGTGCCGGCGCAGGCCGACGCCAACAAGTCCAGGACATTCCAGGTGGACGGGGCGACGACCAGCCTGTCCGCGTTCTCCGGCGGCGGGTCGTCCGTGGGTCGGGGCGTGGCCGGTGGTGTGCCCTGGGCTCAGTTGGTCGGGGGCGCCCCGCTCGGCGCGGGCGGGGCGGTCGGGGGCGGTGTCGGGCCGGGCCCCGTGCAGAGCGTGCTGGCCGCGGAGCAGGCCGTGCAGTCCGAACTGGCCGCCGAACGCGCCATGGGTGCCGGTGGCTTCTACCCGCCGATGATGGGCGCGCGGCGCGGGAACGGCGACGAGGACCGGCCGCACAGCAACAGCCTGCCCAACATGAACGACAAGGGATTCTTCACGCCGGACGAGCGACCCACCGTGCCGGTCATCGGGGACGACACAGACAGGGGGCACGATGTCGGCCGCTAGAAAGTCATCTCACAACGACTTTCAGCTCCTGACCGACGAGCTGATCGCGCAGGTCAAGGCGTTGGTCGACATCGGTGACCAGACCAGTGGCCTGGTGTCGTCGGCACAACGGCTGGCCGAGCACCATCCGTTGCTCGGCACCGCGCCGCCCGCGATGCACCTGTCGTCGCGGCTGCGCGACGCGGCCGGCCCGGCCGGGCTCACCGGCGAGGTCAGCGCGGCCGACACCGAACTGGCCAGCTACCACCAGGCGCTGCGGGACACCGTGCACCGGTATCAGGCCGGCGAGGGCGAGATCATCTGGCGGCTCACCGGCGATGGGACGCAAGCATGACCGCCGTGCCCGTGCTGGCGACACGTGCCGGGCACGATGATGTCCACTTCGGACTCGTCGAGCTGGACCTGCTCGCCACACACGCCGGTGTGCGGTTCCCGTTCCCGTTGCGGGTGCCCGAGTTCGGCCGGATCGCGGGGGAGCGGGAGGTGCTGCTGGCCGCGGCAGGCGTGACCCTGCGGGTACGTGGGTGGGCCGGCCGGCGTGGGCCGCTGGGCGTCGCGGCCGAACTGGTCACGGCGTTGCGCGAGTACCGGGGCACGGTCGATCTGGTACTGGCCGGCCCGGACTCGGTGGTCGGCGTCGTGGCCATGGTCTACCGGACCTGGGCGCTGATCTGCTGCCAGCCGTTGACCGGCGCCCACGCGAGCACCGGAGTGTGGATCCGGCGGGTCGCGCAGAGCGTGCTGGCCGACCAGCTGATCGGCATCGTGCCCGAGGTCGCGCCGGTCCGGGCGATGCCGATCACGCTCCCGCCCGACGGTGACGACCCAGGCGTGCTCGACGATCTCGGCGGGTTGCTTGCCGAGTTGACCGGCAGCGGGCAACTCGGGGCAACCCGCCGCGGCACCGGCGATGCCACCCGGTCCGGAACCGAACTGTCCTGGTTGGACGGTCCACGCGGCCGGGTGCGGGTGAACCGCGCGGCAGACGGGTGGCTCAGCATCAACCCGTTGCGGCAGAAGGATATCCGCCTCGAACTCGACAGTATGGCCATGATCGCCAGAAGGGAACACGATGGAACCTGAACAGTGGCTCGCGCAGTATGACAAGCGGCTCAACGACATCGCGACGCGCGCCAACGAGGCCGGCGCCCGCCTGCGGCAGGTCGGCAAGACGGCGACCTCGCCCCGCGGCGAGGTCACGGTGACCGTCGGCGCAGGCGGCGCGCTGGCGGATCTCACCCTCACGCCGGCGGCCCGCAGGCTCGAATCCGATGAGCTGGCCCGGCTCATCCTGGACACCACGCGGCGGGCGCGGTACGCGGTCGGTGCCCAGATGGCCGGCATCGCGACCGAGTGCTTCGGTGCGGGCCCCGCGCTGGACGTGATCAAGCAGTACCTGCCGGCCGGCGCACCGGTGATCAACCACCGTGACGACGACTGGTCCGACAACCCACCGGAGATCACCCATGACGCAGTTTGACGTCGATCCGGCGCAGCTCCACGGCCACGCCCGCAGCGTCGGCGACGTCGCCGACCAGCTGTCCGCCATCGGCGGGCAATTGCCCAGCGGCCTCGCCGACCTCGCGCTCGGCCCGTTCACCCAGTTCCTCACGTCCGGCCTGCAGGGCGCCATGACGCACGTCGCGAACACGATCACGAACGCGTCGTCCTCCGTGGCCGAGATGAGCACCGGCATCAGCCGCACCGCCGCCCGCTATCAGAACGTCGATACGAGCAACGCCACCAACCTGAACCGGGAGTCGCCCCGATGACCGACACGAACACCACCCAGATGGTCGCCGACCTGACGTCGACAAACGGTGCCGTGGTCGGCAACGGTTGGGTGTCGCCAGAACTCGGCGGGTCGGGCGGATCGCTGGACCTGCTGGGTTCGACGTCCGACCCGCTGTCCGGGCTCGCATCGGCCGGCCTCGGCTGGTTCACGCCGTTGGTGTCGTTCCTCAGCGATGGGCTCAGCCAGCTACAGGGCGGCAACGCGGCCTCGGTCACGTCGGGGGCGCAGGACTTCAGCGGCGCCGGGCAGAACGTCACCAACCTTGCCGGCTCGTACGGGGCCTCGACCAGCGCGCAGACCTCCGGCTGGACGGGTACCGCGGCGACGGACTACCGGAACGCCGGCGCGCAGCACGCGACCGGCGTCGCCGGACTCGGCACGGCGAGCACGACGGTGGGCAGCTCGATCATCGGCGCGGGTCAAGTGGTGGCGCAGGCCATCTCGGATATCACCGAGCTGATCAGCGAGGCGGTCGCCCAGATCGTGCCGATCCTGACCCAGGCCGTGGCGCGGGCCCAACAGACCATGGGCGAGAGCATCGTGGAGGCCATCCCGCCCTGCGTGGGGATCGCGGTGGAGTACGCACTGCGGATCGCATCGAAGCTGGCGGCGCTGTTGGCCAGCGGGCAGAACCTGCTCAAGCTCGTGCAGGGTGCGCTCGGCGTCGTGGACCTGATCCAGCAGGCGCTGTCGAGCATCAGCCAGCAGAGCACCCAGTCGACGCCCAGCTCCGGTGCCGATCAACCGCAAGCCGTCAGCCCCGCGAGCACCGCGGACCCCGGAAACACCTTGGGCGCGGCGGATTCCGGGAACACCGGACCAACGGCCCCGGCGTCGACCGACAGCGGGGCGGCCACACCGAGTGGCGCGGCGGACTCGGGTGGGTCGACGGGTTCGAGTGGCTCGGCGGATCCGGCCGCCTTGGCGCACCTGGGTGGCTCGGCGAACCTGGGTGCGTCTGCGGGTGCCGGCCCGCTGGGAGTCGCCCCCCAATCGGCCGCTGTGGTCCAGCCGTTCCAGAGCACCATGCCGGCCGCGTCCCCGATCCACGCCGACGGGGGACAGGTGTCCGCCGGCGCCGTGCCCGGCGGTGCGGTCCCGGTCGGTGCGGCCGGCATGGGCCTCGCCGCCGGCGCCCGTTCTGGCGCCGATACCGTCCGTCAGGACCGCAGGCTGCCGCCCTCCGCCACCTCGACCGACGAACGCGGCACGTCGGATGGTGTTCCGCTCGGCGGCATGGGTGGTGCCCGGCCGGCCGGCGCGACGGACAAGGAGCACAAGCGGAAGTACAGCGTGGTCGAGCAGCACGACGAGGTCCTCAAGGTCGTGCCGCCGGTCATCACCGGCTAGATCGGGGACGGCTGCGGGACGAACTGTGCCATGAGTGTGCTGACAAGTGTCAGCACACCGTCGACGTCGGTGTGCTCGGGATCGGCCAGCCAGGCCAGGACGAGTCCGTCGAAGAGGGCCGACAGGAACTGCCCGACGACCGGCGCTTCGGCGGGCAACTGTGCCTTGGACTCGGCGATCCAGGAGGTGGCGGCCTCGGTCGCGACGCGGCGGTAGGCCGTGTACTGGTGCTCGGCCATGTGGGTGTGTTCGGGGTTGCGCAGCGCCCAGGTGGTCATCTCGTACAAGGCGATCTGTCCGCCCCGGTCGTCCTGGGTGACGACCTGGAATGCCGCCTTGAGCCGGTCGAGCAGGTCGTGTTCGCCGGTGCCGGGCACGGCGGCGGCCTGGATCGCGCCGAGAGTGGCGGTGAGGACCTCCTGGAGAAGTTCGTCCTTGCCGGCGAACCAGTAGTGGACCAGGCCAGGGGGGACGCTGGCCTCCTGCGCGATCCGGCGAGTGGTCGCCGCGGCGATCCCGTCGCGAGCGACGACGCGCGAGGCCGCCTCGATCAGTTCGGTGCGCCGGCCGTCGTCGCCGCGCCGACTCGGGTTGCGTGTGGTTGCCACGGCGATCATTCTTGCACATCTGACTTGGACACTTGACCAAATCAGATGGCCAAGTCACACTCATCGCATTCCAGCGCACCGACCAGGGACGTTGTTGCGAGGAGAGGACGCCGGCGATGGCACGAGGAGTGACAACGAGCGAGCACGGAACCGCGGACCAGGCGAAGCTGAGCACGGGTCGGGTGGTGTTCCTCGTGATCGCGGCGGCCGCACCGATGGCCGCGATGGTGGGCAACGTCCCGCTGGCGATCATCTACGGCAACGGCGTCGGTCTGCCCGGCGCTTATCTGGTCGCGTCGGTGGTGCTGTTGTGCTTCTCCGTCGGCTATGCCGCCATGAGCAGGCGGGTGGTGAACACCGGCGCCTTCTACACCTACATCGCGCGTTCCCTCGGCAAGCCCGCCGGGATCGGCTCGGCGTACGTCGCCGTCCTGTCCTACACCGCGCTCACGATCGGTCTGGCCGGGGCGTTCGGGTACTTCACCCGCCTGGTGCTGCTGAATTCGGGTGTCGACCTGCCGTGGTACGCCTACAGCGCGGTCGCGCTGGTCGTGGTCGCCGTGCTCGGGTACCGCTCGGTCGACCTGTCGGCCAAGGTGCTGGGCACGCTCATGGTCGCCGAGTTCGCGGTGCTGATCGTCTTCGACCTGCTCACCGTCGGGAACCGGGGCGCGGCGGCGTTCCCGGCCGCGTCGTTCTCCGGCACACAGGTCATGTCGGGATCGATCGGGATCGCGCTGATGTTCGCGTTCTTCAGCTTCGTCGGGTTCGAATCGGCGGCGCTGTACGGCGAGGAAACCCGCGACCCCGAGCGCAGCATCCCGAAGGCCACCTACATCGCGGTCATCTCGATCGGCGTGTTCTACGTGCTCACCAGTTGGATCATCATCGGTGCCGCCGGCACCGACCGGGCGGCAGCGCTGGCGCGGCAACTGACCGGCGGTTTCGTGTTCGCGCTGATCCAGCAGTACGGCGGCGTCGCGCTCTACGACTTCGCCGCCGTCCTGCTGTGCACGAGCGTGCTCGCCGGGCTCCTCGCCCTGCACAACGCATCGGCCCGATACGTGTTCGCACTCGGGCGGGAGGGCGTGCTGCCTCGTCGTCTCGGGCACTACCACCGCAAACACTTCAGCCCGCACGTCGCGAGCATCGTCATCACGATCCTGTCGGTCGTCGCCGCGGCCGTCGCCGCGATATCGGGTGCCAGCCCCTACGTGGCGTTCGTCCCCGCGTTCATCGGAGTGGGCACCCTCGGCATCATCGCCTTGCAGGCGGCCGCGTCCGTGGCCGTTGTCGCGTTCTTCCGGACACGAAAGGATCGTGGCCTCTGGCGCTGCGTGATCGCGCCGGTGATCGGCGCGGCCGGCCTCGCCACCGCGTTCGTGCTGGCACTGCTCAACTACCCGACGTTGACCGGTTCTACCGACGCCGTGGTCAACACGGTTCCGGTCGTGCTGCTCGCCGCCGCGACGGCGGGCATCGTGGTGGCCATCCTGCTGCGCCGCCACCGGCCGGCGACCTACGCGGCGCTTGCCCAGTCGAAGGTGCGCGGGCGACGGCGCACGGACACCGCGCCGAAGGTGACCTACGCCCGGCGTTACTGCCTGGTCGGCGCGGGCCCGTCCGGCTTGGTGATGGCTCGTGCGCTCATCGCGGAGGGGGTGCCGTTCGACTGGTTCGAGCGACACTCCGACGTCGGCGGGATCTGGGACATGGACAACCCCGGCAGCCCCATGTACGAGAGCGCGCACTTCATCAGCTCGAAATACACCTCCGGCTTCGTCGGCTTCCCGATGCCCGTCGACTACCCCGACTATCCGTCGTGGCGCCAGATCCGTGACTACATCCGCGACTTCGCACGCGCCTTCGGTCTCTACGATCACGTCACCCTGGGCGTCGCCGTCACCCGCGCCGAGCCACTTCCCGGCGACCGCTGGCAGGTCGGCCTGTCCACCGGCGAGACCCGCACCTACGACGGGCTCATCGCCGCTCCCGGGGTCACCTGGCACCCGAACCTGCCGGACATCCCGGGTGCCGACGCCTACCTCGGCGACCTGCGCCACGCGGTGACCTTCCGCGACGGTGACGAACTACGCGGCAGGCGAGTCCTCGTCGTCGGCGCCGGCAACTCCGGCGTGGACATCGCATCCGACGCCGCCCGGCACGCCGAGCACGCGTTCCTCTCGGTCCGGCGCGGCTACCGGTTCGTGCCCAAGCACATCTTCGGCTTACCAACCGACGCCGTGATCAGCGGTCTGCTCGACCCACCCCGAGGCGCGCGCCTGTCCGACGACCCGGCGGAGCTGGTGGACACCCTGGTCGGCGACCTCACGCGGCTGGGCCTGCCGGCCCCCGACCATGATCTGCTGGCCAGCCACCCGATCATGAACACCCAGGTCCTGCACTACCTCGGCCATGGCGACCTCATCGCCAAGCCCGACGTCACCCGCATCACCCCGACGGGCGCGGTATTCGCCGACGGCTCCGAGGAACAGCTCGACGTCATCCTGCTGGCCACCGGCTACCAGTACCTGCTGCCCTTCCTGGATCCCGCACTGTTGACCTGGCAGCAGGGGCACCCGCAGCTCTACCTCAACGTGTTCTCCAGGGAACACGACAGTCTTTATGTCCTCGGTTTCATCGAACTCGCCGGCGCCGCCTACACCCGCTTCGACGAAATGGCCCAGATGGTCGTCATCGACATCCGCGCCCGCGAGACCGGCGTCCATCGCGCCGAGATCCTCGCGCTCAAGGAAACCGACCAGCCCGACCTCCGCGGCGGGATCGCCTACATCGACAGCCCGCGTCACGCCAGCTACGTCAACATCGACACCTACGTCTCCTACCTGGCCGACCTGCGCGACCGTTTCGACTGGGCCGACTTCGACGAGCAGACCTACCAGGCGCTCCGTCGCATCGAGGCGTCGACCATCCCCGCTGAAGCAGCCTCGTGAAGCGCACGTTCTGGCACGGTCGCCACGTTGTCGTCACCGGCGGCACCAGCGGGATCGGGCTCGCGGCAACGGAACTGCTGCTCGAGTACGGCGCCCGCGTCACCGTCGTCGCACTTGACGATCCCGATGCGGCGGCGCTGCGCACCAGGGCACCGGCGAACCTGCTGATCGCATCCGCCGACGTCGCCGACCCCGACCAGGTCACCGCGGCGCTGGACACCGGACGCGCCACCCACGGCACGATCCGATCGGTCATCACCTGCGCCGGCATTTCCAAGCCGGGTTACTTCCACCAGCTCACCGACACCGACCTGCGCCGCCACATGGAAGTCAACTACTTCGGCACCCTGTACACCGTCCGGCGCGCCCTGCCCGACCTCATGACCGCCCCCGGCGCGAGCATCACCTGCATCTCATCGCAGGCCGGACTGCTCGGCGTCTTCGGCTACGGCGCCTACTCTCCCAGCAAGTTCGCCGTCCGCGGCCTCTGCGAAGTCCTCCGCCAGGAATACAAGCCGCACGGCATCACCGTCACCGGTGTCTATCCGCCCGACGTCGACACCCCCATGCTCGCCGGTGAACAACACCTCAACCCACCGGAACTCCGCGCCTTGTCCAACGGCGAGAACCCCCTCACCGCGCACGCCGTCGCCCGCGCCATGCTCGAGGGCACCGAATCCGGCCGGCCCAGCGTCATCCCGGGTGCCGGCACCAAAGCCGTCCAATGGGCGGCCGGCATCATTCCCGGTCTGCTGCTTCGCTACATGGACGCCAAAATCGCACGTACCCGGAAACAGATGAGCCACGCACCCCGGAGAGGTGACGTCGGGTCGAACGAGATTCCTTAGGCGCGACAAGGCATATTGGCCAGGGCGTTAGTCGCTTACCGAGGTATCGAACATCGTGTGGCGTCCCTTGCCGTTGCGTTTCGCCGCGTACATGGCCAGATCCGCCTCGGCGAGCAGGCGACCCGCGTCGTCCATGTCCGGACGGGCGAGCGCGATGCCGATGCTGACCGCAACCGAGACGGAGTCGCCGACGATCGGGAACGGGTCGGCGAGCACGGCGAGCACGCGTTCGGCGATGTCCTGGGCGCTGTCGCCGCCGGGCCGCCGGTCGCTGATCAGGATGACGAACTCGTCGCCGCCCAGCCGGGCGACCAGGTCCCCGGGGCCGACACACGCGGCGAGCCGTTCGGCCACCTCCACCAGGACCGCGTCGCCGACGGCGTGGCCGAGTGAGTCGTTGATGACCTTGAAGTCGTCGATGTCAATGAACAACACGGCCAGCGCCTGCTTCGTCCGTCGGGTCGGGACGAGAATGTCCTCAAGATGCCGTCGGAACGAGGACCGGTTGGGCAGGCCGGTCAGCGGGTCCTGGGTCGCCCGGTCGCGGAGGTTGCGATGCTGCTCGTCCAGGGCAGCGGCCATCGCGTTGAACGCGCCGGCGACGTCGCTGAGCTCGGCAGGCCAGCGCTGGTTGGGCACGTCCTCGATCCGGTGTTCGAGGTCGCCTTCGCGCAGTGTCACCACCGCCCGCCGCAACACCTCCAGCGGCCGCACGACATCGGTCGTCATCCGGCGTGCCAGGTAGAGCGCGATCCCCACCACCACGGCGAACATCGCCCCGAGCAGGCCAAGCACGACGTTGTGCAGCGTGTCGGCGGTGGCCAGGTCACTGCGGCCGTCCTCGATCGCGGCCGAGGACAGCCGGCCCATCACGACGCTCACCGCGTCCGATGCGGTGGCGAACTGCTGCTGCATGGCGTCGGTGACATGCGGATCGATCGTGGCCAGCGGCGCCCACAGGCCCCGGCTGACGAGGACCTGCCGCCAGGTCGCGGACGCTCCGACCAGCAGCGCGTGCTGGTCGGCGTTGCTGAGTTCGCGGATGCCCCGGTCGAACAGCGCGTTGATCTGGTTCTGCTGTCGTTGGTAAAGGACCTGATCGATCGGGCCGCCGTCCCACAGCGCGTGGGCCAGCGCCTCGTGCGTGGTGATGGCGTCGGTCAACTGCGAGGACAGCGACAGCGCCAGCTCCATCTGGCCGGCCGCCGTCTTGTAATGGCCGACCACCTGGTAGTCGGCCACCATCGTGCCGGCCACCGCGATGCTTAGGGCGGACAGCATCAGGGCGAACGCCAGGCGCCATTTCCGACGCAGCCCACTGCGTCGGAAATGACCCGTTCGGTCACCGATCAACGGTGGACCCCGCACATTTCGAAGTGCGGCGCTGACGCGGAGGACCACAGACCCGCCGCGTCACGCAGCCGCCGTCGGAGCACCATGATGAAGCCGGACCTCCTACGCTGCTCCGCACGACGCCTCGGACCGGCTCATTGGACGAGGCAGCGTTGATGCACGTTACCAGCGCCGTATCGTGTCAGCCAGCGGCGGGAGGGAACAGGGGACCTGTCGGATTCGATCCGTAATGACGTCGGCGGTTCCTGACGGGACGCATTCATTCGGCGCGATTTCCTGACCGAATCGGCCGAAACATTCCTTGGGCACAGAAAGATCGCCGCCGACCACAATCTTGTTGTGCATCCCGGCGGTGATTTTCGTTCGGCTCATTTCTCGATGTCGTCGGGGATCCAGGTGCCGTGGAAGCCGATCGGCACCCGCCGAGGAAGCTGAACGGTCGCGACCGGACCCGCGGCCACGTCACCGGCGTCGATGACCACCAGCGCCGCGACGTTCGCGCAGTCGTGAGTCACGATGGACACGAGCCAGCCGTCGTCCTCCCGGGTGCCGCCCGGCGCCGGCACGAACTCGGCCTCGCCCGGGACCCAGTGCGCGCCGAGCAGGTACGCGTCCTTGCCGCCGTCCTCGGTGTCGTACTTGACGATCGAGGGCGGGTTCTCGGTGTCGATCAGCACGGGGGTGCTGATCGCGTAGACAAGACGACTGTTGTGGCCGGTACGTTCATTGTTGACCGTCGGGTACTCCACGGGGACATCGTCCAGACACTGCTCGGACACCGTTCCCGCGATGGTGTCCAGGACCCACCGATGCAGGTGCCCGCCGCTGTCGCGTCCGGACGCCAGTGCTTGCGAGAGGGCTGCGGTGCCACCGAGATCGGTCCATACGCGATCGAATGCCGCCGGGTCATACCGGACCGCGTCGAGCAAGATCTTCCCCGAAGCGTCTTCGTGGGCGTTCGCGACGTGGAACGCGTAGCCGGGTTCCACGTCGATCCACGTCACGTCGGCGTCGCCACCGTCGCGGGGCATGACGCCGATCCGTGCCCCGTACTCGTCGCTCCACCGATACGGCATGCCGGGCGTCCTGGTGAGCGCGAGGTCGAAGACCACCGGCAGGTCGAGCCACAGGATGTGGTTCTCGGTGATGGCGAAGTCGTGCATCATCGTCGGCCCTGGCACGGTGATGGCGACGCTCCGCACGAGCTCGCCTGCCGCGTTGAGCCGGTGATACGTCAGGTAGGGCGGTCGCACCCCGGTGCCGAAGAAGAACAGCTCGCCGGTAGCCGGATCGAGTTTCGGATGGGCCGTCATGGCGGTCGTGAGCTTGCCGTTGAAGTCCCACGGTCCGACGCTGTCCAGCTCCTTGGTGATCTCCCAGGGAAACCCGTTCTCCACCAGCGACAAGATCTTCCCGGCATGGTGGATCACGCTGGTGTTGGAGACATTGTTGGCGAGTGCGCTGGTCGGGTCGGACCGGTCGGGCCTGATCCCGTCCATCATCGGCGTGTGCACCCACCGGTTGCGGTACCACTGTGCCTTGCCGTCGTGGATGTGGACGCCGTGCAGCATTCCCTGGCCCAGGAAGCCGTGGCCGGGATCGGTTCCCGGCAGTGGATTGGGACCGTTGCGGAAGTACCGTCCGCTCAGTTCGGGCGGGAGCTTGCCGGTCACCTCGAGGTCGACGGCGTCGATCTCGTCCGGTACGGGAGCCATCTCACCTGCGAGGTAATACGGCACGGAAGTCGTGGTCATTGTTCATCCCTTCGGTCCATCCGTGCTGGTGCCCGTGTCCATTCGTCGCACGCGGTCGACGAGACGTTCTGGATGCACCAGGTGGGGGTAGTGACCGCAGCCGGGCCACGCCTCGACGGTGATGGCCGGCTGCGTCGTGGCCAGCCAGGCGCGGTATTCCGGGCCCGGTTCGGAGCCGTGCAGTGCCAGGTAGGGTGCGCGGATCGCGCCGAGCAGTCCTGCGGCCAGGTCCGCGAGTTGGCCCGGGGTCGCCTGCTGGAGGTCGCCGCCCCAGATTCCCAGGACGACGTCGCTGTCGTAGCGGCGGAGACTCTTGAGGCGTGCGGATGCGGCGGGGGAGAGCGCGCCGGCCTCCAGTTTCGCGAACAGGGTGTCCAGTGCGTCGGCGAACTGCGCCGTCCGCAGCATCGGCATCAGGTCGAGCACGGTCTGCTGCAGGCGCGCGAGGTCGAGTGACTGGTCGATGTTCACCACCGCGCGTACCGGATACATCGTGGCGTACACGGTGGCGACCGTCGCTCCGAGGGAATGTCCGATGATCAGTGGCGGCTCCTGCGGGGCCACGGCGTCCAGGGTGGTGTGGACGTCCTGGGCGAGGGTCAGCATGTCGTAGGGCGGCTGCGCGGGTGAGCGGCCGTGACCGCGCAGGTCGAGGGCGAGCACGCGATGGGTCGTGGCAAGCGGCCCGATGACGGGGTCCCAGACGGCGCTGTTCTCGGTGATGCCGTGCAGCAGCACGGCCAATGGGCCTTGACCGGCGGCCTGGTAGTGGAGCACGTCTGGTCCTTCCGCGGGGATGGTGGCGAGACGGCGCTGCGGGGTCCTATGTGCACGTTCCCGCGAGTGTACCATTGGTACATGATGGTGACAGGCATCTCGTGGACCGGTCTCGACGAGCTCAGCGTCCGACTCGCGGACTTCTACCGGGACCTGCACGAGCACCCGGAGCTGTCACTCCAGGAGCACCGCACCGCGCGGCGCGTGGCCGACGCCCTGCGCCCCCTCGGCTTCGACGTGACCGAGCAGGTCGGCGGCACCGGGGTCGTGGGAGTGCTGCGTAGCGGAGACGGCCCGATCGTGATGATGCGAGCCGACCTCGACGCGCTTCCCGTGGCGGAGAAGACCGGCCTGCCCTATGCGAGCACCGCTCGGGCCACGGGCACCGACGGACGTGAAGTGCCGGTGATGCACGCCTGCGGCCACGACATGCACACCACCTGCCTGCTCGGCGCCGCGACCCTGCTCGCCCGCGCCGCCGGCACCTGGTCCGGGACGCTGCTCGTGGTGTTCCAGCCGGCCGAGGAACTCGGCCGCGGCGCGCGGGACATGGTCGACGACGGGCTGTTCCTGCGGTTCCCCAAGCCGGACATCGTGCTGGGCCAGCACGTCGGCCCGCTTCCTGCCGGCACGATCGGCCACACCGCGGGACCGTTCATGGCCGCGGCGGACTCCGCGAACGTCGTCCTGCACGGCCGGGGCGGTCACGGCTCCCGCCCGGAGGCCACCGTCGACCCGGTCCTGATGGCCGCGCATGTCGTCACCCGACTGCAAGGCATCGTCGCGCGGGAAGTCCCACCCGCCGAGACCGCCGTGCTCACCGTCGGACGGCTCCAGGCCGGGACCAAGGACAACATCATCCCCGACACCGCCGAACTGGGCATCAACATACGGACCTACTCGCCCCGGACCCGCGCGTTGGTCCGCGAGGCGATCGAACGTGTCATCCACAGCGAGGCCGCCGCCAGCGCGGCGCCCCGCCCGCCAGAGGTGGAATGGATCACCGGAGTTCCCCTGCTGGTCAACGACCCGAGCGCGACTGCGACCACCGCGGCGGCCTTCACCGAACACTTCGGCGAGCAGCGCGTGCGTCCCATGCCGCCCGTCGCCGCGAGCGAGGACGTCGGCGTCTACGGCGAAGCATCCGGCGCCCCCACGGTCTACTGGTTCTGGGGCGGCCTCGACGCCGACACCGTCACCGCCGCGTTCCGCGACGGTCGGTTCGACTCCCTGCCGACCAACCATTCACCGCACTTCGCTCCGGTCGTCGAACCCACCCTGACCACCGGCGTCCAAACTCTGGTCGTCGCCGCCCTGACCTGGCTCGGCAAGCCGGCGGACGGGCTGGACTAGCCTTGCTGGCCAGGACGATTAGATGGGGGACATGAGCGACGACACACCCCGCGCGAAACTGCTGCACAAGAGCCAGGTGTTGCTGGCCGAGCGGGGCCGGCTCAGCGACCTGACGCTGCGCAAGCTGGCCGAGCACCTCGGTACCAGCCACCGCATGCTCATCCACCACTTCGGTTCCCGCGACGGCTTTCTCGCCGCACTTCTCAGCGAACTGCGTCGACAGGAGCAGGCCGCACTGCGCGCCGTCTCCGCCGAAGGCACCTACCAGGACGCCATGCACCTGCTGGAACGGCTCTACCTCGACCCCGCCTACGAGCCGCGGATCGCCGCATTTTTCTATGTTCTCGGCCTGGCCGTCCAGAACCCCGAGCCCTACCGCGACTTTCTCGACTCCCTTGAGGACTGGACCACCCTGTTCACCACTCTCGGCGAGCGTGACGGCCTTGCCCACGAGGCCGCACGGGCCCGCGCCCAGGCCCTGGTCTGGACCGTGCGCGGCCTGCTCGTCAAGGGCATCACCACCGGTGACCGCCGCCAGGCACTCGACGAACTCCACAGCGTCATCCACCACCTGGGCTTCTACTGACGATCGGTTCGGCCTCGATCCCGGCCGACACCGGACGGTTCACTTTCCTCCCTTGCGCAAAGGGCGTTGAATCTTCTTGTGGAGAGCGCAGCAGGTATCGGCCCCAACGTGTCATACCAGCCTGCGGTCTCCTCGGAACTGGTGCGCGATGAGACGATCGGTGACTTGCTGCGGCACGCCGTTCGTGCGGCGCCGGAGGTCTGCGCCCTGGTGGAGGGGGTGGCCGAGCCGGCGGCGCGGCGGCGCTGGACCTATCAGGAGTTGTTCGCCGAGGCGGAGACCGCTGCGGGCGCCCTCCTTGCCCGATTCCGGCCGGGTGAACGCATCGCGGTCTGGGCCAACAACATTCCCGAGTGGACGATCCTGCAACTGGCCACGGCTCTGGCCGGCATGCCCCTGGTCACCGTCGATCCCGCCCTGCGGAAGGCCGAGCTGCGACACGTCCTGGGCACGTCGAGGGCCGCCGGGGTCTTCCTCCGCCAGGAATATCGTGACAACCCCATGGCGGCCACCGTCCACCAGCTACGACCAGAACTCCCCGCCCTGCGCGAGGTGGTGCGCTTCGCGCACTGGCCGGAGTTCGTCGAGTCCGGAACCGCCACGGCTCTCCCCGAGGTCAAGCCGGGAGACACCGCACAGATCCAGTTCACCTCCGGCACTACCGGTGTCCCGAAAGGGGTCGTGCTCCACCACAGTGGACTGGTCAACAACGCCCGCCTGTCCTACACCCGCGTGCTACGGCTGGACCGCGCGGAATCGTTCCTGAACACCATGCCGCTCTTCCACACCGCGGGCTCGACCCTGGCCACCCTCGCCACCATGGCCGCCACTGCCACCCACGTCCTGATGCCCTTCTTCGACCCAGCCCTGTTCCTGCGGCTGACCGAAGAGGAGCATTCGGTGGTCTTCGGCGGCGTGCCCACCATGTTGCGAGCACTCCTGGATCACCCCGACCTGCCCAACACCGACACCTCATCGGTGCGGTGCGCGCTCTCGGGCGGCGCCGTCGTGCCGCCGGAGCTGGTCACCCGCGTGGAGCAGGCGCTCGGCGTGCCGATGGCGATCGTCTTCGCCCAGACCGAGGCATCCCCGGCGATCACCATGACCGACCCGTTCGCCGACTCCACCGACGACCGCGCGACCACACTCGGCAGGCCCGTGGCGGGCGTCGAGGTCGCGATAAA
>Ga0137385_10002490_pt1 | contig 15697 bp, 9 predicted proteins | sample SagtaG_FD_104921 | JGI IMG/M metagenome (GOLD analysis project Ga0137385, IMG submission 104921) | Vadose zone soil microbial communities from Sagehorn Ranch, Mendocino, California, USA - Sage2_R_80_16 metaG | ecosystem: Environmental > Terrestrial > Soil > Vadose zone | place: USA: California...
AGTCCCTGCGCCAACGGCGAAAAAGCAATGCAGCCCACTCCATTCTCATCCAGCGTCTCCAGCAATCCATCCTCGATCCAGCGGTTCAGCATCGAGTACGACGGCTGATGAATCAGCAGCGGCACACCCATGCTCTTCAGAATTTGCGCAGCCTGCCGCGTCCGCTCCGGACTGTAAGAAGAGATACCCACATACAACGCCTTGCCCTGGTGCACGGCGGATACGAGCGCGCCCATCGTCTCTTCCAGAGGCACATCCATCCACGGCCGATGCGCATAGAAGATATCGACATATTCCAGCCCCATGCGCTTCAAGCTGTCATCGAGCGAAGCCAGCAGATACTTGCGCGAAGCGCCAATCCCATACGGACCCGGCCACATATCCCACCCGGCTTTAGTCGAGATCACCAGTTCATTGCGCAGCCCGCGAAAATCCTTGCGCAGAATCTCGCCGAAGTTCTCCTCAGCCGACCCATACGGTGGCCCATAATTATTCGCAAGGTCGAAATGCGTCACACCGCGGTCAAACGCCCGCCGAATCGTCGCGCGGCCGGTCTCAAACACATCCACGCCGCCGAAGTTCTGCCACAATCCCAGCGACACCGGCGGCAACACCATCCCCGATCGTCCGCAGCGGCGGAATGTGGCGTTGTAATAACGGTTAGGACTGGGCAAATAGGTCGTCTGCATGTCTAAGCCATGCTAGACTAACCGCCTCAGTTCAGGCCACCTCGATAAATCACGAACGAAATACACGAACACCGGCGGTTCGTGGACCTGTCCTTCGCGTCACGCTACTGCTGTGGGTGCTGCCTGCTCTTCCGCGTCAAGCTTGCTGCCAACCTCGGCTGCAGCTTGCGCCAGAACGCGATGATGAATGGTAAACAGCGCCAACTCCAGCCGATCGCTTACCCCGGTCTTATCGTAGATGGAACGCAGATAATTCTTGATCACCTGCTCAGTCGTCTTGAGACGCAGTGCGATCTCGCGGTTCTTGCAGCCCTGAACGATAAGGGCCACAATCCGCATCTCTTTGGGCGTAAGCCGGTCGCGTACGCGCGTGCCGACCATGTCGATGTCCAGACCCTCTGAGGCTACAACCTGCATGGGCGCCCAGGTGTTTCCGGCTGCGACGTGGTGAACGCACTCAACCAGCGCCGACCCGCTTACGCTGCGAAATACGACCCCATGAAATCCCTGCTGAAGATACGACCCGGCCGCTTCAGTATTTTCTGCAATCACGATGCCGCGACTGCCAACGGATTCGAGCATTCGGTGTAGTTGCGTCATATCGGGATGGAGAGAAGCTGCAAAAAGCACAATGGCGCCCGGAAAAGTCGTGATGGCATGCAGCATGCGCTCCAAATCGGAGCATTGGGCAACTATTCGAAGGTCCTCATCCATGGCCAGTACTTTCGCGGTCCCCGCCCTGAAGATGGCCTGCGAGTCAGCAAGGATAATCTTGTTCATAAAGTGCGCCTCATCAGCCGCGCCTCGCGCACAGCCTATTCAAGTCAATACCAGCCCCAATTACGGCATTACGCCTTAAGGCCGGGTCCTCTTCTCAGGGAACCAGTATTCCGTCCCTTGCAACACTATCGGCATTTGGACGAGAAACTATGCGAGTGTCTGGATTGACGACACTCAAAAGGCGGAACTTGCCTTTCGAAATGCTTCCAATCGGCTGTTCCCCAATCGAGAGGGTATTTATCTTATCTAAGAGCTTACAGCTTTACTCGCTCTGTGGAAAACCAAAAACTGCGCCGCCGGAATCGACCGAGTGACTCAACCGTCAATTGTGTGCCCAAACTCTTGGGCTCATCCCAACATTCCCCCTTCCAACCTGTTCAAAGGAATTGGCCACACCGTAACGCCGTAAGCAGGCCCTAGACTAGAAGCATGGCGAGGCCAATCTTACTTGCGGTAGACGACGACGTAAATGTCTTGGAGGCGGTGGTTCAGGATTTGCGGCGCCAATACGGGGCCGAATATCGAATCATGCGAGCGGCCAGTGGTCAGGCAGCGCTAGATACGCTCGCGCAAGTCAAAAAGCGGGATGAACCCGTGGCCCTGCTGCTAAGCGATCAGCGGATGCCGGGAATGACAGGAGTCGAGTTCCTGGAGCGGTCGCGGGACCTGTACCTCGACGCGCGGCGGGTGCTGCTGACCGCCTACGCTGACACCGAAGCCGCGATCCAGGCCATCAACGCCGCACGCATCCATTATTACCTCAATAAGCCGTGGGACCCGCCAGAGGAGAAGTTGTACCCCGTGCTGACTGACCTGCTCGATGACTGGAAGGCCGGCTACCGGCCAGCTTTCGAAGGGTTACGCGTCGTCGGCCTTCGCTGGTCGCTCAGAGACCACAAGGTGCGCAGTTTCCTCTCAAGTAACCATGTGCCTTACCGTTGGCTCGACGTTGCGGGAGATGATGGCCGTAAGCTCCTCGAGGAACGGAAAGTCCAGGCCGACCGGCTGCCGGTAGTGCTGTTCCCCGATGGCGACGTGCTCGTAGACCCTGAACTGGGGGTTCTCGCGCAACGGGTCGGATTGAGCATCCAGGCGACCCAGGAATTTTATGATCTGATCGTCGTAGGAGCCGGTCCCGCAGGACTGGCTGCCGCCGTTTACGGTGCCAGTGAGGGGCTTCGAACCCTGGTAATGGAACCGATCGCGCCCGGTGGACAGGCCGGATCCACCTCCAAAATCGAAAATTATCTCGGATTTCCGGCTGGCATCACCGGGGCCGATATGGGCCGGCGAGCCCACATACAGGCCACTCGATTCGGCGCCGAGTTCGTAACCCAGCGGGCGACGGGCCTGCGCATCGACGGGCAATACCGGTTCGTGCAAATGGCTGATGGCAGAGAAGTTTCCAGCCATGCGATCCTGCTGGCTCCGGGAGTGCAATACCGCAAACTCGAAATCCCCGGCGGTGAGGAGTTTACTGGACGCGGCATCTATTACGGAGCCGCGCTGGTAGAAGCGGCATCCTGCAAGGGCGAGGACGTCTACTTGGTCGGAGCCGCGAACTCCGCCGGCCAGGCCGCGCTGCACTTCGCTAAGGTTGCCCGCACCGTGGTCATGCTTGTGCGCGGCAGCGGTTTGACTGCTACCATGTCGAAATACTTAATCGATGAGATCGCTCACACATCCAATATTGTGTTGAGACCGGACACCCAAGTGCTCGGAGCGATAGGTGAGGAGCACTTGGAAGCATTACGCTTGTGGGGTCCGGAGGGCGAATCGGAAGTTCCGGCGTCTTCGTTGTTTGTATTTATTGGCGCCTCGCCGCGGACAGATTGGCTTCCTCCCGCAATTCTGCGGGATCAGAAGGGGTTTTTGCTGGCAGGGCCCGACCTTCGAACGGATGGCAAAATGCCGGCGCAGTGGCGGGAATCGCGTGAGCCGTTTCTGCTGGAGTCGAGCGTACCGGGCGTCTTCGTGGCCGGAGATGTGCGATACGGATCAGTGAAGCGGGTGGCCTCGGCTGTAGGCGAGGGCTCGATTGCGGTGCAGTTTGTGCACCAATACTTGGCGGGTTTTTAAGGCCGGACATCGCGTGGTAGTCGGCCGGGAGCGGATACGACGTGGCAACCAGGGAAACAAGGATGAGTGAGGGTGATAAATCGCTGGAAATCGAGTCTATTGCACTTGGCGATGTCGCCGGCGCTCTCAGCCAATCCCCCATCTTTGCGGAAACCAGCTTCGAGAACCTGCACGGCGTAGATCGGGTAGAACGCGTTACAGCCAAAACGAATACCATTTTGGTGGAACCCGGCGACCCGCATCTCTCCTACTGGCTGGTGCTTTCAGGCAAGATTCTCGCCTTGCGGCCGGAACCCGATGGAACTCTCTCCATGATCGGCTTGGCAGAGGCCGGAGAAGGCTTTGGCGAGGTTCCCCTCCTCACCGGCAAAACACAGTCTGTTTTTCAGATTAGCGCCCTTGAGGATTCAGTCTTACTGCGCTTTACCGAAGACGCATTTTGGAATCTCCTGGCCTGCTGCCCCATGGTGCGCAACGTTGTGCTCGCGAACATGAAGCAGCGGATGCAGATTTACCAGGTGGAGGCCCTCCACCGCGAAAAGCTGGTCTCGCTAGGAACCCTTGCCGCCGGCTTGATGCACGAATTGCACAATCCTGGCTCTGCAGCCAAGCGCGCCGCTTCACAGTTGCGTGAAAACCTCATGCGCCTTCAGCAACTCAGCCTGCGCTTCAGCGATCATCCTAAAACACAGGAACAACTCGATTGCGTCAGAGGACTGCTGGAACACACGATGCGCAGTTGTCACGCACCCGCTCTGAGTTCTGTCGAGCAGTCTGACGCTGAAGAGGCGATGTCAGAGTGGCTGGCGGCAGCAGGCGTCGACAATGCCTACACCATCGGCCCGGCGCTCGTTGCTATCGGCTTCCACCGGGAAGAGCTGGTCTGCGCGAAGGACTACTTCGAAGCAGGATCTTTTTCCAACGCGCTCAATTGGCTTGAGGCGCTCGTGTCCAGCGTGTCGCAGGTGTGCGCCATTGAAGAAAGCATCTCACGCATCTCCGACCTCGTGATGGCGGTAAAGAAATTCGCCTATGACGAACGTTCTCCCGCACGGGAATTGGATGTCCATGACAGTCTGCAGAGCACACTGACGATCCTGGGACACAAGCTCCGCATCAAGCAGATCGCCGTGGAGAAGTGCTTTAGTGCCTCGCCTTCCACCATCGAGACGCGCGGTTCGGCGCTCAGCCAGGTATGGACAAACCTGATCGACAACGCGGCAGATGCTTCCCCATCAAATGGAAACATCGAGATTGCCACATGGAATGAGCCGGAGTGGCTTGCCGTCAGCGTCTCCGATCACGGCCCTGGTATTCCGGAGGACGTCCTCCCGCGCATCTTTGAAGCGTTCTTTACAACTAAGCCGCAGGGTTCCGGCACCGGCCTGGGGCTGGAGATCGTGCACCGCATCGTGACCCAGAAATTTGGTGGCAAGATCGATGTCGAGTCGCAGCCCGGAAATACGCGCTTCATCGTCCGCCTGCCGCGAAAAATTCTTACCGCGCCGGCAGACCCCGCGCCAAACGATAGCAAGCCCTGATTCGGTGTCCTTTCCTGTGCCCCTCGGCTTCCCACCGCATTTGTCGACTATGAACATCGATCGCAACACAGCAAACAATTGACCTTATCCGGTCACCGCGCTTATCCCCCACCGTGCAACGTCATTAAGCTCCTGCCTTCGATCGGGGCCAGAAGTCTGCCCCGCCGCTCCGCCCGCCTCAAAGTGCGCCTCCGTGAGCCGGCATTTTCCATGCAAGCCCCAGCGAAAATCAAGTTGATGCGCTGCCTGCCGATGTAAGCGGTGGGAGGGCTCGCATGTCAGATCGTACTGAGCTGGTTGAAGCCGCGCTCGAAAGCTACCCCGAAGGAATTGCCGTCTTCGACTTGCAGGATCATGTTGCTCTCTGGAATCGTGTCGCTGAATTGCTGACCGGGTACTCGGCCGCGGAAATTGTGGGCCGACCCATTCCCGCTGCATTGGAGCCCCTCACTGTTTGCCGCGATTATGAGATGGACGCAACACCGGCCAACGGACCACGGCTGGGGGGAGGCTCGCTCGTCCATGCACAGCATAAGATGGGCCACGACATTCCGGCGATCGCCCGCAAAGTCGTACTTCGCGGCGGATTAGGTGGGCGCATCGGCGCTGCGTCAGTATTTCATCCTGCCGATCACAGCGCTGCCCTGCCCCATGGTGAAACCAGCCAAGGGGCTGAAGTGCAACAAAGCCAGACAGAACTGCGAGACCGCATGGAGATCGAGTTCGAAGCATTCATTCATGAAGCGCTTCCGTTCGGACTGTTATGGATCACAGTTGACCAGGCACAACAGATGCGCAAGACGCATGGCGCAAGGGCATGCGAAGCGATGCTTGAAGTCGTGGAGCGTACTTTGGCAAACGCATTGCGGCCCAGCGAAGAGATTGGCCGGTGGGGCGACGATGAGTTCCTGGTTATCTCTCACGAGCCAACGGGCGAGGTGCTGGCGAATCACGGTCAGGTCTTGGCCGGAGTGGCGCGAACATCGGATTTTCACTGGTGGGGCGACCGCGTATCGCTCACTGCCAGCATCGGAGCGGCAGAAGCCACACAAGGTGAGGCGCTGCCCCAACTTCTTGAACGGGCTCAATCCGCCATGTCGGCGAGCATCCATGCGGGCGGCAATCACGTTACGCTCGCGCCGAGAGGATAGGCATGTTTGCCATCGTAGGAATTCTTGTAGTCTTCGCTGCGGTAATCGGCGGCTTCTTGATGGAAAAGGGTCACATGGCTGTGCTTGTGCAGCCCGCGGAACTGCTGATCATCGCAGGCGCCTCCACGGGCACTCTGCTGGTGGCCAATCCAGTGCATATCCTGAAAGGGATTATGTCGGGATTGATCGGCGTGCTCGGCGGCTCCAAGTTCGGCAAGCAGCGCTACCTCAATACCTTGAAGATGATGTATCAATTCTTGAATAAGGTGCGCAAAGAGGGTTTGTTGAGTGTAGAGATGGACGTGGAGAAGCCCGAAGCAAGTGCTATCTTCAAAAATTTCCCTGAGTTCCTCAACGACCATCATGCGCGCGATTTCCTATGCGACACACTGCGCATGGCAATCACGGGCGGCGTTGAGCCATTCGACATGGACCAGATGATGGAATTGGACATGGAAGTACATCACCACGATGCGACCCAGCCGGTGAGCGCACTTACAACTATGGCCGATGCCCTGCCCGGGTTGGGGATCGTCGCTGCAGTTCTCGGAGTAGTCATCACCATGGGCTCCCTGGGAGGACCACCGGAGGAGATCGGTGAAAAGGTCGCCGCTGCGCTGGTGGGGACATTTCTCGGCATCCTGCTCTGCTACGGCGTCGCGGGACCCCTGAGCGCAAACATGACCAAAACCGTAGACGAACACAACGGCTACCTGCATGTGTTGCGGGTGTTGATGCTTTCTTTTCTAAAAGGGTCAGCGCCCATGATTGCCATTGAAATGGCGAGGAGGGCTATTCCAGCACACGTGCGGCCCAGCTTCGACGAGATGGAAAAACATTGCAAAAATCAGCAGGTAGCTGAAACGGCTGCCGCAGCCTGATCGCTTCGATGTCCACCGAAAGGAGTCCTGAACATTGGCAGCCAGCAAGTCTCAGCCGATCATCATCATCAAAAAGAAGCGCAGCCACGGCGGCCACCACGGCGGCGCCTGGAAAGTAGCCTATGCCGACTTTGTAACCGCCATGATGTCGCTGTTTATCGTTCTGTGGCTTATGAACTCCAGTGAAAAGATCAAGAAGGCTGTCGCCGGGTACTTCAACGACCCCAAAGGAACTGCAGCCCTCATGGGAACCACAATGACCGGCACGGGAGCGAGCGTTACCGCGGCGGCCGCCAGCAACATGCTGCAGTTAAAAGACAAACTGGAGCAGGAGATCAAAGCCAGCAAGGAGCTTGAGAAGCTCTCCAAACAGATCGAGATCACCATCACACCAGAGGGCCTGCGCATTGAGCTGCTTGAGGGCAGAAACGGAACCTTCTACCAGAGCGGCAGCGCGCGGTTGAGCGGCAGCGGACAACAGCTGTTAGCGCTGCTGGCGGACGAGTTGAAGAAACTGCCAAATGCGTTGCTGATTGAAGGTCACACCGACGCCACGCAATACTTAACCGATATCAGCTATAGCAACTGGGAACTCTCCGCCGACCGAGCCAACACTGCGCGCCGGCTGCTGCAGCAGGATGGCGTGCGCCGCGACCAGGTGACGCAGGTGCGCGGCTACGCCGACCAGCTTTTGCGCGTAAAGAACAACCCCGCAGATCCGTCAAATCGCAGAATCTCCATCCTGGTGAAAAACGACCATGGAGTCACGCCCAATGTTGCGAATGCGAAGGTGTTGGATAAGCCGCTCGAAACACAGAAGACAGACACACCCGTGAAACGACGGGACACACCGGGCTCGATTCCGCCAGCCGCCAGTGCAGGGAAACCAGCACCCGCCGATGTGGCGTCCCTTGCCAAACCCGCGGCAGCTAAACCGAGTCTCATCGCCAGGCTGAAAACTATATTTCCAGGCGCGAAGAAGTAGATCCCTGCCCATGCATAAGCCCCATCGGCGCACCTGAGTAAATTGCGCGGCGAGCTTCCGCAGTTCCTTCCTCAGAAATAAAAATGCCGGAGGAGCATAAGCTCCCCCGGCATAAATGAAACGCTTCTTAACTAGAAGTCGTAGCGCAGGCTGAACTGCATACGGCGAGGGACCGTCAGCAGGGCGCTGGCGACACCAATATTTCCACCGGTCAAGCCCGACCCAATCGATGCAGGATCGAAACGAACGGTGTTGGTCACGTTGTACACCTCCCATGCAAACTTCAATCCGCCAAAGTCCCCGATCTTCCAGGTCTTCGACAGACCGGAGTCGACGTTGAAGTAGCCGTCTCCGCGGAAGTTGTTACGCTGACCGGCTTCACCGGGATACGGCAAGCGGACCGGCGATCCCGTGGCAATGCCTGAGTTGATCGAATCGGGGTTGTCGAAGAACTGCGGGTTTCCGCTCGAATCCAGATGCCGTCGCATCTTCAACTTCTGTGTAACGACACCGAAGCTCTCGATTTCCCAGTTCGTTGTCCAACCCGGCTCGAAGAAGGAAAACGGCAGTCCGCTTGACCAGCGGGTGATGCCCGACCATTGCCAGCCCCCGGCGATGGCGTCGACGAGCCGGTTTGCTCCACCCATCGCCATCTTGCCACGTCCGACGGGCAACTGGTACACCCAGTCCGCGGTAATCAGGTGACGTGTATCGAAATCGGAGGGGGCCCGATTCAGATACGGCTTCCAGGTGTTAAGGATTTCGCTAAAGGCGCCGGTATTCGAGGCATTTGTTCCATTCTCGGTGCTGCGCTCCGTGTCTGAACCCATGTCGATGGAATTGGACCACGTATAGCCGAAGTCCATCTGAAGACCGTGGCTCATTGGGTGGCGTAGAGTGAGCTGACCGGCGTTGTAGTAACTCATGCCGATGCTCGACAGGGCGTAGAGCGAAGAGAACTGATCCTGCCAGAACTTCGATTGATAACCGTCAGGGCAGCCATAAGCGCAATAGAAATCAATGTCCGCAAGAGCGCTCGTCGCTCCAAATTGAGAACGATATGGAGCCCATTCGTTGTTGTAAATGGCTTGCGTCGCGCTCTCTCCCGAATAATCGACATTCGCCATAAAGGGAAACACGTGTTCAAAATATGGAATGGCATCCACGAGAACAGCTGACCCATACGCATTGCCTTGATCATCGGTGAGCACCCCATAATTTCCGCCATTTGCATCGACTTGCTTGGAGAGCTGAGTACCCGCGGCAAAGTAATCGCCGCCACCATTGGGATCAACATAATCAACGGGCTCGGCAAGATCGAGTTGCTGCAGGAGATGACGCCCCAAACGGCCCACATAGGCCGCCTCTACCGTGAACCCTCCCGGCAACTGGCGCTGAACTGAAACGTCGAAAGCCTCGGAGTAGGGAGTCTTGATCTTGCTGTCAAGTCCCCAGGTAATGGCGAAATTGTTCAGCGGAGCCGGATACGGAAATGTGGTGGTCGCGGGAGCCGTGCCATTGTCGATTGGTGGCAGATTTTGCCGGCCCGTAAAGCGAGGAGAAGGGAGGTGTTTCGAATCGCCCTCGATTCCATAGATTCCGGCGGGGTTCTCGACCGCCGTGCTCACTCCATAGGATCCATTCTGATCGAAGGTATTGACCAGTGCTTCGCCGAAGTGATCGTAGTAGATTCCGGCGCCTAAACGAATCGAAGTCTTGGTGTCGGGAGAGTAGGCAATCGCCAGGCGCGGGGCGAAGTCATTTTTCGATTTTGGCCAATAGCCCGGCTTGCCATAGTGAGGTCCGGCAGGCTGGAAGTAGAGGTCTTCTTCATACACCTGTCCCTTTTGAGCCGCCGCCTCCCTCTGTAGGAACCATGTGTGCGTATCGATGGTCGGAGCCACCTGCTGGCCGCTGGTTTCATAGGGAGTCTGCAGTATCGTGTGACGAAGACCGAACGTGACCGTAAGGTTCGGCTTGATTCGCCAAGCGTCCTGCAGGTACCACTCATACTCGTTCGATTTGAAGTGGCGGTCGATGAACTCACCATCGGCCAGCAAACTGCCGCCGCTCGAACTGGTGATCTTGTAGTTGTACACGTTGGTAAGCATAGGTACTGTCCCGACGAGATTGGCAAACGCGATCTCATAGGAGTTATCGAAACCACCGTCTACGGGATATTGGCCCGGTTCACCTGAAGGCTGCGGAGGATTGCCTCCAAGCCAGTACGGATTCGTGCTCGCGGAGTTATGGGAGTTCGAATCAGAGGAGTGGTTCTGGTGAATCAAGCGCCAGTTGCCGCCCATCTGGATTGTGTGGTTCCCCTTACTCCAACTCAGATTATCGACGATATTGTTCACTGGCACGCTGGTGATGGTGGTCCGCGTCTGGGCCGTCGGCGTCGACATGAACCGGAATCTGACGTAATCGCCCTTTCCGATGCCGCGCTGGCTGAAGCCCTGTCTCACATATCCATATCGGATGTCATTGACGATGCGCGGGGAAATGGACCAGGTGTCGCCGACCGTAAGTCCCTTACTGTTGTCTTCGAGCGTCGACGAGGGTGGCTGGCCTGGGAACTGCTCCGTGCCCCCGGTAATGTCTTTCTGCAGGTTGCCACGAACGAATAACCTGTGGCTGGCGGATGGCACAAAGTCGATTCTTCCGATAGAGGTGTTGAGCCGAATCGGGTGGGGAGAGGAAAACGAGTAGGAGCCGGTGTTGTAGCCGTCACCAAGCGTCGTGCCATTGGCAGCCGGCATGGAGTTGAAGTAGGCCAAGGCGTTAGGGTTAGGACCCGGGCCGGCTGGATAGTCACTGGTGTTGCAAACCTGGCAGCCCGCATCCATGTTCGTGACGTCGGCAGCGGTGAGGGTCTGAAGAACCACGGAACCGTCTGGCGCATCGCCGGGATAAATGATATTGCCTTGCTGATACGATGCGGTGGGCACGGTCTGGTTGACCTGAGCGTTTTCCGCCTGCCGCGCCCCTTCATAGTTGCCAAAGAAGAACAGCTTGTCTTTGAAGATCGGTCCACCCAGGGAGCCGCCAAAAATATTACGGATCAGTTTGCCTGGGACATTGGCCTGACCGCTGCCGAGTTGGGCCTGCTTGTTAAACCAGTCATTGGCAACCGTAAACGTAGGGCGGTGGTACTCATATGCCCCGCCGTGGAATTTGTTCGTTCCCGACTTCGTGACCATGCTGATCTGAGCGCCCGAAGAGCGGCCTTCATCGGCATTGGAACCACCCGTAGTTACACGGAACTCCTCGATTGAATCCTGGGTCTGGCGGAGCACACCATTAAAAGCGAAGCCACCCACTTGGTCGTTATCGTCCACGCCATCGATGGTCACGTTTCCCTGGTCCGAACGGCCTCCGTTTACAGAACCGCTGCGGCTATCGGTGAGCGTGGGCGGCAGATACAGCACTCCAGGCTGGAGTGAAAGCAGATCGGGCACGTTACGGGTTTCACTCGGAAGCGCTTGAATCTCCAGGTTATCTGCCGAATTGCCGAGCGACGCGTCTGTCGTATTCAAGGTCTGGGCGGATGCAGACACATCAACCGTCACCGAGGTGGACTGAACTGTGAGCGTAAAGTCGATGGTCGCCGGCTGGTTCACAAGCAACTCGGCAACTTTCGTCTGGTTGCCGAAGCCCCCGGCCGTTACCACAATTGTGTATTTTGCGGGAGGGATCTGCGAGAAGAGGTAGGTGCCTGAGCTACTCGTGATGGCGCTCATCGTCGTACCGGTCGCGTTGTTGGTCAGTGTGACCTTCGCGTCCGGAACCAATGCATCGCTTGGGTCCTTGATAACGCCGCGAAGGGAGGTGTTTGCGGACTGGGCGGATACGAGAGAAGAGGTGGTTAGGATACAAAACAGCATCCATCCCCATAAGGATCTTTTCACGACGGTTCCTCCAAAAAGGTACGGCTGTGCGGCTGCTGATCCGCCGCTTTGGTTGGGTAGTCTTCTGCATCGCGGCCGCTCGACGGCGGCACAACTGAAATGCCTCTGCTGGTAAGTAACCGCCCCGCGCCTATCAAATTCTTCTGCGAGGGCGATATCAGTGGTTCTTTTTCAAGTAATGCAGAGCCTGTAAGCCCTGGGAGCGGAGTGGGAGGGCTTGCCAAGCGCTAAGCCAGTCCTATTTTGGCTGATTTTTACCGAACATTCAACAGCCTTCCACTTCCTTTTTCACTCTCTGATACGGAAGCGCCGTTTAGAAGCTATTGCTGCTGTTGCATTTGCTGTAAGTCGACCAGGGGCAGCTTCTGGTCCGGCGGCTGCTGGGCCCGCTCCACGAGCACCGACCAGTCTTCCGGGATGGGAAGCTTGCGATCGAGTGCCGGGGGCTGGTCGCCGGCCTCAACATGGACCGCCACATACAGCTCACTTTCGGTCTTGCCGCGAAATATTCCGTGCGTGGGCGGCACATCTGCGTAGTCCCGACCTACCGCAGTGCGAATGTGTCGATGATGGGCGACAAGGTTATTAGTGGGGTCGAAACCCACCCATCCCAGGTGCGGCAACAGCACATCGACCCAGGCATGGGTCGCGTCCGGAGTTGACCGGTCGTGGTCCTCGCGGCTGCGATACAAATACCCGGAGACGTAACGCGCAGGAATTCCGATATGGCGAAGCAGCGCGATCATGGTGTGGGCGAAATCCTGGCACACACCCTTACCGCTGACGATGGCTTCGTCGATGGGCGAATCAACTCGCGTATGACGAGGCACGTATTCGAAATAGTCAAAAAGCCTCTGGTTGAGTTCGTGCACCAGCATCAGGGGATCGTCGCGGCGAGTAACTTCCATCTGCGAGGCGAGAAGCGTGAGGGCCGGAGTCTCCACGGCGAAGGTGCTGGGAAGGAGCATCTCCCAGTAGTCGCCGGCACGCACGAGTTCGTCGAGAGCACGCCAGGCATCAAGTGAAAGAAAGCTGGGCACGTCGGGAAGCGGTTGCTGTTCCACGACCGACTCGGCGATGATGACTAACTGCGAGTGATCTCCGGGTATGTCAAAATGCTGCACGTTATTGCCCTGGTGATCGCGATAGCTGAAAACGCGGCAACGCGGGCTAACAGATAATGTGAAAGTGAGGCAGTGCTGATGAGTGTCGGAGCGCGGGTGCATGCGCGTTTCCATAATGCTCTCGCTGATGGGGCGCGAGTAGCGAAAGCGCGTTAAATGTCGGATGGAATAAAAATTCATGCTCGGCTCCCGGTAACGCTCTCCTGCCAGTAGTTTTTCTAGATCGTCAGCGCAGATTGAATCGAATATTGCACGTAGTAGCGATAGATCAGTTCGTGGATGAGCATGCATTGCTGGCGAATCGTATGCAGGAATGTTGCGGCATTGCCCGCCAATATCTCCCCGATCGTGGTGTAGCCCAACATCGCATGCAAACGTCCAATGCCGGCAGTCAGTTCTTCAGGGGGACGACGCCCGCCTGTCCGCTGGATGGATTCGATTGCCTGTAGCGTACTGTCGACCGAATAGCGGATGGCGTGAGGGAAATCGCGATTCAACAGCAGAAATTCGAGTATGCGATCGGCGGAGATATCCGCGGTGTACACCTGGCAATACGCCTCGAACGCCGTGCAACACCGAAGCAGCCCCACCTGCTCCAGATACTGATAGCCGGAGTGCTCTCGTTCCGGCACACCGTAGAGATCCGGATGAAACACCTCGAGCAGAGTCGCTGTGGCATAGGCGCGCTCGAGATAGCGCCCGAGACGAATGAACTGCCAGCCCTGACCATGGATCATGGTAGTGTCGCTCACGCCCTTGAATAGGTGAATCCCATCGACGATCGAAGCCAGCAGGTCGTTCATGTTGGCGCTGAACTGGACCTCGGCGTTGGGCGAGTGAATCATGTGATAAAGCCGGTTGACACGTTGCCATTGCTCAGTGGAGATTTCCTCGCGCACCTGGCGGGCATTTTCGCGTGCGCCGTTAACACAGAACGTGACGGCAGACCTGTTGTCGGCGTCGAAGATCAGTGTCCTGGCCATCGATTCCAAATCGCCGTTCCACTCCAGACCGGTTGGGTCTCCAAGCGACGAGACCAGCCTCTGCCAGCGTGTCTCCGCGGAGGCGCCGCCAGGGTCAAGCACCAGGCTCATCGTCACATCCAACTGGCGTACGGTATTCTCCGCCCGTTCGAGGTAGCGACTCATCCAATAAAGACTGTCCGCAACGCGTGAAAGCATTGTCGCATTCTCCCTTACGCCGTGTTGACTTGCTATTGCAGAACCCATGTGTCTTTGCTGCCGCCGCCTTGTGAGGAGTTGACCACCAGCGATCCCTTGGTGAGCGCCACACGGGTGAGCCCTCCGGGCACGATGTTCACCTTGTCGCCGAAGAGAATATACGGGCGCAAATCGACATGACGCGGCTCAAGATGATTGCCGATGAGACACGGCGCCCGCGAAAAATCGAGCGTAGGCTGAGCGATATAATTACGCGGATTCGCTTCGATCTGCACCGCAAACTCTTCGCGCTGTTTGGCAGTGGAATGTGGCCCGATCAACATGCCGTAGCCACCGCTCTCGCCCACCGCCTTCACCACCAGCTTGTCGAGGTTCGCCAGCACGTGCTTGCGCTCCTTATCTTCCGTCAGCAGGAAAGTCTCCACGTTCGACAAGATAGGATCTTCATTCAGGTAGTAGCGAATGATGCGCGGCACGTAGGCGTAGAGGGCCTTGTCGTCGGCAAGTCCGGTTCCAAAAGCATTGGTAACGGTGACGTTTCCGGCGCGATACGCATTGAACAGGCCCGAGCAACCAAGAATCGAATCAGAACGAAAGATGAGCGGATCGCTGAAGTCGTCATCCACGCGCCGATAGATCACGTCAACCCGCTTGAGTCCGTCGGTCGTCCGCATGTACACGATGTTGTCGTGGGTCACCAGGTCCCGGCCTTCTACAAGGTCAATACCCATCTGGCGAGCAAGGTAAGTGTGCTCAAAATACGCTGAGTTGAATACGCCCGGCGTGAGCAGGACGATGTTCGGCTCGGGTCTGCCTTCCGGAGCAAGCGAACGCAGCGTCGCCAGCAGCAGTTGCGGATAATGCTCGATGGGGCGAACGCCGTAGCTGTGGAACAGACGCGGGAAGGTGCGCTTCATGACTCGACGGTTGGTGAGCATGTAACTCACCCCTGAAGGCACGCGCAGATTATCTTCGAGCACCACGAATTCGCCAGTGTTCAGGCGCAAAAGATCGGAGCCGATGACAGCGATGTAGACATTCCGCGGCACCTGAAGGCCGCGCATCTGGCGCCGGTATTGCTTGCAGCTGTAAACAAGCTCGCGCGGAACTACCCGGTCATTCAAAATCTTCGCATCGGAATAAACGTCGCGCAGAAAATGATTCAGGGCAGTGATCCGCTGTGTGAGACCCCGTTCGATCTTGTCCCATTCATCGGCGGTGACCAGCCTCGGCAGCAAGTCATAAGGAAAGATGCGCTCAGTCCCCTCATCTTTGCCATACACAGTAAACGTAATGCCCTGGGTGAGGAACGACAGGTCCGCCGATTGCTTGCGGCGCTGCAACTCATCATGGGGAAGGTGCGCCAGCGTCTCGG
>Ga0137385_10002492_pt1 | contig 15693 bp, 9 predicted proteins | sample SagtaG_FD_104921 | JGI IMG/M metagenome (GOLD analysis project Ga0137385, IMG submission 104921) | Vadose zone soil microbial communities from Sagehorn Ranch, Mendocino, California, USA - Sage2_R_80_16 metaG | ecosystem: Environmental > Terrestrial > Soil > Vadose zone | place: USA: California...
CTTGATTAAAAAGGTTAACTGAATAAATCACATTAGCTAATAGTGGGGAAATTCTTTGCTCGAGTAAGCAGTGAAAATGTGTGTTTGGGCGGAGACTGAATTTGCGGCCGGTCCAGCGCGGCCCGGACCGTGAGATCCGTGCGAAAAGTACGCAACTGTCGGTACCGGTCCATTACTCATAACGCTTTCCGCCGAGCGCCTTTCATAATCCGACCAATGAGCAACTGCCGTCATCAAAAAGTTGAGCTTATGGCGCCAGAGCGTGGACCTCACTCACGCTCACCCTCTTACACACAAGTCATTGACCCATCTATATCATCACACGACTAGTCCCAACATGTCCCTCCTTCGTTTCACCGCTCGCGCTCTGCGCCCCACCTGTTCAGCGCGTCAATTCTCCACCCCAACACCAGGGCCCACCAAGCCGTCGTCGTCATCCAACCTCCCGCTCTACCTCGGCGGCGCAGGGGTCGTAGGGCTCGCGACGTATGTCTACCTCGGTGGCTCTGCCGTACCCTTCTCCACGACCTCCGCGGCGCCCGCTGCCAAACCGAAGCCCGAGAAGTCCGCGCTGGACCCGGAGCGCTTCCTCGACCTGAAGCTCAAGGCGGTCGAGCCGTACAACCACAACACCTCGCGCTTCGTCTTCGAGCTGCCCGACGGCGGCGCGGCGCTCTCGCCAGTCACTTCGCTCGTCGTTGTACGCGCGTCCGAAGGCGCCGACGGCGCGCCACTCGACAAGAAAGGCAACTCCGTCGTCCGCCCGTATACCCCCATCTCACGCCCGGAGCACGAGGGCGAGCTCGTGCTCCTCATCAAGAAGTACGAGAGCGGCACGATCAGCAAGTACGTTCACGAGCGGCTCAAGCCGGGCGCCACGCTCGCCATCAAAGGCCCCATCCCCAAGTTCCCTTACAAAGGTATATCACCGCCTCTCTCGCTCGCCCCCACTTGCGTGCACGCGGGGTTGGAGGGGGGGGTAACTAAAACTCATCGGTATCTTTTTTTTTTTTGAATAAATAGCGAACGAATTCGAGCAAGTCGCGCTGATCGGTGGCGGCTCCGGTATCACCCCGCTCTACCAGCTGCTCGACCACGCGCTGGCCGACCCCACGAACCGCACGCGCTTCACGCTGCTCTTCGCGAACGTCTCTGAGACGGACATCCTCCTGCGCGAGGAGCTCAGTGCGCTCGAGCGCGCGCACCCGCAAACCCTGCGCATCGTGCACACGCTTGATAAACCCCCGCAAGGCTGGGCCGGCACGTCTGGCTACGTCAGCCGCGAGCTCATCAAGACGCATGTCCCTCCGGCCGAGCTTGGCGACAAGGTCAAGGTATTCGTCTGTGGTGCGTCTCCCCCCTCCCCCCTCTGCGTTTGCCTCGGCGGTCCCGTGTGCTGACGAGCGGTTGTGTGTGCGCGCGGGATGCGAACAGGTCCTCCGGGGCAGGTAATTTCCGTCGCGGGGAAAAAGGATGGCATGAAGCAGGGCGCGATTGGCGGGATCCTCAAGGAGCTGGGATACAGCGAGGATCAGGTGTTCAAGTTCTAGATATAGATCTGGGCTGGTCAACCCCGTTACCCACAAAACTACGGAGAACAATGCGCATATATATCGTTATATAGTACGCTTTCCTTCGAGCAGGGTTCGGATACTCACACCATCCAGTCGACCTAAGCAGTCTTGGATCCCAAATCGGACGCCAACCACGAGCTGCTGTCTTATACTGGTACTCACCTCAGGGCCCTTCCTTTTACCACACTTCCGCCGAGTTTATCACCCAAAAAGAAGGTCCGAGTAAACGGCAGCGCCCCGCGACAACTCCGTCAACGACCGCCTTCGACCAAAAAAACTCGACACAAAAAGACAATTTTAATCGTGCCGTGCGCACACGGTCTACCGGAGAGACTGATCGATCATCCTGTCTAGTCTATTTCGACGGGTCCTACAATATCGGCGGGTGGGACCCAGAACTGCCAGTGAGCCATAGCCTGTGAAAGGAGAGGGGGCGATACAGGGCTGCTAACCTGGGTTCCACGTCCAACGTCCAACTCGCTGACGTCTGATTCGCTGAATTACGAGTTAGCCCTACGGTTCTAGGCTACATGTCGTGCTTCCAGCCTTGTGGGTTAACATCATAACTATGCTATACTTGTACCCCAACGGGACTCCGCTCACGAGAACCGTGCATTAGATAAGATAGTAAGCAAGCGGATTTGAGCAAGTGATGTCATTGGCGATCTCGCATTGCTTTACACGGTCGAGGCCACCGTGGTATTACCGAACCCGTGAATGATGCCATTTACCTGCATTGCCGTTTGTGTCGTGTAATCATATACAGTACTGCAATCTGCTTACTGTAACTAATTTACGCCAGCCTATCGCAATCAAGTTTCCTAACGAAACTAATAACAAATAGTTTTTTTTTTTTCATTGCTCTGATTGCACCCTAAATGCGTAGTCACGAGTCCATAACAGGTCACTTAAAAATCGCCCCTACCCTTCGCGAAAATTTGGTGTTAATACATGCAACCTACATCTTTTCCCCTCCTTGTGCGTGTTTTTTGGGTTCTCGCTTCTACTTCGAGAGCAGAGCAGGCGGCGTCGCACCCGCAGAGAGACCTCTTTCGCCAGCGTATGACGAGTTGCCAGCGAGCTCCTCCCTGAGATAGAGTGCAGTGCATTTAGAGAAAGGGAAAATCAAGTAGAAGGTGCAAAGACGCACTCGATACGGAGCAGCGCATTGTACTTCGCGACACGCTCGCTGCGTGCAGGCGCACCCGTCTTGATCTGGCCAGTACCGAGAGCGACGACCAAATCCGCAATGAGCGTGTTCTCCGTCTCACCGGAGCGGTGGGAGACCATGACACCCCAGCCGTCGGACTGTGAGAGCTGCGCGCTTTAGAAACCCCTGTTAGCGTCCCTCGGCGCAACACCTATCCTGTTCCGTGCGAAAATACTCACGCCTGGATGGACTCAGAGATGGTGCCGATTTGATTGACCTTGAGCAGGAGACCGTTGCACGCCTTCTTCTCGATGGCGGTCTTGATGCGCAGCGGGTTCGTCACGGTCAGATCATCGCCGACGATCTGAATGCCAGAATTGGCGGTAAAGTGCGACCAGGCATCCCAGTCGTCCTGGTCAAAGGGATCCTCGATCGAAACGATGGGGTACTTTTTGACGTAGCCAAGGTATAAATCGGCGAGCTCGACACCCGAGATCCATTTGGTCGGGTCCGAGTTCGGGTTCTTGAAGTCGAGATCATACTTGCCCTCCTTGTAGAACTCGGATGAGGCAACGTCGAGGGCGATTTTGATCTTGCCTTCGTATCCTGCCTTCTTGATCGCCTCCGTTAGCAGCTCCAGTGACTCCTCGGCACCGGAAACGTTGGGGGCGAAGCCTCCCTCATCGCCCACGTTGACAGCTAGACAAGTGCGCATGATTAAAAAAAATGCAGAGATGGCATGTATATGTGCAAGCTACACACCATCAATGCCGTACTTTGCACTGATAACCTTCTTGAGGGTGTGGTAGGTCTCCGTACCGATTTTGATCGCCTCTGTGAAGCTCGTCGCGCCAGTGGGGAGGAGCATGAACTCCTGGAAGGCAAGCTTGTTGCCGGCGTGCGAGCCACCGTTGATGACGTTGAACGCGGGCGTCGGGAGCACGTATGGGGGCTTGATGCCGGCAAGTTCCGCGAGGTGCTGGTATAGGGGTACGCCCTTCTCTGCCGCTGCAGCTTCCGCAACGGCGATAGACACACCGAGGATGGCGTTGGCGCCGAGCTTGCCTTTGTTGGGTGTGCCGTCGAGCTTGATCAAGAAGTTATCGATCTCCTTTTGCTGCGTGACCTTGAGGTCGGACTGGACCAGCGCGGGCGCGATGGTCTCGTTAACATTGGCAACGGCCTTGAGAACGCCTTCGATCGACGTAAGCCGCGAGCTTAGTACAAGTGGAGTATATGCGCGTACCCTTTCCAACATAGGCAGTCTTGTCACCGTCGCGGAGTTCGACGGCTTCGTGCACACCAGTAGATGCGCCGGAGGGTACAGCGGCACGGAAGCGACCTATATGGGCTGTTACACGCTGAATCGCGATGCAAGAAGCGACAAGGACATACCCTTTTCGGTATAGAGGTCGACCTCCACGGTTGGGTTACCGCGAGAGTCAAAGATCTGTGACCAGAGTCAGAGACAAGAGACAGTGGAACGGACATTAAGGGGTCGCTACTTTCCTGGCGGGCGTGAATCTTAGTGATAGACATGTCGATGGACGGGGTGAAGGTGAGGGAAGACAAACGAGTCTGATGTGAAGTATTTACGCTGCCGAATGACGCGGATCACTGAAGGGGTTCGTACTCTCTCACGCTGATTATCTCAACACCGCTACACACCAATGGGGTCCTCCCCAAATTTTCACGAGCGGACCGTGCTGCGTGTCGCTATGTCCAAGGCTTTTTCGCGACCTGTCGCGACCTTTCCCTCTCTCCTGATCCGACACTCTCCGATTCTCGGTACCCGAAACTGAACCGGCTAAACGCGCACAGGGAGAGACAACGATAACGAAATACTTGAATGATAATGCATGGCAAACAGTGCAACTCGCGTGTATGGCCATGCTCATAAATTATCGGACGAACCCTCAAAAGGTCGGCCCGAACTTGAGCATGTCGAGCCATCCTCATTGACATCTCAGAGATAAACTTCTGTTCTTCTCGGCAACTCTCAAGCTTCGTCTGTAGTTGCTCCCAGCGCAAACTGCGACGAATCTAGCCCTTCTCTAGACTGCTCTTTTGAGGGTAGCGAACGTGCGAGACAACTGGAGAGTGCTCTAGCTCACTCTATCTTGCCCTATTTGTCTTCATTCGGCGCTTTCTTGGCAGGCGCTAGACCTATGCGTCTTGTTCATCTGGATCCTGGCTTGGCGCCTAAAACTGGCTGGACTCAAGTTCGGGCCTAGGCTGGCCCGAAATTGCACACCATGCCATGATAGCACCCTTGCACCAATGATCCTGCTGTTCTTCGAATGTAGCCTAGTCTTAGCCCTCATAGCGCAGAAATCGATTTGTCGACCTGTGCTCACAACTTATTTGCATCGTGCAAGCGTGTCCCACCCGCTCGCTGTATTAGTTCTAGTTAGCATATGTTTAGTCGTAACCAACCAGCTTACCATTTTCCGGAATCAAAGGTGGGTCAAATCTCTAGATTTATATTTGGATAACGTGCTTCCGAATTAAAAAGCTATGACTGTTTTCCTCGGAGGCCTTGCTAAGTTGCAAGCGGTCAACGGCACCCCATCTTCGCCCATAGGTAGTTGGTGCACGCATTTTTCTCTGGGTTGTTACCGATGAAGGCCTATGCACTGAAATGGTCAGGCAAGCGATTGATGGGAGTGACCAATCATTTGTCTTCGGAAAGGGCACGAATTTAGCGCGGGAGTGCAAGTCTTACTGCGGAAAGGGTAGATCCAATCGCCGAAGCGACACTGCAAGTCTGTGTATTTTCTTCGACTGAGCTGACTCGGCATAGTAAGTATCGCATTTCCATAGAAACGCGCGACGCCCGGTCAACGCCCGGGCACGGATTATACCTTTCGTACTCGGTGGTGCGCGGCCCCAAAGTCATCGTGCAGATGCTACCTAGCCAGCGACATTCAGGGCAGCAAGGCAAGAGACGAAAAGAAAGAAGTGGAGAAGAATACACTAGAAAACACCTCGATGACAACGCTCATCGCTTCCTCTTCCCCTCTCGGCCTCGACTTCCGTTCTTCCCTTGCAATGACTTGAGCAGCGCAGCTTTGGCCCGGTTCCTATTCTTGACGTTGGTGTTTGTGTAAAAGTTTTCCGCTTTTTTCTAGATAGAGGGTGTGAGTATTTAATGGTACCGGAAGAACTTATCAGTTACCTTGTTTGTTGTCATTCGAGGCCCTTTCTCTTTCTTCGCAGGTCCGGATTCGACGCCCGACCGTTCTCCTGCAGTTGGTAAACGAGTCAGCTAGCAAGCAACCAGAGACAGAGTTCTGCCCGCCTTCATCTTCTCCAGGAAGCGAGGTTATCCCGGACCATTCCTCCTCTTCATCCCCCTCCTCTTCATCTCCTTCGGGACCTGCTGTCTCCGCCGACACATCCTGACTCGCTTCCGCAAACACATCACCCCAAGCTAACGGAGTCTCCGCCTCCACTTCCGCCTCGTCGCCATCAGCAGAAGTAGCCCCATCGTCTTCCCCGTCCTCGCTCTCGCCCTCCAGATCGATCGCTTCCAGCGGGCGAACATCTTCCCCGACGAACGTATTCTTCTGCATGATCGAGCCCAAGTTCTGCTTGACACCCGGCACGCGTATTTCCTCCCCTTTCTCGCTGCCCTTGACCTTCAGTGCCCGCGCGCGCTCCTTCTCTTCGCGCTCGTTGAGCGCGGCGGGCCGCTCTGGCGGCGTGACGAAATAGGGTATGCGCCCGCGCACCCAGTCACTCAAAACGATCTTGGCGGCACCCTCTATGTCTGGCTCACCGCCCTTAAGCAGCCGGCCCTTTGCGCGCGCGAGCGCGTCAAGCAAGTCGTCTGCTGCCCAGGTGCCGGCCTCTGGCAAAGTGAGTCCGTAAGTGCGCGCGAGGTAGAGTGGCTTGACACGCGCGAGAAGCTCTGGGACGTGTTCGGAAGGCGTTGAGAGCGCCTCTACGCGCAGGACACCTTTCAGAACTGTTGCTGTCTGCGAGTCTTGCGCAGAGGTTGGGACGATTCCGGGACAGTCGATGAGGTAGATGCGTCGGGTCAACGTGATGTATTGCCAGACCTACGATTCCAATCTCGCATCACGACGCATATAATCGGAACGTTATACACGATTACGGACCTTTGTTTCGCCTGGAATTGGCGCGACACGACACACCTTGCCGCTCTTCAGCGTGTTGATGACGCTGCTCTTCCCAACGTTTGGGTAACCGATGAACCCAACCGATATTTGCTTCTTGTCAGAATGTAACCGCGAGAATTGACGCAGCAGCTGGATGAGCGAACCCTTTCCAAATGAATGGTTTGGCGATGCATGGAATGCGATTGTCGGGTATCGCGGAGTCAGGTGCTGTATGTGCCGAGCCTGTTCACGCGTCAGCAGCCTTGCTCCACGTGGAAGGAAGTTAGGGCACAAGATCGCTTACCGTAACCCAGTTTGGTACAAGATCGCATTTGTTAATCACAAGCACAACTTGCTTGTGCGCCTTTTCTTTTCGTATATATTCCAGTACGCTCTCGCACAGAGTGCCGAGTGGATCGCGCGCATCCAGAATATGCAACAGGACGTCTGAAGAGTCTATGACTTTATACAGCTCCCCATAGATCCGGCGTGATGTGCCCTTGGCGTATATCGGTTCGATATAATCCGCGTGGGTCTTCTCCATCGCAGCGGGCGCGGCTACCTCTGCAAGTTCGGCAGTCACCTTTGCTTGCGCAGCTTCCTCAGCGGCTGCTGCACCGAACTTTCCAAGTTCTTCGAATGTGCCGGCGTCGATGCGCGGGCGCTTGCGAAGGGCCTTTGGCCCAAAGGTCTCCGCGAAAGGTTCTGTTTCAACTATATGCGAGCGCTGTGCTTGCGTCATTCAGAGAATACGAAATAGGGTGGGCAGGGGCAGTGCGGACCTTGCGCAGATTCGGATTTGCAGCGTCGTTGAGGAGTTGCATAGGTAGTTTATTACGTCGTAGAAGCACTGAGTACGGGTCATGCTGCTTCGTCTGCAGGCTCGTGCGGAAATGATCGAGCGCAGTCTGCGAGATCACTCTAGTGTTGCCTACGCAAACAAGTGGGCAAGGTTACCAACAACAGAGACGAGATCACCATAGAGTTTGGGGGGACGCACCGAACCACCGCCGATCTGGCTCTACTCTCCCATTTGTGGTCTCATCCTCCCCCTTCTGAAATGCCGCCGCTTCGATGATTTTCCCGTCCCGGTCGCGCACGGCCTTGCCGCCGGTGAGCATCTTGAGGCGCTTGACCTGTTTGGCATTGCGGTAGAAGTTCTCACCCTTGGATTTTTGTAGTGACACTTGAGAAGTAGAAGAGCGCGATTTAGAAGCCGACTGCGATCCTTTTGTTGGTGCCATCGAGAGCGACGGGAAAAACGGGTGGTGGACTGGTTATCTAGTACCAGTCGGACTGGGAGGCAACAGGAAAATGACAGGCTGCACAGATATGGTATGTCGTTCTCACGTTCAAGTCTCCCAACTTCGCTCGGGCTGGCACCAGTCCAGGAATTGGTGATTGTATACCTAATAGAACATAAAAATTTTAACGTAGAAAGATCCAAAGTCCCCATTGTCCTACGAAAGACTAAAGTCTAGATTTAGTTCTTCACAAAATGGAATGTAAATATTTTGTGTCTGATAAGTCATAACCATTTCCAAGTGACTAGTGCCAGTGACCGCGCATATGCCAACTGTCAAGTGACTGCCAGTGCCAACGACGGGTAAGAGGTTCCTCTAGTCTTTTGCCACCATATTTACTATTCCTCTACCCACCTGGCGCCAGAAATGACTATTACGGTTTGCTACGGTTAGCTTGACGGTTGGCATCATCGTGTCCACTTAAGGTTCAACTGGACGGCGTGCGTGCTCCGCCAGCGTACAAGGTGGTTCTTGACACCTCATCTCCCGTTACTTGCAAGTCGCTTTCTTCCATTGCAATGAGAGAACTGGAGACCTGCCTTTCCCGCTCACGCACCTGATTGCCCCCTAGAGCATCTGCCATGGGAAACACGAACTGTTCCACCTGTAATGCTAGTACTAGCTGCAATCGGTCTATAGTACCTAGTGGTGTGGGACTATTGCATATTTACAGTATCTTCAGCAGTGAAGCACGAAGCACGAAGCACCGTCCATTCGATGCCCCTGTTGGCCAGGCGCTAGCATGTGGTAGCACCTTCAAGTTATCCGAATACAGAAAGTGCGTGGTGCGATATATCACAGCGTTACGGAATGATTATGTATGCCACAGGATAACTAGCAGGACGCGCGACCAACATTCTCAGACTGACGGCTTCACAAATGAAGGAGACGTTACTGGATGCGACAATCTCTGAAATGCAGGACCTCTCGCCTCTGCTGACTCGGCGAGCGCTGTATGGCAGCCACAACCTCGAACCCTTGCTCGAACCTATGAGTCGAAAGGCCGGGAAATCGGAGTCTCCAAATTCTCATGGGCGGCCCTTCGCAAGCTTGAGGCGGCTTCCGTATATCTAAACAGGCTGATATGTCTGATCAGACTGACCACACCCATGTAATTCTCTTCTCGTCTGTAGCTTGGTCTGAAGCGAGACGGTTAATCCTTGGCTGACAACACTGGTCACGCGCTGGCTGACTCGGAATGGGTTATTTAAACACAAGTACGAGGAGCCTCAGTGTAACGTCACAAAATAGCACTGCATCCTGCCTTGACCGTGACAACTGTAGTCGAGGCCAAAATTGTTAATGTATGCCTGATTACTTTCCTTGCCTATTCATACGACCTCGGATATAAATAGCCACCTACCCCCATATCCTTGTCATCGTCTCTCGTCTCTCGCCTCAGCCTTTCTCTGCTCCACCACCAGTCTATCCATTGCGAACATAATGATGCTCACAAGAACCATCATTGCTCTTTCTCTTGCCGTTTATGCCCTTTCTGCTCCGTCTCAGAAACGGCAGGGTCTTCTAGGTGCGACCTGCTTGGGCCCATGCGAAGTTTTTACAACCTCGATTGATTTAACCTAGAGGGTTTGTCTTTGTCGACTCTTCTCGGCAGCGTGGGCTCCGGGTTGCCTGTGCCTGTGCCTGATATGCCTGCTGTGCCCTTGCCTTTGAGTGGTATGGTTTACTCCTAGATACTGTCGTCGACGTTACTGATCTCCTACAGGAAGGGCTTCCAGCTAACGTGGTGAACATGTCAGCCGCCCCACCCAAGTCCACGTGACAGAGTTTCCCAGATTACGCAATCGCATTATGTAAGCTTGTTTGAGAATGTCAATTATATACCTGTCGCTTTGAACGTTGTCCTGCCGCGTGGTTGAGGAGAGAAGATGCCGGTTGGTGGGGGTATTTCCTTCTCGTGACAGTCTCAATGGAAAGCCACTACATCAGAGCTGAAGCTGAAGTACCAGAGTGTTCAGCAAAACAGGCACATCGGCTTGCACATCGGCGTACCTAAGATTCTTGCTAAGATTTGTTTTCGAATAGGCCGTATCGGGTCTCTGTCAGGGTGACCGTACAAAGTCGAAACCTCGAACAACATTTTTTCTTTCTCGTATGACGCTAAGGTACACGTGTGCTGGCGTGATACACACGCGCGACGAGCATACTTGTATGGACAGCGGAAACATTCAGAGAGCTTTCCAGGTCCAAGTTACACACGGATGTGAGGACACGGTGACATATTGAGGCGCCATGAGCTTAGGTGATGTTTGGGTGATGGAAGGAAATATGGAGCGACCCACGAGGAGTAGTGCGAACTCATTCTTGACCACACTGGGCGAATATTCGTAGACGCACTCGTTTCAGATCTGCTTCAGTGAACATCCTTTGCTGACTTATAAGTTACCTATATTAGAACTCTCTGTTCCAGAAAGTCTGACATGCGTGATAAAATGTGTATAGTACATGGCCATAAGTTCCAAACAGAACGCATCTTCCCGCTCCTGTGATGGCTCTGCTTCTGGGGTAGGGTTGAAACGTTAATAGTAGAACGAATGGAGTGTGTGTTACTACAGTATGCGAACATCGGCGTCAACTTGAACACAGATCCCGTTGGTGGATTCGATTCTACTCCGAAACAATAATGCTTGTGCCAGGGAGGAGTTCATTCAAGCACGGCTCACCTATGGATCCGGGTCCTACAGCTTGACGCTGCGCAGTGGGCTCAGTACGACGACCGACAGGACCTACTCCGAAACAATCAAGATTATGCTGAAAGGCATTCATTCAAGAATGGCTCACCTATAACTCCACGCATCACAGCTCGCGGAAGGGCAGGTGGGGCAGCGAGCACGGATAGCGCAAGAGAGACGGCGATAGTGACATTGGCAAACCTCATTGTGCTGGTAGAAGTCAACCTCGGCTCGGACGATCGAAGGTTGAGAGATTGGAGCAGCGCTGGTGGAAGTGTAGGTGAGATACCCAATTATATACCTGTGCGCTTTGAGCTTATCGAGTGTGGGGAGGAGAAAAAGAGACGGACTATGTCCGCATTACCGAATCAAATTGATTGGACCACCGGCTTCGTGAGTGATAAGTCTGTGGGCCATGCGTGGCTTTATGCCCACTACATCCAAGTTCTCATTAGATTATTTCTGGCTGCTTTGACATCATTGCGCTGGCAGTAAGTAGATCTAAGCTGTGACAATCAAAGGATTGAGAGATTGAAGCAACAGAGCTGAAGGAGTCAATGACTACCCCATTATATACCTGCTAGCTGCGAGTCTATCGAGTGTGGAAGAGCGAAAAGATCCACGTCTCGTTAGTAAACATGTCGGTTGGATCTTCGGATCCGGGCGTGGTCGTTCTGTGACCATGTCGCTACGTAGATTGAACCTGTAGTCTACGCACCCGTCTTGACGGCACAGCTGACGGCACAGCTGATCCAGTTGGACGTGGCGTCTTTCTGGACTCCGAGTATGAAGCCAGAGATGCGGCTACAGCACCTTTGAGGTATCAGACAGCTTCAACGATATTAGATGTCACGGTTGTCTTGATTTCTTTCTCGAAAGGGGCCCTCTGCGGTATGAAAACTTTCCGGTGTAAGGTCGCGTCACGGTGCAGTGGTCGCTGACACTGAAGGGCGTGAGATTTCGCCGAAGGGACGCGGGACCACAGGTTCGGGTTCTTTCTTCGCCGCATGTCACTCGCATGTCTCTGTTCAATCACACCCTCTACTGCCATTGTTCCCGATTACGGTGCGTCCATTTCCTTCCTCCTTCACCCATGTATTCACGCCTATCTCCTCTCTTTTAACACCTAGTTGATTTCCTTGATTACTGGCCTAGTGTTCGCCGACACACCCTATCGTTCTGAAAAAAACTTTCCCCAAGCCCTTCGACTATTTTTCTTACATCACGTCTGTTCCTCTAACTCAGACTGGTCTGCGCCCCCTGTCGGTGTGTCGAAGAGGAATCGATGAAATCTTGTTTTCGGAGACCTCTCGTCGGCCGTGCACAGCTAGTGGATCACATACTAAGTCTAGACTTGCGACTAGTCATCGAATGACGAGGCCCCAGCAGAGCCGACACCTCATAGAAGGACCAACCACCAGTCTCGCCAGGCTTCGTTGTTGTCTTCGCCGACATTCTGGCTGCCTTCTTGGTCGACGCCTTCTGTCTCCGCCCCTGGGCTGCCATCAACTCTGACGTCCTCGCGCCGGCTTTCAACCCTTCTGGATTTGCCGACTCTCGCATTGGACGTCTTTGAGCGGCCTCCATTCGAATCCACGCTCGTTACCGTTTTGCGTCGTCACTGTTATTCCAATCGTAGTTGCCTTAATTCCTTCATCTGATTCGTCTTTACTCTTAGTTATTCTTGTGATCTGCTCATTTCACGACCTCACATGTGTGCCCCTCGTTTCGCACACACTGGGCAAAGGTCTTCCTAGTGTGGTGTGGAGATATGGGAATATGTACCCATATTTCGGTGCTATGAAGCAACTCATGCGCCTGAAGAAAATACGTGGCACCCCACGATACGTAGTGTGTGCTTCCCGGCCGGAGCAAATATTCTACATGACGCAAATAGTGTGCTCGTTTCGCAAAGAGGACGCTATTCAGATCGGCTCCGGGGAAAATCTTTCGCCGACTTATGTACATACAATCTGTGCCAGAAAGTCTGCTATGAACGACGATCAAGTTGCACTACATATCCATAGGTCCCCAATCGGGATGTGGGTATTGAGAAATGCAATAGGTATTCGCCCCGCGCAGCGTTGTAGGGCAGTGGGTCAGGGAACTATATTTTCGAGAGTTCGTAGTGGTTAGAGCCCCTCGAGGCTCGAGCATCAGATATTATTTTTCTTCATTTGTACCGAACCCGATGCCGTATGGTACATTGCTCCACTCTTCCAATCGCCTTACCGCTCTTCCATTTGCATTTGAACCCTTCGTGCTTTAATTTTATAAATTAAAACGTTAGATCAACCATTACTTCGGTTTGGACGTCGGTTTCTGTGCAGGCCGACATCTTCACACCATCATTCTTCGCTACTCGCAAGGTGCTTACTCTCAACGCGACCGTGACGGGCCCGGGAGGTTAGGAGACTTGCCTGCTCCGCTGTTACGTTCGCGCGCTATTGGTGTCAGCTAAAATATACACGAGGATGAAGTGTCCCATCTGGTTTTTCTGTACCTAGCACCTCCGACTAATTTATTTTAGCTCTGGCAGCAAGACGCGAAGCTCCGTACTCATCGTCATCTCGGTTGTCAGTGGTCGGACGCTTGCAAGGGGTCTCCGCATCTTATACAATTCAGGAAAGCAGCGAATGGAACATGTCATTGAGTTTTATGTCCCGGACACGCGATTAGCACGCACAATTCACAGCCGAGAGAGAAGTCACTAGAAGGACCACCCCGACGCCGGTACTATACCTTCAGCATGATGCCATAAGCCAAATACGGTATCCGGGATTCACCGTACCGGGAAACTCTAGGCTCACGTGCTCGAGGAGGTTAACATACTGTATCCGAATCCGGGCCATTGTAATTCTCATCTCGTCGCTCGTGGGCCAGAAACTTCACCCATTCATGACCACATTGCTCATGCACTGACTGGCCTCGGCACGTATTAATAACAAGTCGTTACCCCGATGCTGCTGCAACGTAATGTTGTTGGAGCATCATTCACGACTTAGTGCAACTGATCGGGTGATGCTGCTAATACTGTATCCCGAAACAGAGATATACGAAATTGCCACCCCGTTCTTGTTGACTCGAGCTAAATTTAGTACGATCATTGCTGACGGTGCTTCTCTACATCACTCTTGGAAGACGACGTCTTGTGTTCGGACAAGGCGCCCGCGATCCGGGACATGACTGTGTGTTCGTGCGCCGAGTTCGTGCGCCGAGTCACTGGGTGTTGAAAACGGATTCACCCTTGATAGGGAATATTCATGCGACATTGGGTATAAATAAGCACCTATCCTCGCAATCTTGCTATCATCCCCAACCTCGACCTCTCTCTTCTTCACCACCAGTCTATCCAATTGCAAACACAGTCATGTTGATGAGAACCATCCTCGCACTTTCTCTTGCTGCATTTGCCTTTGCCGTTCCGGTGGCCCAGCCACAGAGTGGCGTTGGGGCTGATCTCAGTGCGTTCTGCTTGAACCAATACGCACTTTTTACAAGCCTGATTGATTTAACGTAGATGAACTTCTCAAAGATCTCGGTAATACCGTCGATGAGCTTCTTGCTGGGGTAACCCCACCTTGAGCTTTTTAATGGTATGGTTTACTTGGTGATACCGGGGTCGATGTTGCTGATCTCCTGGAGCAGAGGCATCGAATCAACGCGGTCGCGAATATGTGAGCCTCCCCCGCTCATGTCCACGTGTGACAAGCCTGATAACAACACCTGACAGAGTCACCCGGGTTGTCTTGTCTTTCGTACCATACATTGGCGAAACAACAGAATCGTAATTTAGCTTGATAAGAATGTCAATAAATTCCGTCACTCGATTCTGTCTTTGTCTTTTGGTGTCTCCAAAAACGAAAATCAAGGTGATGAGGGGGTGTCCTTCTCGTGGTAAGCCACAACAGTAGAGCAGCCATCGATGCACTAATCAGTCAAGCGAACGAGGTACACATGGATAGGACACCTAGCAGTTTCTTACCGCCCGAGTGTGATACCGTACAGGTTGAAATCTCGATCGATATTTTTGTTCTTGTGTACCGACTAGATACGCTGCCTAAGGTGTAGGGGGAGTTGCAGCCTTGCGTGCGAGTATGCTATACGTGCGCTGTGAGCGTATCTTCATGCACAAGAGAAAGCCTTCCCGATCTTAGACTAAGTTATGATGATGCGCCCTCTCGTCAGCCATCGGTGGAGAGGTATGAATATAGCAACAGATGGCTTGACACCCGCAACTTGACCACGCACTGACTCTGAAGATAGCTCTGCACAGTCCTCACACCCGTCCTGATGGCGCAGCTCTTCTGATGGAATGTGATGTATTTCTAGACTCGGGTTATGATACAGCCAGAGGCCCAGTCCTCCCTTTGGGAGATTTGCAGACGATATCATGTCAGCCGTCATGCTCCTGAGTCGTGGTAGGAGGCTTTCCTAAGTAGTGACTGTAGTACGCGGGGTCGACGTGTGAGAAGATGATGATACCCAATTTGGTTGATGGAGGGATTGAGGCACAAGGAGCAGGCTTCCCAGGACACCATGAATATGCTACGGGACGTGCTCGTTTCACAAACTGTAACTGTTAGGCATCTGTTGTATGACTGTAATGCAGTCATCCAAAGATGGTACGGCATTCTCACGATCCCGTTTTGCGGTCGGCAGCCGGTTTCACCGTTCGTTACTAATAGGTATCGCATGCCTTTTCTACGAAAGCATCTACACAGAGGGGCTCCTTGAACCGCTACCACCACCATGGTACGGAATTCCCACGGCTAGGGCCGGGGCAAGGATGGACGAAAACAGCGTCCTCGAACACCATCGGCCCCCTGCATGCACACACCAGAGCAA
>Ga0137385_10002506_pt1 | contig 15655 bp, 15 predicted proteins | sample SagtaG_FD_104921 | JGI IMG/M metagenome (GOLD analysis project Ga0137385, IMG submission 104921) | Vadose zone soil microbial communities from Sagehorn Ranch, Mendocino, California, USA - Sage2_R_80_16 metaG | ecosystem: Environmental > Terrestrial > Soil > Vadose zone | place: USA: California...
CTGCATCCGGGACACCAACGGAATCAACTGTCAGCAACGCAACATTAGACGGCGTTTGCCGGTCCCTGCTCGCGCAAGTCCCAAAGCGCTCGCGCCGCGTCCGAGCTGCTGTTATCCTGCGCCCCTGCAACCGTTGTCGCCGGGAGAATTTCAATGGGACCGCGCTTGCTGCTCGTTGTCATTGCCATCGCCGGCAGCTTGCAGGGCATGGGGAGCGCGACGGCGCAGGTCTATCCGTCGCACCCCGTCACCATGGTCGTGCCGTTCCCTGCGGCCGGGCCAGCCGACGTGCTGGCGCGCATCCTGGGCGAGCGCATGCGGGTCTCGCTCGGCCAGCCCGTGATCATCGACAACGTCGCGGGTGCGGCGGGCAGCATCGCGGTCGGCCGGGTCGCGCGCGCGGCGCCCGACGGCTACACTCTCATCCTCGGCAACCTGGGCACCCATGTCGTCAATGGCGCTGTCTATGCGCTCCAGTACGACCTCATCAACGATTTCGAGCCGGTGTCGCTGCTCCCGAGCAATCATCAATTGATCATTGCGAACAATGCGGCGCCGGCGAAGGACTTGAAGGAGATGATCGCCTGGCTCAAGGCCAAGGGGGACAAGGTCTCGGTGGGCACCGCCGGCCCCGGCAGCCCCTCGCATATCACCGCGGTCTATTTCCAGAACACCATCGGCGCCCGCTTCCAGCTGGTGCCCTATCGCGGCACTCCCCAGGTCCTGCAGGACCTGATGGCCGGGCAGATCGATCTGGTGTTCGACCAGGCGTCGAGCTCGTTGCCGCTGGTGCGCGGCGGCAAGGTCAAGGGCTATGCGGTCACCGCCAAGGCCAGGCTGGCGGCGGCCCCCGAGATTCCGACCGCCGACGAGGCTGGCCTGCCCGGGTTCTATGCTTCGATCTGGTTCGGACTCTGGGCGCCCAAGGCCACGCCCAGAGAGGTTGTGACCAAGCTCAATTCCGCAGTCGTCGAGACCTTGGCTGATCAGGCAGTGCGGTCGCGGCTCGCCGATCTCGGGTCCGAGTTGCCTGCGCGCGAGCAGCAGACGCCGCAGGCGCTTGGCGCCTTCCATAAGGCCGAGATCGAGAAGTGGTGGCCCATCATCAAGGCGGCGAACATCAAGGGGGAGTGATAGCGCTGGAAAATGCCAAGCGCGTTGAAGTTCGTCCAAATGGTTCTGGACGATGGCTGTACCGATCAAACCGCGACATCCCGATCAGATGGTGCGCCCGCTCGGACTAGAGCTGCGCTTTGGCGCGCCACTGGGCCTGCCACTTGGCCCGCAATCCAGCGCGATCGACTTCCTGCCCTCTGAGATAGACCTTGTCGATCTTGCGGACATTGGCGATGTCGTCGAGCGGATTGGCAGCGAGCACGATGAAATCGGCGCTCTTGCCGGTGGCGACCATGCCGAGCTGATCGAGCCGGAGAACTTTTGCCGATTCCCGGGTCGCCGCGACAATCACCTCCATCGGCGTGAAGCCTGCCGCGACCATATTCTCGAATTCGAGCAGCGAGTGCAGCCCGAGCCAGCGGTTGGCGTCACCCGCCGCGTCGCCGCCCAGGACTTCGCGCACGCCAGCGGCATGGAGCTTCCTGGTATTGATGGCATCGAAAACCCGCCCGACCGTGCTCGGCGCAGTGCCGGCCTTCTTGCGGGTCTCGTACATCTGTGCCCGCTCTCGGATCAGCGCGGGCGCAATCGTCTCGCGCACCAGCGGCTCGTCGAACCACGCCGGCGTGCCATTCTCACGAATGAGCGTGGCCCGGTTGATGCCGCCGAGGTTCGGCGTGAACCAGACGTCGTGCTCTTTTGCGAGCTTGATGAACTCGTCGTCGACTTCCTGGTCGCGGATGCTGTGCATGAATCCCTCGACGCCGGCCCGCACCAGCAATTTCGCGTCGGCGAGGTCGAAGACATGGGTGATCGAGCGCAGGCCGAGCTTGCGCGCTTCGTCGGCCGCCGCCGTAAACATTTCCGGGGTGAGCTTCCGCCGGGTGCCGTTTCTGTCGTCGACCCAGATCTTGACGAAATCGGGTTTGCGGGGCGCGAGGTCCTGGACGGCCTTGCGCGCCTCGGCGGCGCTGGTGACCGGATAGGGCACGTCGTTTCTCGACGGATCGGCGGGCCCCGATCCGGGATAGGCCAAGCCGAGGCCAACGGTGCGAATGAACGCCGCGTTGGGGATTTTCTCCTCGCGCAACCGGTATGCCAGATCCCCCATGTCGGTGCCGGTGCTGATGGTCGCGGCCACGCCATGATAGGCGTAGCGCTCGAGGTGGTCGATGTAGTTCTCGCGCGTGAAGTTCGCCTTCGACATTTTCCCGGTGACCGCATCGAGGAAGCCTGGATGGCCATGCGCATCGACGATCGCGGGCATGACCGTCCTGCCGGTCAGATCGATGCGAGCCGCGCCCGCGGGGACCGCCAGCTGGCCCTTCCTGCCGATCTGGGTGAAGCGGTCGCCCTCGACGATGAAAGCGGAGTCCTCGATCGGGGCGCTGCCATCCCCGACAATGAGCCGCGCCCCTTCGAACAGGGTCACGCCGCTCGGCCGCGGCGCCTGGCCTGCAACCGGCGACAACGATGCCGCCACAAAAAACAAGGCGGCAAAGAGCAGGCAGAAGGACGATGTCTTCAGTCCGCGCAAGGAGCCTCTCCTGTCAATGTGCCTTCCTTGTACGCTTGGCCGTTCATACCGTCCATCACCGCGCGCGCCGATTCCGGGGTTTGTGCGATGCAAATGCTTTCACAGCTTGACGGCGATCATTCGATGCTATGCTGTCCCGGATCCTTTGCTGGAAAGGGCTGGTTCCATGTCCAAACAAATCTGCAAATCGCCGCTGCTCTGGTGTGCCGTCCTCGGCGCGTTCACCCTCGTGTCGGCGGCGGCGGCGCAGCCGGCGCCGGCGGGACAGAAGCCGGACGTCACCCTGGGTTCGACGCCGGACACCGTCGTGTGGGGATATATCTCCGCGCGCGTGCCGCCGGTGCTGCGCATCAGTTCCGGGGCAACGGTGCGGATCGACACCATGTCGCATCAAGGCTTGCTGACCAAGGACGATCCGATCACGTTTTTCGGCGCTGCCGGCATCAAGCCGGAGGAAGTGCTGCAGGACGCCACCGATATCTACCGGAAGGTGCCGCGCGGGAAAGGCCTGGGCGTGCATGTCCTGACCGGACCGATCCATGTCGAGGGGGCCGCGCCCGGCGACGCGCTCGAAGTGCGCGTTCTCGACCTCGAATTCCGCGTCCCCTACGGCGTCAACAATACCGGGCCGGGATCGGGCGTGCTGCCCGATCTCGTCGCAACGCCGACGCCGCGCATCATCAAGACCGACCTGAGCCGCAAGGTCGCGCTGCTGCCCGGCGGCATCGAGCTGCCGCTGTCGCCGTTCCTCGGCATCATGGGCGTCGCTCCGCCGCCCAACCTCATCATCGTCAGCTCGGGGCCGCCGGGAATGTGGGGCGGCAACCTGGATCTCCGCCAACTCACCGTGGGATCGACGCTCCATCTTCCGGTTTTCAATGACGGCGCTTTGTTCTACACCGGCGATCCGCACGGAGTGCAGGGCGACGGCGAGGTCGACGGCGGGGCGCTCGAACAATCGCTGACCGCGACGCTGCAATTCATCCTCCACAAGGGCGCGGGGAAATCCATGCGCGGGCCGCGCGCGGAGGATGCTTCCAACTACTACGCGATAGGGCTCGACGTCGACCTCAACACGGCGATGAAGATCGCGGTCCGGGAGACGGTCGAGCTCCTGCAGGCCAAGGCCGGCCTTACGGCCGCGGAAGCCTATTCGGTCGCGAGCCTCGGTGTCGACTTCCGGGTCGGCGAGGCGGTCGACAGCGTGCAGCTGATCTACGGGACGATTCCCAAGAAATTCTTCAAGCAGAACCCGGCCTACTGGTCGAACAAGTAATAATTACCCAGGAGGCGACGATGGCGAGCTGGATGAAGCTCACCGCAAAGCGAGGCGGCGAGGCGGTCTATGTGAACCTCGACAACGCCGTGAGCGTTTATTGGAGCGAGCGGGATAAAGGCACTGTGATCGCATTTGTCGGCGGCGAGAAAGATGCGGTCACGGTCGAAGAGAAGCCCGAACAGATATTGAGCGGCCGACGAACGCCTTCCTCGTGAGCGCACCGATCCCCCAAGGTTCCGGTTAACCGGATGTTCAACGACCTTTGCTAGGGTCAGGGTGGGGGAAGACCCGAGGCGATTTCGGGGGGTGAATCTTGCCCTGCGAGGATGTCACTATCACCGGCGCACACGCGCCGGCGGGCGCCTGATGGAGCAGGACGATGGCTCTTGATCTGTCGATGTCGATCCTGGTCGTCGACGATTATCATACGATGGTCCGCATCATCCGCAACCTGCTGAAACAATTGGGATTCGAGAACGTCGACGAGGCCTCGGACGGGTCCTCGGCGCTGGAGAAATTGCGGCTGAAGAGATACGGGCTGGTGATCTCGGACTGGAACATGGAGCCGATGAACGGCTTCGACCTGCTGCGGGAAGTGCGCGCCGATCCGTCGCTCGTTAAGACTCCATTCATCATGGTCACCGCGGAGTCCAAGACCGAGAACGTGATCGCGGCCAAGATGGCCGGCGTCGACAACTACATCGTCAAGCCGTTCAACGCCCAGACGCTGCAGCACAAGATTGCGGCCGTCTTCTCCGAACCCGTGCCGCACCAGGCGGCATAAGGTACAGCCGCTACCACACCAGCCGCCGCATCACGGCATGCGGGAAAAGTCCCGCCGCCGCAAAAATATCGGCGAGCACCGCCGCGTCGGGATTCTCGCGCCCGCCCAGCTCCTCGGCGTGAATGCCCGCGGTGACGAACAGGCAGTCGATGCCGAAGGCCGCCGCCCCCTTGAGATCGGTGCGCACCGAATCCCCGATCGCCAGCACGCGCCGTTGCTCGACCGGCCGCCCCCGCCGGCGTTGCGCCAAGGCGAGCGCCTGCTGGTAGATCGGCCGGTAGGGCTTGCCGGCATAGATCACCTCGCCGCCCGCGGCGGCGTAGAGATCGGCGATCGCGCCCGCGCAATAGACGAGATGCTCGCCGCGCTCGACCACGACGTCGGGATTGGCGCAGACCATGGCGAGGCTGCGCTCGCGCATGGTCGCGATGAGGCCGCTGTAGTCCTGCGGGGTCTCGACGGTGTCGTCGAATAGGCCGGAGCAGACCGCGAAGTCGGCGTCCTCGACCGGCGCGAGCTCCACGCCAAGGTCATCGAAGATCGGCAGGTCGCGCGCGGGACCGATATGAAAGACTCGCTCGCCCGCCCGCCCGGCGACGATGGCGCGCGTGACATCGCCTGAACTGACGATGCCGTCATAGGCCTCGCGCGGCACTTCGAGGCGGTCGAGGAAACCCATCACCACCTCGCCCGGCCGCGGCGCGTTGGTGATCAACACCACGGTGCCGCCCTCACCGCGGAAGCGCCTGAGCGCGTTGCAGGACGGAGCCGTCGCCGCCACCCCGTTGTGCACGACGCCCCAGACGTCGCACAGCACGACGTCATAGGCAGGCGCGAGCGCCTCGAAGTGATCGGTGAACGGGGGTGGGCCAGCGGGCATGAGATTCTCAAGCGAGGACGCCGAAATAGGTCACAGACCTGCCGCACCCCGGCGTGCTATCGTTGCTTTGGTCGCACGCGGAGTGGCGGCCTGGAAGTGTCGGATGACACATTACATCAGACGACGCGAGTTCATCGCTCTTCTCGGCGCCATGGCGGCGTGGCCGCTCGCGGCGTGCGGGCGGCAGGACGACCGGGTGCGGGCTTTGCAAATCCGCATCCTCCGTCTGCAGGCCGAGGCCGCCGCCGACAAGATCAGCCAATTCGTCGAGGAAATCGTAGGCCAGATGCGGTGGATCACGCAGCTCCCGTGGACCCCAAGCACGCTCGACGGGTGGCGCTTCGACGTGTCGCGCCTGCTGCGTCAAGTGCCGGCGATCACCGAGTTTGCCCAACTCGATGGGTCGGGCCGCGAGCAAATCCGTGTGTCCCGCCTTGCCACAGACGTGATCGGCAGTCAGGTCGACTTTTCTCGCGAGCCCAAATTCGTCGAGGCGGTGGCAAACAAAATCTATTACGGCCCGGTCTACCTCAACCGAGCGACCGAGCCCTTCATGACGATCGCCCTCGCCGGGGCGCGCCGCGAGGCCGGGGTGAGCGTCGCCGAGGTCAATCTCAAGTTCATCTGGGACGTGGTGTCGCAGACCAAAGTCGGACAGCGCGGCCAAGCCTATGTCGTCGACGGCCAAGGACGCCTGATCGCTCACCCTGACATCGGTCTGGTCCTGCGCAACGCCGATTTTTCGAGTCTCGCCCAGGTGCGGGCGGCGCGCGCGGCAGGCTCCGGCGCGGCCAGGACGCCGGTCCAGGTCGCGCGGGACATCAATGGCCGCGAGGTGCTCGTCGTCTCTGCGGCGATCGCGCCGCTCGGCTTGCTGGTGCTCGTGGAGCTGCCGGTCGAGGAGGCCAATGCGACCGCGCCATGACGAGCGCGGGAGGCCGCACGCCGACGAGGTGATTGTCGAACACGAGGGCGGATTCGATTGGAGGGCCGCAAATGCAACCGGTGCTGCTGTGGCCAAGATCGCATTCGACTATTGCGGGGTTCTTGGAGCGAAGCCCGAATGATTTCACCGTCGTCGATACCAACTACTTTCACGAGCTCCAGCAGCTGCACAAGTTGCGACGTGACACCCCGATATTCGATCCGTTCCCCGGCCATGGGCATCACTATCGAGATTTCCTGAATCACATCACTGCGAGCGGCTGTCGCTACCACATCGTCGGGCTCGAGGCCTGCCAGGACGTCCTGCGGACGCTGAAAGACCCTTCGTTGTCGGGCGCGACGATCGAAGAGATCCTTTCGGCCTTGGGCTATTTGGACCGCAAGAGGTCAAAACCGGAGGCCGTCGTGTGGCCGTTGACAATTTTTTTCGCAAGGCTGATCGGGCTCTTCCTTGTTCTTGTCTCCTTATCCATGCTCACGCAGAAGCAGACCATGGTCGAGACCGCAAATGCGCTCGTTCATGACCGTCCGCTCCTGCTGATCGTCGGCATGATCGCACTAATCGGCGGTCTCGCGATGGTGCTCAGCCACAACATCTGGTCGGGTGGCGTGCTGCCCGTGATCGTCACGCTGTTCGGATGGACCATCCTGATCCGGGGCTTATTGCTGCTGTTCCTGCCCCCCGGCGCGATAGTCGGCTTGTTCGAGATGTTTCATTTCGAAGATCTTTTCTACCTCTACGCCGCCGTCGCCTTGATCCTCGGCCTCTATCTGACCTATGCCGGATTCAAGTCCTTGCTGCCGTCAAGCGGGGGCGCCAAGCGATAGGGCTGCGCCAGGCTAGTCGGCTGCTTCAGCAAAATTGACGGGATCGCAGGCCGGCACAAAGCGTAACTACTGGCGGAGCGATCGGAACATGAATCCTTTCACTTTGGCTGAAGCTACCTACTAGGCAGTGCCTGTCACATCCTCGTAGACGTCGATCTCGATCGCACCCGCGACCAGCGAGCGCCAGGCAGTCAGGAAGGTTTGGATGGCAGGATCGCTCGCGATCCGTTGCCGGCTCATCTCAAGCGCTTCCTGGGTCTCGTACTCGATCACTTGGACGAACTGGCCGGGATCATCGACGTTTCGCAGCAGGCGGACCAGGCCTCCCCCGGTCGACTGGTAGAACGGTATCGCTGCTTTCGCGATCGAGAGCAGCTGGGCCGCGGATGCGCTCGTGGTCCTCATCCTGAAATGCAGGATGCGGCGGACCGTCGGGGTGTCTTTTGCCATCTCATCCATTCCCTGGTCGAGGTTCAATTGAAGCTCGATCCCATGATGGGGCGATGTTTGCATCCCGCCGCAGGCAGGGCGACTATTGCGGGATGACCGGGGGCATATAGGTCAGCGTCCCGGCCAGGAGCCAGAGCAGGAAAAGCACCACCGGAACATGCACCACGAGCTGCAGAAACGTGAACCCGACGATGTCGCGCGCCTTCAAGCCGAGCACGCCGAGCAGCGGCAGCATCCAGAATGGATTGATGAGGTTCGGCAGCGCTTCCGCCGTATTGTAGACCTGCACCGCCCAACCCAGATGCACCTTCAGATCATTGGCGGCCTGCATGACATAGGGCGCCTCGATGATCCACTTGCCGCCGCCGGACGGGATGAAGAAACCGAGCACCGCCGAGTAGATGCCCATGACGACCGGGAACGTGCTCTCGGTCGTCAGGCTGACGAAGACGTGTGACAGCTGGTCGGCCACCGACTGGCCTCCGAAGCCCTTGGCGGTGGTCATCATGGTCGCGATCCCGCCATAGAGCGGGAACTGGATGAGAACCCCGGTTGTTGCGGGCACCGCCTTGGCGACCGCGTTGAGGAAATTACGCGGCCGCCAATGCAGCAGCGCGCCGAGCATCAGGAACAGCAGGTTATAGGTATTAAGGTTCGAGATCGCCAGGATCGGGTCCTTGGTGGCGAATTCGCGCGCGAGCCAGCCGCCGCCGAGCGCAACGACGATCAGCGTGATGAGCGGGCTGTATTCGAGCCATTCGCCGGGACGCTCGGGCGGGGGCAGTTGCTGATTTGGCGCTTCGACGCTCACCTCCATCATCTGCGCCGTGACCGCCTTCGGCTCGGACGGAGCCGACAAGCGCGACAGCAGCATCGAAATGACGATCAGAACAGCGGCGATCACCATGGACTGCCACAGGAAGATCGTCTGGGAGAACGGAATCACGCCCGTGATCTGCAGCAGCGGTCTCGGCAAGCTCGCCGCATTGGCCTGCAGCTGCGCCGCCGAGGAGCTGAGCCCGAGCGCCCAGGTCGCGCCGAGGCCGAGATAGGCGGCAGCGCCGGCGGCGCGATAATCCATGCGCAGACCGGTGCGCCGCGCCAGCGCGCGCACCAGCAGACCCGAGAAAATCAGGCTCATGCCCCAATTGAGCAACGAGGTCAGCATGCTGATCGCGGCGACGAACGCCACGGCAGCGCGCCCGTTGCGCGGCCATCCGGCCATTGCGTCGATGAGCTTGGCGGCGGGAGGCGAGCTCGCGACGACATAGCCGCTGATGACGACCATCGCCATCTGCATGGTAAAGGTGATCAGGCTCCAGAAGCCGTCGCCGAACGAGGTTGTGACCGCTACCGGAGATGCGCCGTTGATGAGGGCCGCGGCCGCGACCACGGCGACCGCGAGGGCGACAAAGACATAGGCGTCGGGAAACCAGCGCTCGGCCCAATTCGTGAAGCGGAGCCCGAGGCGGGCAAGAACGGCTTCGCCGGAGTCATCGGCCGGTCCTTGACCGCGAGGGCCAGTGCCTGCGCGCGCAACATCGTTGACTGTCGCCATTGCCCTCGCTCCCTGTCCCGACGCAGATCAAATCCGGGCCCATTGATCGTGCGAGCGGCCCGGATGAGGCATTGCGAAGTTCAGTTCGACTGATCCTTGGCCATGACCAAAACCGGCTTGTCCCGATAGAGCCCGGAAAAGAGGCGCTTGAGGTTTTCCACTTTGGGCAGGTCGTTATAGACGATATAGGGTTGGTATGGATGAAGGGTCGCGTAGTCCTGGTGATAGGCCTCGGCCGGGTAAAATTCCGTGAGCCGATTGATCTCCGTCACGATCGGTTGCTTGAACACGCGAGCCTTGTTGAGCTGTGCAATGTAGGCTTCGGCGATCTCCCTCTCGGTGTCATCCCGGTAGAAAACGGCCGAGCGGTATTGCCGCCCCACGTCCGGCCCCTGGCGGTTGAGCTGGGTCGGGTCGTGCGCCACCGAGAAGTAGATTTGCAGAATTCTGCCATACGAAATTTGACCCGGATCAAACGTGACCTGCACCGACTCGGCGTGGCCCGTTCGTCCGGAACTCACGACCTCGTAAATTGCGGACGCCTTGGAGCCGCCGGCGTAGCCGGACACCGCCTGGGTGACGCCCTTGACGTGCTGAAACACGGCCTGCACGCCCCAAAAGCAACCTCCGGCGAGGACGACAGTCTGCGAACCGGCACCGCCCGGCACGCGCACGTCCATGGCCGGAGGAGGGATGACGGTGGCGGGCTCGGCGGCGTGAGCCGGCACCTGCCACATTGCACCGAGCAAGGATAGCAGCAGCAATGCTTGCGCGGACCGCCATGCGGGCGAATCCGAGGATTTGCGGGGTGCAGGCGCGCGGGTGATAGGCATGGATCATTCCTTTCCGGCCGCAGGGCTGGGAAACATCCGTGACAGGCTCGCATATCTGCCGTGATATTTCCACATCCCCAACCCTGCCCATGCGGCCACGGGCCGGTGTGGTGGTAAGATCATTTGCAGACTGATTCGGTCGGGCTGTTCTGGGGCAGACGGTTGAAAGGAAGTAGTGCTCACGCCGCGAGGGCTTTTCTCCTCGCCCTCAGAGCCTCCCCGCCAAACGGAGGCTCGCGCACATGAAGCTCCTTTGCATCGCGCTGCTTGTGCTTGTCGCATCGCCGGCGATCGCCCGTGACAACGGGCAATACGCGCAAGTCGATCCTAAAGTCCGACAGTGGTTCCGTTCCCAGATCTCTCCCAAGACAGGCGGCAACTGCTGCAACGAAGCTGACGGCGTTTACGCCGAAGAAGACATCCGAGGCGAGCACTACTGGACCAGATTTCCACAGTCGAACGGGAAGTGGATGCAAGTCCCCGACGACGTGGTCATCAAGGACCCGAATCGGAACGGGGCGCCCGTGGTCTGGTGGTACTACGAGCTGAACCCGGTCAGCAGGCAGCGGGAGCTCAAAATCCGCTGCTACGCCGTGGGCGGCGGCGTGTGATGCCGGGCTGAGGAAATCCTCACTTCTCCGTCTGCTTGTCTACGGCCTCACGCGGCCTGCGACGCGGCGCCCGCCGTTTGATCGACCTCGCGCAGGAAGGCCAACGCCGTCTCGGCGCAAACATCGGGCACGACCGCGGCAGGGTGATAGCCGCCGCCGGGGACCACGGCGAGCCTCGAATTGGGAATCCGGCTCTGCCACGCGGTCACCTGCGAGAGCGGCCGATAGGCGCTGTCGCTCGCCACCACCAGCGTCGGGCATCGGATTGCGCCCACTTCGGCGCTGACGTCGATCTTCGCCAGGTTGCGCAGGAAGCCGATCATGGTGGAGGTGGGGCTCGCGCCCATGAACTCGGTCCACCATGCCTTGGCGACCGCCGGCATGTCGGGTCCCATCCGCGCATCCATGGTCATCGCCGCCCAGTTCCTGGCGCCGTGCTCTTCGACATGGCGCGCCCAGCCCTCGCCGTTCGGCGCGGCGGCGGGCCCGCCGACGAGGACGAGGCTCTTCACGAGTTCGGGCCGGCGCACGGCGAGGCGAATGCTCAGCGGGGTCGCGATCTTGCCGGCGATGATATGCGTCCCCCCGGCCGCATGGGCTTCGATGAACGACACCGTATCGTCCACCATGCGATCGAGCGACCAGGGGAAATCGACCGGCATCGGATCCGACTTGCCGAAGCCGCGCCGGTCGATGCGCAGCACTTTGTAGTCGCGCGCGAGATGCGGCACCCAGGCGCGCCAGGCTTCGCTCGTCTCGGCGAAACCGTGGATCAAGAGCACCGTCGGCGCGACCTTCCACGGGTCGGTGAAGTCGTCGGCGCGCCAATAGAGACGATACCCGTCGGACAAGGTGTGATAGCCGTCCATCTTTTCTTCCATCCAGAATGCGCCGAATTCATCCAGTCAAGCGCGGGCGCTGTCAATCCTTGATGTTCAGGGATTTTATGAGCGCGCCGTATTTGGCGTAATCGGCTTCGATGATCTGGCGCAGCTCGTCCGGCGTGCTGGTTGCAATCTCCGAGCCGTCGCGCGCGAGGGCTTCGATGACGTTCTTCTCGCCCAGCGCGCCGAGGACCGCGGCCCTGATCTTCTCGACGATCGGGCGCGGTGTGCCGGCGGGAGCGGCGACCGCGAACCAGGTCAGGAGCTCGTAGCCGGGCACGGTTTCCGCGATCGAGGGAACGTTCGGCAGCGTGGCCGCGCGCTTGGCGCTCGTCACCGCGAGCGCCTTCACGTCCTTCTGCTGGAGGATCGGCGCCACGGCGGAAATTGCGCCGAGCGCGATATCGACATCGCCGCGCAGCAGCGCGACATTGACGTCGCCGGTGCCGCTGTAGGGAACCATCAGCATTTTGAAGCCCGCCGCCTGCTTGAGCAATTCGGCCGCGAGATGCGGCGGTCCGCCGACCCCGGTCGTGGCGTAGGTCACCTTGTCGGGCTCCCGTTTGGCGAGCGCGACCAGATCGGCGATCGAGGACACCGGGATCTTCGGCCCGGCGACGACGAGAACGGCGCCGCGGGCGACGAGGGTGACCGGGGCAAAATCCTTCAACGAATCGTAGGGTGGCTTGCCGCCGATGAACGGCGCGATGACGAAGGCGCCGTTGGTCGTCAGCAGCAAGGTGTAACCGTCGGGTTCCGCCTTGGCGACGAAATTCGCGCCGATGCGGGCGTTGCCGCCGGGTTTGTTCTCGATGACGACCGGCTGCCCCAGGCGCTGATGGATGCCGGGCGCGAGCTGGCGGGCGATGACGTCGGTCGCCCCGCCCGGGGTGAACGGCAGGACGATATGGACCGGCCGCGACGGGTAGCTCTCGACCGGCTCGGCGCCAAGCGCGGCCGTGGCGACCAGTAGGCCAGCAAGCATGCCAAGGACGAGCCGATCGGCAGCGCGCACCACGGGATAATGCCGTCGAGGTCCCGTCGCGAGCATTCTTGTCCTCCATCCGCCGACCCAAAAAATAGCGGACGACAGTTGGCGTGGCTACGCCGGCGAGGCTCGTTTGGGCTCTTTGCGACCTTGCATCAAACGCGGCGGGCGAGCTGGGCGACGCCTCCGAGGCGCGGCTCCTTGGCCTCGGTCGCGGTCATGTCGTCCGTCTCCGGCGCTCGGGCAGAGATGCCGCCCGCGTCTGCTTCGGCCGCGGCGGTCTCGCGCGTCACGGGGTCGCTGCGCTCGGCGCCCTGCAGGGCCTCGGCGCGCACCGGCCGCGGCGGCGAGAACAGGAAACCCTGGCCGAACCGCACGTCGTAATCGAGGAGATCGACCACCATGCCTTCGCTCTCGATTTTTTCGGCGATGAGGTCGATGCCGAAGCGGCCGAGCAGGTCGGAGAGATCGGCGGGATGGATGTCGGTCCCGGCGACAGCCCCGGTGCGGTTGAGGAGGAGGCTTCCGGGCACCTTGACGAAGCGGAAGCCGCGGGTCGCAAGCTCGCGCGGCTCGAGGCGCAGGTCCTGCAGGTTGTCCAGGGAGAAGCGGAAGCCGCGCTCGGCGAGCGCCGCGAGGCTCTCGTTCTCGATCGGTCCGGCGCCGCGCAGCACGCTCTGGGTGATCTCGATCGCGAACGAGGGCGCGATCGCGCGGTTGGCCTCCAGGAATTCGAGCAGCTGCGGGAAAACCGAGGCGTCGGCGAGCGTCGACCCCGCCAGATTGCAGAACAGGCCGATCTCGCGGTTCTTGAGCAGAAGGCGACGCACCACCTGCACGCAGCGCAAGACGTTGAGGTTGTCGATCTGCGGCATCAGGCCGCCGCGCTCGGCCTGGGCGATGAAGTTGGCAGCCTGGAGCACCTCGCCCTTGTCGGTGCGCAGCCGCGACATCGCCTCGTAGTAGCGGACCTTGCGCTGCGGCAGGGTCACGATCGGCTGCAGGTAGAGGTCGACGCGGTTGGCGTCGATCGCGTCACGGATCACCGCCAGCATGTCCTCCGAGGCGAGCGCATCGCGAACACTGGCGGCAAGCGCATCGTGAACGCCGGCGGCAAGCGCCGTGGACGGCGGTTCGGGCCGGGTCGGCGCCGCCGGTTCGACCGGTCCCATGGCCTCGCTCGAAGTGCTTTCGGACGCGGCGGCAGGGACGGCGGCCGCCGCGGCCGCAGCAGCCGCGGCGGCGGGCATCGGCCGTGGCCGCGCGAGCTCCGCGAGCCTCGTCTCATGCCGGGCGACGGTTTCGGCGAGTTGGTTGACCAGCATGCCGAGCTCGTCGGTCTCGACCGCCAGCGGGTTGGTCGCCGCGCGGGTCCGCTCGATCGTGTTCTCGACCTTGCTTTGGAGCGTGGCGAGCCGCCGGCCGATTTCCCCGACCTGGCGCGCGAGGTCGGCGGTGGCGTGGGCGAGGTCGGCGAACTGGCTGGCGCCCACGCTGCCGCCGCCGCGGCTCGTGAACGCGTTGTAGAGGCCGAGCCCGGTGAGGACCGCAAGCGCGACCGTGACCGTCTCCCCGCCGCTGAAGCCGAAGACCAGATAGACCACTGCCCCGGCGGAGCCGGCGATCAGCACCATGCAGAGAGCGACGAAGATGGCACCGAGGCGCATCAAGCTTTCCCGGTCACCGGCTGCCGGGCGCTGGCAGCGGTGATTCGTGTGATCCCGCTCAATCTCCCCGAGGTGCCCCGCCGGCGCAAGTGATCTGTCAGGGACGCGGCGGCACGAAGGCGTAGTAGACAGTGACCGGCGGCCGCGGATACCAGGTCTGGCGCGGTAGGACGAGGGGCGGCTGCAGCTCCGCGCGCGGAAAGCCGATCCGCACATTCTCCGGCAAAGCCGGCGTGGCCGCCTGCCAAACCAGCACTACGCCGCGCCGGTCGAGATCGGCGGGATCGATCCAGGGGCTGAGCCGCAGGTTGCCATGGACCACCACGTGCGGGCGGTCGCGCGAGTAGACGGCGATGTTGTTGGCGGCGAATTCTCCCGGTCCAGTCCCGACTTCGGCTCCGCCGACATAGGTGAGCGGCCTTCCGGTCTGCTGCCGCCACTGCTGCGTGACCGTCTCGGCCAACAGCCGGCCGGGGAACTGGGTCGCCTTCGGGCGGTCGCGCAGGAACGGCTCGCCGATCTCGGCCGCGGCATAGAGCGCGGGAAAGCCGGCGAAGACGGCGATGAAGCCGCCCGCAAACCAGCGCAGCCGGCGCGGGTCGGCAACGGGCGGAAGCCACATCAGCGCCGCGAGCGGCGCGAACGACCACAGCGGATAGCCCCACATCGCCACTGGCAGGCGCCCGAGCAGGGCTGCGACCAGGGTCGTGACCGCGAACGGGCCGAGCGCGAGCGCGGTGACGTAGCGGCGGTTGAATGCCGCGCTCTTGTCTTGCGCCGGCCGCCGGCGCAGCCCGCCGCGCGGATAGAGGAGAGCCAGCAGTCCGATCGTCGGGGCCAGGAACTGCAGCTGGCTGCCGGTCCATTGCAACGGATAGACGAGGGCCTGATACCAGCGCACTGCGATCCGGGCGCGCTCGTCGACATAGTGGAACGGCATGAAATCGTTCTGCACCAGCCACCAGGCGTTCGGCGCGATGACGATCGCGAATGCGAGCGCCATGAGATAGGGGCCGGGGCTGCGCCAGGCGCGCCGCCCGAAGGGATCGAGCAGGAGGAAAAGGCCGAGCGTGGCCGCGAGCGCGAAGGCCGCGTATTTCGACCAGAAGGCGCCGGCGAGGAAGACACCGGCGAGCGTCCAGTCCAGCATCCGGCCGCGCGCGAGCGCGCGGTAGAAGAACAGGCCGGTGAAGGCCCAGAACGGCAGCTGCATCTGGTCATGGGCGAACTTCACGACCGAGAAATTGTAGAAATGGATGCCCTCGAGCGCGAGGACGGCGATCAGCGCCTCGATA
>Ga0137385_10002507_pt1 | contig 15650 bp, 12 predicted proteins | sample SagtaG_FD_104921 | JGI IMG/M metagenome (GOLD analysis project Ga0137385, IMG submission 104921) | Vadose zone soil microbial communities from Sagehorn Ranch, Mendocino, California, USA - Sage2_R_80_16 metaG | ecosystem: Environmental > Terrestrial > Soil > Vadose zone | place: USA: California...
ACCAGCACCTCATGAAACGGCGGCAACCGGGTCGGCTGCGAGCGCCGTTGATACTTCGGCTCCTCCTGAACATCCATGTTCAGATATTTACTAATCGTCTTGCACGACAGGCTGTGGAGACGCGCTATCTCGCGTACCGACTTGTTCTGGCGGTGGAACATCCGCCGCACCTTGCCAATCATCGTCATCGGGATCATCCCCAAACACCCTGCCAGAAAAACCAGCAGGATAGGTTGATTGCCCGGCTCAGTTTTCAGTCGGCGCGATCCCTACATGTGGCTGAATTTTCGGTCGGCGTAAACAGTGCGACATGCTCAACCGTCAGCGCTGAGAGCGGCATCACGCCAACCAGGCGCTCGAATCGCGCGACTTGTGCCCGCACTTCGCTCGCGGTCTTCGGCTGTGGTGCCGCTTCCTCGACCCATCGCGTTACAGCGGCCGCCCAGGTGTCGTCCGGGTCGACCAAGGGCGGCGCCTCAGGTGTCGCGGTAATGTCCCCATCAAGCCGGCGTAACTCTTCTTCGACCACCGCGAGTTGAGCTTCAGCCATGGACCTTAGCAGGGTCGCGAACTCTTCCGAGGCTGCGGGCAGCCAAACGCGCTCCCACGCCAGGTGTTCTTCGACCGACTCCTGGATGTCAGAGAAATTGTCCGATGCGCGGGCACGACGCAAATGCTTACGCGCTTCGAGCAACAGGCTTCTGTGCGCGTCATCGTCGTATCCGTCGTCGTGGCAGGCGTCCGAGTCGATGGGGGCGAAAAACGTCGGGCGGTTTTCGTCGTCGCTTTGCAGCGCGGTCGCCTTGAAACGCTCGACCAGCCGGGGAATCTGTGTTGGGTCAAGGCGCGCGGTTCCGTGCGGCTGAACGGTCGGGTGATACGCCGGTGGCTCGAGGTCGCTGGCCGCGCGCAGGCCGCGCGGCCACCAAGGCTCCGCGGGTTCGGCTGCCGCTTGCGCTCGTGCGGGTGCAATCAGGTGGTCGTATTCAAGTGCAGCCGCGGACAGGCGGCTTATCGCCGTCGCTTTGCAAGGCGTCTCGAGACTGCGCCAGAAATCCTTGCGTTGGAGCAGGGGTTGCAGCTCGAGTGGAATCTTCCGCCGGTAGTAAAAGTGCGACGAGCCGTGACGCGTGGTGAGGTAGGGATGCTTCATGACATGCTCCAGAAAGGTAACAGTGCCGTGTAGCAACCCGCCTGCGGAAAATCGCTCCCTTCTAAAACGTTCGCCCGTTTTAGATGTGTAACGCGCCTGTTCGGGCGCATTACGGGCGTTCCAGCACAAAAAAGCCGCTGCTTCGTGAGAAGCAGCGGCTTTTTCTTGCAACTGGTGGCGAATCAGGGACTCGAACCCCGGACCTGCGGATTTATGATCCCGCGTACCTCATCCGGCTTTCCTGAAAGGCACCACGTTCGTGCTGTGCTCGACAATGGGTTCATGCCCGTCACAGCAATCTGCCACGAGCGCTGCCCACACTTCCATCGCGCGACGGCGCTCCGGCATCTCTTCGCGTACGTCGTAGATTCCTTCCATGCCCTTCAACTTGTGGTTCAGCGCAATCTCGGTGATCTCGCGCGAGAACCCCATGTTCCGCAGATGACTCTTCGCGGTGCTGCGCGTATCGTGTGGCGTGAACCGCCGCATGTCGATCCTGTTTTGCCTGAACGCATACTCGAACGCTCCCCAGAGCGTTTTGCGCCCGATGTGAATGTCCCCGTAACGCGCGCGGCGTTTGGCATGCCGCGTGGGCAGAAGCCATGCAGAGTCCCCGGACATAGCGGTCAGTTCCCGTAGCCAGCCGATGACGACCGGTACAAGCGGCACGAGGAAACCGGTGCGGGTCTTGACCGCTTCGTCGTACACGAACCACTGACCCCGTTCAAGGTCGATGTACTCCTTTCGTGCCTTGGCCAGTTCGCTGGTTCGCACGCAGGTGGCCAGCAGTATGCGGAACATCAACCCGTTCTCGCGGCCGATCCGGCTGTCGATGTCAGGCAGCAGGAAGCGCAGTTCGTCCTCGGTGAGCATCAGCCGCTTGCGGACCGCTGGTTTCTTTCCGAGGATGGCTGTTAGCTCTATCCCGACGGCTGGGTTAACGTCTATGATCCGCTTGCCGACGGCATGACGGAACGCCAGCTTCATGGTGGTTAGCGCCTTTTTCGTAATGGACCATGAGCGGCCGCCGTGCTCAAGTGCATATACGAGATCGGAAGGCAGGACATTCCGCACCTCCAGCGAGCCCAGTCGCGGCCGGATGAAATGGTCGATCTGCCAGATGTGGCCGTCGATCGTCTCCCGGGCCAGCGGTGGCACAAGGTGCTTTTCGATGAAGTCGTCACAGAGCTGGTTGACGGTCCACGCGAGTGCGGTGCGGGCCTTTTCAGTCTTCTTCTCGGCCGCTGGGTCGGCACCGCTGTCGATCGCCGCGCGCAGGGTCCGTGCAGCCTTGCGCGCGGCTGCAAGGCTCAGGTCCGGGTACTGGCCAATGGTGAGTTCACGACGGTGTGGGCCACGGCTATAGCGCATGACCCAGGTTGCCGTACCATTGGCCGACAGGGTGAACGTCAGGCCACCACCGTCGGCTCGTGCGAGCGGCCTGCCGGCAGCCATCCAGCGGCGAAGGTGGGCGTCGCCGAGCGCGTAGAAAAGACGTCGCATGATGCAGGAGAGTCCGTGCTAGTTGTGCCACTATAGGCACGCTAGCTACCACTGTAGCTACCACTCAGATACGTGATATCGCGGTGTTTTCCGATGATGTAACGAGACGTCGCGGTATAGTAGTTGATTCTAGTCTATTGATTTTAAATGATAAATTTTATTTCGACCAGATGGCCCTGGGCGTCAAGGGACGAGTCATGACATATTGTGTCGCGATGTCCGTCGACGAAGGGCTCGTGTTCCTCTCGGACACGCGCACCAATGCGGGCGTCGATCACATCAGCACCGCGCGCAAGATGTCGGTGTTCGAGCAGCCGGGCGAGCGCATGCTCGTGCTGCTGGGCGCCGGCAATCTGTCGCTCACGCAGGCGGTGCTGCACGAGCTGTCCGAGCCCGTGGACGCTTCCCAGCCGACGCTCTGGAGCGCGCCCACCATGGCCGACGCGGCCCGCGTGATCGGCCGCGCGGTGCGTTCCGTGCACCAGCGCGAGGCGGAGGCGTTGCAGGAATTCGGCGTCGACTTCAATTGCAGCTTCATTCTCGGCGGGCAGATCGCCGGCAACCGGCCGCGCCTGTTCATGATCTATGCGGCGGGCAACTTCATCGAAGCGTCGGCCGTGAATCCGTATTTCCAGATCGGCGAGGCCAAGTACGGTAAGCCGATCATCGACCGCGTGCTGACGCCGTCCACGCCGCTCGACGAAGCCGCCAAGTGTGCGCTGATCTCGATGGATTCGACGCTGCGCTCGAACCTGTCGGTCGGGCTTCCGCTCGATCTGCTGGTGTACGAGAAGGATGCGCTGCGCGTCACGCGTTTCGTCTCCGTCGATCACGACAATGCGTACTTCGAGATGATTCACCGCACGTGGGGCGAGCGGTTGCGCCAGGTGTTCGGCGAAATTCCCGATCCGGACTGGCAGGCTTCGCCCAATGTGCCGCTGCTGCAGCGCGAGCGCGCGCTGGTGCTGCATCGCGCGCCGGTGGGCGCTGACGGCATCGAACATGAACTCGATGCGACGCCGGCGCAAACGCTGGCGCAGTCGGATAAGGGCAAGGGGCAGCGGCGGTAGGCGGTTGCGCATCCGCAGGTTTCAGGCGTCGGCCGGATATGGCCGGCGGCGCTTTACACGAAAGGCCGTCACGAGCCCGGTTGCGGGTTGCGTGACGGCCTTTTTTCTTTCCACGCACGCGGCTCGCTAGCGGCACCTGACGAAAAAAACCAGCCACGGACTTGCGCCCGTGGCTGGTTTTCAACTGCCGGTTGCTTCAGCAGTCCGTCAAGCTCGATTAGAACTTGTGGCGGATGCCCAGGCTGACGATCTCTTGCGAGCTGGTAGCCGAGTTGTAGCCGTACGAACCGATTGCCGCGCCTGCGTTGACCAGCGCGCCGTTCGAAGCACGTTGTTCGCCGCTTGCGTGTTGATATGCGCCGACCAGGTAGATGTCCGTGCGCTTCGACAGGTTGTAGTCACCGCCGAGGGACACCTGGTGATACGTTGCGCTCGAGTCGCCGCTAGCCTTCGTGTAGATGTAGCCCACGCCAACCAGCATGGCCGGCGTTGCCTGGTAACCCAGGTATGCGCCGCCGACGTTGTACTTCTCGGTCGAACCGAAGCCCGAATTTGCGTCCGGCTTGTACTGCGCATTGCTGTAACGCAGGTTAGCCGTGAACGGGCCTGCTACGTATTGCACAGCGACCGACGCGATGCCGATCGACTTGGCTGCCGCGTAGGCGCCGTTGACCTGGTTGTCGAACGTGCCGTCCGACGTGCTGCCGTTCCAGCCCGCCGTCGGCGGCGTGCCGGCCGTGCGGCTAGCCAGCGTGTTGCCGTTGTCGGCGCGGAAGTAGCCCGCAGCCACACTGAACGGACCCGTTGCGAACGTTGCAGCGCCCGACCACGTTTGACCCGAACCCGTCTGGCCGGCCACGCCGCCCAGAGCGTACATGCCTTCGAACTGGAAACCGCCCCACACCGGCGAGGTGTACTTGACGGCGTTGTTTGTGCGCGAGGAGTTGTCGTTGTTGTCGACGTCGCCCGGCGTGGTGAAGGTCGAACCGAAGTAGTTGTCAGCCGTCAGCGGCTGAACCAGGTCGACCAGCGGATCGTACTGACGACCCAGCGTCAACGTACCGTATGCGTCGTGCGTCACGCCCACATACGCTTGACGACCGAACATCTTGCCACCTTGACCCAGCTTGCCGGTATTGATGTCGAAGCCGTTTTCCAACTGGAAGATCGCCTTCAGGCCGCCGCCCAGGTCTTCAGTACCCTTCAAGCCCCAACGGTTACCTTGAAGGTTGCCGCCTGCCATGCTGACTTGATTGCTGTTCTTGCCGGAAGCATCGACAGTGTTGTGTGCGAACTGGATCGATTCATCGATCAAACCGTACAGCGTAACGCTGCTTTGAGCATGTGCCGCGCCGGTGGCGCTCAGAAGCGCCAGCGAGAGGGTAGACAGTGCGAGTCGTTTCATCCATTTCTCCACGCAGATGATTGGTTTCGTTGTTGCGAAAAGGAGAATAGCTCACCGGCTCTATCGGCAAGAACTGGAAAAAAAAGAGTGTCGCCAAAATGTGACAGAAGGCGAAAAGCCTTGTATTTACAGCGCGTTAAGGATTGTTGCTGTTTAAGCAATAGTTATTCGTTGACTGAGCATTATTGTTGTTTTGCTGATAGTGACGGCTGCGGCCTCCGCACTTTAGGTACAGATTTGAAGGTATTTTGTAATCTAGTCGTCTAGTTGGACGCGCCGTTTTGTAGCGCCCCATAAAAAGGAGCCGCGATTCGCTTGATGGGCGCGCTGGACAGACTTCGTGCGTTGTGTCTTCGCGCAATCACCGTCGGGCGCCGGCTCGAAATGTTACCGCTCCCGGGTGTTCTCGTCGGCGTTGCGGCGCGCCACCGTGGCAGCGGCCAACCCGGCGGCCGCCGCGACCAGCACCGAAGTCCACGGGTGCCGCCTGACATAGCGGTCGGCCGCGACGGCCTTGCGGCCGGCTTCCAGCAGCGTGACCGCGGCGATACGGGTGGCCTGCGCTTCGGCCAGCACGACGGTCCGGCCGACCTTGGCCGCAGTTGCGGTCGCGCTCGCCGAAGCCCTCTTCCGTGGCTGCGTGTGAAAAGAGCCCGCCGACGCGCCGGAAAGCGCCCCGGCCGTTGTCGCGCGGGCCGCCGGCGTCAGCGCTGCGTCATCGGCTGCCGGTTCGCCGATGTGTGGCGCGGCATCGGCCGATACCGTCGACGCCGCCAGCACCGAAGCGAGCTTGGCGCGGCTGCCGGGCGGCGTGTTGTCCTGCATGCCCCAGCCTCCGCGCGGATCGTGCATGCGCCCACGCGCCGCCGAAAATTCCGCGCCGAGCAGCAGCACGACGGCCGAGAAGTACAGCCACATCAGCAGCACGGCCAGCGAACCGGCGGCGCCGAACGAACTGGCCATTCCGGCATGCGCCAGATACAGCGCGAACAGCTTCTTGCCGGCCGAGAACAGCACGGCCGCGACGATCCCGCCGACCAACGCATCGCGCCAGCGCACGCGGGCGTCCGGCAGAAACTTGAGCAGGCCGGCGAAGGCGAACGCCAGCACCAGCAGGCCGACGCCGAGTTGCAGCAGATTGCCGATCACCACATACGGCGAGTCGCCCCACAGCCACTTGCCGATGAACGTGATGACCGTGTCCAGCACCAGCGAGACGATCAACAGGAACGCGACGCCGAGCACCAGACCGAACGAGATCAGCCGCACGCGCACCAGCGCGATCACGCTGGACCAGCGCGGCCCGGTGTACGGCCACACCACATTGAGCGCGCTATTGAGCGACGAGAACGTGGCCGACGCGCCGATCGCCAGCATCGTGAATGAAATGATGGCCGCGATGCCGCCCGCGTTGCCGCTGTGATGCGCGTTCTCGACGATGGTCTGCACGCCCGCGGCGGCCTGGTCGCCGAGCAGGCCGTGAATGTGATCGAACAGTTCGCCGCGCGCGGCTTCGGCGCCGAAGAACCAGCCGGCCACCGCGATCACCATGACCAGCGTCGGCGCGAGCGAGAAGGCCGCGTAGAACGCGATGCTGGCGGCCATGGCGGCGCAACGATCTTCGGAAAACTGTCTGAAGGCGCCGATTGCCCAGTTGGCCTGCTTGCGTGCCACGAGTTGCAGGTTCTCGGCGGAAAGCGTGTCGATGTCCATGGTCGTCGTTCTCGATGGGTCCGTCTTCGCGACGGATGCGGCGTGTGCGCGCCGTTGAACCGGCCTTGACGCGGCCTTCGCATCCCTGCCTTTCGCAAGCCTTATGCCTGTGACTATAACAAGCGCCGTCAGCCGGGTGTGCCGTTAGAATGCCGGGGAATCCTCTCTCTCTCTCTGATCACCATGCACTCGCACGAACTCGTACAGCAGCTCGACATCATTGCAGCAGAAAATCTGGGCGCGCATTTGCCGGCGCACGTCGTCGCCCAGTTGCCGGCACACGGTGTGACCGTCTTCGCCGTGAGCGACGACGCTTCGGACACCGCCGAATTCAGCGCACGCTACGGCTTCGGCCTCGAGGACTGCGCGAACACGATCGTGGTCCGCTACAAGAAGGAGGGCGCCGAGCATTACGCGGCGCTGGTCTCGCTGGGTTCGCTGCGGCTGGACATCAACGGCGCGGTGAAGACGGCGCTCGGCGCGCAGCGGCTCTCGTTCGCCAAACGGGAGGCCGCGGTGGAGCATAGCGGGATGGAGTTCGGCGGCATTACGGCCTTCGGCTTGCCGGACGACTGGCGCATCCTGGTCGATGCCGCGGTGATGGAGCGCTCGCAGATCGTGATGGGCGCGGGAATTCGCGCCGCCAAACTGCTGTTCGCACCCGAGGTGTTGCGGCAGTGGCGCCGCTGTGAAGTTGCTTCGCTGGCGGTGGCTCCCGAGTGAGGGCTTGGGCGTCAGGCGTTCAGGCAGGACCGGACAAGGCAACGCATGGACTCCGACTTCTCACTAGCCGGCGAAATAGCCCTCGAGAATATCCGCCACGCGCCACAGCGAGCATGGCCGCCGGCAGTGGCCGTCGAAACCGGCTTCCCTCAGCAGGCCGATCTGATCGAGCGGCCAGACGTTGCTCATGGCCAGCAGCAGTACGTCGGCATTGGATTGTTCGGCGCGCACCGCACGCGTGAATTGGTAGTCCGAAACAGAATCGAGCCGGGTGTCGAGCAAGACCACGTGCGGCCTCCACCACTTCAGAAAGGATTTCACCTTGATCAGGTCGGCGGTGTAGATCCCCTCATAACCCTTTAGTGAAAGCAGCAGCACCAGCGATTCGCCGATCGCCTTGTCCCGATGCGCGATCAATACGCGGCGCGATAGCGTCGGCTGTGCCGCGCAGCGGCTCTTCCAGATTGCAAACTCGGTTTCATCGTCAAGCGATACCCGTCTTGTCACGGTGGACTCCGAAGGACCGCATATCGAAACGTCTAATGTAGTGAAAAGAAAGGTATTCGGGGAGTCTTGCCGCAATCTTTCTCAAATATTACGTTTGATCAGTGTTTGCATAAACACGCGAGACGCCGCTTAACGGCCGGCTCATCTGGCGATTCCTTACGCGAACTCGATACCGGCGCGGGTCAGCAGGTGCCGGTTGCGCTCGGATAGATTCTTCATACGTAGCTGCTTGCCGGCTTTTCGATAGCGTTCGTACAGGCCTTGCAAGGCCGCAAGTGCGGAATGGTCCGCAAGCAGCAACTGACTGCAATCGATCGTGACATGGCCAGGATCCCGAACTGGGTCGAAAAGCTCGTGAAAGCGTGCGGTCGACGCGAAAAACAGCGTGCCGCGCGGCACGTAAACCTTGTCGCCGGCGTGATCCTCGACATGCGCGTGAATTTCGCGGGCGTGCTGCCATGCAAAGCTGAGCGCGGCGATCACGATACCGCACAACACGGCGATCGCCAGATCGGTGAACACCGTGATGATCGTGACCGCAACGATCACCAGCGCGTCGTTGCGCGGCACCTTGCCCAGCACCCGCAGCGAGCCCCACGCGAAGGTTTGCTGCGCGACCACGAACATCACGCCTACCAGCGCCGCCAGCGGAATCCGCTCGATCAGCGGCGACAGGAACAGGATGTACATCAGGATCATCACGCCGCTGACGATGCCCGACAGCCGCGAACGCCCGCCCGAATTCAGATTGATCATCGTCTGGCCGATCATCGCGCAACCGCCCATGCCGCCGAACAGACCCGAGGCGATATTCGCCGCGCCCAGCGCGAGGCATTCGCGGTTCGGCTGGCCGCGCGTTTCGGTGATCTCGTCCGTCAGATTGAAAGTGAGCAGCGTTTCCAGCAGGCCGACCGTCGCCATCAGCACCGCGTAGGGCAGCACCACATGCAGCGTGTCCAGATCGAGCGGCACGCCCGGCGCGTGCAGGCGCGGCAGGCCGCCGGCAATGTGCGCCATGTCGCCGAGCGTGCGCGTCGGCAGATGCAGCAACTGCGTGAAAAGTCCCACGCCGACGATCGCCACCAGCGCGGGCGGCGCGGCGCGTGTGAGTCGCGGCAGCAGATAGACGATCAGCATCGTGAGCGCCACGAGACCGCACATCATGAGCAACGCGCTGCCGTGCAGCCATTGTTCGCCTTGCGGCGTGCTCTGCCTGAAATGCGCGAGTTGCGCCGTCGCGATGACGATCGCGAGCCCGTTGACGAAACCCAGCATCACGGGATGCGGGACCATGCGGATCAGCTTGCCGAGCCGCAGCGCGCCGAACAGCACCATCAGGACGCCGCTGAGTATCACGGTGGCGAGCAGATATTGCACGCCGTGCTGCACGACGAGCGCCACGATGACGATTGCCATTGAACCGGCCGCGCCGGAAATCATGCCGGGACGCCCGCCGAACAGCGCGGCGACGGTGCAGATGAAGAACGCGCCGTACAGGCCCATCAACGGATTGAGGTGGGCGACCAGCGCGAAGGCGATGCATTCGGGCACCAGCGCGAACGACGAGGTCAGGCCGGCGAGCACATTGCTCTTGATGCCGGGAAGGTTGGCGAGCCAACCGTGGGTGGGACTAGCGGTGTTCATCTTCAACGATGCGGGAAGCGGGCGCAAAAACAGGCGTGACGATGCACGCGGCCCAAAGCAGGATGGCTGTCCCGGCCTGGGACATGGCTGTGGCCGGGCAAGAGTGCGAAAGGCGTGGATTTTACAGCAGTGCGGCCGTTGTGGCCGCGAAGGCGGGCAGCACCGCGTGCAGGGCGGGGCAAGCCCGCCGCTTGAAACGCCATGCAGCCGGCCAGGCGGCTGCATGGCAATGACGTGTTCGCTCAGATCATCAGACGTGAGACCTTGGTGCCTTCGAGCGATACACCGGCCATCAAGCCCGCATTGGTGAGCACGAAAGCTTCGACCGGGCTCGTGGCGGTCGAGGTGTCGGCCGCGCCGTTCGCGCCGACGTTCAGCACGGCGACCGTGGCATCCGCGCCTGCCGCCCAGCCCTGGCTGCCGAGGAATTTGTCGAGCGCTTCCTGCGTCATGAACAGGAAGATCAGCGCTTTCGATTGCGCGCCGATCTGCAAGCCGAACGAGCCGGCCACCGTGCTGTAGTAGCCGGCCGTGCGGCCGCCCACGCGCAAGGCGCCTTCGCCGTATTGCCCACCGACCCAGAAGCCCGCCGAGATCACGGACGGAAACACCAGCACGCCGCGCGCCTTGGCAACCAGTTCACGCGAACCATTGACGTTCGTATAGAGGCGCGAAAGCGTGGAGTCGACACCCGCGTTGATCGTGTCGCGCTTGCTGGCATTAACCGCCGATGACGAGCCGGACGATGGCGACGTGGTGGTGCAGCCGGCGAGGCCAAGGCCGGCGGTGGCGAGAGCCGCGCTGGTGGTCATGATGAATTGTCGTCTGCGCATGATTGTTCTCCGGTGCGTTCGTGTTCGTTATAGGAAGTTCGGCGTTGCTGTCCGCGTTGCCCCGGCGCGACCGCGCCGGTGTCACACGTGTGACGCATCAACGCACGAGCAGTTCCCGTGCCTGGCCCACAACATCGCCTCGCGGTGTGCGCTCAGCGCCCCGCGCGCCGGCGAAAACCCCACCATCCGGCGAGCGCGGTGAAGCTGCCCACCATCAGCACCATGACCCAGAAGCCGTGCCGGTTTTCCGCCAACGGTATGCCGCCGACGTTCATGCCGAACAACCCGGCAATGATGTTGATCGGCAACGCGAGGACCGTCACGAGCGTCAGCGTGAAGAGCGTGCGGTTGCTTTGCTCGGTGAGCCGCGCGGCGATCTCTTCCTGTAGGAGCTTGATCCGCTCGGCAAGACCGGACAGATCGCCGAGCACCAGCGAGAATTCTTCCGTCGAATCGCGCAGACTCTGCACGTCCTGCTGGGAGAGCCAGGTTGGCGGCCTGACCAGCAGCCGGAAGATCGAACCGGGCTCGGGCGCCAGCAGTCTTTGCAGGCGGACGAGCACGCGCCGCATCGCGCCCAGGTCGCGACGGTTGTCGAAGGTTCTGCGCGACAGAAACTGATCCTCGAGCCGGTCCACCTCCGTACTGCTCCGGCGCACGATCGTGACGAGCAGATCGGCCTGGTCGCGCAACAGATGAATCAGCAGTTCGGCCGGCGTTTCGAAAATTTCGCCTTCACGCACCGATGCCCGCAGGCGGTCGACGGAACGCAATTGCTTCAGACGCGCCGTGATCATGATCCGCTCATGGGTGTAAACCCACAGCGTGGCGATGTCGGATGGCGTCTGCTCGAAGTCGAACATCACGTCGTTGACGACGGCGAGCAGCGCTCCATGCTGATGTTCGATTCGCGTCGAGTGCGAGCCTTCGCGCAAGGCTTCGAAAAAGGTCTCCGGCAGATCGAGGTGCGTGCGCATCCATTTTTCGCTGGACACGTGCGCGAGATTGAAATGCAGCCAGAGAAATTCGCCGTCGCCCGTGGACGGCCGCGGCGGCGGCCGATTCTTATCGTCATCATCGACGCCGGCGTGCTCGTGCGCGTTGTCGGCGAGCCATCGGGCGGCACCGTCCGTGTCGATCGACACACCGGGCTCGCCTGCTGAAAAACGGAAGCCGCACACGAGGCCCGAGCGGTCCGCACCGTAAGTGACAGGCGCAACATTCAGGTTCATAAGCCGTTCGAGAAGAGCGTTCCACAGCCGCGCATTCTGACACATCATATTAGGCTGGTGTCCGCCGGACGGGCCTCAAGAGTTTGGTGGCGGACACGCTCGTGTCATGATTTCGGTGTAGGGGCGCTCGTCGCTTGCTTTCGCCTTTACCTTTAGCGCACGGCTGGCTGAATGTTCTGGTTGTGACGGAACAGGTTCTGCGGATCGTAGCGGCTCTTCACGGCGACAAGGCGCTCGTAGTTCGGGCCATACGCATCAGCCACCCGGCCGCCTTCTTCTTGCGTCATGAAGTTGACGTAGACGCTGCCTAACGCGAACGGCGCTGCGGCGTCGAAGAACGCTCGCGCCCAGCCGATGCAGCGCTCGTCGTCGCTTGCATCGTCCCAGCGGCCGTGCACGTTCATCGCATACTGCGTGTCGCGGCTCGAGTAGGCGGTGGCGTCGACCGGCACGCGGCTCGTCTGGGCGCCGATCTGACCGAAAAAGATCTCGCATTGCGTCGACGGCAACGTGTCGATCGCATCGAGCAGCGCGTCGATCAGGCCGTCCTGTATGACGCCGATATTGTGCGACTTCCAGTAATTGCGCGCGCCCGGCGTGAGCAGCGGATCGAACGCCTGCTGCCACATCGCGTACGGCATCGGTCCGAGATGTTCGCCGACCGGCGTGCCGAAGCCGCGCACGAACTCGACGGTGAGCGGGCCGTTGTCGACGGGGCCGGAATAGCACATGGCGAACACGATCACCGGCTTGCCATGCGCTTCGGGCGGCAGAAACGGCAGTGGCGGCGCCAGCCGCAGCACGGCCCATACGCTCAGGTCCTCGGGCATGTTTGCCTCCGCCGCGCGATATTGGACGAGAGCGTCTCTCGCCTGGTCGAGCGGCAGGACAATCAGGCCGCCGTACACCAGCGGGCCGACCGGATGCAGCGCGAATTCGAATAGCGTGACGACGCCGAAATTGCCGCCGCCGCCGCGAATCGCCCAGAACAGGTCTTCGTGCGAATCGGCGCTTGCGTGGAGCAGCTCGCCATCGGCGGTGATTACATCCGCGGAAAGCAGATTGTCCACCGTCATGCCGTATTTGCGGCTGAGCCAGCCGAAGCCGCCGCCGAGCGTCAAGCCCGCCACGCCCGTGGTCGAGTTGATGCCGAGCGGGGTGGCGAGACCGAACGCCTGCGCCTCATGATCAAAGTCGGCGAGCGTCGCGCCTGGTTCGACGTAGGCGCGTCGCGCTGCCGGATCGATACGCACCGATTTCATCGGCGACAGGTCGAGGACCAAGCCGTCGTCGCACAACGCGCTGCCGGCGATGTTGTGGCCGCCGCCGCGCATCGCGAGCGGCAGGTTGTTGTCGCGCGCGAAAGCCACGCCGCGGCGTACGTCCGCGACACCCGCGCAACGCAGGATCATCGCGGGGCGTTTGTCGATCATTGCGTTCCAGATGCTGCGGGCTTCGTTGAAGCCCGCGTCGTCGGGCAGCAGCAGTTCGCCCCTGACAGCCGTTTTCAGTTCGTCGATGGCGCTACTGGACACGTGAACCATGGCACACCTCGTGAGATAGTGGAGGACGCTCCCAGAGCACTATTCAGCTAACCAAATCAAAACGAACGTGCCCTGGGTGATTTGATCGGTTTCAGTAGATCAGTAAACGGGCCTGCATCCTTAAGTCAAACATAGGTATACCCGCGCTTCCCGCCGGCGCTGCGCGGAAGCTCGCGCAGTAAGCGTCCGCGGAGCGCGCGACCATTGTGGCTCGTGCCGGCGCCGCCGATGATGGGAATGCTTCGGGAAAAGATGGGGCGACGGAAACCGTGGTTTGCGACGCGAGGGGCGGGGTTCGATCAACCTTTAACCCATCCGCCGTCGACGATCTGATTTTGACCGGTTACCGCGCGCGCCCGCGGCGAGAGGAAGAACAGCACCGCGTCCGCGACCTCCTCGGGCGTCGTGACGCGTCGCACCGGCGTCGAACTGGCGATCAGATCGAAAACGAATTCGGGCGTGGCCGCGCTCGCGTCGGTCGTGCACAACAGGCCGCCCGATACCATGTTCACCGTGATGCCGTCCGGACCGAGATCGTGAGCGACCGTGCGCGTGCGCGACAACAGCGCCGCTTTCGCCGCCGTGTAGTCGTGGTACGGCACGACAGGATTCTGAAACAGGTTGGTCCCCACGCTGACGATGCGGCCGAACTCAACTGCCCGCATTCCGGCCGATAGAAGGATCTGTTTTTCCCGTTATCGATTGATTTGCGTTTCTTCTATTGTCGCCCTGATTCGGGGTTTCCGGCCGTTCAACCAGGTGATGTATGAGTCTGCGAATGCGTTTGACGCTTGCTGATTGGCGCGCGCATTCGAGATGCAGCGATGACGGAGGATAGGGTTGGGCTTTCTTATTTGGTGAGAGCGCCGGTTTACTCTGCGGGCACATCGTGTATGCCGCCTGGCAACGAAATGCGGCGTTTTCATTTGCTCGATATTTTTTGTGTCTTGGTGAAATCCGACGATAACGCTGTAGCAGTGTGAAACTGTCTGGTATCGGTTGTCTGTGGGATTGCCCTCACTTGCGCTATCCCAATCGCCCTGCTGCGTTCGGAGAAGCGCTTATGGGAAGCGATCCGGCTAGCCATAACCTATTGCGCCTCCAAGACGTGTTCGCGCTCGCAATGGCGAGGCTCGTCGCGACTATTCGGTTCATCCGGCGGGGCAAAAGGCAGACGTAAAAATAATAGTTCGGATTACGTATCCAAGATCAGGCTTATCGGAATTTGAAAATTCGGTAATTGACGATCTCTGACAGTCCCGTTGCGAAATTAATCGCAAAGGTGTCGGCAGTATCGCATTGCGTGGGCTAACGCACGGTCACTCAATGACGCTCCGCATAACTTTAACGTCCATCAGGCCCTGATGTGCGCTTTAACGGTTTTGTTCGCGCACAGACAGTCGTTTCTCTCGGATCACGTCGAATCGGACCGGGATTTTCCGCGAGAGAGATGCCGGATGCCATGCCATTTTGGTGTGACGCAAGGCAATGCCGACCGGGCTTTGAAGTTTCATTTTTACAGTGAGCGGAGATTCACTCGTAATCCGGTCCGGTCTTTCGAAAAAAAGTTAGGAGAGTGAAATGAAAAAGCAAAACGGGGATGCGCGGGCTTTGGGGACACGCAAGGTGGTATTGGCGGCTGCCGTGAGCCTGTATGCGGCGATGGCGGGCGCTCAAACGAATCCGGCGCTATTGGCTGCACCGCCGGTCAGTTCGGCGGAGCTGATAGTGGCGCAAGCATTGCCAATCGACTGCCCGATGTTCGACACGCTCGGTTGTAAACAGGAAGTCGATAGCTTGTCGACTTCTGTCGGGATCGGAGTGGCTGCAGCCGCGGCTGACGGTCTGGGCTCAACGGCGGCCGGGGGTGCTCTGGGCAGCGATGGCAGTGGTACCTCGTCGGCAGGCTTGGGAGTTGGCGGCGCGCGGGGAGGCGCTAACTCCGGCGCGGCAGCAGGAGTCGGCGCGGGGAGTACGGGTAGTGGTGGGCAAGGAGGCGCGGCTGCGGGTGGTGGAGTCGGTGCGGGTGCAGGCGATGGCGGTGGGACGGGCAGTGGCGGGACGGGAAGCGGTGGGACGGGCAGTGGTGGGACGGGAACTGGCGGTACGGGCAGTGGGGGAACAGGTAGCGGAGGCGATGGCGGCAGCAGCGGTGGTAACGGCGGCGGTCATGGCGGTGGTGGCGAGGGTGGTGGCGGTGGAGGCGGGGGTGGCCACGGTGGTGGTCGTGGCGGTGGTGGCGACGGCGGCGGTCATGGCGGCGGTGGCGAGGGTGGTGGCGGTCAGGGCGGCGGTGGCCAGGGTGGTGGCGGTCATGGCGGCG
>Ga0137385_10002511_pt1 | contig 15628 bp, 15 predicted proteins | sample SagtaG_FD_104921 | JGI IMG/M metagenome (GOLD analysis project Ga0137385, IMG submission 104921) | Vadose zone soil microbial communities from Sagehorn Ranch, Mendocino, California, USA - Sage2_R_80_16 metaG | ecosystem: Environmental > Terrestrial > Soil > Vadose zone | place: USA: California...
AAGGAATTCAACAGAGCGAAATAGATCCGGCTACGGGACAGCTAGCCAAGGCCGAAGATCCGAACAAGCGGCCTGAGTTTTTTATTAATGGCACCTCGCCCGCAAATGGCAGTGGAGACATTGCTGAAGAGACCAGCGAGCCGCCAGCCGAAGAAACTGACGGCAACCAGCAGGACAAGAGCTTGACTGTCGAACCGGCGATTTTGCCGGACGTGACACCCGAGCCCCCGCGCGTGAGACCGACGCCAAAGCCGGATGCGCGAAAACCTTTGCGCGACATTTATGACGGTGACTCGCCGGGCAAGCTGCAAGGCACTATTACTCTGGATATCGATCCGACCACCGGGCTGATCGCGGTCGATAGTTGCCCCGTGATCCGCACAAAGACTTTCATCATCGGCCAGGAGCCGAAGAAATACTGCGGGCCCGAGTACCACAAAAAGCCGGCAGCTTCGCCCACGCCTCGTTCGAGATCACCTAATCGTTAGAACCCACCTGAGGATGTGACCAAGATGGATGTGGGCAAGTTTCACTTCGCTGCGCCAAAGCGAAATCTTCTTTGACAACGCTGCTACTTCTCATTACTTTCGCGTTTGCGTGTTCCAATACGATGAAGCGAAAATCAGTCCGCGTAGCGGACGAATGACAATAGCTCAGCGATTTATCGCGGTTCAAGTTGTAAACAAACCGTCAAGTCCGCGAAGCGGACGGCTGAAGAAAGAACTCCCATGCCATATTCTTATGTAAGCAACATCATGCATTGTGTCTTTAGCACGAAAGACCGGTATCCATTCATCGATTCAAATCTGGAATCGCGCCTCTGGCGCTACTTAGGAGGGATTGCCAGAGAAAACCGAATGAAGGCGTTGGCGATTGGCGGCACGACTGATCACGTGCATTTGCTGATGTCGTTACCGGGCATGATGAGCTTTGCCAAGGCGGTTCAGTTAATAAAAGGCGAATCTTCTAAATGGGTGCATGAGGCCTTTCCCGAACACAGAAAGTTCGAATGGCAGGAAGGCTATGGAGCATTTAGTGTAAGCGCTTCCCGAGTGCCACAAGCGATCGCATATATCAATAATCAAAAAGCGTATCATCGGAAGAAGACCTTCCACGAAGAGTTTCTGGAGCTTCTGGAGAAACACGGCATTGAATATGATTCGCGTTACGTATCATGAATTTCAGCCGTCCGCTTCACGGGCTACCCGTCCACTGTGTTGCATCTGATCCCACCGATTAAAAATCGGTGGGCTATTGTCATTCGTCCGCTGTGCGGACTAATCGGTCTCACAACTATTGGCAATAGCCGCCCGCAACACTTCGATGGCCAATGCGGCCGCGTGCTGTTTCCGCGCGGGAAGACCACCAACCGCCTCGATAATTTCTTTGCGCGATAATCGCATCGCATCTTCAATCCGCATTCCCTGAACAATTTCTGACAACGCGGACCCGCACGCCAGCGTAGGCGGACAGCCGTAAGCGAGAAAACGCACTGCCTCGATCCGCTTATTGCAAATACGCAAACTCAAACGTAGCCGATCGCCGCAAACCGGGTTCGATTCTTCGGCAGTGGCGTTTGCGCCGGCGAGTTCACCCGCGTTGCGCGGGTGCGCAAGGTGATCGCGAAACGTATCTGAGTATGACAAGATTAAGTCGTGACGAAGTTATCCTGATGCAGCGGCGAGATCATTCTCAGTGCTTGTACCGCTCCAGCCAGAGCATTAATCGCATAATCAACATCTTCATCGCTGTTGTCTTTACCGAAACTAAATCGAATCGCGCCGCGCGCTAATTCTTCAGTACGGCCCAGCGCGCGAATAACCGGTGAAGGCTCGAGCGTGCCCGATGAACACGCTGAGCCGGTTGAGACCGCAACACCCTGCATGTCCAGATGAATCAACAGGCCCTCGCCTTCGATGAATCGAAACGAAATGTTTGAAAGATGAGGAAGACGCTGATCCCGGTCGCCGTTGAATACTATGTTGTCGATGCGTTCGGTGACTTCTTTTTCGAATCGATCCCGCAGCTGACGTGTCACCGCGTTGCGGTGATTCATTTCCCGCGCGGCCAGTTCTGCCGCGAGGCCGAAGGCAACTATGTTGGGAACCGATTCGGTGCCCGCGCGCCGCTCACGTTCCTGATGTCCACCAACCTGCTGCGGCCTCAACCTCACGCCGCGACGAATGTATAAGGCGCCAATTCCTTTCGGCGCGTAAATCTTGTGGCCCGATAGAGAAAGGAGATCGCAATTGAGCGCTTCGACGTCGATCGGAACGCGTCCAATCGCTTGTACCGCGTCGGTGTGAAAGCAGAGATTACGATGCCCGCGCTCTCGTTCTGCGCGGACCAGCGCGCCGATTTCCGCGATCGGCTGAATGGTTCCAATCTCGTTATTGGCGGCCATGATGCTGACAAGCACCGTGTCCGGCCGCATCGCTGAGCGCAGGTCTTCAACCGCGACGATGCCGTTCTCAAAAACTGGAAGCCGGGTTACCTGCCAGCCATTCTTTTCAAGCGCTTCGATCCTGCCCTGCACCGAAGGGTGCTCAATCGCCGAGGTGATAATGTGACGCCCCTGCGACTTTGCCGCTTCACATAGTCCGGCGATCGCCAGGTTGTTTGCTTCCGTTCCTCCTGAGGTAAAAACTATCTCGTTGGCGCGGGCGCCAATCAGGGCCGCCACTTGTCTCCGGGCTGAGTCCACCGCGGCCCTCGCTGCCTGGCCAAAACCATGTACGCTCGAGGCATTGCCGAACGTACCGGTCAGGAAGGGGAGCATTGCCTGGACGATTCGTTCATCGACGGGCGTGGTGGCGCTGTGATCGAGATAAACTTTGCGCATTAATCGTTAGTTGTTAGTAGTCAGTAGTTAGTTGTTATAGTCAGCCGTTCACGATGCGTCATGGCGAAACCTCACGCCCGAGGCTGCGTCTAACAACGGACCTCCTGACAACTGACCACGGACCAAAAGCATCTGAAGTCGAGTCTAGGGTGGGCCAAACATGAGCGTCAAGCGCTGATTTTGGTTGTTGGCACGTGCACTCAGTGTTAGCATTTAAACTGCAAAGCCGAAAGTGCATGGATGGCTTCAGACCTGAGCTCTCCCTTTCGAACGCATTCCCGATCTTTGATCGGCAAGAAAGGCTGAAAGATGAAACACTTTAAATCCCTCGTAACGCTTCTGATGACGTTGTCACTCGTCGCGTTCCCACTGATGGCCACCTCCGTCAGCGCCCAGGATCAACAAGCGACCGCGTTAGCTCGTGGTTATCGGACCGGATATTCGGACGGCTACGCCGCCGGACTCAACGATACGGCCGCTTCAGCCTCTCGGGATTTTCGCGCCAAAACCGATTATCAACACGCGGATCGTGGTTACAATTCACAATACGGAAGTCTCGATGATTTTCGCGACGGTTATCAACAAGGGTTCGAAGCCGGTTACAACGCTGCTTACGATCGTCGTGAATTTGACTCGTCTGTGCCGGCGGATCTAGGCCGCCGCGGCGCGCAGCCGGACACTCCGGTCGTCAAGAACCCCGTCGATCCCAACGCCGCCGGCAATCCCGGTTCAACGGGAAACGTCCCGAACCCGCAGGGCCCGGCAGCGGTGCTTTCAATTCCTCGCGACACTGTTATGCGCGTCGAGTTAATGACAAACCTTTCGACCGACGCTTCGCAGCGCGGCGATCGTTTCCAGGCGCGTGTGATGGAGCCGAAAGAATACGAGAGCGCTACGCTGGACGGCCATATAAGTGAAGTGAAGCGGCCGGGCAAAGCAAGGGGCACGGCGATGTTGCAGCTTTCATTCGATCACATTCAGATGCCGGACGGTCGCGCATCCAACCTGAGTGCGCAAGTGATCGAGGTCATCCCGATGAGCAGCAGCCAGGGCGTCAAAAAAGTCGATCCCGAAGGCGGCGTGCAGGGTGAAAACTCCACCAGGAGTGATGTGAAAAAAGTCGGCACCGCGGCGGGAGTCGGCGCCATCATCGGTTTGATTGTCGGGGGTGGAGGCGGAGCGGCGATCGGAGCAACCATCGGCGCCGGCGTTGGTACTGCAGGTGTATTAACTTCTCGCGGTAAAGACATTCAACTCTACCAGGGCCAGCAACTGCGCATCCGCACCGCGGGCGATGCGACGGTTCAATAACATTGCCGATTTCTGAATGCCGATTGCCGATTGTTCAGTCTCACAACGTTCGCGATCACTGGGCACCTAATCGGTAGGAGCAATCGCAAATTGGCAATCGGAAATCGGCAATCCATAATTACCCTCCTGACCGACTTCGGCACGCAGGATTATTTCGTCGGCGCAATGAAAGGCGTAATCCTTTCCATTAACGCCGGCGCCTGTATCGTCGATATCAGTAACGAAATTCCGGCCCAAGACATTCGCGCGGCCGCGTTTAATCTCCTGGCTTCTTATCAATCGTTTCCCGCGGCCACGATTCATGTTGCTGTAGTCGATCCCGGCGTAGGTTCTTCACGCCGCCCTATCCTGATCAGTTGTGCCGATCAATTTTTCGTTGGTCCCGACAATGGCATCTTCAGTTGGGTGTGCCAGCGAGAGCAGGCTTACCGCGCTTTTCATCTCACCAACGATAAATTCTTTCGCCAGCCTGTCAGCGCTACGTTTCATGGCCGTGATATTTTCGCTCCGGTTGCCGCGGCTTTGTCCCAGGGCGTTCCGCCGGAGGAGTTGGGCGTGCCCCTGGGCGACCTTATTCAGCTCGAATCAATCAAACCAGTAACCATTGACAAAGGGGTTATTGAAGCGAGGATTATTCACATCGATCGATTCGGCAACTGCGTCACCAGTCTGACGCCTGAATATTTGAGCGGCAGCGCCAGGCTAATGATTAACGATCACGAAATCAGCTCCTTCCGCGAATTCTTTGCCGACACGGCAAACGAGCAAGGCGAAATTTTCTGTTATGTTGGAAGCGCAGGCTTTATTGAGATCGCGGCGCGAAACGCTCCGGCCGCAGAAGTTTTGTCTGCTCGCTGTGAACAGACTGTGATGTTGCATGGCCCGGCGCGAAAATGAAACTGTGTCCCATTAGTCGTTGCTTGTCACGGCTAGACCTCTTTGCTATCTTCAACTCATCCAAAAACTTAGAGGACGCGACAATGGACAAAGCCAAAGAGGGCGCGACTGCGAGCGCGGTTTCGACCGGGCTGCGGGGGGTCGTGGCTGCCTCTTCTTCGGTAGGCGACGTTAACGGCGAAAAGGGCGAGCTGATCTACCAGGGCGTGAATATTCACGACCTGGCAAGCAAGTCCACCTTCGAAGAAGTCGTCTTCCTTTTGTGGAACGGGCGCTTGCCAAGGCGCGCCGAATTGGACGAGTTGCGGAAGAATTTGACGGCGGCGTACGAGCTTCCGTGGCAATGCATTGAATTGATCAAAGGAATGTATGCGCGGGTGCCACCAACCGCCCAACCAATGGACGCGCTAAGGACAGTGATTTCAGCCCTGGCGATGTTCGATGAACAGTCCCGCGACCTTTCACGAGATTCAAGCATTGCCGTGGCGACGCGCTTGACCGCCCGCTTTCCCACGATCGTAGCCGCGATGGAGCGAGCGCGAAATGATCTCGATCCAGTCAAACCTGATCCGAGGTTGAACATTGCGACGAACTTTCTCTACATGCTCAAGGGCGAGATGCCGGACGAGTACGACGCGCACGTGCTCGATGTCGCTCTTATTCTTCAGGCGGATCATGAATTGAACGCCTCGACGTTCACGGCGCGCGTCGTCGCGGGGACACTCGCTGACATGTATAGCTGCGTGACTGCGGCTTTGGGCGCGCTATCCGGCCCGCTTCACGGTGGGGCCAACACTGCGGTAATGAAAATGCTCCTGGAGATTGGCAGCGTCGACAATGTCGAGGCCTACATCAAAGACACACTGGCGAAAAAGAAAAAGATTATGGGCTTCGGTCACGCAGTTTATCGCACGGAAGATCCGCGTGCTACGCACTTGCGCAAGTTGTCAAAAGAGATGGGCCAGCGCAAAGGCGACACCAGGTGGTATGACATGACCGCCAAAGTAGAAGAAGTAATGAAGCGCGAGAAGGGTCTGTTGCCCAATGTCGATGCTTACTCGGCTTCTACCTATTACATGATGGGGATTCCGCTGGATCTCTACACTCCGATTTTTGCCATCAGTCGCATAAGCGGCTGGACCGCTCATGTTCTGGAACAGTACGCGGACAACAAACTAATTCGCCCGCGCGCTGCGTACATCGGGCCTCGTAACGTCCCCTACGTGTCGATCGACGAGCGCTGATGACTTAGTCAACTTTCACCGCTGAAACGTCCCATTCGATAAGACACGCGAGATTCTCTGAGTCGCCCTCCTTCAGAAGAAAGCACTCTGCGAGCTTGCCTGAGGAGGGCCTTAAACCCTGCTCTGCACCGCCTCGTAATTGGTCAGCTTGATGAAAACAACATATTCTTGGGTGGTTTTCGCATTAATACGCAGATAGAATGCGGCATTAGATACCCCGAACATTAATTTCCCTCGTAACACCCCTGGCTCGCTCTATTGACTGTGCGCTTCAGCGTCTGGGATCATATGACCAGATTGCCCAATACTCCCGGCATTTGTAGTAATTGTTATCGTCGAGGTTTTTTCAGATGATTAAGAATAATGGAAATGGTAAGTCGCACTCATTGACTCCGGCTAATTCTCAGGAACTCCCCTGGCGGCATTTCATGCCGACTTCCAACTGGACCGCGATGGGCAAAGAGGAACACTTCGTCCAATTCTATGAAAGCGATCAGTTTCTACTCGATTCCTTAAGCGGATTCGTCACGGAAGGAATACAAGCCGGCGATGCCTGCGTAGTTGTCGCCACCAAAACGCACCAGGTAGTGCTTGAGAAGCGATTGCGGTTGGAAGGCCTGAATACGACTGAACTAAAGAAGCGAGGGCAATTTGTTTCGCTTGATGCCCAGGAAACGCTGGCCCGATTTATGGTCGGCCGAATGCCCGATCCCGTGCTCTTCCAAAACGTGTTTGGCGGTATGGTTGGCCAAGCAGCCGTCGCGCATACACGCGTCCGCATGTTTGGCGAGATGGTTGTCGTGCTTGTGGAGGCAGGAAATCTGGCGGCGGCTCTTTCACTGGAAGAGTTGTCGAACGAATTAAAAAGTTCTTGCGACTTCTCACTCTTTTGCGGCTACCGGCTGGATGCATTTAAGGGTGAAGGGCTTCTGGATCAGATCGGCAGAGTCTGCGCCGCTCATTCACGTGCGATTCCGGCTGAGAGCTATACGTCGCTTGCCGGCGAGAACGAGAGGCTGCTCGCCATTATTCGCTTGCAGCAAAAAGCCAGCGCGCTCCAAGCCGAGATCGCCCAACACAAACGAACTGAAGAAAATCTTCACGCCGTGAAAAACGAATTGGAGATTCAGGTCAAAGAACGGGAACGACTACTGAAACGCGAACAGGCAGCTCGCGCCGCCGCGGAAAACGCCAGCACCCTGAAAGACGAGTTCCTGGCAACCGTATCTCACGAGTTGCGGACGCCACTAAACGCCATCATCGGGTGGAGCCATATGCTGCGCAACCGCAAACTCGACAAGGCAACCACCGCCCGTGCTTTGGAAACCATTGAACGAAACGCTCAATCGCAGGCCCAATTAGTTGAGGATATTCTTGATGTCTCGCGGATAATCACCGGAAAGTTGCACTTGGACATCGGAAACGTGGACATCGCATCGGTAATCAACGCGGCGATTGATTCAGTGCAACTGGCGGCCGACGCCCGCGATATCGAGTTGGAAGTAATCCTGAATCCTTCAATCAGATCGGTCTCGGGCGATGCGGGCCGGCTCCAGCAGGTCATCTGGAACCTTTTGTCGAATGCAGTTAAGTTCACTCCTGAGGGCGGGCGGATTGAGGTGCAGGTCGAACGCGCGAACGCCCACGTTCGCATCAAGATCATTGACACCGGTGCGGGAATCTGTCCTGACATCCTGCCGTATATCTTCGATCCGTTTCGGCAGGGTGATGGGACGATTACGCGGAGCCACGGAGGCCTGGGACTTGGCCTGGCCATAGTCCGCCATCTGGTAGAACTTCACGGCGGTTCGGTTCGCGCAGAAAGTCCGGGCGAGGGGAGCGGCGCAAGTTTCAGTATCAATCTTCCAATCGTGAAAGATTCAGTCCAGGGAAGGAAATACCGGAGAACAACCGCAGAGCTCCCACTAGTCGGCACGATTGCCGACTCGACCCCATCACTTGACGGTTTGAAAGTGCTGCTCGTCGACGACGACGCGGACACTTTGCAAATACTCTCGACGGCTTTATCTGATCGCCAGGCCCGTGTACAGACCGCCACATCTGTCAAACAGACCATGGCAATGCTTGAATGGTATCAACCGGACATACTTGTTTCTGATTTGGTGATGCCGGACGAAGACGGTTATTCGTTGATAGGAAAACTTCGAGCTGTCGAAGTGGACAAACGCAGGCAGATACCCGCCGTCGCTTTGACGGCTTGCGTGCGCGTTGACGATCGCAAGCGCGCCTTATCGGCGGGCTTCAATATGTTCGTGCCCAAACCTGTCGAACCCAGTGAGTTGGTGCTCGCAATTGCGAATCTGGCTCCCAGCCGCGGGCACTGACACCCTTCCATCACAGCTAGCTATTGGTTTCGGGACGTCGCCGTTTCCGCGGTGTCCAGTTTTGGGAAGAAATAACCTTTGCGCGAGCTAACGAGCAGCCTGCGCGTTTTTCCTTTTGCATCGACGGCTTTTACGCGCACATCGAGCTGGTGCAGCCGGCCATCGTCTTTTTCATTCTCGCTGATGGCAAATCCAAGGCTGTAGCGCGCCGTCAGGCTGCCAATAATTCTCGCCAGGCCATTGCCGTAATCTTTGACGTGACTGACATGGACCGCTTCGCCGCCGCTTTGTTGCGCCAGGCGTTTGGCGCTGCCGGCCAGACTTATGCCGCTCCAGCCAATCAGCGGTTGGCCGATGGGAAGCAGAAACCTGTAAAGCGTTCTCATGTTCGTTGTCAGCGAGTTGAAGATTGCATTTTGCCGAATCAGGATTTGCTCGGTCGCCTCGCGGTCTTCGTTGAAGATTGGGGAAATTCCATCCGAGAGCCAGACGATCGCGGCTTGTGAATTTGGTCTCTTCTCACTCGCTAACTGGGTGGCATCGCGCGTGGCTGCGGCCATATCGTAGAAATTGTCTAACTGAATGGTCATATGTCCGCTGCTGCTCACGCGCTTAACATCAATAGTCCCGTCCTTTTTGATCGTGCGAGTTATGACCGCGCCGTTCTTCGCCTTGATGGTTTCCGTCTCGAGCACCTCGTCGTCTTTCGGTTTGGCGGGCGCCGTTTGATCCTTCTTTTGATTTGAATCAGAACTAACGGTCAAGCTGCCGGTGCTTTGCTGCTCGCGGTCCTTCTCGCCAGTCTTCGCCGTCTCGGTTTTCGGGGCCTCCGACGGCAGCGCAACCAAAGCCGGAATTCGCGCCAGCGCTGATTCGAGCTGGGCACGATCATGGGTAAATTCAATCAGCCACATTGCCTTACCATTTCTGACCACCGCACTCTTATCGTCGACGCTGTTAGCATTGATGGCCAGAATAGCGACTTCGTCACCCGCAGGAAGTTTGACCAATTCATCAACCATCGCTTTGCGAATCTCTCCAAGTTTGAGAAAACGCCCGGCACCATCGTCGCGCAGATCGAGAATTAGAATCAATGCCAGAGGTTTACGCGCCTGGCCTTCACGAGTGAAATAAGAAATTGAGCGCGGCCTGCCGTCGTCAAAGACTTCAAAATTCTCAGGCGCCAGGTCAGAGATTGAGGCGCCTGTGCGCTTGTCCTTGACGAGCGCGTCCATAAAGACAACGCGCGTGTTGATACGAATTGTTTCGGTGGGCTGCTGGGCAAGCAGATGTGTTGGGCCGAGAAGGGACGCGGCGGTGAGAATAATTAAGATTAGGCAAAGACGGCTCAGGGATTCAGAGCTCGACTGGGTCTTAAGCTGAAAGTATTTTCTTAGTGAGTTCATTTCGTGTCCTTTTCCAGGGGTCATGTACGTCCTGATTTCCACCGGTCTGCTCTTCTCTGTGTCCCCGGTGCTCCGTGGTGATTAATCGTTCACAACACTCAACACGGAGACACGCAGAACACCGAGATTACACGGAGAAGATCAAATCGCTTTATGCACCCTCCCTAACGGTCGGGTTTCCGCAGTTAGTTGTCGTTGATCGTCGCGTCGCTGGTAATCGCTCGTCCCATCTCGTTAGGGTCTTTCAGCAGCGTCGCCAGGACCTCCGGAGCGACGGTGACTTGAACTACCGTCGCCTCATGTCTTTCGATAGTGACAACCAGCACATTAAACCTCTGCCCGGCCTCGCGCACGTAGATGTACGTTTGCTCCTCTTCTTTGGCTGCCAGCGTTTCTACCAGGGGCGACCATGCGTCCCTGAGAGTGTTCTCCAGCGACGCTTTGAAAGTGGCGATGCGTCCTCGCGAATCAAATTCCTGATCTTCAAAAAAGACTACCCGCGCGCTGCCGGCTTGCGCTATGCGTTTCGCCTCGCCGCCTCTGATCTTTGCGGCGGTCCTCGTTGTGGTGATCGCCGCCCGCGCTAATAGCGGTAAATTCTGGTGCTTGACGTGATAAAACTGCTCGATAGCTCTGACGACAGCACTGAAGTCGTCATTCGCGCGCGCCCTCGGAAAAGGCGATCCCAGAACGAGGATCGCGCCGGCCAGGGCAGTAATGGCTAACCGTCGTTTCATTGGTTCTGCTTCGTCTTCGGTTTCGCCGGTGGCAGATTGAAATAGGGCAAGCCAAACTGCCCTTCAAGTTGAGCGAGCTTTTCGAGGTTAATCGGACCGACGATATTTACGACCGTCAGTTCCTTCGGCTCGACGCTCAGCACTACGAGTCCGCCAATTTGATCGCCGGCATTCAAGAGATAAACCTCGACGTTCTCGCTCTCTTTCTTGCTGGTCACGCCAATGACTTTGTTCCAGGCACTGCCGCGAAGCTGCGACAGAATGGATTCAACCTCGACTTGCGAGTATTCGCCTTCTTTTTCGAAGGTGAAACTCTTTACGTAGATGCCTTTCACTCCCTTGATCAGGGCTTTGATCTCCTCATCTCCGGGGTCCGAGCTTGCGAAGAACCTGGCCGTCGTTTGCATCATGCGTTCATCCAGTTTGACGTCGACCGTCTCCGTGGCTTTGTTGGCCAAAGGATCCAGTTGATCCATCTGAAGCCTGGCGCTTTGTGCTCTTGCGGTTAATGCAGCGCCGGCAACTAGCAGCAGCACGAGGGGTGCGACTTTCAATATGGTTTGGAAGAGTGTTTTCATAACTTCTCCGTTCATGTTCTTTATCCTATTGGGTGTTGATTGCGAATTACGTTGAGCGCCGGCGCGCTTTGCGCCTTGCGCTGCACGATGCTTAGCTTGGCGCTGACCATCCGGAGCGCGAGCATTAGCTGGTCCTTTTGCGCTTGTTCCTTTGCGGTTAGTTCGGGTTGGCTCGGGGTAATTGGTTTCAGTGTTCGATTACGAACAAGATTCGCCGGCGCGGTTCGCGGCTGAGGGCGATCTTGCGATTGAGCTGCAGAATCTGAATTGCGCATCGTTGTTTGGGTAGGCGGCTCGCTCGGACTGCCTGAGTTTCTCGTACCTGATTCATCGGACGTATTCTGCGGGTGCGGGGCCTGCGCCTCTTGTTTGGCCTGGAGTGGTTGATTGGTGTGGTGCCGACTGAAGCTGGCCCAGAGTCCGAATGCGATGGCTGTCAAAGCAATTGCCGCCGCAATTGCTAAAGCGGGAGAGAAATTGTGCCGCCGGCCCGGCCGGAGATCAGCGGGAATGTTCAACGGCCGCGGCTGATAACGGAGCGTGCCGAGAATCTCTTCGAGTTGCTGGACTTCCGGATCGGTTTCACCAGACCGATCCCAAAGATAGTCATAGTAGTTCATAAGGTTCGTCTCCATCGCACCTTTCTTGCGGGCGCAATTTATTTTGTCAAGACACGCTGCCCAGTCGCTCGCGCAATATTTTCATTCCCCGATGTAGATTGACTCTCACCGATGCCGGCGTTAGCCCGGTTCGCTCCGCGATCTCGGGACCAGTCATTCCTTCGACAAATCTAAGCACCAGCGTTTCGCGATAGGCCTCGGGCAATTTTCGAATCAGATCCAAAATTTCTTTCGCCGTTTTGTTGGGTGTCCTGGCCACCGCAACCTGATCGGTAACTTCAACGGTCGCGCGGGAGTTGCGGTAGAAATCCATCGCGCGGTTGCGCGCAATCATAGCGATCCAGGCGCCGAACGCCTGCGCGTTGCGCAGAGTGTGCAGCTTTCGGAGCGCGTGCAGAAAGATATCCTGGACCAGGTCGTCGACTTCGTCGCGCGGGACTCGAGCCAAAAGTATTCCGTGGACCATCGGCGCGTACATCTCGTAGAGCCGCGAAAAGACTTCGCGCTCGCCGGCAAGCACCGCACTGACCAGCACAGCCTCGACTGTCTGCTCGTTTGCGGACAGCGTCTTTAGCGGTTTGCTGATGAGAAGCATGTCGGCGGTGGCTTCAGCTTCGTACATCGGGTTTCGTAAGACTTCCGCAGAACATTCGGTCGCACTTGAGTGCAGCGCCAGGCGCGAGTCGCCAAATCCGATACCAACTCCACGCTGCTTTGACATCGCTAAGACGGGAAATTCAGGGAGAGTGTTAACCGTAATCCCAAAACTCTTTGACTATGAAGGACTAATTCGCCGGTGGCGATGAAGTGCTCGAAGGTGTTACGTCGGCCGAGACGATTAGTTTCGTCCGCCACACGACGAGCATCGAAACGAGCAAAGCGACAGTGCATGCCAATCCGCCCTCAAGTCCATACGCGCCTCCGGTAAGCCAGTCAGGCCCCTGGTTGGCTGGGTGGAGCAATGGCGCGGGCGTCAGCCGATTAATACCGCTCACGGGCACGCCGAGTATGGCCGCCTGCATCCAGTTCCAGGCCCAATGTATGCCGAGCGGAAACCATAAGCTGCCCGTGCGCAGATAAGCGATGGCCAACCAAATACCCGCAAGGGCAGTATTGACAAACGTGAATCCGCTTGCTGAATTGGGATTGTTCAAATGCACCGCTGCGAAAGGCAGCGCCGTGAGCAATACGCCGAGCCAGGCGAGTTTCGCGCGCGTGAGTGTTTGCAAAGGATAGCCGCGAAAGACAACTTCCTCGGCCGCTGCGGCGAGCACGAATACCATCGCGGAAATCGTCAACGTCTTCTCAATCGAAGTTGCCGCCATTGGATCTATGCCGAAGCTCAAACCGCGGGTCACAGCGGCGAAGATGCCGGCGAGAAGAAGAGAAGCTGCGCCGATTGCAGTTCCGACTGCAAAATTGCGGAGCCAGCCCGAGTGGAACGACCAGCCGATCGCCCGAAACGGAAGTTCCTCGAAGATCGCGCCGCAGGCCCAGCCGACGAGAGTGGCTGAAGCAAACAAAATCGCAGCACCGATAACAAAACCTGCGGTGCCGCTCAACAGCTCAACGGCTGATGTTTTCGATATTGCAGGGCCGGCGAGAAAAACGACGGCCTGGAGAACTTTCACGCAGACGAGGAAGGCAATTGCAAAAAATGCGAGCCGCCAGCCGCTACGCAGATGACCTGAGTCGTCGAGAAAGAATGAGCGCGATTCCATCCGTCTGGTTTAGTCGCGCTGGTTGGACTGCCCATGCCTGGTTGAGTCCGGGAAAATCATTGAGGTTTGCCGATTAAGGCCAGCAGCGCTTGCTCGGTTGCCGCTTTGGTGTCATCGCTGAAGGTGAGATTCCACTTCCAAACGTCTCGATCTCTGATCATGTGGGCGGTGCCCTTGAAAGTTACTACTCTTCCGTTGATCGTCAATGTGGCGGAGGTGGGAACATCGGCCTTATCACCATTTACTACCGGCTCCGCGACCGCAATCTCAGACAGATTATTCAGCAGGTCGTCAAGCGTTTTTTGCCCATCCGGCGCGCCGTTGATTCCTGATCGTACGCCGGTGGCAAATGCGTCGGCGTCATCAGGCATCTGATTTCTCACAGTCTGAGAAAACAACGTAAGGAAGTACATCGACCGCCAGTCTTGCTTTTGAATCGCCAGATATAATTTGAGCGCCTGGGCTTTCGGATCAGACACGTCCGGCTTCGCGGATGGCACATGCGCTTGGGCATGCACGCACGCCGCGCCGAGCGCGAACCATGCAATTATCAGAGATATCCTGAACGTCTTTTTCATAATTCTCCTTAGCGGGTAAGGGCGAGTGCCGCGCGCGGCGGCAATCATAACCCGCCCATGACGTTTGCCACAACGGCGCGTATGATAAACTTTCGCCGCAATAATGGACCAGATACCCCCAAAACTCGACCACAGCAAGTCTCTCGATCGCATAAGGCGCCGGCCAGCCATTCCCTGGATTTTGGCTGGCGTAGTCGTGCTTCTCCTGGCAATCATCGTCGCTCAACAACTTTTCAATCTGTCGGCCGTGGTGCCTTCTGAGACGGGCTCGGACACGCTGCTGTTGTATGCGCTGTCGTCGTTAAACTTTGCCGCGTTTGTCGTCTTCAGTTTCATTTTGCTGCGTAGTTTGCTGCGCCTTCGCCGCGAAAGACGAGACCGTCAAAGCGGCGCCAGGATTCAGACCCGACTGCTTGCCTATTTCATTGCGTTGAGTCTGCTTCCGATCGCCGCGATGGCCGCGTTCTCTTATTTGTTCCTCAATCGCTCGATTGAAAAATGGATGGGGCGCTTGCCGGAGAATGTTGTCGAGCGCGTGCGCGAGCAGCAAAGGGAGACGCTGACGGCCCAGAATCAGAAGCTGCGCGAAACGGCGCTATTGCTGGCCAGCATGATCAAGCAAGAACCGCAGTCGGAATGGCAAGCAAACCTCGACCAGTTGTCCGCGACGAAACAGCTTTCGGCGATCGAAATAGTTTCAGAAGACGGCGAAGTTGTAGCCCACAGCGAAATCGAAATGTCTGAAAAGCAGCGTGCGGAGTTGAACTTGCTTCTGGAGCGCGGCCGGCAAAGCCAGTTGCGAAATAACGAAACGCTCGCCGACGGAAAAGGCTTCGATCTGACGGCGGTGCCTCTTACAGGTCCCTGGCATTTGTTGTTGGTGCCGCCGAGATTGAGCGATACGGACGTCAATGACACTATCGCCGGCTCGCAGAGCGAGTATCAGCATCTCGTAAAGCGGCAGCGCAAGGTGCGCATGCTCGGATTGTCCACGCTCGGGTTGATGACTTTGTTGTTATTGTTCGCGTCAACCTGGGTAGCGATCTACCTTGCCCGCGGATTTGCGGCTCCTATCAGATCATTGGTTGAAGCCTCTAAAGAAGTCGCCCGTGGCAACCTTGCCCATCGGGTTGAAACACTTTCCGATGACGAACTGGCTTTGCTCGCCGACTCGTTCAATCAAATGACTGCTCAGCTGGGCGAGAATCGCCAGCGCATTGAATCGGGCGCCGAAGCGCTCAAGGAAAAGAATCTGGCACTTGAAGAGCGGCGCAACTATATCGAGACCGTGCTCGAGAGTTTATCTACCGGGGTAATCTCTTTGGATGAATCCGACCGCGTGACGACTA
>Ga0137385_10002529_pt1 | contig 15575 bp, 14 predicted proteins | sample SagtaG_FD_104921 | JGI IMG/M metagenome (GOLD analysis project Ga0137385, IMG submission 104921) | Vadose zone soil microbial communities from Sagehorn Ranch, Mendocino, California, USA - Sage2_R_80_16 metaG | ecosystem: Environmental > Terrestrial > Soil > Vadose zone | place: USA: California...
CCGCCGCCGCGGTAGCCTCGCCGCTGCTGGCGGCGTGTGGCAGCAGCAGCAAGAGTACGTCGGCCGCCACCAGCACCGGGACGGCGAAGCGCGGCGGAACCCTTCGGTTCGCGGTCGCGGGCGGCGCCTCGGCCGACACGCCCGATCCGGCCCTGGCCGGCACGTCGTTCACCCTGTACATGGCCGCGAACCTCTACGACACGCTGGTGCGCGCCGACCAGAACTTCGCCCTGACGCCCGCCCTGGCCATCAGCTGGAGTTCCACGCCGGACGCGAAGACCTGGTCGTTCCGGCTGCGGGACGGCGTCACCTTCCACGGCGGCGGCAAGCTCACCTCCAAGGACGTGGCCTACTCCGTTACCCGGATCCTGAACCCCAAGCTCGCCTCCCCGGCGCTGGCGAACATCTCGCCCTTCCTCAAGGCCTCCGGCATCTCGGCTCCCGACCCCACCACGGTCAAGTTCGCGCTGTCCGCGCCCAACGCGTTCTTCCCGCAGATCCTCGCCGGGCTGAACTTCGGCATCATCCCGGACGGGACGACGAGCTTCGCCAAGCCGGCCGGCAGCGGGCCGTTCTTCCTGCAGGAATTCCAGCCGCTGGCGAACGCGAAGTTCGCCAGGAATACGGACTACTGGCGCACCGGGCGGCCCTACCTAGAGGCCGTCAACCTGGTCAGCATCGCCGAGGATTCGACCCGGGTGCAGTCCCTCATCGGCGGCAGCGAAGACCTGGTGGACAACATCACCGGCGCCGACGTGAAGCTGCTCGCCGCGCAGTCCGGCGTCCAGACGCTGCAGATCAAGGCGGGCGGCTGGGTGGACCTGGCCGCCTGGGGCGACACCAAGCCGTTCGACGACCCGAACGTGGTGACGGCCCTGAAGTACGCGGCGAACCGCGATCAGATCATGAGCCTGGTCGCGCCGAACGCGTTCCTGACCGGCCCCGATATCCCGGTCCCGCCCAGCGATCCGTTCTATCCCGCGGGCCTGAAGGCCTTCGCGTACGACCCGGACCACGCCAAGCACCTGGTGCAGCAGGCCGGCTTCCGGGACGGCCTCGACCTCACGCTGTACGCCTACGAGGGCGACAAGCTGGACGCCGCGCTGGCCTTCAAGCAGTCGGCTCAGCCCGCCGGGATCAACATCAAGGTCGTCACCTGGCCGCACGCCACCTACTGGACGCAGGTCTGGCTCAAGAAGCCCTTCGTCGGCGACAGCTGGGCCCGCCTGCACACCTCGGTCATCCTGCAGTCGGCCTTCGCCGCGCAGCCCAACGAGTTCCACTGGAAGGACGACTCGTTCAACGGCCTGCTGACCTCGGCCGTGGCCACCACGGACACCACGGACGAAGACGCTCTACGGTGATGCGCTATCAATGATCAACGACAAGACGGCCGGGATCATCCCGGGATGGGAGCCACAGCTGTACGGCGCATCGACCAAGCTGCACGGTGTCGAGCTGGCCAACGGCGGGCAGGTATTCCTCGACGGTGCTTACTTCGCCTAGGTGGCGGGGCCTGGCTGAGTGTCTCCGGCTGGCGGTACGCCTGGTCCTCAGCCTGCTCGCCGTCAGCGTGCTGGTCTTCCTGCTCACCATCGCCGTGCCCGGGGATCCGGCGCGCGCCGCGCTCGGCAAGGCGGCCACGCCGGCCCAGCTGAAGGCGTTCGACGCGGCGCACGGGCTTGACGCCCCGCTATACGAGCAGTTCGGGCGGTTCCTGTTGCACTTGGTGCAGGGGCAGCTCGGCACGTCATACGCCTCCGGGCAGTCGGTCGCGACGGCCATCGGGGCCCGGTTCGAGCGGACGTTCTTCCTGGTCTTGATCGCCTGGCTGATCGCCGCCCTTATCTCCATCCCGGTCGGCATGTGGAGCGGGCGCCGGGCGGGCAGCGCCGCCGATTCCGCGGTGTCCGGTATCACCCTCGGGCTGGCGGCCCTGCCCGAGTTCGTGATCGGGCTGCTGCTGGTGTTCATCGTCGGGGTCAAGCTCGGCTGGCTCCCGGTGAACTCGACGGCAGCCGGCTACGCCACTACGCCGTGGGGCGATTTCTCCTCCTACCTGCTGCCCGCGACCGCGATCGCGCTCACCATCATCCCGTACATAACGCGGTTGACCAGGGCCAACGCCCGGGAGGTCGACTCCGAGCCGTACATCAGGGCGGCCATCCTGCGCGGCGTGCACGGGCCCAGGCTCACCTTCCTGCACGTCTTGCCGAACGCCGCGCCGCCGGTCCTGTCCGCTCTCGCCCTGCAGTTCGCCGGGTCGATCGGCGGCGTGGTCGTCACCGAGACCGTCTTCGGCTTCCCCGGCATCGGCCAGCTGCTCGTGCAGGCGGTGGGCTCACGTGACCTGCCCGTCGTCCAGGCCATCACGATCATCATCGGCGCGGTCTACGTCCTCGTGAACACCCTGGCCGACGCCGGGGTGCGCGCGCTGACCCCCCGGCTGCGCCCCACCCAGCAAGTAGCCCCGACGTGAAGGCCATCCGCCGGTTCCTCGCCATCCCGGCCGGCCTGGCGGGCACCATCGGCCTGCTGGTGATCCTGGCCATCTCGCTGATCGGGCCGGCCGTCGCGCCGTATAACCCGGACGCGACCGTGGCCGCGCCCGCGCTCGGCCCGTCCGCCGCGCACCTGCTCGGCACCGACCTGCTCGGCCGCGACGTGTGGAGCCGCCTGCTCTGCGGCGGGCTGAGCGTCATCGTGCTGCCGCTGATCGCCGTGTCCGGCGCCCTGCTGATCGGCTGCGCGGCCGGCCTGCTGTCCGGCTACCTCGGCGGCTGGGTCGACACCATCGTCACCCGGGCCGTGGACATCGTGCTGGCGCTGCCGCCGTTCCTGCTCGTCCTGGTCATCATCGCCGGGTTCGGCACCGGGGGGTCGGTGATCGTCATCGCGGTGGCGGCGGTGTACGCGCCGAGCATCACCCGAGTCATCAGGTCCGCCACCCAGGTGATCAGGCCGCGTGAGTTCGTGCTGGTGGCGCGGGCCCGGGGTGACTCGGTCGGGTGGATCACGCTGCGCGAGATCGCGCCGAACATCGTACCCACGCTGCTGGTCGAGATCGCCATCCGGCTCACCTTCGCGGTGATGTTCATCGCCTCGCTCAGCTTCCTCGGCCTGGGCGTGCAGCCGCCCAGCCCGAACTGGGGCGTCATGGTCGCGGAAAACCGGGACCTGCTGTTCAGCTACCCGCTGCCGGTGCTCGTGCCCGCGATCGCCATCGCCGTCCTCGCGATCTCGGTCAACCTGATCGCCGACGCGCTCACGATCTTCTTCGGCGGCGGGCGCCAGGGGCAGATGCGATGAGGCCCCCGGTGCTGCTCTCGGCGCACGGCCTGTCCGCCGGGTACCGCGATGGCGCGGGCATCCGGCAGATCCTGGCCGACGTTGACCTCGACCTGCCGGAGAACCGCATCGTCGGCCTGGCCGGCGAGTCCGGCTGCGGCAAGAGCACGCTGGCGCTGGCCATGGCCGGGTACCGGCCGCCGGGCCTGCGCCTGCTCGGCGGCAGCGTGACGTTCCGCGGCGAGACCATCACCGGGCTGAGCACCCGCCGGCTGCGCCGCTACTGGGGCCGGCGCATCGCCTACCTGCCGCAGGACACCGCGACGGCGCTCAACCCGGCCCTGCGCATCGGCCGCCAGATCGCCGAGGTGTTCCAGCTGCACAAGGGCCTCGACCGCCGCGACGCGCTGGCGGCGGGCGCGGACATGCTCGGCCGGGTGGGGATCGGTGACCCCGAACGGGCCATGCACCGCTACCCGCACGAGTTCAGCGGCGGACAGCAGCAGCGCATCGCGATCGCCATCGCGCTCGGTCCCGGGCCCGAGGTGGTCATCCTCGACGAGCCCACCACCGGCCTGGACGTCACCGTGCAGGCCCTGGTCAACGCCCTGATCGTGGACCTGATCCGGGCCCAGCGGATGACGGCGCTGTACGTCAGCCACAACCTGGCGCTGCTTGCGGTGCTGTGCGACGAGCTCCGCATCCTGTACGCCGGGCAGGTCGTCGAGGCCGGGTCGGCGGAGCAGGTCTACTTCACCCCCGAGCACCCTTACACGTCCGGGCTGGTCGCCGCCGTACCGCATCACCTGGACGGCAAGCCGGTCCGCGGCATCGGCGGCACGCCGCCCCAGTCGGTCGTGCTGGACAGCTGCGCGTTCGGGCCGAGGTGCGGCTTCAGGGCCGAGGGATGCGCCGTGCCGGTCCCGCTGGCATTGAGGCCGAACGGGCGGGAGGTTCGCTGCGTGCGCGCTGGCGAGCCTGCCCTGGCGGCGGCGCGCGTCACCGATGCCGCCTTCGGCAACGGGGCCGCGGCCGGCCTGCCGGCCCCGGGAAACCCGGCGCCGCTGCTCGCCGCCACCGGTGTCAGCGTGAGCTCACCCACGCTGGCCGGGCCATGACGGCGCTGCACGACCTGTCGTTCTCCATCGGCCCCGGCGAGGTCGTCGGCGTGGTGGGGGAGAGCGGCAGCGGCAAGTCCACGCTGCTGCGCGCCCTGGCCGGGCTGCTCACGCCGCGAGCCGGCACGCTGGAGGTCAACGGTTCGGCGGTGCCGTGGCCGTGCGGGCGCCGCAGCCAGGACATCCGGCGCGAAATCCAGATCGTCTTCCAGAATCCGGACGCGTCGCTCAACCCGCGCCAGTCCGTCGGCGCGATCATCGATCACCCGCTGCGGAAGTTCCGGCCCGGCCTGGACACCGATCAGCGACGCCGCCGGATCCTCGAGGTGTTCGGCCAGCTGCGGCTGTCGCCAGACCTGCTGGAGCGGTACCCCGCCGCGCTCAGTGGCGGCCAGCGCCAGCGGGTGGCGCTGGCCCGCGCCCTGATCGCCGACCCGGCCGTGGTCCTGTGTGACGAGATCACCTCGGCGCTCGACGTGTCGGTCCAGGCCTCCATCCTCGAGCTGCTCGGCGAGCTGCGCCGGGCCAGCGGGCTGGCCATGATCTTCGTGACGCACGACCTCGGCGTGCTCCGTGCCGTGGCCGACCGGGCGCTGGTGCTCGAGGCGGGGCACGTGCGCGAGACCGGCGTCGTGTCCCAGCTGCTCGAGACGCCGCGGCACGAGTACACCACGACCCTAGTCCGGTCGATTCCCGACCCCGCCGCGCACCACGCGGAACAGCACCAGGGAGGCAGCGATGAGACGCGTGTTCCACGCCGATTACGTCGGCGACCTCGGCTCGATGGACTACGAGCGGGCGAGGCTGGCCACGGCCGGGGCCGAGCTGGCCGCCGCCCGCTGCGCTACCGGTGAGGAGCTGGCTGCCAGAGCCGCCGGGGCGCAGGTCGTGTGGCTGGAGTGGACGCCGCACATCGATCGCGCGGTGCTGGCCGCGCTGACCGAGTGCGAGCTGGTCATGCGGTGGGGGGTCGGTTATGACCAGATCGACGTGGCCGCCGCCACCGAGCTGGGCGTGGCCGTGGCCAATGCGCCCGCCTACGGCACCGAGAACGTGGCCGAGCACACCATGGCCCTGCTGCTGGCCCTGGCCAGGGGCGTCGTGGCGGATGACCGGGCGATGCGCGCCGGGCTGTGGCGCGAGCCGCCCATCGCCCACCAGCGGCTGAGCGGCCACACCCTCGGCATCCTCGGGCTCGGCCGGATCGGCCGCCGGGTCGCCGAGCTCGGCCTGGCGTTCGGCTGCCGGGTCATCGGTCACGACGTGCGCGAGGACATCGCCCTGCCGGACGGGGTGGAGCGGGCTGGCGCGGCGGAGGTGGTCGCGGCGGCGGACTACCTGACCATGCATACGCCGCTCGGCGAGCAGACCAGGCACCTGGTCAACGGCGACCTGCTGGCCAGGGCCAGACCCGGCCTGCTGCTGGTCAACACCAGCCGCGGCCCGATCGTGGACACCGATGCGCTGCTGGCCGCGATCGACGCCGGGATCGTGGCCGGGGCGGCGCTCGACGTCTTCGAGACCGAGCCGCTGCCCGCCGGCAGCCCGCTGCGCTCCCGGCCCGAGATCGTGCTGACGCCGCACGAAGCATCCAGCTCGGCCGAGGCAACCGATGACCTGCGGGCGGAGATGTGCCAGGCGACCATCCAGTGGTTCACCGAGGGCTGGGCCGACTCGGTGGTCAACCCGCAGGTACGGACCAGGCTGAGGCACGGCCGATGAGCAGCATCACCAGGATCGTCGCGCGCGGCGGCGCGATCGCGCTGGTCACCGAGCCGCCGCCCGCGCTGCGCCGGGGCGAAGTGCTCGTGGCGACCCAGTACTCGGCGATCAGCCCGGGCACCGAGCGGACGATCCTGGAGGCGACCCGGGCCGAGGGCTGGGCCAGCCACGAGTACCCGGAGCCAGACCAGGAGTGGCCGCTAGTCAGGTCCGGCGGCGTCCGGCACGACCTGCTGCTGCCCCGGTCGCCCGGCCAGGACTACGCGTCGCTCGGCTACAGCCTGGCCGGTCGTGTCCTGGCCGTGGCGGAGGACGTCACCGACCTGGCCGCGGGGGACCTGGTCGCCTGCGGCGGCAGCCAGTGCGCCTTCCACAGCGAGCAGGTGGCCGTGCCCAGGAACCTGACCGTCCGGGTGCCGGACGGGCTCGGCGCGGACCTGGCCGCCTTCGTCACCCTGGGTTCCATCGCGCTGGAGGCGCTGCGGCGCAGCGGTCGCACCCTCGGCGAGACGATCGTGGTGTTCGGCTGCGGCGTCCTCGGCGTGCTGATCACCAAGCTGGCTCGCGCGGCCGGGATCTACGTCGTCGCGGTCGACCCGGATCCGCGCCGCCTGGAGGTGGCCGCGGCGGCCGGGGCTCTGCCGGTCGAAGTGGGGCCGGCCGGATCGGGGCCTGCGGACGGCGGTGAGGACCTGGCCCGGCGGGTACGAGCGCGCACCGACGGGTTCGGCGCCGACGCCGCCGTGATCACCGTGACCACCGAGGCGTCCGACGTGGTGAACGCGGCCGTGGACGTGCTGCGCCCGGGCGGGGTGGTGGTGGGCGTCGGCCAGTTCGGCATGGGCCTGAGCCGGGACCGCTGGTTCGGCGCGCAGGCGACCATCCTCCCCTCGATCGCCTACGGGCCGGGCCGCTACGACCCCGTCTACGAGGAGAACAACTGGGACTACCCGATAGGCGTGGTGCGCTGGACGGAGAACCGCAACATGGCGGCGTTCCTCCGGCTGGCCGCGGACGGCCGCCTGGACCTCGATCAGATCCCCGTGATCCGCGTGCCCGCCGCCGACGCGGCGCGGGCGTATGCGGCGCTGGCCGCCGGGGGCCTGCCGCTCACCGGGCTGATTTGCTACCCCGGGAAGGACGCATGACTACCGCTATGCCAGACCTGGACCCGCAGACCCCGCCCACCCCGGAGGACCTGCTGGCCGCCCGCCAGTTCATCGCCTCATGCTATCCCAGGACCCCGCTGCGGCCGCTGCACGAAGCGGCCCTGGCCGGCGGCCGCGAGCTGTACCTCAAGTGCGAGGACGAGGCGGAGATCAAGTCGTTCAAGGGCCGCGGCGCCCTGTGGCGGCTGGCCTGCCTGGGCGAGCGCAACGCGCGCAACGGGGTCATCACCGCCTCCACCGGGAACCACGGCCAGGGGGTCGCCTACGCCGCGTCCCGGGTCGGGGTGCGCAGCGTGGTCGTCGTGCCGGCCGGATGCTCGCCCCTGAAGATGGACCGGATCAGGGGATTCGGCGCGGAACTGCGGGTCAGCGGCGCGGACATCGGCGAGGCCTCGCAGGCGGCCAGGGAGGCGGCGCTGGCCGAGGACCTGATCTACGTCGAGGACGGCGAGGACCCCGAGCTGATGGCGGGCGCGGCCACCGTCGGCTGGGAGATCCTCGAGGACCTGCCGACGGCGCGGGCCATCGTGGTGCCGGTCGGCGGCGGCAACCTGATCGCCGGGGTCGCGCTCGCGGCCAAGCGGCTGAAGCCGTCGATCACGATCATCGGCGTGCAGTCCGAGGCCGCACCCGCCGTGGTGCGGTCGTGGGAACTGAAGCGGCTGGTGGAGATGCCCTGCGCCACCTTCGCTGGCGGCCTGGCGACCCCGTTCCCCGGCAAGCTCGCCTTCCAGGTCATCCAGGAGCTTGTCGACGAGATGTACCTGGTCAGCGAGGCCGATCTGCGTGCCGAGATCCGCCATGCGCTGGCCACCCGGGCCACCCTGATCGAGGGCGCCGCGGCGGCGCCATTCGCCGCGCTGCGCCGCTACGGCTCGGACTGGCCGACCCGCACCGTGCTGATCCAGAGCGGCGCCAACCTCGCGCTGGCCGAGCTGGAATGGGTCCTGTCCGGCGAGGCGGAGGGTTGATCGCCATGACGAAGATCGAGCGCGTCGACGTCTACCTCTGCATGGCCGACGTCGAGCCCAGAGGGCCGTCGAGCGGCTGGTACAACACGCGCGAGTCCGTCCTGATCCGGCTGGGCGATGCCGACGGCAGGACCGGCTGGGGCGAGGCGGGCCTGCGGCCCGGTGTGGTCGAGGCCGCCCGCGAGCTCGGCGCCACCCTGCTGGGCGCCGACCCTCGCCGCACCGGAACGCTGAACGACCAGCTCACCAGGACCACCGCCGACCAGTGGGCGGTCAGCGCGCTGTCGGTCGCGCTGGACGACCTGCGGGCCCGCCAGCTCGGCATCGCCGTCGCGGACCTGTACGGCGGCCGCCGCCGGGACGCGGTGCGGGCCTACGCATCCACCGCCGGATACCACACCTCTCGCGAGCCGGAGGAACTGTGGCCGGCCGAGGCGGCGGCCGCGCTGGCCGACGGGTTCCGTGCGATCAAGTTCCGGATCGGCGGTCACCCGGCCGAGCGGGAGCTGCCGATCCTGGCCAAGATCAAGGCGGCGCACGGGGCCGGCCTGGAGATGATGGCGGACGGCAACGGGGCCTACTCGGTGCCGCAGTCCTTCCGCGTCGCCCGCGGGCTCGGCGAGCTCGGGTTCACCTGGCTGGAGGAACCGGTCAACCGGTTCCGCGGCAGCCAGCGCTACCCCGGATACCGCGGCCTTGACGCGTCCCTGGGCGTGGCTATCGCGGGTGGCGAGGGTCTCGAGCGCCGTTCGGATTTCCTCCGCCTGCTCGACGACGGGATCGACATCGTCCAGCCGGACGTCGGCATCTGCGGCGGGATCGGCGAAGCCTGCTTCGTGGCCGACCTGGCCGCGCTGTACGGCCGGGCCTGCGTGCCGCACGCCTGGGGCGGCGCGGTCCTGATCGCCGCGACGTTGCAGCTGCTCGCGGTCACGCCGGAACCCACCGAGGTGGACGGGGCCTACGGCGGCCTGCTGGAGTGGGATGTCTTCGAGAACCCGATGCGCACCGGCCTGCTGGCCGAGCCGCTCGAGGTCACCGATGGCCTGGTCGCGATCCCGGCCGGGCCGGGCCTTGGCGTCGAGGTCGACGAGGCCGCCGTCCGCTCCCTTGACCGGCTAGCGGTCCGGTGACGGGCTGCTCGCCTGCACCACGTCGATGGTGCGCAGGATGTTGTCCCGGGCCAGCTGCCGGGCCCTGGCCACGTCCCGGTCGCGCAGCGCGGCGATGATCTCCAGATGGTCCTGGTAGGAGTTTGTCGTGGGCCTGTCCTGGGTGAAGTACAGGGTGTTCAGCCGCCGGGAGTGGACCGAGAGCCAGTCGATCACCTGCACCAGGAACGGGTTGCCGGTGCGGTCGAGCAGGACCGCGTGGAACTCCTCGTCGGCCTGCCTGGTCGCGACGGCGTCTCCCCGTTCGGCGGCCTCGCGGAGCCGCTCGTTGGCCGACGTCATCGTGTTGAAGTCCTCGGGGCGCAGGTTGCCGATGGCGAGCTGTACCGCGAGCTCGTGCAGCACGCTCAGCGGCACGTACAGCAGCTCGGCGTCCTGCGGGCGGGCCGGGGCGACCTCGGTCCGGGTGTTCCTGGTGCTCACCACCAGGCCCAGCAGCTCCAGGCGCTGGAACGCCTCGCGGATCGGCGTCCGGCTGACCCCCAGCTTCGCCGCGATCTCGGTGTCCTTCAGCACCTCGCCCGGCTGCAGGGTGCCATCCTCGATCCACTGCTGAAGCTGCTGCATGGCCAGCACGCTGGCGGCGGGACGGTGCACCACCGGCGCATCCTCGGGCAAGGGCATGCAATATACAATAGCCGTTGTTCAGCATCCGATAAACGCCTGTACGCCAGATACGTCAGAAGGCGCATCCCATGACCGCAGACCTGCTGGACCCCCTCGAGCTGCTCGGCGCGCTGGTGGCGGCCCGGTCGCCGAACCCGCCGGGCGACGAGCGCGCCGCGGCCGGCGTGGTCCGCGAGGCGGCCCGCGCCCTCGGGCTGCCGGAGCCCGCGGAGTACCGCAGGTCGGCGGAGCGCCCCAACCTCCTGATCCGCATCGGCGACCACTACCCGGGGGCACCCCGGCTCATGCTGGCCGGGCACCTGGACACCATGCCGCCGGGGAACCTCAGTTCATGGCAGACGGATCCGTATGCGTTGACCTGCGCCGACGGCCGCCTGGCCGGGCTGGGCGTCGCGGACATGAAGTCCGGGGTGGCCGCCGCGCTGCTGGCCGCCGGCCGCCTGGCGGCGGATCCCGGCTGGCGCGGCGGGCTGGACCCGCTGTTCGTGGCGGACGAGGAGAACTGCTCAGATTACGGGATGAAATGGCTGGCCGGGCAGCAGGTCCTGACGGCGGACGCGGCCGTGATCCTGGAGCCGGCCGGCGGGGCCCCGGCGGAGTCCTGGGCCCGCCTGTTCGTGGCCCAGCGCGGCTCGTGCGTGGTGCGGCTGACCGCCCGAGGTACCCCGGGGCACTCGGCGGAGCAGATCCCGGCGGGGGAGCGGGCCGGGGTGGCGCTGGCCCGGGCGATGGCCGCGCTGGCCGACGCCGAACTGTTCGCGCAGCAGGCCCACCCCATCGACGGCACCCGGCCCACGGTCAACATCGGCACGATGGTCAGCGGCGGCATCACCCCGTTCATGCACCCCGAGTCGATGACCGCGATCGTCGAGGTGCGGGTGATCGAAGGCATGACCATGGCGGGCGTGCACGACGAGCTCCGTTCGGCCCTGGACCGGGCCGGGCTGGCGGACCGCGTCGAGATCGCCGCCGCCGACCCTCCGCACGACTGGGTGCCGCCGAGCTCCGCGGCCGGCGTCGGCCAGCTGACCGGTGCCGCGGCGGCCGCCATGCGGTCCGTTCTGGGCGCCGAGCCCCGCCCGGGCGTGCTGCTCGGGGTCACCGACTCCTGCTGGCTGACCGAGGCCGGGATACCCACCTTGCCCGCCTTCGGCTGCGGGTCCCTGGCCGTAGCCCACCGCCCCAACGAGTGGATCCCGCCCGGCGACCTCACCACCGCCATAGACCTGACCGAGGCGCTCGTCCGCGCCTACCCGACGCCTCCTCGGCTCGCATGACGCTGGTCACCGGCAGAACGCGTTCCTCGGCACGCCTGCGCAGGGATTTGGCATGCTCGCTGGCCGGGGCAGCGGCATCATCACGGTGCGGGTCTGCTTCGGGTACCTCGCCTGGCCGGGCGGCACCGGGCATTTGGCGAACCCGGTGGCGCAGACGAGCTGGTTGGTCAGCGCCGGATCGTTGCCGTTGCCAGGCCGCCCGCAGGGCTGCCCGTCCACGTTTGCGCTCTCGATGTCGGCGGGCGCGGAGGTCAGCCGGCCACCGAGATCGACGTTGCGGTAGAAGCAGTTCCGCGGCGTGTATGACCCCAGGGTCAGGTTAGCCAGGTCAGAGTTCGTCGGGTTGCCGAATTTCCCGACGCCGCTGAACACATTCGAATAGACCAGGTTGCCGCGCGCCTGGAACAGGCAGAACTTGAGCAGCGGCTTGTTCTTGATGCCGCCCTGGCAGTGCGTGCCTGGCGGCGGCTGCTCAGGGTCGGCGTTGTCGCTGACGAGTATCCCCCAGGCACCCTGATCCGCGATGACGTTGCGGGCCACCGTGTCATACGAGCCCCCAACTAGCTGGATGCCTACTCCGACGGGCGCGATGGCCCCGTTACCCGGCGCGTTCGCGTTGTTGTTCGCCTCGATCGTGTTGCCCTCGATGATCGTGCAGGACCTCGTGGCGCTGCCCGGGCAACGGCCGTCCTGCGGCGGCGGCGCGTCGTCGTTGTTCTCCGAGTTCGGCGCGATGCCGGCCCGGTTGTTCCGGAATAGCGAGTTCTTGATGACCAGCTGTCCGCCTGAGTTCGTGCCGGAATACCCGAGGTCGGAGTTGACCCCGGTGTCGTTCGCGAGCGTGGTATTGCAGATCCGACGGCACGCGCCCACATAGTAGGCGGCATCGGCCATGTTGCTGGCATACGAGTTCGTGATAAATCCTGGGCCGCTCGCGTTGCTGACGAAGATCCCGTACTGGGCCAGCTGCGGGCTGTTCACCTTCGCCGGCGCGTATTCCGATGTCGCGGTGAGGTATGACCCGGAGTAAGAGCCCAGGCCGATCGTGCCGGTGCCGTCGCCGCCGTTCCACCAGATCTCGTTACCGTGCTCGCCTGATCCGGCCAGGTAATCGCACACGGTCAGGTTCTGAACCGAGACCCCGCTGGTCTTCGACACCACAATCCCGTCACGCGGCGCGAAATCCTGCTGGGTGGCGGCCGACGGGCACGGGTGCGCGGCGGTCCCCTTGCTGCCGTCGATGATCACCCGGTTGCGGTCCAATCCGCGGATGTGCAGGTTCGGCTTTTGTATCCAGACGCCCGCGGTCGGCCATTGCTTGCTCTTCTCGTGATAGACGCCGGGGTAGACGAGTATCCAGTCGCCGGAGCGCGCGGCATCGACGGCCCCCTGAACGGTGCGGTAGTAAGGCCTGGCTGAGCGCTGTAGCGCCGGGCACTGGACGATGCTGCCGTTGCAGACGAGCAGCACGCTCGGTCCCTGGCCCGCCGCCGGCGGACCCGTCGTGAGGCCGGCCGGGCTCGCCGTGACCGTGTGCAGGGCGGCCGGACTTGTGCAGCCCGCGATGGCCACGATGAGAGCCGCGCCGGACAAGAACGTATGTCGCATGATGAACCCCCCGATCAACGAAATCGCGACGACTGGGCGCTACGATCCGATCAGTCGTAGAACGGTATCGACTCACTTGATGGAGCCGGGACTTGCCGGTTAAATACGGGTCTGGCAGCCGGGTAAGAGAACTGTTACCTGGCGGCATGCCCCGATGTTTTACCCGGCGGCGCACTTGCGCGCCGGTGACCCCGTCGGCCTGCCGGCCACAGGCTCGCTATCGTTACCTGGTGACGTCATGGGCCGATCGCGCTATCTGGTGGCACGTGTACCCGCTCGGCTTCACCGGTGCGGAGAAGGCGAAACTGGCGGAGGAGGAGCCCGTCCGGCACCGGTTGCGGCAGCTGGAGGGCTGGCTGGACTATGCGGCCGAGCTCGAGTGTTCGGGCCTGCTGCTTGGCCCGGTCTTCGCCGCCGAGAGCCATGGTTACGACACCATCAATCACTTCCAGATCGATCCCCGGCTGGGCGATCAGGACGACTTCGACCACCTGGTGGCCGAGGCTGGCCGTCGTGGCCTGCGTGTCGTCCTGGACGGGGTGTTCAACCACGTCGGGCGCTCATTTCCCGCGTTCCTGGCCGCACTGGCGGGCGGCCCCGGTTCGCCCGCCGCCCGGTGGTTCCGGTACGACCCCGCGGCGGGCGGGTACGCCACGTTCGAGGGCCATCACCAGCTCGTCGTCCTGGATCACGAGGAGCCCGAGGTTCTCGACTACGTCGCGCAGGTCATGACCTATTGGCTGGACCGTGGCGCGGCGGGATGGCGGCTCGACGCCGCGTACGCGGTGCCGGCCAGCTTCTGGGCCAAGGTGCTGCCGGTCGTCAGGGACGCGCATCCGGACGCCTGGTTCCTCGGCGAGATGATCCACGGTGACTACGCGGCCTACGCGGCCGACAGCGGCCTGGACTCGATCACCCAGTACGAGCTGTGGAAGGCGATCTGGAGTTCGCTCAACGACTCGAACTTCTTCGAGCTGGCCTGGGCACTCGGCCGGCATAACCAGATCCTCGACGCGGTGATGCCGCAGACGTTCACCGGGAACCACGACGTCACCCGGCTGGCCAGCCGGCTCACCGACGAGCGTCACTTCGGTCACGCCCTGGCCGTGCTGTTCACCGTCGGCGGGATACCGAGCATCTACTACGGCGACGAGCAGGCATTCCGCGGCGTCAAGGAGGAGCGAGTCGGCGGCGACGACGAGATCCGCCCGGCCTTCCCGGCCAGCCCGGCCGAACTCCCGCCGGACGGCTGGCCGGCCTACCGGCTGCACCAGCGCCTGATCGGCCTGCGCCGCCGCCACCCGTGGCTGGCCCGGGCGCGGACCACCGTGGAGCACCTCGCCAACGAGACGATCGCCATCCGGGCCGCTGCGGACGGCGCCGGGATCCTCCTGCTGCTGAACGCGGGTGACGCCCCGTTCCGGTTCCCGGTCGAGGTCACCGGGCTAACCGTGGCGGAGACCTCCGATCCGGATGCCCGGCCCGGCGACCCCGCCCTGGTGCCCGGTCACGGCTGGACCATCCTGGGCTCATGAGCGTTCCCGCGCCGGCCTGGGTGGTGGCCGGGCCACCCGGAGCCGGCAAGAGCACCGTCGCGGACCTGCTCCTGGCCGCCCTCGAGCCAACCCCGGCGCTGCTGGACAAGGACACGATGTACGCGTCGTTCGTGGCGGCCGTGCTCGCCTCGGCCGGGCGGCCGCACGGCGAGCGCGAGGGACCGTGGTACGACGAGCACGTCAAGGTGCACGAGTACGCCGGGATGGCGGCCACCGCCCGTGAGATCCGGGCGCACGGCTGCCCGGTCCTGCTGTCCGGCCCGTTCACCGGGCAGATCCACGACGGGCAGCGATGGGGTTCCTGGGTGGCCGAACTCGGCGGCGGGATCGTCCGCCTGGTCTGGATCAGGTCGGACGAGGCCACCCTGCTCCGCCGGCTCACCGCCCGCGGGCTGGGCCGGGACGCGGCCAAGCTGGCGGAGTTCGAGCAGTTCTGCGCCAGCATGCGGGTCGGCGCCGAGCCAGTCGCCCCGCACCTCACCGTGGACAACCGCATGACCGCCGCGATACCGCTGGCCGAGCAGGTCGCCGCCCTGGCCATGGACCTCTAGTGCCGATCAGGCATACCACCGGGCCACCAGCAGCATGAATCACCGCATCCGCGCCGTACGGCCTGGTACGGGCGGTGCCAGAGTGACGGGAGGCCCACTCGCAGGCCGATGCGGTGCTAGCCCATCGGGTAGCGGTGGAAGGCGACCGCGTACTCACAGCCGGCGCCGAGCCCGACGTAGCCCGCCATGTTCTTCAGGAACTCGTCGGGGTCGAATTCGCGGCCCAGGCCCTCGATGTAGGCCCGGTGCTCGCGCAGCGACGCCACGCCCGCCTCGATCGTGTCGGTGACGTCGACGAAGTGCGTCGGCGCGCCGGTGGTGGCCACGTAGGCGTCCTTGATGTCGGTGGCCCGCGGGCCCGCCTCGGGGAATACCCATTCGTTGGCGGCGTCCCGGCAGGCGTCCAGCGTGGCCAGCCCCACGGCCCGGTGATCGGAGTGATTGACCGGGCCCTCCTCGCCCCAGGTGAGGTCGAAGCTCATCCCGATGACGACCTGCGGCTGCAGCCTGCGGAAC
>Ga0137385_10002531_pt1 | contig 15570 bp, 11 predicted proteins | sample SagtaG_FD_104921 | JGI IMG/M metagenome (GOLD analysis project Ga0137385, IMG submission 104921) | Vadose zone soil microbial communities from Sagehorn Ranch, Mendocino, California, USA - Sage2_R_80_16 metaG | ecosystem: Environmental > Terrestrial > Soil > Vadose zone | place: USA: California...
TCATCCCTTCTTCGACGCTATCACGTTCTGGGAGGAGGTAGACAGATTAGGCGATACCCCTGATGCCCGTTCGCGATTGCGTGACATCTACCTGGAGCAGTGGACGGCCTATGAACCAATGGAGCGCCTCCTGGAGGCTGCCGTTCTGGCAGAGAGACTTGGAATGCTCCACCAGGCTGTAAGCTACCAGCATATTACTGCAAATATGGAAGCACCCTGGGATAAGAGCATAGGTAGCGGCCTGACGTTCTGGTTGCGAGTGCTGTTGAAGTCTATGACAGAGCCTGAGTTGCGAGCAACGTAACATTCTGCAATAGGATTTCGGTTGTATAATGTAGCGCAACAAAGACGTTACTCTTTGGAAGGGACTGCCACTCAATATGACCCAAACACCACAACAAAACGGCGATGAAAAGAAAGCACAGGTACAGGACTACTTCTCACGTACAGCCGAGGGCTACGTTGCCAGCTTCTCGCACCGTGCTGGCAACGACCTGAAGCGGTTGATTGAACTGGGAGAGTGGGACCCAGAGCAGCAGGCGCTTGATATCGCCACAGGTGGTGGACATACTGCCCTGGCAGTTGCTCCCTATGTTGCGCAGATAACGGTCAGCGATTTGACGCCACGAATGCTGGAAAAGGCACGCGATTTCCTGCTTTCCCAGGGCGTCACCAACGCGCAGTTCCAGCTGGCAGATGCCGAAGACCTTCCATTTGCCGATGCTACCTTTGATCGTGTTACCTGTCGCATCGCTCCGCATCATTTTCCCAATATCGTCAGGGCCGTCAAAGAAGTGGCGCGAATCCTGAAACCCGGCGGACTCTTCCTGCTGATCGATTGCATGGCACCGGACGACCCCGAACTTGATACGTTCGACAACACCATCGAGAAGTGGCGTGACCCCTCACATGGACGCTCGTGTACTGCTGAAGAGTGGCAAGCATTCTTTACACAGGCGGGTCTGCGCATCGAACATATGGAGTTTTTCCGTAAGACTCATCACTATGACGACTGGACAGCACGCGCACAGCTTCCTGCCAATGAAAAAGCGAAACTAGAGCGGTTTATATTAGAGAGCGATGCGCGTATCCAGAGCTACTTCGAAGTCTCGCGTCGTTCGGATGGACACCTGGAGAGTTTCACCAACGATTTTATCTTGCTCAAGGGGAGAAAGATATAAGCGAACATCGACGAGCGAATAATCAGGGCACCCGCAAGGGGATGGCAATAGGCATCAACCTAAGCCGCGCCTGAGCCTGGGGTGGGCGACGAGTTAAGAGGCCGCAGGCTGCTTCTGGCACGCATGGACGGGACGGCTCGTCGCCATCGAGGTCGAGGTGCACGGCCCCATGGCCTCTCGTTCCACGACGCCGCAGACGCCCAAGGCCGACACCGGAGCTCTCCACGGCAGGACTGGCCGTGCTTTGACCAGGCTGCGCTTGAGCGAACCATCGCGGGAACGCGCTCGCCTGGTCTGCGCATGGCAGTAGGGGACAGGAGTGTCATGCTGAGCGAAGCGAAGCATCTGTCTCGATGGGCCCAGATGCTTCGCTTCGCTCAGCATGACACTGCCAGGCCACGCGAGGTTGATGCCTATTGGCCACCCGCAAGGGGATCCCATGCTCCTCGCAACAAAACGAGGGGCACCTTTATAAGAATTTGTGATACAGCGTCCGCTTAAGCTATAATTAATCTGGCTTTGTCTTCTCTAAGAATTCGACGCGCATGTAAGCGTTTCGTGAAGTGAAGCCCCGGTAATACCTCAACAGCCTCCTCTAGGAAGAGGGAAAAATGAAGAGCAAAATTACCTATCGCCAGCAGTTCACACGTTGTGGGAAGCAGCGCTGTCGCAAATGTCGAGAAGGAGCAGGACATGGGCCATACTGGTACGCTTACTGGAGCGAGAATGGGCGTACCATTAGCAAATATATCGGTGTGAACCCTCCTGCAGAGGCCAGGGTGGAGGGGCAGAGGACAATAGAAACTACCGAAGACACTGGATCACCAGCACCAGGCACACCTCACATATCACAACCCGTTTTACGCATCTATGCGCTCGGTCAATTTCGCCTCGAACGTAGAGTTGGGAATGAATGGCACACAGTCGATAGCCGAACGTGGCAGAGCCGCCGTGCTCGCGCATTACTGGGGAGACTCCTGAGCAATCCAGGGCGCAGACTGGGCAGAGAGCAGGTAATGGAGGCACTCTGGCCCGAACTCGATATGGAAAGGGCAGCCAATCGTTTGAATGGGGCCGTGCATGAACTACGCCGACTGCTTGAACCAGAACTTGCACGCCCGGCAGACTCTCGTCTCTTGCGTCTCAAACGTGATGTCCTGGAACTTGCAGATAGTACCCAGATCTTGGTTGACGCCGACAATTTTGAAAACCTGCTTGCTGAAGCAAACGCTACTGCCAGTCCTGAACAGGTCGAACGCATACTTGAGGAGGCGGCAGCTCTCTATAGTGGTGACTATTTGCTTGAAGAGTTGTATTCCGAATGGGCGGCACCCCGTCGCGAAGCCCTTCGACGTGGCTGGATGGGCCTGTTGCTCAAACTCGCAGAACTGCGCGAAGCACAGGGTGCACTCATCAAGGCCATCGAACCACTTGATCGTCTCCTTGTCGCAGACCCTACCAATGAAACAGCCGTGCGGCGGCTCATGCTCATCCTCATTCAGCTCGATCGACGTGGCGAAGCCTTACGCGCCTATCAAAGGCTTGTCACTGCCCTCCAGAAGGAATATGAGAGCGATCCCTTGCCTGAAACACAGGAACTCTATGAGGCGATACGCCAGGGCCGCATTAGTGCCTCGCGCTCCCTCACTCCCCAGGTTTCCACTACTGAGAACAACTCTCCTCCCAGAGTTGAGACGGCTCACCCCAAAACTCAAGCGCAGGAGCTAAGCTTTTCGCGTCCTGTCTTCCAGCTAAGCCGCTACAACCAGAGCCCTCTCATTGGGCGTAACCGGGAACTTGAGATCATGCGCCAACACTTGCTTACTATAGAGCAGAGAAGAGAACTTCAGATAGCACCAACGCAGGGGATGCAATTTTCTGCTCCAGAGGGGACTCGCCCTTCCCACTTTTTGCTACTCATGGGAGAGGCAGGTATTGGCAAGACACGCCTGGCCGAGGAACTGAGCCAGGAGGCCAACATCCGTGGCTGGGCGGTCGCATGGAGCAGAACATACGAGCAAGAAGGGACCATACCCTACCGTCCCTGGACCGAGTTGCTACGGGCCTTCTTTCCTTCTCCTGGTACGCTCTCCCTGGTTGATCCCAATAGCCATAGCAAACTTGAAAGACTCAGCGTGTTGCTACCAGAGCTACTTGTGACAGCACACAATCCATCACCACAGACCAGATCATCCTCGCCACCCCCTCCCGAACAGGAACGCTTACACCTGTGGGAAGCGACGCTCTGGCTCCTCAATACATTGAGCCAGGCAACTCCGCTACTCCTGGTGCTGGATGACCTGCACTGGACAGATGATAGCAGCCTCGAACTCCTTGCTTATCTTGCTCGCCACCTCCAGGATCAGCGCGTCTTACTGGTTGGCACCTGTCGAGATATGGAACTGGCTCCAAGCCACGGCTTGCGTAATCTTATCTCTGATCTGCGACGCGAACGGGCTATTGTCACCCTGGCAGTACCACCACTCACCGCATCGCAGATTGGCTCACTGGTAGCTCATCTGCCAGAGAACATTGTGCAAAGCATCCAGTCACAAGCCTCTGGGAACCCCTTCTTTGCAGAAGAACTGGCTCGCGAGCTTCAAACTACCGACGATGGAGAGATAGATGAAGAGAAGCTTTCCCCATTGCAAAAAGCAAAAATCGAGATCTATAACACCTTGCCAGAAACCATCGCCGCTGTTCTCGATCGCCGTTTGAATAAGCTCAGTAGTGAGTGTCAAACTCTGCTGGGAAAGGCTGCTATGCTCGGTGGTTCTTTCGAACTGAGCCAGTTGCTCTTTATGGCCAGCGATGGAGGTGGATCATTTACCGCAACTGCCAATGAAGATGCCATCCTTGATTTACTTGAAGAAGCACTACATGCCGGGCTGCTGACGGAAGAAGGCACAGGTGCACGCATTTCCTATCATTTCTGGCACCCGCTTATTGTCAGTCATCTTTATGAGCGCCCATCAGCGGCCAGGCGTGCACAACTTCACCGGCGTGCTGCAAATGCCCTCTTGCATCTGCACAAAGGACGCGAGACAGAAGTTGCCGCCGCCCTCACTCACCACCTGAGCAAAGGTGGAAGTGATCCTGCACAACTGGCCCATTATGCCGAAATGGCCGGAAATCAGGCATACGCCGTTGCAGCGTATTCAGAGGCACAACACTACTATCGCCAGGCAATCCAGGCACTTTCAAACGCGAAAATCCAACTCACCGATGGCCATACCCCCTTGATCTTCAGTGATCTCTCATCTGAGTCTTTTGATCTCCTGCACCTGGCCCGCTTGCTAGAACGAGTTTGCGAATGTATGATGGTACAGGGCAATTTTGAGGAAGCTCGCCAACTCTATGAATGCATTCTCGAGCTACGTAACCAGCAGAGCAGACCTGGCAATGAGGAGTCTCTGCTTGTCAATCGTTGCCAGCAAGAAGCGCAGGTTCAGGCTTTGATCTGGCGTGAGATCGGGCGTACCTGGACGGAGACTGGTGAATACGCTCAGGCTCACAAATGCTATGAGCGGGGCAAACAGGTGTTGGCTGATGCCGGGGTGACGTCTGGCGCAGCATGGGCAGGCCTTCACCTGCAACAGGGCATCATGCGCTGGTTAGAGGGGAATTTTGAAGCAGCCCGTCGCTATGGTCAGGAAGCACTGGAAATCCTCGAGCGTGTGATGCAAAACCTCCAGAGGAGCAATCAATCCCAAATTTTAGACATGCGAACTCGCGTTGAGCAGGTGATCCTGGGTGATCCCCTGGAACTTGGACGCGCCCACGAGTCTCTAGGTGTGATTGCAGCCAGCTTTGGCCAGCCAGCAGAATCGCTCAAGCACTTACATACAGCGCTGGGAATTTACGAAGAGCATGGTCTCGTGATGGCAATGGCAAAAGTGTGTGGAAACCTGGCCGCGGTCTACATAGGGAAATCGGAAAATGCTGTGGCTCGTGCCTACCTGCATCGTTCTCTAGAACTGACGGAACGTATGGGAGACGTCCCCAACATGGCCTTTGTCACCGGCAATCTGGGAGATATGGCTCTGCGTTCCGGCGACCTGGTGGAAGCAGAAAAGTGGCTCAGGCACAGCCTTGCCCTCTCTGAACGTGTCAACGACCGCGAGCATACAAGCTGGTGTACCGTTGTATTAGCCACTGCACTACAGAACCAGGGCGATCTCCGCGAAGCTTCAGCCAGTATTCATCGTGCCTTAACAGTGAGTCGCGTACTGAAAAGTACACGCTGTCTTGGCTTCGCCCTGATTGCAGTAGGTGACCTGCGTGTTGCCCAGGCGATTGCCGCTTGCAAACTGGAAGCTTCCGACAGCAACGAAAATGCTCTAACAAATGGTGAGTCTTGCTCAACTCATGTACATAAAAGTTTTCGTTTCCTCTTACGAGCGAGAACTACGCTACAAAAGGCTCTCGCTCTTGAAGGATTGGAAGCCGAGGTCATGATCGAAGGCCAACTCGTGCTAGCAAGTGTCTATTTTTTGCTTGGCGAGATAGAGGCAGCACAAGAAAAGGCGATGCGCACCCTGGAGGAGGCCCGCCAGCAGGAACTTGTCAGGGTTGAGGCACGCTCACAACGCCTGCTTGCACGCATCCTGGCAGCACAGGGAGAACGTGAACAGGCCGATCAGTATTTTGAGCAATCGATCCAGGTATTTCGTGAGCACGGGATGCGCCTGGACTATGCGCGTGCGCTGCACGGGTATGGAGTAACCCTGTTGACACGCAGCGTTCCAGGCGATCAGTTGTACCAACAGGGACTTGCCTATTTGCATGAAGCACTCGACATTTGCATTAATTGCTATGCAAGCATCGATCAGGGGTGGATCGAGCGCATTCTCAGCAGGTATGAGCAGAACCTTATATCGAACACGGACGCGGAACAGGGCGACCGCAAGGGATCGCCCCTACCCAACCGCGATTCTTTCCAGCAACCTATCGTGCCTGGGTAGGGGCGATCCCTTGCGGTCGCCCTGCAGAGGACACTAGAGGGAAAATAACCAATGACCGACAATACTACAGATACAACCATCTTGCAGCAACAGGTTCAGATTGAGGCTGCGATCACACGCTTATTTGCCGCTGAAGATGAGGGGCTGAAATATGCCCTGACGGCAGCAAAAGAAGCAGGCTTGCCACAGATTGCCATCTCACCGATGCAGGGGAAGTTCCTGCAAGTGTTAGCAGCAGCGTGTAACGCCCACAAAATTCTGGAAATTGGTGCATTAGCCGGATACAGCGGCATCTGGCTGGCTCGGGCCCTGCCTCCGAAGGGTCGCCTGATTACTCTAGAAGTCAATCCCGATCATGCCAATGTTGTACGCAACTCATTTGCCAGAGCTGGCGTTGCTGATCGCGCCGAGGTACGTGTTGGCAAAGCGCTCGATCTGCTTCCACAGTTGCAGAGTGAAGCACCCTTCGACCTCGTCTTTATCGATGCTGACAAGCCCCCCTATCCCCAGTACCTCGACTGGGCACTCCGCCTGAGCCGACCCGGCAGCATTATTGTCGCCGACAACTGTGTGCGCAGCGGAGGAGCATTCCAGGAGCCACAAGATGCAGGCATGGCCGGTATTTTCGAGTATGATAAACGCATTGCCAGCGATCCCCGCCTTGTCTCGCTTGTCCTGCCCATGGACGATAACTATACGGATGGGTTTGCTATTGCCGTAGTGAGGTACTGATCTGATGACCAGTGCAGACATTGTGATTATTGGCGGTGGCATCATCGGCATAAACATCGCCTACCAGCTTGCCATACGCGGGGCGACAAACGTCATCGTTCTGGAACGTGACACGCTGGCATCCGGCTCCATCGGGCGGGCAATGGGAGGAATCCGCCAGCAGTTCGCCGACGAACTCGACATTCGTTTCTCACAGGAGGGTGTGCGCTTCTATGAACAGTTCACCGGCGAAGATTATGCCTCTCGCCTCACTACGGTCAAGCCCCCACGCTTCTACCAGTATGGGTACCTCTTTCTGATGACCACGCCGGAGAGCTGGCAAGCCATGCAACGCCATGCCGCCCTTCAACAGTCAGTGGGCGTCCCTACACAACTTCTTACACCAGAGGAGGCACACCAGCGTGTCCCACAGCTCATCGTTGATGATGTGCTGGGAGCCACATTCTGCCCAACAGACGGATATAGTGACCCGGTTGCAATGATCCAGGCAATGGCAGCTGAGGTACAGGCACGAGGTGTGAGCATTCACGAACATAGTCCCGTCGTCAGCATTTCAGTGCAGCATGGAAGAGTCCAGGCTGTACAAACTCCTGGAGAAACAATCTCCACATCTCTCGTTATCAACGCTACAGGAGTCTATGCACCATTCGTGGCTCAACTCGCAGGTATTCCCGACCTCCCTGTACGCCCGCTGCGCCGCCAACTCCTCCAGACAGAGCCATTTGCCGACCTGCCGGAAAATGTCCCCATGACCATCGATCTGATCACCGGCTTTCACTTTCGGCGGCGCAATGGCACGGTGGTATTTGCTCTGCCACTTCCTCCCGGCGATGAGGAGGCCCGGCTCAATCAAGCATTGGCACCAGAGGCGTTTGAGTTAACAGTTGATGAAGGCTTCTGGCCCCTGCTTCAAATGCACGCACGCCATAGATGCCCTACCCTTGCGAATGCACAGGTAGCCCGCACCTGGTCGGGACTCTACGAGATGACACCGGATGAGGAGCCTGTGCTGGGGAAGACAGAGGTTGAGGGGTTTCTGTGCGCCTGCGGCTTCTCCGGCCATGGATTTATGCATGCGCCTATGGCCGCAAAGCTCATGACAGAGCTCATACTCGATGGTGCCAGCAAAACCCTGCCTATCGAGCAGTTTAGTCTTGAGCGCTTCCGGACTGGCAAACTGCTGCCGACGACTCGCCTGGTCTAGAGATGGGGAATCTTTTGATTTATGACCATCGACACTGATTTCCATAGCCATGTCTCGCGTAGTTCCGCCTATGAGATGGTCCAGGCCGCAAAAGAAAAAGGATTGAGAATCCTTGGCCTTTCAGAGCATATCTTCCAGATAAGTGAGGCACGCCTTCCCCTTGAACACCTGGGACCCGAAGGCCCACTTCTGACTTTCGCCGAATATAAAGAAGCCGTTCGTGCAGCCGCGCAGAACCTGCAATTTGATGCTCGCCTGGGGCTGGAAGTGGATTTTATCCCTGACAAGAACGAGCTTATCCAATCGTCCATCCAGGGAAATGATTGGGATTTTCTGATCGGCTCGGTGCACGAGATTGATGGCAGGCAGTACGAGGGAAACTACAAGAGAACCCGCGAAGAAGGAGAGACTCTCTGGTTGCGCTACTTCAAGCTATTGCGGGAGGCCGTAAATAGCGGCTACTTTAGCCTGGTGAGTCACCCGGTACGTATGCGAGCCGGAAACCCTCACCTGCCTCCAACTTTCGATGAGGAGCTAGAGCGGCTGGCAGCAGACGCTACACGCTGCAATGTTGCCCTGGAGATCAACGGCTACGATGTGCTGACCTACTCCGACGTGGTGCGTCGACTTGCAAGGGCATGTGCCTTGCAGAAGACGCCCATCAGTGTTGGCTCAGATGCACATATTCCCAGAGAGGTGGCCCAGGCTCATGAGCAGACTGAAGCTACTTTGCGCGAGGTGGGGATTAATAAAATCAGGATCTGGAAAGGGATGGTGCCGGAAGAGTATAGCCTGGTGTAAAGCGGGTCGGGCCTCGCCCCATGGAAACCGCCAGGAATGCCCCGGGGTGGGGAAAGGCGAGATGTAGTGACGCCCCTTGTGGGCGTCATGGGGTTGGGCGCAGTGGGGCTACGGCGTCGGCAACCTATCCCACCCGATCAACTGCACCAACGCACCAACGGCACTCAACTGTAGCTCCAACTGTTTGCCCGTCGTCAAATCAGTAGACCAGACCTTGTGACTTCCGTCGGCATACGTTGCCTGCACCACCAGGCCATGCCCATAAGGAGACAGGGCAATATCCTTGTCACAAATCGAGTTCAGACCAGCAGCATTCCTGGCAGTATCACAGAGAGAGACTCCGCCGGGGGCCGCATCAGCCAGCACAACCTGGTCTTGTTGCTGGCTAGCCCCAAGCTTCACTACCTGGAATTTGCCATTCACATAGCGCATAATCATCAGCGAATTGTCGGCGGCATAGCCAATTGGAGCACCGTCTGTATATGGACGCAAGAGACGAGAGTTCGTTCCATCGCTGTTGACCGCGTAGATGCCAGGCTGCTCGCCAGCATCTGCTCTATTGGCAAAGTAAACCGTTGAGCCATCCGGGCTGAGCCAGTAGGTTGTCCCTGATGAGCGGAATGTTATCTGCTGCACATTGAAAGCGTCGCTGTAGAGCTGGACACGGTAGAATGCTCCTTCTTGAGGACCATCACCACCAACGAAGTATAAGAAGCCATCGCGGAAAAATGTGAGCGAGCCAGCGCTCATCTCGTGTCCGGGCTTCCCTCGGGGGAGAGGAAGCAACGTACTGGACTGCCCTGTTTGCGTATCGACTTGCACAACTCCCACATTGCGAGCAAGGATGAGCACAGAACGACTGTCCGGCATCCAGATGGCATTGCCTGCATTGCTGTCGTTCAATTCATAAAAGAAGCCCGTGTTTGGCAACGGAGACAAGGCGGCGTAGTACATTGTATGACCACCATAGGAGTTGTGGTAGAGCACGTTCTTCCCATCAGGTGAGACGCCGTCGAATTTCGGATTGAGCGCCTTCTCAGGGACGAGCAGGCTACTATTTCCATTGAGGTAATTGTTGTTCGTAACACTCCACAGTCCAAGACTCGAATCACTCGGAATAGCGATAGCAACCGCATTCCAGTCGCTCCCTGGTGGTGTAGCTGTGGCCGTGGAAGAAGGGGCTACAGTAGGCAACGGCGTGGACGTGCCGCTGGAGACAGGAATGCGGTCCCAACCCACCAGCTGCACCGTGGAAGCCTTATTCAGGTGAGTCATTAGCAGTTGCTGCTTGCCTGTCGCCAGGTCGTCGAACCAGACATCGGTATAGCCATCGCTTTTCACAGCCTCCAGAACGAGAGCATGTCCGAAGGGAGCCAACGCGGCACCTCCGTCAGGAATATCGACTGCTTTCGGAGCGGCGTCGGCGAATTTCACCTGGTCTTGCTGTGGTGTTGCACCCAGTTTCACTACCTCATATTTGCTGGAGCGCTGGCGCAAAATCATCAGCGAACTGTCGGCAGCATAGCCAATTGGCGTACCATCACTGCGCAAGTGGCGGAAGGTTGATCCATCGCTGTTGACGGCATAGATACTTTTGCCACCGCCAGATCTGGCAGTATAGTACACTGTCGACCCATCTGGGCTGAGCCAGTAGCTCGTATCTGGTCTCCCCTCCGCAACTTTCTGTTCGACTCCGCTCGAAAGATTCACACGATAAAGTCCACCTGCTACTCTGCTCTCAACACGCGTGAAATACAGGAAGCCATTGCGGTAGAACGTGAGTGGCATCATGCTCGCCGTGTTCAGTGCAGAAACGACGGTCTTCGGAGCGCTACTCTTGACATCGACCTGTACAACACTGTTCGAGGCAGCAATCAGTACAGAGCGATCATCAGTTGTCCACACAGCATTCCCAATCTGACCGTCAGCAACGTATATTTCTCCTGACAAGAGGCGGTAATGGGTTTTACCATTCACGTAAGTATGGTAGAGCAGATTGTGTCCATCGTGCGAAACACCATCAATGATGGTCCCCGGCGGACAACAGGACGGAACAAGTGGCATATGCTTCCTGCTCACAGGATCGTAGTTAACAATGCTTATCGACCCACTCCCATCAGAACCCGGCACAGCCATCACAACCGAAGACCAGCCAATAGCTGGCACAGCAGGGGAAACTGTCGGCGTTCCCACATGAGCCACCTTTGTCAAAAGATGGTGAGCAAATAAGGCAAACGAGGCCAGAATGATCACCACTACCGCAGCCACTGCCAGCACATTACGGAGCAGAATGCGTGACCTGGGTTCAACTGTACTCTGCTGCTTCGCGTTGCGTCGTCTCCACCGCGGTAATATAACCAACCTCTGGTGATGATTGTTCATTTCATCAACGTTTGCTTGCTGTCCATTTCGCTGGTCCCTCTGCTCCCTACGAATTGCAGCCAAGATTTGCTCTGCCACGGAGGGAGCCACCCGTTCGCCCTCTGCCAGAAAATCACGCAACATGGTCCTCTGTTGCTGGCGCATTTGACGCGCCTCGGCAAGAGCTGCGCTGCAGGTTGGACAATCAGGCACATGCGAGCGCAACTGCTCCAGCAAACGCTCATCACGAATGTCGTCCGTAAAGGAAAATACATCTAATTGTTGCGAAATGCGGGGATGATCTATCTCATCGACCATCCGCAGACAATGGGTGCTCAGTGGACATGGTGGTAGGTCATGCTGATCTGGATGCTTCATGACTGTCCCTCCCTATCGAGTCTCTTATACGCCTGTTGAAAGGCCTGGCGAGCACGAGCCAACCGACTACGCACTGCAGAAAGCGAGGTTTGCAGTGTCTCAGCAATTTCAGCATACGTAAATCCCTCAGCATCAAGTAACAGGCAGGCAGCCGAAGCTGCAGGAAGCTCTGCCAACACTCGTTGTATCAAATCGCGCTCTATCACACGCTCCTCAAAATGTTCTTCACTCGCCATAATCTCTTCGGTTGGCACACTAAATATTTCATCGTCCTCCTCCGCCGGAGCCGAAAAAGAAAGCCAGCTGAGATGCTTACGTCGCCGCCACTCGCTACGTACCTGGTTGAAGGCAATACGATAGAGCCAGGGAGCAAAGCGTAGCTCTTCTCCCTTCATACGCGGCATAGCCCGGTACGCAGCAAGAAAGGTCTCCTGGCAGAGATCCTGCGTCAGCTGCGCATCGTGCGTCAAGCCATAGAGCATGCGCCGAATCCTTGGCTCATAGTAGATCACCAGAGCCTCGAAGGCGGTCATAGAACCCTGGCAAGCTTCAACAATGAGCCGCGACTCATCCTCTAGTGCGTTCATACGACCCCATTATTCATTTGAGTGCTGAATTCAGTGCCTCTGAGAGGGATAATGCTTCAGCAAATCATTTCGTCTCACTGATCCTGATTGGTGACCAGGATTCCCAGTTCTGGGCAAAATGCACCTCTGCCATTATAAGGGAAGTTAGCATTGTGAGGAAGTGCAGTAGATCACAATCGGGTAATTTGACACACAAAGAGAGGTTCGTAGGATAGCGCCTATATGAAGAGCCTTGGACGTTCAAACCAGCTCCTCATCGCCCCTGTGCCAGGAGAAGCGCTATCACGAGTAACCATAGGAAAAGAATAACCAAAGGAAAAAGTGCGGCTAACCTTGTAATACTCAAGAATTCATTCCGCCACTCAAGCGGATTCCACCGTTTCTTCTGCTTGGGTGCTTCGGGGTCCTTTTCTGCTTCTTCTGCTGTCGCACTCACATAGTGGTACCGATAATAGGAGAGTTTTGCATCTGTTGTAGCAATTCTGCCTGCGACGTCCTTGACCTGGGCTCTGTAATGCCGTACTAAGTAGCGGTCTTGTGCACCAAACACCCACCAAACGACGGACAGCAATGCCTCGACATAAGCAAAGTAGATGGCCTTATCCGATAATCCGTTCGTTCCAGATGAGAAAAGGAAGCCGACGAGAACAGATTCTATCGTAATAAAAAAGTTGAAGCGTGTCCACATTCTTTGAAAATGAGCATTCAGAAAGTCCACTTTGAGTTTTAAATCTTCTAACAGAAACTGATCAACATCCATTGCGGATTCCTCATTTCTCAACAGACGAACTGACAGTGACCGACAGATACTCTCTGAGTATAGACGCATATCTCGCGCCTTTTTGGGAGTTTTTCTGGAAATATCCACTTTTAAGCTCGACGTTATATATTTGGGAGGATATGAAGCCTGGGAGGCTTCTAATCATGGGGCGGGGCAGGGATGGCTTAGCGAATACGATCAATTGGCCACCTACGCAGGTCTGAACCGTGGCAGACTAATAGTCTCTGTAACCGGATCAAACACCACTGTCACTGGAAGATCAACACGCAAGTCTGCCGGGGCAATATCCACAAAATTGGACATCATGCGCGGGCCTTCCTCCAATTGCACGATGGTAACGTTGTAGGGAGTATCATTAAGAAATTCAGGAGATTTGTTCTGGTGAATGATAGTATAGGAGTAGACTACACCCCGCCCACTGGCCTCAACCCAACGAAGTGGATCAGACCCACATTGCATACAGTACAGGCGTGGATAGAACTGGTATCGCTGGCACTGCTCGCAGTATTGCAGGAGCAACTTCCCCTGGCGACAACCTTCCCAGAAGGGACGATTTTCGTCTGTTACAATCGGTAACGGTTTGGGACGTGGGACATCCGGCATAGACATGGATGGCTCCTTCATTTAGTGTCTCATGGCTATAGGAAATATTTTCCCTTCTCCACCAGATAATAACCTATTGCGGGGTCATTGGCTAGCCCTCTGCCTCGCTTCCAGACCCCACCGCACCTCGCGCCCCACAGCGCCCACAAGGGGGTGCTGCTACATGTCAGTTTGTCCCCATCTCCCCTCCCTCGACGAGTTCGCAGCTCCATGAGAGCCATGAGAGAGGCCCTGGGGAGGCGTAGGTATGTTCCGCACGAGACCCACAAGGAGTCTCGTGCGGAACATACCTACGCCTATCTTAACAACACTAGACCAGCTCCGGAGTTTCCAACACCTCTGGTGCTGCGCTCTCCTCCTTATCAGCAGGCACTACCTGAGCCTTTCCCTTGCGAAAAGCATAAGCCAGGAGCAACAGCACTGGTGAAAGAATGACACTCACCGACACCATCGCAGCCCGCAAGGAAATTGCGGTGCCAATATAGCCGACGGGAGGACCGCCAACGATCTGGCCCAAAGCGTTCATCTGACCACTGGTTGAGATGACCGTTGCACGTACCTTTGCATCGGTATTCTGTGCCAGCCAGGTCATAAAGATGGGATGACCCACACCTCGCAAGACACCATAGAGCAGAAAAGCTGCTACAGCGAGAAAGAAGTTTCCGGCCAGGGCAAACACCAGGACGGATACAATGTTCAACACATTCATGATGAACAGTGCACGTACCACAACCCGCTGCTTATTGGTATCAACTCGCCTCCTGACGACCTCCGTCGCCCCCAGCGTGAGTATCGTCCCTACAATGGAGAAGATGCCGAACCAGACGACTGGCTGCAATTGCCCCAACGTGGGGAAGGCAAAGTTGGCCAGCAAGTGCGCCCTTGAGAGGCGATCAAATCCCTCGCTGGAGAGTCCATAGAACAACTCGATGCCGAGGATGGTCATCAAGACGGGCCGCCCGCGAATGAGACGCAGACCACTTACGAAGGTGCGACCCATTTCCCGCCATGATTGACGTTCTTTCTTTGGAGCTCTTCGGAAGCCATTCTCAGGCATGAAGAGCAGCAGGAATACCGCAAGCAGCACGTACAAGGCACCACCGACGATAAGCGGCAGGTTGAGCCGAATACTGGCAAGGCCAACGCTGAGCAAGGCACCCAAGAATCCCCCAAGCAGTCCTACCTGTGTGCTGCGCATGAAGATGGGACCTACCTTCAACTCCCCTACCTCGTCGGTGATCCATGCCTGTTCTGCACCATCAGTAAACGTAGCACCGATACCAAACAGCATCTGTGCCAGCATAATGGACTCGAAGCGAGGAATGGAGCCTTCAAGGATGAAGCCTGCACCGACCAGGAAGACGCCAAGGATAACCGACAGGCGTCGGCTATAGACATCGGCGAGAACGCCCGTTGGGACCTGGCACAGGAAACACACGATTTCCAATGCGGTACCAACGAGCACGAGTTGGAGCGGGTTAAGCCTGGCCACCTCGACTTGATAGACTAAGTTGACAGTGACGATAGTAGCAAAGAAGAGAGCGTTCGCACCTGAGAATATCAGGTAGACTGTGCTTGCGCTGAGCCTCCTCTTGTTGAAATGCATAGCAGTTTACCCTCTCGTGAAACATGAGCATAGTGGTAGGCAATCTCTCTGCGGCTACCACCACAAACAACAAAAGCGTCTGGATATCGATAAGCTGCTAACATTTCAGCACCTCTCTCTTCTTAAAGAGCTTCCTTGTGCTGTGGGGAACACAAGCGAAGCGATTGGACATGCACAGAGTATATCACAAAGCAGGGGTTTTCCGAACGTGAATGATGTCGATGAATATGTATAATATTTTTGTCTCTGGCTTCCAGAGGGACTGCAAGGTATTCCTGAAGACATACACCAGATAGCACCCCAACAGATAGACGCTAACAGTGAGGGATTTTCACGGAGCAGTTTTTGGTATCCATCATCTTCTGCCGAAAA
>Ga0137385_10002532_pt1 | contig 15564 bp, 13 predicted proteins | sample SagtaG_FD_104921 | JGI IMG/M metagenome (GOLD analysis project Ga0137385, IMG submission 104921) | Vadose zone soil microbial communities from Sagehorn Ranch, Mendocino, California, USA - Sage2_R_80_16 metaG | ecosystem: Environmental > Terrestrial > Soil > Vadose zone | place: USA: California...
AGCGGGGCGATGGCCCGCGGGCGTCGGACGCTGCCGCCCGCACGGAGCCGCCGGATCTCTCAGCGCGCTCGGTGAGTGCGTGGCCCCGCTGATCCAAGCCCTCGGCCGAAGCGGGCAGGTCACGCAACTCGATGCGGCGGTCGAATTGCTGCGCGGCGGCCTGCTGCTCGACGGCACGCCGTCACCGTCTCTCGAGGAGACGTACGCCGCGCTGGTCCACGTGCTCGGCGCGCTCGCCGGGGAAGCGCCGCTGCTGCTGGTCGTGGACGACTGTCAGTGGGCTGATCCAGCGCTGCTCGACGTGCTCGATCGGCTCGCGAGTGATCTCGATCGGCTGCCGCTGCTGCTCGTCTGCGCGGCCCGGCCCGAATTGCTCGAAACGCACGCCGGATGGGGAACCGGTCGGCTGAGCGCGACAACCCTGCTGCTCGGCGGGCTCGGCCGCGAGGAGTCCGAACTGCTCGCCGCCAGCCTCGCGGAGCTGGTCCCGCACGACGGCACGCTCCTCGGGGATCTGGTCGATCAGGCTGGCGGAAACCCGCTCTACTTGGAGCAGCTGGCCGCCACCCTCGGCGACGACGGAGAACGTGGCGCGCGGATTCCGCGTGATCTGCACGCACTGCTTGCCGCGCGCATCGATCGGCTAGGCGACGCCGACCGGCTCGCGCTGCGGCATGCCGCCGTGTTCGACGGCGAATTCGGCGCCGCGGACCTGCATGGACTGACCCCGGACGCTGTCGCTGCCGACTGCGCGGCCGCACTGCGATCGTTGGCGCGGCGCCGATTCCTGGAGACCGCCCGAGGCTCGTTCGGCGCCCCGCCGGAATATACGTTCACGAATTCGGTGGCCCAGCGCGTGGCCTACGACGGGCTGACCAAACGGCGTCGGGCCGAACTCCACGCGCTCTACGCCGACCGCCTCGCCACCACCCGTGCCCGGGACGCGCAGGTAGGACGACACCTAGCCCGCGCGTACGGCTACCGCGCGGAGGTCGGCCCGACCGAAGGGATCGAGGAGCTGCGGCTACGCGCCGTCGCCCGACTCCGTGCAGCCGGGTCCGGCGCGTTGCGCAGGATGGATCTGCCGCGCGCGCTGGCTCTTCTCGATCAAGCCGTCGTAATCTCCCGCGTCGCCGACGAGAGCTATGCGCCGTGTCTGGAACAGCTCGGGGAGGCCCAGCTCACGGTCGGGCGCCTGGATGCGGCGCGGGACACCCTCGCCCGCGCAGCAGCCGCGGCCGACGATCGTAACCAGCGCGCCACCGCCGCGCACGCCCGACTGCAACTCGCGATCGGCCACCGCGACCACGACGCGCTCGTGGCCACGGCCGATCAGACCCGCAATGTATTCGCCGAATACGAGGACGAACTCGGTCTCGCGCGCGCCGGACTCGTGCTCGCCGATTCCCTGCAACGCCACGGCAAATACAATGACGCCCTGGCCGAGCTCGAGCGCGCGCTAGGCCACTCCCGAGCCGCCGCTGCCGACCGCGAATTGGCGAACACGCTCGGCGCCATCGGTCTAGCGCTGTGGCACGGTCCGCAATCCGCCTCCCTCGCGGCCCGACGCTGCGCGGAACTGCTCGCCGAATTCGGCCGGGGACGCGCCGCCGTGCAGGCCACGCTGGGCTTCCCGCTCGCCGTGCTGCACGCGATCCAGGGTCGGCAGGACGCCGCGGAGGAGTGCAGACTACGCACCACCGACGCCATGAGGGCCCTGGCATACGCCGAAGCCGAGGTCTTCGCCCCGCTGCTCGAAGCGCTGCTGCTCGACGCCGCCGACCGCCCGGAAGCTGCCGAACCGCCGCTGCTCGACGCACTCGAAGCCGCGCGGGAACTGCGCGCCGAAGGGCTCATACTCCCGGTCTCGCTCGAACTCGCCCAGATCAGGTTGGCCCGCATCGACCCCGCAGGCGCGGCGCGCGCCGTCGCCGACTGCCGGATCGGCGCCGAGACCCGGCCGAGAGAACGCGCCGAACTGCTCGGCCTCACCGCCCGAATCGCGGCCGAGCGCGGGGACGTGGCCGAGGCGGACCGGCTCAGCGCGGCGGCGCTGGAAGCGAGCCAGAGCACGGATTCCCCCGCCGCGCACGCCCTCGCCCTGCTCGACTCGGCCCGGGTGCGCGCACTTCTCGACCAGCCCGCGACCGCAACAGCTGCGCGCGGCGCATTGGATCAGTACTCTGCCAAGGAGCACGCGGTCGGGGCGGCCCGGGCGCGACGCCTGCTGGACGAGCGGAGGAGCTGACCCCCTCATGACGACCACTCAGGACACGGCCGGGCTGACCTGGCACCTGCTCGACCGGCGACCGCGGGACATCTCCATCGAGACCGGCGACTCCGGACTGGTCACGCCCGAGTGGGCGTGGGGCGGGGCGACCGGAGCCGGCGTGCGTGTGTGCATCGTGGACAGCGGAGTCGAGGCGGGCCACCCGCTGGTCGGCGAGCTCGCCGGTGCGCACGGCGTGCAGCCGGGTCAGGACGGGCTCACCGTCGCGCCGGTCCCGGCCGGAGACGCGTTCGGGCACGGCACCGCCTGCGCCAGCATCGTGCGCCGGATGGCCCCGGAATGCGAGATCCACAGCGTGCGGATCCTCGGCGAGAACGGCGGCGGCACCGGCGACGCGCTGCTGGCGGGCCTGGCCTGGGCCGTCGAGCAGCGCTTCGACGTGATCAACCTGAGCCTGTCCACGGCCCGGCCGCAGTTCAACCGCGCCCTGCGCGAGCTGGCCGACGAGGCGTACTTCAACCGCTCGGTCATCGTCGCCTCCGCGCACAACGCCCGGATCGAGAGTTTCCCGTGGCGCTTCTCCTCGGTGATCTCCGTCGGCAGCCACGCCGAGGAGGACTCCGCGGTCGTGCTCTACAACCCGCGGCCGCCGGTCGAGTTCTTCGCCCGCGGCCAGGCCGTCCCGGTCGCCGCCCTCGGCGGCGGCACCACCCGCAACACCGGCAACAGCTTCGCCACCCCGCATGTGAGCGGTCTCAGCGCACTGATCCTCAGCAAGCATCCGCGGCTGACCACCTTCGAGCTCAAGACGGTGCTGTATCTGACCGCCGCCAACGTACGCAGGGCAGAATCGAGAGGGGCCTGAAACCGATGACGACGACCTCCGAACCGACCGCGCTGGTCGCGGCGATCAGCGGCGCGCTGGCCGAGTGGGGCGAGGACGACCGCGCCCTGCTGGCCTCGATCGTGAACGTCGCCCGCTCCATCTTCGGCGCGGCAGCCAGCTCGATCTTCCTCTACGACCACGAAGCCGGCGAGCTGGTCTTCGAGGCGGTGGCCGGCGAGGGCGCGGAATTCCTGATCGGCACCCGTTTCCCTGCCGACCGCGGCATCGCCGGCTGGGTAGCCGCGACCGGCGAGCCCATGGTCGTGGACGACCTGGCGAGCAGCGCCCTCTTCGCCCGCGACCTGGCCGAGAGCACCCGCTACGTCCCGAACGCCATCATGGCCGCCCCGGTCTTGCACCGCCAGGAGGTACTAGGCGTACTGCAGGTGCTTGACCCACACCCCCAGAGCCGCTCAAGCATCGCGGACCTAGACCTACTGATGATGTTCGCGGGCCAGGCAGGCCTCTCCCTGAACGGCCTAACCCGCGGCCGCACCGCCCGCGCGGCCCTACACGGCGCCGGCGCCGAGTTCGAACGCCTAGCCGACATGGTCCGCCTACTAGCCGAGATGCCCCTCGAACGCCGCGCCGCCGGCCTGAAGCTCGTCGACTCGCTGCAGGCAATGCTGATCGAGCTCGCGGTCTAGGTGCGCGGCTTGCGGTCGATGTTTCGAAGGTGGGTTTCGAGGGTGGTGCTGGATGTACCTCAGAGACGCCACCTAGCCCTATCGTGCGCGCGCTCCCCGAGATCCCCGCGTTGCTGCGCAATGAGCTCAATCCCGAGAGCGAACTTCCGCCGAGTTGTCCGTGCCTCAGGTGCTGGCGTTCCTGACTGAGACACGCTGAAACCCGCTCGACCTGGCTGCCCCCTTGAAGAGAAGCTGTGGGCATGGAGTTCTTCTGCTACCACCGCGACCGGTCCGATTCCGCAGCGCTGCGCGACGAGCTGTTGGAAGCGCATTGGTCCTACATGGACCAGTACGCGAAGGAGATGATCGCCCGCGGCCCGACGCTGACCGACGACGGCGACGCGGCGACCGGAAGTGTGCACATCGTCGATCTGCCGGATCCCGCCGCGGCCCGCGCGTTCGCCTTCGACGAGCCGAACTTCCAGGCCGGTGTCTATCGGGACGTGATGCTGCGACGGTGGCGCAACATGTTGGGGCGCACCATGTGGGACTTCACCGGCGGACGCAGCGGTGGCAACCGGTACCTGGTGCTCGGCCTCGGCACGGGGTCCGGCGCCGACCTCGCGCCGCCGCCTGACCAGGACAACCTGATCGCCTACGGGGCGCTCCTTTCCGACGACGGCGCGACCTGGCTCGGCACCGCGGCACTGCTCCGAGCGCCGAATCCGGAAGCAGCACGCGCCATCCTGACCCCGGGCCAGTACACCGATATCGAGGTCCACGATTGGCAGTTCGGCGGACGCCCATCATGACCCACTCCCGACCGGCCGACGGGTGTCCCTATGTTCTTCGTCGAGTCCGGCCAAGAAACGCGCTACCGTGCCGACTCCGACCCCGGCTCAACCTCGTCCGCGTGCAGCAGTGTGGCGAAGCGGTGTGCGGTGGGTGGGACGGTGTAGCGGACCGCGGGGGCGGCGTGCGGCATGACCTCGAACTCCTCGGCCGGCTCCGGCTCGCCAATAGTCAATAGATGGATATCTAACAACGCTTCTACGGCGCGGCTTGGTGAACTGCATACGCCGCCTAGTGCGGCGACGAGCTCCAGCTCGGTGCATTGGGGCGTTGGGAGTGCGCCTAGGCGGCGGAAGGCGGCTTGTTGCAAGGGGGATAGGCCGGTGTACAGGCGGGTCAGGCGGTCGCGCACGGAGAATCCGGGGCCCTCCAGCTCGTCTAGAGGCTCGGGCTGGAGGTGGATGCGGTGGGCGAACTCGTGCGGGGTGACGTGCCTCAGGAGTACCAGTTTCGCGGCGACGGCACGGAGTACGACTGGGGAGGCGCCGCAGCGGGCGGTGATTTGGCGTACGGCCTCGTCTGCGGTGCGCATTCGGTCGGCGCCTAGCAGGCGTTCCAGGAGCTCCATGCATTCGGCCGGTTCTAGGTCGCCCAAGGTGAGTCGGTGTACTGATTCGAGGCCGCAGAGCAGGCGGGTGCTGGTGACGAGCGTGCGGCTGGGTCCCGCAGCCGGAAGCAGCTCTCTGACGCACTGCTCGTCCAGGGCGTCGTCGAGTACGAACAGGAAGCGCCGTTCCGCGAGCCAGGAGCGCCACTGGGCGAGCAGGGCCGACGTCGCCGTGTCGGTGGTCGGGCTCAGGCCGACGCCGCGCATCAGTTCGACCAGCACGTCGCGGCACGGTCGGGCCGCGCCATCGTCGTCGGCGAGTGCCACGAAGACCTGGCCATCGGGGAAGTGGCCGGAGAGGAGGTGACTGACTCGTACCGCCAGCGCGGTTTTCCCGCTGGCTACCGGACCGGCGATGACGGCTACGTCGGCGCCGCCGTCCGCCGAGAGGATGTGGGTTAGCTCCTTGATGTGCGCTGTGCGGCCGACGAAGTCTGGGAGGTCGCGTGGTAGTTGTGCGGCGGGGACGCGGCGTCTCGGTGGGATGGGAGTGGAGGGCTGCGACGGGGGTGGCGAGGTTGTTCCGGTGAGAATTGCTCGGTAGAGGCGTTGCAGGACCGGACTCGGGTCGAGGCCCAGTTCCCTTGCCAGGAGCTGGCGACGCGCCTCGTAGCAGGCCAGTGCCTCGTTCCGGGCGCCACTGCGCTCTAGTGCGATCATCAGCGCGGCGGTCAGGCGCTCGCGCAGCGGGTGCGGCGCGGCGAACTCGGACAGCTCATCGAGGACGGCCAGGTGGTGTCCGGTCTCGATCTCCAGCTCGAACCAGTTCTCGAATACGTCGAGCCTCCGCGCTGCCAGCCGCGCGGATTCGGTGGCCAGGTACGGGTTCTCGCCCAGGTCGGCGAGCGCGCGGTCCCGCCACAGCCGTGCGGCCTGGCCGAAGGCGGCGCGGGCGCGCTCGGCCTCGGCGGCGCGGCGCGCGTCCCTTCCCTCGGCCGCCAGCCGGTCGAAGCGCAGCAGGTCGAGTTCCTCCGGCAGCACGTCGAGCCGGTAGCCGTAGGACCTGTGCGAGATCCGGTCGCCGACGATGCGGCGCAGGGCCGAGACGTAGACCTGAAGGTTCTTCCTGGCCGTGCGCGGCTGGTCCTCGCCCCAGACCGCGTGCAGCAGCTCTTCCACCCGCACGATCGCGTTCGGCCGCAGCAGCAGCGCGCCGAGCAGCACCCGTTGCTTATAAGGGCCCGGATCGACCGGCTGGCCGTCCCGGCGCACCTCGAGCGGTCCGAGCACTCCGATGTTCCACGAAGAAACGATCACGCGCCAACTCCAGCTCGCGGGAAACGGCACCGGCCAGGTGGGTGGGAGCCTTCACAGGGGCCTGATTCAAGCCGGTATCCGAGAGTATCGACGGCGTCCCGGCGCGCCGCAAGGGGGTGATGCCGAGTGCGCCCCCGCGCTCATTCTCCTCGCCGCGCGCCCGTCCGCGTGCACTACCGGCGGCATACCGATTCCGAACCGTGCCCTCCTAGCGTGACGAAGCGTCAGATCCAGTTCGAACGGCCCACGATGTAAGGAGACTGCCTTGAGCGACGAGATCCAGGGTCACAGCACCGGCGCGGGCGACGACGAGCCCGGCTGCGGCATTCAGTTCAACGCCGAGCTCGCGGACGACGTCGTCGCGCACAGCGCCGCGGAGGGTGACGAGGAGCCGGGCTGCGGCATTCAGTTCAACGCCGAGTAGGTACCCGTCAACTGGTCCGCGCGGCAGTCCGTCGGCCGCGCGGACCAGGGCCCGAGAGAACAAGGTGAGGTATCAGATGCGGAGTATCGACCGGCTCGTCGGCGACCGGTCCGCGTTCGCGGCGGCCTGGGAGCACGAGCCCCTGCTGAGCGGCGCCCTGGGCGACTTCGAGGACGTATTCGGGCCCGACGAGGCCCAGCGGATGCTCGCCGCCGGACTGCCGGTCGCGACCGTGCGGCTGTTCCGCGAGGGCGAATCGCCGCCCGCCGACCGCATCGCCCGACCCAGGCGGCCCAACGCGGGCAACCACGTCCGGATCGCCGACTACGGGCGCGTCGCCCGGTACGTCTCCGAGGGCTACACGCTTGTGCTCGACGAGGTGCAGGAGTACAGCCCGGCCGTCGCCGTGTTCGCCGCCGATCTCGCTGCCGAGACCGGCTATCCGGGGGACTGCGCCGCATTCCTCACCCCGCCGCGCTCTCGCGGTGCCGGCCCGCACGCCGACACGGTCGGCCTGTTCATGCGCCAGGTGCACGGCGCGAAGCGCTGGCGGATCAGTGCGCCCGCCGAGCAGTGGCCCGCCCGGCGCTGGCAGCCCGGCGACCCGGCCGAGCCGGTGCTCGACCTCGTCCTCGAAGCGGGTCAGTGCCTTTATCTGCCACGCGGTTACGTGCACGTCGGCGAGACCGGTGACCAAGCCTCGGCGCACCTCGCGATCAGCGTGGACACGCCCGCGTGGGGCGCTCTGTTCGAGGCCGCGGTACGCGCCGTGGCGGGCGAGATCCCCGAACTGCGCGAGCCGCTCCCGCCGGCCTTCGCCGAGGTGGATCGCGAGCGCCTGTTCGACGAGCGGATGGCGGCGCTGACCGAGCGGCTCGTCAAGACCCGCTGGTCCGATCTGGCCCCGCGGCCGCGCCCCCGGCCCGCGCCGCCCGCCCCCGGTGAGTTCACCGCCGTACTCGACAAGAAGGAGCCCACCCCGTGATCGGCACCCGCCTCGACGACGTCGACGCCCCGCGCGTGATCAAGAGCGATCGGGGCTGGTGGTTCATCGGCAATCGGACGTGGACGCTGCTGCGCCCCGAGCACGTGTCCTCGGACGGCACCGTGCGCGCGGACATCGACGAGTTCCTGCACGAGCAGGGCGCCTACCGCCCGCGCACCCCGAAGTCCTTCTCGCTGACCGTACTCACCAGCACGGCGTGCAACCTCGGCTGCGGGTACTGCTTCCAGAACACCGCGCTCGACCCGAACGGCGGCGACCGGCCGCTGCGCATCGGCGCCGAGCGGCTGCACGACGAGACGATCGACCGCATCGTCGAGTTCACCCGCGGCAGGATGGAGCTGGCCGGTCTCGACAAGCTCTACCTGCTGCTGTTCGGCGGCGAACCGCTGCTCAACCCGCGCGGCTGCCTGCGGATGCTGGAACGGGCGCAGGGCATCGGCATGTATGTGGGCATGATGGTCACCAACGGCGTGCTGCTCACCGAGCAGCTCGCGCGCGACCTGTACGGCGCGGGCCTGCGCGGCGTCCAGATCACCTTCGACGGAAGCCGCGCGGACCACGACAGCATCCGGGTGAAGCACTCGGGCGGCGCCACCTTCGACACGATCGTGGACAACCTCGGGCGCGCCACCGAGGCCACCGGGATGCGCTGGAACCTGCGGGTCAACGTCTCGCACCGCACGTTCGACCGCGTCGGCGAGCTGTTCGGCCAGCTCGCGGGCCGGGTGGATCCGGAGCGCTGCTCCGTCACCTTCGCGTGGGTCGGCGACGCGGGCTTCGGCTACGGCAACGACCTGCGACACATCGACGACGTCAGCGACGCGTTCGCGCAGTGGGCGATCACCGGGATCGAGGCCGGTTTCCGGGTCGTGCGCCCGAGCATGAGGACGACCTGTCAGATCTGCACCGAGCCGGGCGGCCGTAACGGCGCCGTCGTCAACCCGGACGGCACGCTCTACAGCTGCTGGCAGTCGGCCGGCAAGCCCGGCTTCGAGGTCGGCACCATCGACGACGGCTACGTCGATCCCGCGGAGGTGCCGGAGCGCTGGGTCACCTGCGGATACGAGTACGAGCACGGCGACGCCGAGGTGGTGACGGCGTTCCACGACCGGGTGGACGCGACCGTGCTCGACCACCTGCTGGCCGTCGGTCGGCTGTGAGGGACCGATGATCCCTGAAGTGCTGCGAGAAAATGCCGACTACCGCCGCACCTTCCTCGGCAATCTGGGCTCCTCGCTGGGCACCGCGGTCTCCACGATCGCCTTCCCGCTGCTGGTGCTCGCGCTCGGCGGCAGCGCCGTGCAGGCGGGGTCGATCGCCACCGTCTCGCTCGGCACCCGGCTGGCCTTCCGACTCCCGGCCGGGCTGCTCGTGGACCGGTGGAACCGGCGCACGGTCGCGCTGGCCACCGACCTCGTGCGCTGCGTCGCGCGGGGCAGCGTGCCACTGGCCGCGAGCCTCGGCGCCGTCCGCTTCTGGCAGTTGATTCCGGTCGCGGCGGTCGAGGGCCTGGCCACCGCGCTCTTCGGCCCGGCGGTCAGTGTCCTGACACGCGACGTGGTCTCCGGGCCACGGCTGGCCGAGGCGCTCGGTCTCGACCAGGCCGTCATGGCGACGACCAGCCTGCTCGGTCCGGCGCTCGGCGGCGCGCTGTTCGTCGTAGGCCACTCGCTGCCGTTCACCGTGGACGCCGCGTCCTACGTGGTTTCGGCCGTGCTGCTCTGGCGGGTCACGGTGCGTCCCGCGAGAGCCGAGACCAAGCAGGTGAGCGGCGGGATGACGGCGGGCATGCGCTGGCTGCGCGAGCATCGCGAACTGCTGCACATCCTGCTGTACGCGAGCGTCATCAATCTGGTCTCAGCGGCGATCGAGGTCATGGTGGTGCTCGACCTGCGCACGCACGGCGAGCCCGGCGGGCGCATCGGCCTCGTGCTGTCCTGCGCGGGGATCGGCGCCGTACTCGGCTCCTTCGCGGCCCCGCGTGCGGTGGCCAGGCTGAGCGTTCCGACGATCCTGCTCGGCATCGGCGGCGGATGGACCGTCGTGCTGCTCACGTTCGCGCTGGACTACTCGCCGTGGCAGACGGCCGCGCTTCTCACGGTCCTGATGGTCCTCTCGCCGGCCGCCGGAGTGGTCGTCGGACACGCGCTGTTCAGCCGCTGTCCGCGCGAGCTCGTCGGCCGGGTCAGCGCGGCGACCAGCATCCTGCTCTCCGGCCTCGCCGCGCTCGGCCCGATCCTGGCCGGGGCCCTCTTCCAGGAGCTCGGCGGCCGCGGAGCCTGGCTCCTGTTCGGCGGCGTCACGGCGGCGGTCACGCTCGTGTCCTGGACCCCGATCCGCGCCGCGAACACCCTCGAGGCCGCTCCCGAGCCGGAGCCCTCGGTCATCGAAGAGGATCTCTACGAGGTCGTCGCGCACGCCGGTCCCGACCCGATCGTGGCTGACCCGCTGCCGATCGCCTGGCTCGGCTCTCCAGGTCGATGAAACAGAAATTTCAAGATCGGGCCACGTGGGTGAAACGCCGGGCGTCTAGTTTCACCGTGTGACCCCAAGCTCACCGCACATTCTGCAGCCGGACTCCGGGCCGGTCCGCGCACGGCACCACCTGCCGGTCACGGCCTCCACCGCGCTGTGGGGACGGCTGCCGTGCGAGCTCGACGCGCCCGCGCGCACGGTCGATCCGGGCGACGAGGTGACCATCGACACGGTCAGCCACGAGGGCATCCTCGAGGACCAGGGCCGCGATCCGCTGGCGTTCTTCGCCGGGCACGGCGTGGACGGCGAGCAGGTCCTGAAGGACGCGGTCGAGCTGGCGCGCTCCTTCGAGGGCCGCGATCCCGCTGCCGACGGCCCGCACGTGGTCACCGGCCCGATCCGGGTACGCGGCGCACAGCCGGGCGATCTGCTCAAGATGACGGTCGTGGAGACCCTGCCGCGCGTGCCTTACGGGATCATCTCGAATCGGCACGGACGTGGTGCGCTGCCCGGCGAGTTTCCGCGCCAGCCGGGCACGGTGAGCGTGTTCGCGGAACTTGATCCCGCCGAGGAACTCGCCTCGATGGCGGCGCGCGCCGGGGGCAAGCCTGCAGTGCGCTTCCCCGTCGCGCCGTTCCTCGGGATCATGGGCGTCGCCGCGGCCGGGGACGAGCGTCCGCATTCGGTGCCGCCCGGCCCGCACGGCGGCAACCTGGACATCAAGCTCCTTACCGCCGGTAGCGCGCTCTATCTGCCGGTGCAGGTGCCCGGCGCGCTGGCGTACGTGGGCGATCCGCATTTCGCCCAGGGCGACGGAGAGGTGGCCCTGACCGCGCTGGAGGCCTCGCTGCGCGTGACAGTGCGCTTCGACGTGCTCGGGCAGGCCGAGGCGATCGAGCGGTTCGGGCAACTTGCCGGGGCGTTGGGCGAGACGACCGAATATCTGATTCCGACTGGGCTCGATCCCGACCTCGACGAGGCGATGCGGCGCTGCGTGCGCGCCGCGATCTCGCTGCTCCAGGCGCGGTTCGGGATGGACCCCGAGCATGCGCTCGCGTATCTGAGCGCCGCGACCGACTTCAACATCTCGCAAGTCGTCGATCGGGTCACCGGCGTGCATGCGCGCATCCGCGTCCGGGACTTCGGATCATGACGGATGTGCTCACCGAACACTGAGAGGAAACCGAGCGTGATCGAGATCGCGAAGGAATACCGCGTGACGCTGCCCGCGTGGATCGAACACGAGCTGACCGGCGTGCCCGATGTCGTCGCCGACCGCGAGGAGCGGATGAGGCTCGTGCACAGGCTCGCCGACCGAAACTGGCGGGAGGGCAACGGCGGCCCGTTCGCGGCGCTGGTCGCCGAGCGCGATACCGGTCGGATCGTCTCGGTCGGGGTGAATGTCGTGCTCGCCTCCGGCGTGTCCAGTGCGCACGCCGAGGTCGTCGCGCTGGGACTTGCTCAGACGGCGGTCGGCGGCTGGGACCTCGGCGGCGCCGACCAGCCCGCGCACGAGCTCGTCGTGAACTGGCGGCCGTGCATCCAGTGCTACGGCGCGACCATGTGGTCCGGCGTTCGCAGCCTGGTGGTCGCGGGGGAGGGGCCCGAACTCGAGGAGATCACCACGTTCGACGAGGGGCCGCTCGGCGCAGACTGGGCCGAGCAGTTCGAGCATCGCGGCATCGAGATCCTGCGGGACGTGCTGCGCGACGAGGCCCTCGACGTGTTCCGCGCGTATCGGAAGGCCGTGGACGCCGACGGCATCGTCGTCTACAACGCGCGCGGCGGAGCGGAATGACGCGGATGTCTGTCGTCGCACGGCTGCGTTGAAAACCGGGTTTCGCGGGCGCGAGCTGACCGGAACGCGGATTTCACCTACGCCGCGCCGCTGGACACGGGTGAGAAACACCCGATGCCTACCGTCGCTCCCACGCGGTTGCACTCCCTCGCGTCCCCTGAGTCTAGGAGTCCCTTCGTGAACGACGACCTCTCTGCTGCCCGCCTCAGCCGGCGTTCGATGCTGCAATGGGCGGCCCTAGGTATAGCCGCCCCTTCCGTGCTGGCCGCATGCGGATCATCGAGCTCCTCAGGAGGAGCCTCGGGATCGAGCTCGGGCTCGGGTCTCGGCTCCATCGCGATCCAGCTGTCCTGGATCAAGAACATCGAGTTCGCCGGGGAGTTCTTCGCGACGACGAAGGGCTACTACACGGCGGCCGGATTCTCCGCGGTGAACCTGATCGCGGGCGGCTCGGCCGGCACCTCCGCGGAGTCCGCCGTCGCCTCCGGCAAGGCCTTCATGGGCCTGTCCTCGCCGGGCGCGACCGGCCCCGCGATCCTGCAAGGGGCGCCGCTGAAGACGGTGGCCACCACGTACCAGAAGAACCCCTTCGCGATTCTCTCGGTCACGTCCAAGAAGCCGATCACCGCGCCGAAGGACATGGTGGGCAAGAAGATCGGCGTGCAGCAGGGCACGAACCAGGTGCTGTTCAAGGCCCTGCTGACCGCGAACGGTGTCGACGCCTCGGCCGTGACGATCGTCCCCGTGCAGTACGACCCGACCGTGCTGATCACCGGCGAGGTCGACGGCTACATGGCCTACATCACCAACGAGCCCATCCTGATCCGCTCCAAGGGTTATGAGACCACGACGTTCCTGTTCGCGGACTACGGCCTGCCGCTGGTCTCCGAGACGTTCGTCGTGCTGCAATCCGCGATCGACAACGACCGCGCGAAGGTCAAGGCCCTGCTGAAGGCCGAGATCCGGGGCTGGACGGACGCCGTCGCCGCGCCCGCGCAGTCCGCGAGTCTCGCTGTGAACAACTTCGGCAAGAGCGACGGCCTGAACCTCACCGAGCAGACCGCCGAGGCCACCGCGCAGAACGGCCTGATCGTGAGCGCAGACACCAAGAAGAACGGCCTGTTCACGATGACCGACGCGCTGATATCGGAGAACATCGAGGCGCTCGGCAAGGTGGGCGTGAAGGTGACCGCGAAGCAGCTGTTCGACCTCTCGCTCCTCGCCGAGGTCTACGCGGAGAACCCGACTCTCAAGGGATGACGGACATGGCAACGGCTGACCCCGGCGGCATCGAGCTGCGCGGACTGACCAAGAACTTCAAGGTCGGGCGCCGTGAGATCACCGCCCTCGACAACGTCTCGCTGCACACTCCCGAGGGCCGCTTCCTGTCCCTGCTCGGTCCCTCGGGCTGCGGCAAGTCGACCATCCTGCGAATCATCGCCGGGCTCGAGAAGCCCAGCTCCGGCGAGGCGGCCATCAATGGCCTGACCCCGCTCGAGCTGCGCCGCGAGCACGCCCTGGGCATCGCGTTCCAGGACGCGGCGCTGCTGCCGTGGCGCTCGGTGGCCGCGAACATCCGGTTGCCGCTGGAGGTCGCCGGGGTCAAGCCGGAGCCGGGCTTCATCGACGAACTGATCCGGCTGGTCGGCCTGGAGGGCTTCGAGAAGGCCAGGCCGGCCCAGCTGTCCGGCGGCATGCGCCAGCGCGTGTCGATCGCCCGCAGCCTGGTCGTGAAGCCCTCGGTGCTGCTGCTCGACGAGCCGTTCGGCGCACTCGACGACATGACGCGCCAACGGATGAACGTCGAGCTGCAGCGGATCCTCGCCGAGAAGCCCGCCACGACCCTGATGGTCACGCACGGGATCGCGGAAGCGGTCTTCCTCTCCGACTACGTCGCGGTGATGAGCGCCCGTCCCGGCCGCATCATCGAGGTGGTCGAGATCGACCTGCCGCGCCCGCGCACGCGCGAGATCATGCGGACGCCCGAGTTCCACGCGTACCACGACCGGCTCTCGGCGCTGCTGTTCGACTCCGAGGGCGCAGAGGTCAAGGTATGACGGCGATAGCCCGGCGCTTCGCGGGTCTGACCGGGGTGCTGATCCTGCTCGTGGTCTGGACGCTGGTCGGGGTCTTCGGGCTCGGCACGCACGGCGCGGTGCCGACCCCGTCGGCCGTGCTGCGCCAGATGATCCAGGACGGCGCGGGGCTCTACTGGTCCAACGCCGTCGTCACGATCACCTACGCGGCCCAGGGTTTCCTGTGGGGCAATCTCGCGGCTCTCGCGGTCGCGGCCGTGACGCTGCTGGCTCCGCGGCTCGCCCCGGCCGCCTCGCAGCTGGCCGTGATCAGCTATTGCATGCCGCTGACCGCGGTCGGCCCGATCGTGCTCGTGGTCATGGGCGGTCGTGCGCCGACGGTGTTCCTGGCGGCGATGGCGGTGTTCTTCACGACGCTCGTCGGCGCGCTGCTCGGCGTGCGCTCGGCCGATCCCGCGGCGCTCGACGTGGTGCGCGCGTACGGCGGCAACCGCTGGCATCAGCTCGCGAAGGTCCAGGTGATGGCGGCGGTACCGGCGATCATCAACGCCCTGAAGATCGCCGCGCCGAGCGCGATGCTCGGCGCGATCCTCGGCGAATACCTCGGCGGCGTGGACAGCGGGCTCGGCGTCGTGCTCACGCTGGCGCAGCAGCAGTTCGACGTGCCGCGCACGTGGGCTCTCGCGCTGGTCACCGGCGTGCTGGCGTTCGCGGGCTACGGCTTGTTCTCGCTGCTCGGTCGGCTCTGGCCTGGAGGGACATCATGAGCGCGGCACGCGTGGTCTGGCGCGTACTCAATCCCCTGCTGGTCTCGGCCGTGGTCGGGCTGCTGCTCTGGTACGCCGTCGTCGACCTGTTCTCCTTCAGCCCGTACGTGGTCAAGACCCCGTCGGACGTGTGGACGTACCTGTTCTCAAGTCCCGACGCGGCGACGAACCGGTCCTCCGTGCTCCAGCCGCTCGGCACCACGCTCGGCGACGGTGCGTACGGGTTCTGCTTCGGCATGCTCGCGGCGGTCCTCGCTGCGCTCACCTTCGTCACCGCGCCGGCGGCCGAGCGTACGTTCATGCCGCTGGCGACGCTGCTGCGCTCGGTGCCGCTGGTCACGATGACCCCGCTCATCGTGCTCGTCTTCGGTCGCGGAGTCGGCGGCGTGGCGGTGATCGGCGGGATCGTCGTGTTCTTCCCGGCGCTGGTCACGATCGTGCACGGGCTGCGCTCGGCCCCGTCGCTCGCGGTGGATGTGGTCGCGGTCTACGGCGGCGGGCCACGCAGGGTCCTGACGAAGGTCGCGCTACCCGGAGCACTGCCGTACCTGTTCGCCGCCGCTCGGTTGTCGGTGCCCAGTGCGCTGGTCGGCGCGC
>Ga0137385_10002533_pt1 | contig 15563 bp, 14 predicted proteins | sample SagtaG_FD_104921 | JGI IMG/M metagenome (GOLD analysis project Ga0137385, IMG submission 104921) | Vadose zone soil microbial communities from Sagehorn Ranch, Mendocino, California, USA - Sage2_R_80_16 metaG | ecosystem: Environmental > Terrestrial > Soil > Vadose zone | place: USA: California...
CGCCGCACCCGCAAAGGCCGCCGAAGCAGCCGCGAAAATCGAGGTGGTTTTTTTCATGTTCGTATTCCGTACTAAGCCTGACGACTTGAATGAATGTGCTGTCTTCCGTGTGCGAGATAGCCGCGGTTCGTAGCTTTGCAAATTCACGGCACATATCGATCACGCAGGGCGAACTATAGAGGCCAAGTCGATGTTTCGTTATGTTTAATAGTTGAAAACTATTTTTTAGTAATTCGAAATAAAATTAATGTTTATTGATAAGGCGATGTATATTCAAATGAAATTCATCCCGATATTTAAGTCGTGAATGGTGCTTGTTTGATAATATGTTGTGACAGTGCTACATGATGGGTTTCCATGGGGGATAATCGTATTTATGTTGGCTGAAACTGCAGATTTAAATGGGGCAAGGTAATTTAATGTTGATATATATGTCTAATCTGTTTTATTTCTGTTGCTCATGCTGAATAAGCTGCAGGCAATACGAATATTCCTAAGAGTCGCCGAGAACAACTCGTTCAGTCGCGCTGCGTCGAGTCTCAATCTGTCAAATGCTGTTGTGACGCGCTATGTGGCGCTGCTGGAGGCGCATCTCAATGCGCGCCTCGTCAATCGCACGACGCGTAGCGTTTCGCTGACGGAAGCGGGCCGCGCCTATGCAAGGGGGTGCCAGCAACTGCTGGAGCTGCTGGATTCGATGGAATCGGCCGTGACAGAAGAAGCGGGCGAGCCCACGGGCACGCTCAAGGTCGCGGCGGCGGCCTCGTTTTCACTCGCGGCGCTGGCGCCTTTGCTGCACCGCTACCGGATACGTCATCCGAAGGTGAAGCTGGACGTCACGCTATTGCATCAGTCCGTCGATCTCGTCGAAGACGGGTTCGACGTCGGCATCGTCGCATCGTGGCAGGTGAACGGCAGCACGCTGGTGAAGCGTCCTGTGCTGTCGGTGCGGCCCGTCGTGGTCGCGTCTACTGGCTATATCGAACGGCACGGCGCGCCGACCTCGCTCGAACAGCTTGCATCGCACAGTTTCCTCGCGCCTTCGCGAGATATGCATGGAACCGAGTGGTCATTCGCGAGCGCCGACGGTCGCGAGGAGACCTTGAATCTCGACTCCGTGTGCAGGGTCAATAGCATGATCATGCTGCGGCAACTGGTACTCGCCGACATGGGTCTCGCTATCCTGCCTGAGGACTACGTCGTCGGCGACATTGCGAGCGGCGCGTTGCTGCGTGTCCTTGCTGAGTATCGGGTGACCAACGGTCTCAAGGAATTGTCGCTCGTCTATCCCGGCCGGCGCCATGTGTCGGCGAAAGTGCGCACCTTCGTGGACTTCACGATCGAATACTTCCGAAGAGGTTTCTCCCCGGCTGCGCCGCGCGCCGACCTGACGGCGGACTGAACCCACGGTGGATCGTTGCCCGGAAGGTGGGGGCTTGCCGGGTTCTTTTTGGTTCGGTAAGGTCGCACTGTTCCACCATGCAGCACGGGAGAGATCGTCCAGCGACGACGCCGACGGAGCAACCGCCCCGGAAACTCTCAGGCAAAAGGACCGTGTAGCCGGAACATCTGGAGAGCGGCGCCATGCGCGCCCACCGAAAGGGGAGCCCACGCCATTCGCGGCGCGCGGGCGAAACGCTCAGGTACATGGACAGATGGGGCATCGGCGCCGGCAGCAGCAGTAGCAGCACGAAGCGCGGCCGGCGATGCTCAACGAACACATGGACCATGTCATGTCACGAATCGCCATCATCGGCGCCGGGATCACCGGCGTCACGACCGCTCACGCCCTCGCGCAACGCGGCTATCGCGTCACCGTCTTCGAGCGTCACCGCTGCGCGGCGATGGAAACCTCGTTTGCCAACGGCGGACAACTGTCGGCGAGCAACGCCAAAGTCTGGAACAGCCGCGTCGCCATGAATCGCGATATCCATTCAGACCGCATCGAGCCGCTCATACGCTGGACGCGTGAACATTTTCCCGGCGTATCGACGGCGCGCGTCGTGCCGTGGGCGGGCCTGCGTCCCATGTTGCCGGGCATGCTGCCGAAGGTCGGGCGCGGCAAGCGCCGCGGCGTGTTCTACAACACGGGCACGGCCATCTCGGGCGGACGCTGTCGGCGGCGACGGCGGAGGGCGTCGCGCAGGCGTTGTCGGCGTCGACATGATGGGCGCGCGTAGCTGACGAAACACGCAGGCGGGCGGCCTCGACTTTCGAAGTCGAAACGCGAAGCAGCGGACATGAGCGTTTTCGAGCATGCGCTGCCGCGAGCGTTTGGCCGCCCGCATCATCGACGCACAACTGACACAAATGGATGACGCGTTTTGCGTGACAGTAATCGCGTCACGACGGCGTAGCGACTAACGCTTGTCGAATTGCCAGCGCGAACTATCAGCGCGGACTACCAGCGTACCGGCAGAGCCACCATCGGCGCACGCCAGGATTTGTACTCGCTGCAATTTTGCTGCCCGCTTTCTATAAATGAATCAGGACGAACGGGTCAACCGTTCGCGTCCCTGATTGTCCATTGCGGGCAAACATGCAACTGAATCTCACGTCGACTTCGATCCACCCAGACAGACATCGAGGGTCGATCGCATCCGTCTGCGCTCGCGGTTGGATTGCGATGCGATATGGTTTGCGTCGGCCGGATGGGTTCTCTTTCTTTTCGAACTCTTCGGTGTGCTATGTCACAGTCGCCGGCCGCCACGCGCTAAATAATGTCTTCACAGTGCCAGGCATAACTAACGCCATGGAGGTGCGCTGTGTTTCACTCAAATCTATTCCGCACCTGGTTTTGCACCGCCGTGACAACGGCCTGCCTCACCGGATACCCCTACGCCAACGCCGAAGCGATAGCACCGCATGTTGCGCCTGCTTCCGCGCCGTCGCCTGCGTCCGCGCCAGTGAAAGAGAAGCGAATGGCGCCCGGGAATGCGAGCGCGCCGCTCGACTTCCCGGCAATCGTCGAGCGCTACGGACCCGCCGTCGTGAACATCCGCGCGATCCTGCCGGAGAAGGCGCTGGCGGTGGCAACGCAGCCGGCGCCAGCTGCGTCGCCGGCGCCCGCTTCGGGCGCGAGCTCCGAAGCGATCGACGGTGACGACCCGCTGTTCGCGTTCTTCCGGCAGGCCATGCCGCAGTCGCAAGACGGGCAGGGCAGCTCACCGCGTGCAATGTCGGGTGTGGGCTCGGGCTTCATCGTCAGCCCCAACGGCTTGATTCTGACGACGGCCCATGTCGTCGACGGCTCCGATGACGTGACGGTGCGCCTCACTGATCGGCGCGAGTTCAAGGCAAAAGTCGTCGCCGTCGATGGCCCAAGCGATGTTGCCGTGATCCAGATCGAAGCGACGAAGCTGCCCGTCGTCAAGCTCGGCGATTCGACGCGTGTGCGCGTCGGTGAACAGGTGCTGACGATCGGCTCACCGGACAGCTATCAGAACACGGTGACAGCGGGCATCGTTAGCGCGACGTCCCGCACGCTGTCCGATGGCACGACGTTTCCGTTCTTCCAGACCAATGGCGCATTGAATCCCGACAACTCGGGCGGCCCGGTGTTCAATCGCGCGGGGGAAGTGGTCGGCATACACGTGCAGGTTTACGCCGACGGCGATCGTTTCCAGAGTCTGACTTTTGCCATCCCGATCGCGATGGCGAACAAGGTGCGCGCTCAGTTGCAGGCGCAGTCAAAGTCTCAGGATGGAGACGCCGCGCACGGTGCGTTCGGTATGCAGGTGCAGGACGTCGATCCGGGCCTTGCCGGCGCGTTCGGTCTGCCGCGCGCGGCGGGCGTACTGGTGATTGCCGTCGAGCCCGGCAGTCCCGCCGCCACGAGCAAGCTGAAGCCCGGCGACGTGATCGTGCAGATCGGCGACAAGCCCGTCGAGCACAGCGCGGATCTCACCGACCAGGATGCGGTGCCGCAGTCGGGCACGAAAGTCCCTGTGAAGCTGATTCGTAATCGCAAGCAGATGACGATCATGGTTAACCTGACGCCATCGGCGCAATACGCGAGCACGGGCGTGAGCGATGTCGGGCCGCTGGATCATCTCGGCCTCAGCATGCATCCGCTGACGGACGACGAACGGCGCTCGACGGGCCTCGCCGAAGGGCTGATGGTCGAGGACGTGTCGGGGACGGCGGGCACGGCCGGCATCAAGCCGGGCGATGTGGTGTTGTCGCTGAACGGCACGCTGGTTGCATCGCAGGATGAACTGGCGGCGCTCGCGGCGAAGGCGGGGAAGAAGGCGGCGCTGCTGATCCAGCGTAACCATGCACGCAGTTTCGTGACTGTCGATCTGAAGTGAAGCGCAAGGGCTGCGGCGGGACGATTGAAATGTCCGCTGCGTCCGCCGTTCTCGGTTAGAAGGGCCGGGCCGTCTGGACCGGCCCGTCTGACCGGAGAACGAACATGTCCCGCTACCACGCACGCATCACAGGAAAAGATCAGGCGGCATTGGCCGATCTCGTGACGAAGCATAAGGTTACGGTCGCGCGCCATACGATCGAGAAGGTCCACGGCGGCTATCGCGTCGACGCGCACGCCACCAATGCGCAGATCAAGGCGCTCGAAGCGGACGGCTACCAGATCGAACGGCTGGAGGACGCCGAAGCGCAAGGCAAGGTGCGCCAGGCCGAGACGCGCGCACAACTGGCCGCGCCGCACGCGCTGGATGCGTTATCCGTCGCGGCGGGAACCGGCTATCTCGATGTCGCGCAAATCGAGGCGGCGCTTGCCGCCGCAAGTGCCGCGCCCAACGATGCGTTCACGAAGCTGATCAAGCTGCCTCATCCAACCTGGGAAAAGCGCACCTGCCACGCGTTGAAAATCGGCAAAGGCAGCGCAGCGGGGCGTCCCGGCATCTATTTCCTTGGCGGCGTGCACGCGCGCGAATGGGGAAGCCCGGATATCCTGATCCATTTCGTGCAACTGCTCGCCAACGCGTACACCACGCACAAACCGATCAAGATCGGCAGCCGTACGTTCAAGGCGGCGGACATCAAGCACGTGATCGAAAGCAAAGACCTGTACGTGTTTCCGCAGGCGAATCCCGATGGCCGCCACTACAGCATGTCGACCGAGTCGATGTGGCGCAAGAACCGCCGGCCCGCGCCTGCGGGGCATAGCAAGCCGCAATGCTGCGGCGTCGATATCAACCGCAACTACAATTTTCTGTGGAATTTCCCGCAGTACTTCGATCCCGAAAGTCCGATCGCCAATTCCACCGATCCCTGCGACTACGAGGTGTATATCGGTCCCGCCGCCGAATCGGAGCCGGAAACGAAGAACGCCGTGTGGATGTTCGACATCTACCCGAACATCCGCTATTTCGTCGATCTGCACAGCTATTCGGAAGACATTCTGTACAACTGGGGCGACGACGAGAACCAGAGCGGTCACCCCGACATGAACTTCCAGAATGCCGCCTACGACGGCAAGCGCGGCATCGCCAACGACAAGGCCTATCGCGAGTACATCGCGACAGCGGACAAGAAGATCGCCGTCGATCTCGCGCACGAAATGCGCGACGCGATCAAGGCGTCGCGCGGCCGCGTGTACAAGACCGAGCAGTCGATGAGCCTGTATCCGACGGCGGGCACGTCCGACGACTATGCATTCAGCCGTCACATCGTCGACGCGAAGAAGACGAAGGTGTTCTCCTATACGATCGAATGGGGCAGCCCCGACAACCCCACGCCGTTCCAGATCATCGACGAGGTGACGTCGGGGCTGCTGGCTTTTTGCATTGCAGCGAAGTGACGGCGCTGCCGTGTCAAAGCCCTTCGATCAGCACGACACGGTGACGTGATCCTTTGAGCCTGTGCTGCGCGACTTGCTGATACGCATCGCTGTCGTACCAGGCGCGGGCCGCCGTGAGCGACGGAAATTCGAGCACGACGGTCGCTTCAGCTGGATCGCCTTCCAGCACCTGTTGCGTGCCATTCGCGGCGAGCACCTTGTGCGTGTATCCGTCGAAGGTGTCACGCACCTTCGAGCGGTATGCGTCGAGCGCCGCCTGGTCCTGCGTGCTTTCGCGCGTGAAAATCATGTAAGCCGTCAAGACGGTTCTCGTTCGTGTGACAAGGTTTCGAATTCACGCGACGCGGCCCGTCCGCGCGCAAACTGAATGGCCGCTTGCGCGACACGTTGGCCAAGGTGTCGTGCCGTGTCCAGGTCGGCTTGCGGCGGCGCGGCGTCCGCGCCTTCGTCGGCGTTCGACTGCGCGGCCGCACCGAGAAAGAAGCCAAGCCGGTTCGCATCCTGTTCGCTGCCGCTCGTGCTGTTGTTGCCGGGCGGCAAGCCGAGGCTGATCCAATGCATGCCGTGCTGGGCAGCGAAGATTGCGAACTGCATCAACGTCGCGAGCTTGTCGCCCGATCGCGATGCGGAGTTCGTGAAGCCAGCCGCCAGCTTGTCTTTCCACGCGCTCTTGAAGAACGCGGTGGAAGTTGCGTCCATGAACGATTTGAACGCTGCCGACGCGCTGCCCATATACGTCGGCGCGCCGAAGACGATCGCGTCGGCGGATTCGAGCGCGGCCCATTCGTCTTGCGCCTGCTCGACGCTCAGTAGCAACGCCCTGGCGCCGGGCGTTTGCGTGACGCCGGCGCTGACGGCCTGCGCCTGACGCGCGGTGTGGCCGTAGCCGCTATGAAATACGATTGCGATCGTGACTTCTTCCATGGTGGTTGTCGAATACATGTCGCCTGGTGGAGAGATGCCCGTCCGGGATTCGCGATCGGGCAACGGATGAACGTGCTGCCACGGTCGTGGCAGCACGGTTTGTCATGCCGCGAATCACGCGGCGACGGAATCGACGGCGTCGAGAAACTCGGCAACGGTCATTGCGTCGTGGCCGAACGTCGGATACGAGATCGACAGCGCGGCCTCGTGCGCCGCTTCCGTAAAGTCGGCGACCGCGTCGGTGATGAACGTCACGTGAAAGCCGGCTTCAAGCGCATGACGGCCTGTGCCTTCGATGCAGGTCTGCGATGTCAGGCCGGCCAGCACGACCTTCTCGATGCCGTTCGCCCGGAGTTGCGCTTCCAGATCCGTGCCGATGAACGAGTCGAACATCCGGTGATGACTCACCACGATTTCGCCTTCACGCGGACGCAGCGGCGCGTAGAAGTCCGCACCGTAAGTCCCTTTGCGCAGCACCTCATTGGCGAGCGCCCATTGCATGCGCGGATGGACATGCTTGATGTCGTCGAAACTGTGCTCGTCGGTGCCGTGCGGCGCGAAGATGATCTTCACACCCGCTGCGCGCGCGCCTTCGAGCAGTTGCGCGACGTGCGCCACGAAACCTGTCTTGTCGAGCATGGGTGCAATCGACGCGTGCAGCTTGCCGTCATCGGCGAGAAAGTCGTTCAGCACGTCGATGAGCACGAGTGCCGTGGTTTGAGCCGGATAGATACGATCGTTCATTTTGCAAATCCTGAATGAGTGCGCCAGCAGCGGAGTGCGTCCGAACCGTCGAACTGAACCGCCAGGCCGTTGGTGGCATCATGTACGAGCCGCGCGTGCCGCACTACGGGCTCGCGGCGAACAACACCTATTCGTGAAGCAAATGAGTGATCGATTCCAGGAACTGCATGTGTTCGTGCGCGCTGCCGAAACGGGCAGCTTCTCCGCGACGGCGCGCGAACTCGGGCTGTCGCAGCCTTCCGTGTCGCGGATCGTTTCCGAGCTCGAAGCGCGTCTCGGCACGACGCTCCTGTTGCGAAGCACGCGCAACATCGTGCCGACGGAGGCAGGCAAAGCGTTCCTGCTTAGAGCCCGCAAGCTGCTGCGCGAACTCGAAGAGGCCGACGACGAAGCGCGGCATGTCGGCGGCCTGAGCGGCGTGCTGCGCGTGGCGACGTCGGCCATCGTCGGCGTGCGCACGGTGATTCCGAGCCTGCCCGTGTTCCTGAAGGCGCATCCGGCGTTGCGCATCGAGCTTCTGACATCCGACAGCATTCAGGATCTGATCGCCGAAGGCGCCGACCTCGCCGTCCGCTTCGGCGAGTTGGAGGATTCCGGCTTCGGCGCGCGCAAGATCGGCATGGTGCCGCGCATGCTGGTCGCTTCTCCCGCCTATCTGAAGGAGCGCGGCATCCCGGCCACGCTGGACGACCTCGCCGCGCACGACATCGTCACAGGGCCGTTGGGCCCGTCGCACGAAACGTGGACCTTCGAGCACGACGGCATTCCCGTCTCGATCAAGGTCCGCGCGCGCGTATTCGTTGGCGCGGCGGAGGGCGTGATTGCCTGCGCCCGCGAAGGCCTCGGAATTGCGGTGGGGAAACAATGGCTTTGCGAGCCGGAGCTTCGATCGGGACAACTGGTCACGGTACTGGACGACTACCGCCTGCCGCCCGCGCCGATTCATGCCGTCTTTCCAGAGGGCGCGCAGCCGTCGCAGAAGGTGCGGCTCTTCACCGATCATCTGATCGAAGTCTTCTCCGCACTGCATGGCGATACGCGCTTCGCGCCGTATAGAAAGTTCGCTGTCGAGCGGACTTCTTAGTTGGCGCAATCGTTTGCGATACACCTTTTCCTGCCTGCGCTGACGTAACGCCGCGCCAGATTTCTACCGCCCGCGCGCCCAACTGAGACGCACGGTAAAGCCTCGCCGCCAAGCGAGGTTATCGTTGTTCGAAAAGAACCGGACAGGTCGCGCGGCGGTGCGTCATGGAGATCGACGGCACCGCGCGCGATGACGCCGCTCCGCTGTCGCCGAGGACAGTCGAGCGCGGCCTGCCGGGCAGCTACAGGTGACGATCGGGGGCCAACATGGCGGTAACAAGAATGGAAACGCCGGCGGGTGTCGGGACGCTGCGCTCAGCGAGCCTGGCAGACGTGGAGCTGGAACATCTGGAAAGAATGGTTCAGTACGTGGTTCGCCGGACCGAAACGGACGACGTGTCAAAGCTCGACTACGAATACTGGGCGAAGCGCCTGCGCAAACTCGCGCAGACCTACGATCTGGTGGCGACGCAACGGCAGCGGGTCATCGCGCTGCTCGATCTGCTCGAACGGGAAATGCTGTATCAGGCGCGCCGCGCGGCCGCCGTCTGAACGCTGCTTGCTTCCATCCGCAGTGCGTCAATTTCGTCGCTCCGCCACGCGGATCGACTAGGCAAGCATGGCCAGCGCCGTCTCCAGCACCATGCGCTTGAACTTCTTCTCATGCTGCGGCAGCGACGAGAACGCCAGCATCAGATGGCTGTACGCGACCGTCTTGCTGATCGCGTTCAGCAGCATGAAAAACAGCAGCTCCGCGTCCTTGACCTTCAGCTCGTCTTGCCGCGCCGCGTCGGCGAACAACGGCACCATCACGTCGTGATAAGGGCGCACCAGCCGCTCGATCAGCACATTGAGCCGCTCGCCTTCTTCCGTCGCCGCCGTCGAAAAGAAAATGCCGACGTCGGGGTCGTCGAACACCTCGTCGATGAATCTCGCCACCGCCATTTCCACGCGCGCTTTCGCGCCCAGCGGCGCGGTCCGCAACGCTGACGTTGCGTCGATCATCGGCGCCATCTGCCCGGCGATCTGCTCGACGACGGCCAGCCACAACGTTTCTTTCGACCCGAAATGATGTGCGACGAGTGCCGCATCGACGCCTGAGTCGCGGGCGATCTCACGCACGCTCGTTGCCTCGAATCCCCGTTTGCCGAAAGTCCTGCGCGCATTGCGCAGGATCGCGTCCGGCCCAACCGATGCGCTCGACGCCGGGCGTCCGCGCGCGCGTTTCTTGTCCTTTTGGGGTTCTGCTGTTGCCGTCACATCTTTCATTCGAATCAGCCTGCCGATCGTCAGATCAGGCGTGAGTGTAACCGAGCGTCCGGAAGGGGGCCGCAGTGGGCCTCGCGGCACATTCGTTTGACACGCACGCCCGGCGGCGCTACGATCTCGATATTCATCACGTGTTGAATTAATCATGTCAGAGCGCATTTGGATCGAAGAGCATGCCGATGTCTGGTGCCGGACTGTTGTGGCGATCCGCAACTTCGACGTCACGCCGGACCCCGTCGAAACCCCGCGCCCACCGCGCCAGGCGCGGCGCAGGCCGCGCACGGCCGCATGCTGGGACGGGCGAAGCCAGCCGACCGTGCGCGTGCTCGACAAGCCGACCGCGCAGACGCTGACGGTTTCATGGTGCGACGCGCGCACGGGTCACTACGGCTATCAGACATGGCGCGTGAACATCGCGCGCCGGGCCGGACAATGCGTGCTGACGGGCCGCACGATCGCTGCAGGCGAAACCGTTTACTGCCCGCGCGCGAACGGCACGCCTCCGGGTAATGCGGGCGCGATGATCGTCGCGTCAGGCGTCGATATCTGATGGCTCATAGGGCGTTGAAAGCCGCTTGTGGCGCCCGGCCAGGGTGGAATGTCGCGCAATGGAGACACGGAAAGACTTCGAAATAATGCGCAATCGATGCGCAATCACGCAACAGGCCGACGGTTTGCAGGCTGTCTGAGACTTGCCGGCACGATGATGGACGACGGGTTGTGTTTTAATCACGGGTACTGTGGTTGTCTTTCAACGTATCTGTTCTCCATCACCATCAGATGTCCCCCGTCGTCAAGTCCGAACTGCTGGAAAAACTGTGGGCGCGCATGAGCGAGCGCGGGGATTTCCCGATGCTCTCGCAGGCGCTGCGCACCACCGTGTCGGCGATGAATAACGACGATCTGGACTTCACGTCGCTCGTGCAGGTCGTGCTTTCGGATGTCGGCCTCACGCAAAAGGTGCTGCGGCTCGCCAATTCGGCGATGTATGTCGCATTCGGCGGCAATATCACCACCGTGACCCGCGCGCTGATGGTGCTCGGCATGGATACCGTCGGCCATCTCGTGGTCGGGATGAAGATCGTCGATCACTTTCATCACAGCGCGCCGCACCGGATCGACGCGAAGCTCGAACTGAACCGCGCGCTGCTATGCGGAACGGTTGCGCGGCGCATCACGGAAGGCGTCGATCTGCGCGTGGCGGAAGAAGCTGTGGTGTGCGCGCTGATGCGTCAGGTGGGCAGGCTACTGGTGGCGTTCTATCTGGAAAGCGAATGGGACCGGCTGCGCCGCACGGCGGCGACCGACCAGATCGACGATAGCGACGCGTGCGCGCAACTGCTCGGCGTGAGCTTCGAGGACATTGGCAGCGAGGCGGCGCGCCGCTGGCGCCTGCCGGAAACGATCTCGGCGGGGATGCAGGCCATCGGCGCGGGATCGGACGAGCCGCTCTCGGAGCATGTGCGCTGGCTGCGGGCCGTCAACAGCTATTCGACGGAAGTGGCCAACCTGCTTGTCACCCAGCCGCCGGGCGACGAACTGGAACGCTGCCTCGCCGAACTCGCGAGCCTCTATAGCGACGCGCTGAGGATCGATGCGGGCAGGCTCGACGCCCTGAGCGCCGCGTTGATCGACGAAGAAAGCAATGAAGGGCTGATGCAGGAGATTTCCGAACTGCGCGCGCATGCCGATGCGATCGTGCGCACCGGGAAGTCCGCGCAGGCACGTCTTTCGGCAGGTCTCGAAGACTTGCGCGCGCTGCCGTCGAGCAAGGCGCTCTTGCCCGTGCTGACGCTCGCTTCCGAAACCATTCTGGCGGGCCTGTCGATGTCGCGCACGCTCGTGTTCGTGCGCCAGGCCGACGCGCGCTATCACGCGCGCATCGGTTTCGGCCCCGACATGGAACGCATGCTGCCGACGCTCAATTTCGGCGCGGGATTCCAGCCCGACGTGTTCCATCTGGCCATTGCGAACCCCGTCGGCATCTTCATCGAGAACGCGCGCGAGCCGCGTATGGAAGCGCGTCTGCCGGACTGGTTCAAGGCGCATCTCGCCGATGCGCAGGCGTTCGTGCTGCTGCCCGTGAAGGCCAACGACACCACGGTCGCGCTCGCTTACGGCGACTGGACTGACGTGCAGGCCGTCCACAAGATCACGCAACCCGAAATGGCGATCCTCAACGAGCTGACGCGTGAGCTGAGCCGTTTCTTTTTCGGCGCGAATCTCGAAGAAGCTGAAATGCTTTGAGCTTGCCGTGCGCGACGCGAGCGCGTCGACGCAAAGGCGTTCAGCGTTGCCAGCCCGCCAGCAGTGCGGGCAAGTGCGCCATCTCTTCGAACACGTCGGCGACGCCGACTGCTCTCAACGCTTCTTTCGAGCTGTGGCCTTTTTCGCTGGGACTGTAGCCGAACACGGTCGCGCCCGCCGCGCGGCCTGCCGTGGCGCCCGTCACGGTGTCTTCGATCACGGCGCAACGCGCAGGGTCGACGCCGAGTCCCGCGGCTGCGGCGAGATAAACGTCCGGGTGCGGTTTGTTGCGCGGCGTCTCTTGCCCGCTGAAGATGCGTCCTTCGAAGTCGTCGAGCAGGCCGGCTTTCGCGAGCTGCAAGCGTAGCTTGACGCGGTCCGCGCCGGATGCGACGGCGATCTGTCCATCGAGCCGCGTATGCAACGCAGCGACGGTTTCGACAATGCCTTCGATCGCCGTCACTTCGCGTTCTAGCGCAGCATTGCGGCGGTTGCGGAACGTTTCGAGCCAGGCGGGCGTGATACGCACGCCCGTTTTCGCTTCGATCAGCGGCGCCTCGTCCATCACGGTCTTGCCGACGAAGATCGACATCGCTTCGTCGACAGTCAGACGCCAGCCCAGTTCGCCGAGCATCGCTGCCAGCACGGTGTTGGTGATCGTCTCCGAATCGACGAGTACGCCGTCGCAGTCGAATAACACGGCGTCGAAGGGAAAAGCAGACATCGCGGTCCTTTGTGGGTCGGTCAAAACCCGTAAGGGTACCGCGATTGGAGACTGGATGCGCTGATGTGGCCGCGCGCCTTCGGCGCAGCGGCCACCATCACACGATCAGAAGCGGTGACGCAGACCGACACGCGTCACGAACTGCGTGTTCGCACCCGCATTGCCGATGAACGACGAAGACGAGCCGATCTCAGCCTGCACGGGCACGTTGCGGCCTGCCACGACGTTGCTGCCCGAAGCCTTCTGATAGATCCCCAGCAGGTAGACATCGGTGCGCTTGGACAGCGCGTAGTCGACCGAACTGTTGATCTGATGCCACTTGCCTTCGAAGCGGTCATCGAGCTTCGAGAACGTGTAGCCGAGGCCAGCCGACAGCGCGGGCGTAAAGCCCCAGCGGCCGCCGATTTCATAGTTGTTCAGCTTCGACGATTCGCCCGTGAGCGGCTCGAACTTCGTGTGCGTCCAGTTCGCGAACACGAGACCGGAAGCGATCGCGTAGCGCGCGCCGATGCCGAAGGTTTCGAGGTCGCGCAGGCCGAGCGTGTTGACGTTCGCGATGCTCACGCTGAACGCCGGCGTCGCGCCGTGCGGGAAGCGGATGTTCGTGTACGCCGCGCCGATGCCGAACGGACCCGTCGCATAGTTCGCGCCGAAGCTGTACGTGCTCGACGAGCCTTGCGCACCGCCCGTGCCCGTCGTGGTCGGCGTGCCGGCGAACTGCGTCGAGTTCGAGAAGCCGTACATCGCGCCGAACGTCAGGCCCGCGAAGTTCGCGCTGCTGAACTTCACTGCGTTGTTGATACGGCTCGACGTCAACTGGTCGAGATCGTTGATGTGATACGCGTAGTTGCCGGCGGGCGTCTGGCTGCCCATCGTGTAGTTCGCACCGATGTAGTCGGTCGAGAACGAGTACTGACGGCCGAAGGTCACCGAGCCGATGCCGTCCTTCGCCAGACCCACGAACGCCTGACGGCCGAACAGCGCGCCGCCCTGGCCCGACGTGCCTTCGCCCGTGCTGAAGCCGCTTTCGAGCACGAAGATCGCCTTCAGTCCGCCACCGAGGTCTTCCGTGCCGCGCAGGCCCCAGCGGCTGCCCGATGCGACGCCGTCGCCGTATTTGACGAGACTGTCATGTCCCGTCGAAGTCGCCACCTTGTTTGCGTACGTGATACCGGCATCGAGCAGGCCGTACAACGTGACGCTGCTTTGTGCCTGCGCAACGATGCTGAAACTCCCGAGAGCCGCTGCGGCCAGGATGGTCTTTTTCATTCTCTTCCTTCTTGTAGTGAATGCCTGCGCGCCCGTTGGCGGCGAGCACGCGGCATGGTCTGAAAACGTACTGCTAAAGGCGGCACGAAATGTCAAATCGAGCAGGGGCCTCATGCGTGGGCGCACGATTTCGCGTTTCGATGCCGGTGTAATCCTGCTGGCGCGGCGTGCTATGCGACAGCCGCGTGTGTTGCTGACGTCCTGTCTTCCAGTTTTCGTGGAGCGGACGGACTGCTTGAAGCACCGCTGGACCGGGGTCTGGCAGTACCGTTGTAATCCGGGGAATATAACGAGATGTCAGCGGACAGTAAACGTTTGTGAGGTGAGTTGTAGTCTTTTGTCCACAAAAACGTCATGGGCGGATCAGTGAACGAATTTGAATCGTCTTCTTGACGGATTGTATGACAGGAATATAATCCAACCCATCGACCGGCCGCCTGCGTTCCGAAGCGAAGCGCAACATGGAATGCAAAAGCGGGCACACAAAAAACGCTAACGTCACGGAGACAGCCTCATGCAGATGGATGCCAGTATCGGAGCGCGCCTGGACAGGCTTCCTTTGTCTGGCTTCCATTGGCGTCTGCTGGGCCTGATCGCGGCCGGCATGTACTTCGATTCGTTCGACATCTATATCGCCGGCACGGTCCTCGCCGCGATGATCCACAGCGGCGAATCCACGCTCAGCCTCAACGCGACGTTCGTCTCCGTCACCTTCGTCGGCATGATGACGGGCGCGTGGCTTTCCGGATTGCTCGGCGACCGCTTCGGACGCCGCTTCTGCTATCAGTTCAATCTCGGCATCTACGGCTTCGCATCGATTGCCGCGGCGCTCGCGCCGTCGATCTACTGGCTGATCTTCTTCCGTCTCGTGATGGGCGTCGGCATGGGCGCGGAGATCGTCGTCGGCTATGGCACGCTGAGCGAGTTCATTCCTGCCGACTGGCGCGGCCGCTTCGGCACCATCCTCAATCTGATCATCAACACGTCGCTGTTCCTTTCGACCTTCCTTGGCTGGCTGATCGTGCCGCAATACGGCTGGCGCTGGATGTTCGCAATCGCGGGATGCGGCGCGCTGTTCGTGTGGTTCCTGCGCAAGTCGATGCCAGAGTCACCGCGCTGGCTCGCGTCGCGCGGACGCGGCGACGAAGCGCGGGAGATCGTCGAACGCATCGAGACGGCGTGCGGTAACGCAGTCAGTTATCCGGTCAATGCACCTGAACCTTCAACCCGCGAGTTCTATTCGAACGACACGGGCCGTCTCGGCGATCTGTTCTCGTGCCGGCTGCTCACGCGCACGATCACGGCCATCACGGTTCTCGTCGCGCTGTTCACGGTCAACTATGCATTCGTCAGCTGGATACCGACGTTCCTCGTCAAGCAGGGACACAGCGTTTCCAGTTCGCTCGGTCTGACAGCCGTGATGTTTGCGGGTGGCCCGATCGGCTCGCTGATCGCTTTTGCACTCGCCGAGCACCTCGGCCGGAAGTGGGGCATCGTATTGTTTTCGCTCGTGTGCGTGGCCTTCGGCGTTGCCTATCC
>Ga0137385_10002536_pt1 | contig 15558 bp, 14 predicted proteins | sample SagtaG_FD_104921 | JGI IMG/M metagenome (GOLD analysis project Ga0137385, IMG submission 104921) | Vadose zone soil microbial communities from Sagehorn Ranch, Mendocino, California, USA - Sage2_R_80_16 metaG | ecosystem: Environmental > Terrestrial > Soil > Vadose zone | place: USA: California...
GAGGATTGAGCCGGAGACCGGTACTGATCTCGCCAATTCCCCACGTACAAAACTTTACATGCGAACTAGCCCCATCAACAACGATAGTATATCATAAAAAACAGTGTAACTCTTCAGGAGGGGTGTAGGGGAACCTGGGTTCCCCTGCCGGAGCGCGAGGTGTCCTCGCAACCTCCTTTTTTCCCCAGCGCCGCCGCAGGCGGCATGAGAGGCGTACCTGAAGAGTTACCAAACCCTCCCCTTGACAAAACAAATTGCAATATGTTATATATTTTAATAGCAGTTAGTTATACAACATTTCAAAATAGGCAAACAAAGGAAGGACACATAGGAGCAATCCACCATGCGGTACCGATATAGACGACATAGATGGGGCTGGCGCGGCTTCCCCATTCCACTGTTTTTCATCCTGTTCTTTGCAAGTGGTCATTCCTGGATCTCGTTTCTGATAAGTGCAGGTGTTATGGTACTCGTGTTCCTTCTGCTGAGGTGGCTACTGGCATCGACCTCACAACCTGGAATTTCGGGCGTGCCTCCCAATCAGCGACCATATCAGCAGCAAGGCCACTCACCCTACAATGAGCCACCCGCTTATCAGCCCTACCAGCCCTATCGACCTTATGAGCAGGGGTACCAGGCTCCACAAGGGGGGTATGAGCAGAGCGGGCAGGAATACCGCTATCCAGAGCAGCGTTCAGAACAGGTTGAGAATGTGCAGTATGAGCAGCCACAGGTACAATATCCGCAAGAGATGCCTCCAATGGAGCAATCGTAAAGAAAGAAGGATAAATAGATGCAACTCATCGCGGCACTGATATTGATTGGCATCTTTGTGTTGATCCTTGGTGGCTGCCTGTACCTCGCCAGCCGCCAGAAACCCAGAAGTCAGCATTATGGATCGTGGGGCCAGGTTCTGGGTCCTCAGTTTAGAGGCTCCGCCTTCGATGTAAACGAAAAATTAAACGCAGAGATCGAGGCAGGGCAGCATCAATCTCACCGGAGGCAACGAACACATCGGTCACGCGAGAAATAGAGTTTTACTATAATTGCTTCTCCAACATGAGTCATCCCGAATTTTAGGGAAGAGCTAGGCAAAAGCAACCCTCCTGAGATAGACTTGAGCAAAAGTAGTTTGAGAAACTCAAGCTATCTCAGGAGGGTCTTGTATGCCAACTCAGTATCTCATATGCGAAGAACGACCACAAGTCTACCCGTATGAAGCGGAAGCGATGGCGCAAGGCCTGACGCGGCAACTGGCTGGCTATCTGTATCCCTTGCTGGTGCAGTTAGATCGCCAGCTCGATAAACGCTTAGTGCGCACCTTCGCGCATCTGATAGCCGTCATCCTCACGTTTCGCGACCGCATCCATGGCCTGCTGCTGACCGAATTGGCTGAGCAGATGGGGCCAGCCAGCCAGGCTCCTGCTGCCGTCAAACGGATCAGCACCTTGCTGCACTCGCCCAAGTGGTCAGCACAACTGCTGACGGAGTATCTGTGGGAGCGTGCTGAGCGCCAGGTGCAGCAGTGGGAACAGCAACCAGCAGACGTGCTGGTGATCTGGGATAGCAGTGTCTTGGAGAAACCAGAAAGCACGCACAACGACGATTACTGCGCGGTGCGGTCCAGCAAAGCGGCACGCTTGACGCGCATCAAACCCGGCTACTACAACCCGCCACGTGGACCCGTCTTTGTGCCTGGCTTGCATTGGATCGCCGTGTTACTCGTTGGCAGTCACCAGAGCCAGGGGCCGCCCCAGATTGCCGCCATGCGCTGGTGGACCAGTCGCGGTCCGCGTGCCAGCTACGAGCGCGATGAAGAGGGGAAGCTGCTCGTCGAACTGGTGGCACGGTGGGGCAGGCGCGTCCTGCATGTCTTTGATCGCGGCTTTGCCGGCGCTTTCTGGCTCAAGCTGCTGGTGGCCTTTCAGGTGCGTTTTGTGATGCGCTGGCCCACCACCTGGTATCTGCTGACTGCGCCTGGCCAGAAACGCAAAACATGGCAGATGGGGCTGGGCAAACGGGGATGGGAGGAACGCAGCGTGTGGGATAGCCGTCGGGGCCAATGGGTGCGCAGTAGTGTCCTGGCCGTTCCCGTACGCCATCCCGACCTGCCAGAGGTGCCGCTGTGGCTGGTGATCTGCCGCTCACAGGGACGCTCCCCCTGGTATCTGCTGACCAATGAACCCATCGCGCAGGCGCAGGATGCCTGGCGCATCGCCTTTGCCTACGCGCGCCGGTGGCAAATCGAGCTGACATGGCGCTACGACAAGAGCGAGTTCGCTTTCCAGAGTCCGCGCCTGTGGTTCTGGTCAGAGCGAGAAAAGCTGCTCATGATGGCCACGCTGGCCTACGATTTTCTGCTCAGCCTGATGCAGCCCTGGCAGGAGCCGTTGCGCACCTGGTGCCTGCGCACCTATTGCCATCGCACCGGGGCGCACTTGCGGCGCGTGCGCCTCCCCCTGACCCGTTTGCGCAAAGCGCTCAGTCGGCTCTGGCAAGAGCATCCCCCCGCCTGGCACTGGTTGGGGCATCCAGCGGCTGCTCGCGATCCGCCCCTGTAGCTGACCCTGACCTCCTGACCAGCTAAGCGCTGGCTCCGCCTCCACCGCCTGAACCAGGCAGCAAGGACCCACCACGTTCGTGTTCTGCCTGGAGCAGAGAGCTGTGTCTGTCTTGTTGCCGGAATCAGCCGCAGCTGCGGCAGAAACGCCTTTTCGTCTCTCTTTTCGGGCTGGATCACTCCGTTGGTCCAGGGAGGAGTGGGGGCTTGATGGCTCTTCTGCTCGACCAACTGCACAAAAGCGCGGGAAAGCTCTTCCTTCCCGCGCTTTTTCCTCGTCCGGTTCTCAATTCGGGATGACTCGTGTTTAAAATTCGGGATGACTCATGTTTCTATCAACCCTTCGCAGGCCAATTAAACGCCAACAAAGTCACCAGTGGATTAGCGCTGCTGGATGCCTGTGTGATATCATCCGTCACCCAGACGGCCGTATCGCCATTCACCGCCAGGAAGCGAGCACCATGGAGCGCATTTTTGACACTAACGGGGACGGGGGTTTCAGTAGCCAAATCAAGCATCGTGTATTGATTGTCGCTTTGTAGCAGCAAGAAGTTGTTGCCTGCTTGTAACGAAGATACTGGCCCGATAGTCGCATTCACCTCAGTTGGCAATGTTGTGGAATCGGCAGTTAATGGAAGACTAAGCAGTGTTCCAGACACAGACTCATCGATCTGTGGTGGGTAGACACCGGTATCAGCCCTTGAAACTGTGGGCGGGTTGTACGTCACCGTTGCTGTTGGAACAGGCGTAGCCGTCGAATCCGGTGTCCCGGTTGTGCCAGGCGTTCCTCCCTGGGAAGGAGTGTTCTTATCAGCAGTGCTCAAGAAGTATAACGTATTACCGAACACCACTGGATGGAAGGACACGCCATCGTTCAGGAGTGGTTGCGTCACCGTAGTTGTACGCTCAACCCAGAAGCCATGTGAGGGCGGTGCTACATCGAATGTCTGCTGCACCCAGATGTTGCTATGCAGCATCCCATCATCAGAACGCCACTCCTCTGACCAGTAGATCTGAGACCCATCACTGGTTGCTGTCGGAGAGGTCAGAATATGATCCGGGTTTGCACTGGTATTTGCGATCTCCTTTGCAGAGGGAGCGCTTACCGAGTCTAGTTCATAGCTGAGGAGATGTGAGATGCTACCGTTATCGATCATCGCAACGAGCAGGGTGTTCTGGCTGAACCAGATGCCCTGGACAGGTGTATGGATCCAATCAGGAACGGCACCCTTGTCAAATGTCCCGGAAACAAGCGTCTGTGGGATGCCAGCAATGGGAGTAACAGACTCACTTTGTGAGTCTATTGCAAGATAGCGCAAGCTCCAGGTACGGGCAGAGGAACTTAGACCCTGCTCAGTTACGTTTTTATGAAGTTTCGTTGTAGGAACATCAAACTGTAACCATACGACGAATCCATTAGCGGCTCCCAACACAATCAAGGGACTTGTACCGGGAGTGTCAAACAAAGGCATACTTTCCTTCGTTGTGCGATCGAGCTGCATCAGCATCCAGCTAGCAGGTGTGCTATCGTCATAGCCTGTATAGTAAATGTTGTTATGATCAGCCACTGCGCTTACCACATGCTGGTAGGAGGTTTGGGTGGAGTAGAGTATTTTCTTTACCTGGGTCGGTTGAACGACGTTCAAGCTGGGAGGGTTGACTGCTGCCTGTGGATTACTGTGTGCTAGCAAGAGCAACGAGGTTAAACCACCCATCATCAACACCATCAAGAACATAGCCGCCAGAGCAAGTGTAACGAAGTGTCCTCTCTGTGAATGGGAATTTCGCTTGCGTATCGTTTTAAGAATTGGGAGCGGGCCAGTCTCTGCTGTTGAAAAAGCTGCAAAAGGATCGGCTGCATGCGTGTGTTGAGCGTGCTCGTGAAGGTAAGGTTTGAGAAAATCTGGTGATGGAGGCGTTGCTGGTGCAGACTGTTGAATGAATCGTGAATGTTCAGCTGCTAAAGCACGCATGAGTTTTGCATGCATATCGGCGGGTGGCTCAATTGTGGGCAATGCACGGACCTGCTCACCGACCTGGCGCGAGAGAGCCAAAAACTGTCGGCAGGAAGCGCACCGCTCCAGGTGCTCTTCCAGTTCAATAACATCTACCTTTCCGTCATCTAATTCACGATACGCGGCAATCATTGCCTGCGCTTGCATGCAGTTCACTCTTCGTCACCTACTTCTTGTCGATACAAGGTAATAAACCGTTCTCGTGCTCGCATTAAACGCATCTTCACTGCTGATGGGCTGATATTTAATATCTCTGCGATCTCCGCACAGGAGAAGCCATCTTTTTCATATAGCCACAAGCACGTGGCATACTTAGGTTGTAACTGTTTGAATACCCGCTCAAGGATCTCACGATCAGCCACTCGGCTCTCAAACCGTCCACCATCGTAGCTTCCTCGCTCATACATTGAACTGACCGAACTCGTCCGTCCATCGGAGCCATCCTCGCTGTTGCTAGTAAAGCTCTCAGAGGCTGGCCCTCCCGAATCGGAGAGAACACCCGCGCCTATTCCGCGATCCTCATTAAACAATGAGAGCGGTAGCCAGGAGATGAGTCGTCGCCTGCGCAGTGTATCTGTCGTCGTGTTAGCCGCGATGCGGTAGAGCCAGGCAGACAATGCTCCCGGCTGTACGACTGTACCTGCCAACAATGCTTTGTATGCCTTAACGAACACATCCTGTGCCAGGTCAAATGCCTGTTCACGATTCCCGATCATGTGGTAGATGAAGTTCGTAATAGGCGTCTGAAAGCGAAGGAAGATCGCCTCAAAGTCTGCCACATCCACTCCTTGGGCTTGTTCCTGAGTTACAGAAACGGCTTCAGTTTGTGGAGTGAGCAGCTCAGCCACCTTTTCTTCTAAATTGGCTGCCGCTTCCTCGTACTCACCCTTGGTAGACCAGCCGGGCTCTTCGGTTTCTGACACGGAAGGCCAGGCACTATTCGTACTGTAGAGACGGATAGAGGTGTCCATTGGTTACATCAACCTTGCATGATAGTTTGTTGTGACGCGCTATTTCGTTATCCATACATATATTTTCTTTTTTGTTCTTTGTTTGAAGCATAACATATTTGTCGAGACAGTTCTGTGAGGTAGAAAACAGTCACAGGGAATATTTTCCCACATCTGGCAAGCCACTACCAGTAAAAAACAGTACTGTCTCGTCGCCTGGTTTCAAAAAGTGTTTTGCAAGCAATTGGTGATAAGCTGCGAGTGTGGCAGCTGCCTCAAGCGAGATTAGCATCCCCTCGCGCTGTGCTGCAAACTGTACCATTTGTGCCATTGCATCATCACTGACACAAATTGCCGTTCCCTCACTATCATACACTGCTTGCAAGATAAGCCGATCACCGATAGCAGAAGGCACTCGCAATCCGGCGGCTAGCGTATTTGCCTCTTCCGCCGGCCATGCTTCGGCTTCGTCATTGCCATCCAGAAAGGCATGTACTAAAGGAGCACATCCTTCTGCCTGCACAATAATCATTTTCGGCAGACGGTTATCCTTTAGCCACCCGAGAGCACGAAGTTCGGCGAAAGCTTTCCACATGCCTACGATGCCTGTCCCGCCACCTGCCGGGTAGATTATGGCATCGGGCAGCCGCCAGCCAAGTTGTTCAGTCAGCTCCAGGCCCATCGTTTTCTTGCCCTCGGCACGATACGGCTCTCGCAGGGTCGCGACATTGAGCCAGTTGCGTCGTTTCGCAACATCCGCAGCCACGCGCCCTGCATCACTAATCAGGCCGGGAATAAGCTCTACTTCGGCTCCATAGAGGTGTGCCTGCTGTATACACGCTTCAGGAGCATCTTCTGGTTCAACCACATATGCTGGCAGTCCGGCCCGAGCAGCGTAGGCAGCCATTGCAGCACCAGCATTGCCAGCCGTAGGTGTGATTAGACCACTCACTCCAAGCTCAACTGCACGCGAAACAGCAGCCGCCATCCCTCTCGCCTTAAAGCTGCCCGTCGGATTTTGACCCTCATCTTTCACCAGCAGCCGCACTTTGCCCTCTAAATTGTGTGGTGCCAGGCGTGGAGCAGCCAACAACGGCGTCATCCCTTCACCCAGAGTCTGTACATGTTGCTCTTCTCGCACTGGCAGTAGTTCATGGTAGCGCCACATTGTTGCTTCCCGTCCGGCTAGCTCCTCCGGCCTCAGATCATGCGCAAGCGCAGAAAGGTCATACTGAGCCAGCAATGGCCGGGAACAGCAAGGACTTGTGGTGTGCAACTGGTCAGCTTCGTAGTGACGATGGCAGATGCTGCATTCTAAATGGCTGAGATAGCTGAAACGTGTGCTCATGAGGATAGTATACCACGCGAGATTGGGGCACCCGCAAGGGCATGTTCCTAATTAAGCGCGAACTTTAGGGACCAGGGAGGAGGCAGAGCTACGGCTGTGGAGTCGAGTCACTCTTGCCATTGCTGTATGTTTCTGGTACCATTCCACCATGAAAGAAGCAACTCTTCAAACGTCACTCCAAAACTGGGGTATCATCGGCCACGAACACCCTATTGACCTGCTGCGCCGTTCTCTCGCAGCCCGAAGAGTTCGGCATGCCTATCTCTTTACAGGTCCGGAACATATTGGCAAAACCTTGCTTGCCCAACGTTTCGCCCAGACCTTACTATGCACTAATAGTCCCGATCCTCGTATTGCTCCACAAGACCCTTGCAATACCTGCCTCTCCTGTCGCAAAGTCCTGCATGGGAATCACCCGGATGTCCATATCATCACCAGGCCCAAAGATAAGCAATTCATTTTGATAGAGCAGATACGTGAACTACAGAGCGACTCGTCACGCAAGACCTTAGAGGGACGGCGCAATATCTTTATCATCCCAGGTGCCCATGAGATGAACCTGCAAGCGGCCAATTGTCTATTGAAAACACTGGAGGAGCCAGAACCAGATGTGGTATTGCTGCTCACAGCTCCCGATGCAGGGTTACTTTTACCAACGATCCTCTCGCGTGTCCAGCAAGTTCCCATGCATCTGCTCACTAGCGAACAGATCCGCACAGCCCTTGAGCAACGTTGGGAAGTCGAGCCAGAAGAGGCAACCTTGATAGCTGCCCTGGCCGCTGGACGCATGGGCTGGGCGATCCAGGCTGTCGAAGATGATGACCTTTTGACGGAGCGCAAAGAACTTCTGGAGACATTAACCGGGCTGCCAGCAGCAAGCAAAGTACAGCGCTTTGAAGTCGCGCAACGTCTGAGCGCGGATGCCGATAAAGCACATGCTACACTAGAGTTGTGGCTACTGTGGTGGCGTGATATGCTATTAGCAGCCAATAAGAGCCTCGACCTGACAGTGAACGTGGATATGCGCGATCTCTTGCAAGAGCAAGCAGCAAAGATCGGCTCCGCCGAAGCTGAGCGAATGGTGCAAGCTATTTTGCAAACAATGGAGGCATTGGAACAGAATGTCAACCCACGTATCGCTCTCGAGGTATTGATGCTGGATTTACCAACCATCAAGTAATCATTAGGTGGTATTGATATGACTGTACGAACGTTCACAGCACTTATCCATAAGGAGGATGATTTATACGTTGCTGAGTGTCTTGAAGTTGGAACAGTCAGTCAAGGATACACTATCGAGGAAGCTGTCGCTAACTTGAAAGAAGCTACCGAACTCTACCTGGAGGAAAGCTCTCATGCCAACCAACTACCAAAATCTGCTCGTTAGCCAGGATGGCGGCGTGCTCACCATCACCATGAATCGACCCGAAGTGCTCAATGCCTTCAATGATAGCTTGATAGAAGAACTCTATGAGGCTATGGCGGCAGCCGCAGAAGATGAGACGGTACGCTGTGTCGTCCTCACCGGTGCAGGCAGAGCTTTTGGCGCTGGACAGGACCTGCGGACTTTTGCTACTATACACGCCAGTGGAGAGCCAGCCAAAGTCAGCGAACACCTTGGGAAATATCACCGTATCTTGTATACCATTCGCAATATGCCCAAACCAGTTATAGCCGCCATCCGAGGGGTAGCAGCGGGTATATCATGTAATATCGCTCTTGCATGCGACCTGCGTATCGCTGCTGATGACGCTCGCTTTATCGAAGCTTTTGCCCGCATCGGCCTTGTCCCTGATGGTGGTGGCGGCTACTTCCTGCCACGACTGGTTGGCCTTGGGAAGGCCCTGGAACTATCGATGCTGGCCGACGAGGTGAGCGGCGCAGAGGCGGAGCGTATCGGGTTGGTCAACAAATGTGTGCCACAGGAGGAGTTTGAGACGGCGACGATGGCTCTTGCCCAGAGGCTGGCAAAGGGACCAACACGAGCTTATGCCCTTATCAAAGAACTGATGAACAAATCTCTTGAGAGCGACCTGGAAACCAGCTTACACCTCGAAGGCGAGTTGCAGGACGTTGCACTTACGACGGAGGATCACCGCGAGGGGGTAGCCGCATTCTTGCAGAAGCGACGTGCAGAATATACTGGTAGATAAGATTGATGCGTATCGACACTCTGCCTCATAACAATAGACAAACGCAAGGGGCGCAGCGACAGGAGTGGCTGCGCCAGCATTCTCCCCAGCACCTGGAGCAGTCTGCATCTCTCATACTCCGTGCACTCCGTCAACGTCCCTATAGTGCACCCCATAATGTGCTTGTCCTGGGTGCTGGAGCCTGCACCGAAGTTCCTCTTGTAGAACTCACTCGGGCCTCTGATGAAGTCGTCCTCGCAGATATTGATCGTGTCTCCATGCAGCAAGCGCGAGATGCTCTGCCGTCCAATGCATTGCACAAACGAGTCCGTGTATTAAATTGCGACCTCAGTGGTGGAGTCAGTGCCAGCTTGAACCATCTCCTGGAAAAACAACCATGGGATAGATTGATGCCACAGGGTGCCCAGTCGGTTTTTAATGCTGCCGCTCAGTGTTTAGAGCAATGTCCCGTTCCCGATCCACCAGAGATTTCTGGTCTCGCCACAGGTGAATTCGGCCTGGTTATCAGTTCGCTCGTTCTCTCCCAACTCTTCAGCTATCCTCTCCTTGACGTGTTGGACTATGTGCAGCGCATCGCTCCCGACTATCTTGGAGAGCAGGAGCGTCACCGTCGCTACCAGGAAGCCGCCCAGGCGTTCCGGATACGTGTTATTCAAGCCCATCTCCACCTGCTCCGTGAGTTAGTAGATGCGGATGGCCTCATTGTCTTACTCAGCGATGTACGAGGTTTTGTCTTCGATGTCTACGGAACCGACCATGATGCGGAGCATCGTCGTACTATGCCACTTGTCCCCCACACCTTCCCTGACCTCGTGCGCGGAAGTTTTACCGTGGTCGAGGAGGCTGATTGGGAATGGCTGACCGATTTGCCGGCGAAGGACAGACCAGGGCGAGGATATGAGGTTGTTGGGTATAGTTGTCAAAAACATCACCAAATAGTGCCTTGGCTCTGCTCTGGACCTTAACCTACGACGGTTGACGAACGAACTCGTCGGGCGGATGCACTACGGGCACCCGGCGTGCAAGTCATCAGAGATGAAGTTCACTCGAGCGAAAGGTGCAATCAAGCTCCTGCAAAACGTTTGCAGTGGAAACGAGCCTGAGCGCACGTTGGGCTTCCCGCCCAACACGCTCGCGCTTTTACTCGTCGGAGCGTTTTACGACGAAACCTCTGAAACACGCTTGAGTTGTCAAAGTGCTCTGCAGGAAAGTATACCAACGTCTAGAACAGATGTCAATGGTGAAATCAGGCAAGATTTGAGCATCATTGGAGGTGTTTGATGAGAAAAGACAGAACCAGTTCTAAATACGCTGAAGCCTTCTAAGTGATTTCGTAGAAGCCCGGTGAGCGGGCCTCTACTAATGAATTTTCGCTTTCAGCGTTGCAATCTCACTTCTCAAGAACAGCAATTCTTTGCCCGTATGCATGATCTGCACGCCGCGCTGTGGGTCCCATTCCAGAGTCGTCCACAGGAAAATCTGCTGTGTGCCGCCTCCTAGCGCCGGGTTGTTTTCCTCGAGTGGATTTTGTGAATGTTCATCCTCCAGAGGCAAGTTGTTCGCATCCCACGCGTGTGTCAGAATGTATTCACGGAATCCTTTGACCACCTTGTGCCCGTTAGGAGCTGTCAACGTCGTGCCGTCATCTCGCCAGCCAGCTGGAATACCCATGCTTACGTTTCCTTTCCCTTGTAGAAACTGCCATAATTCGTCCCACGGATAATTCCCAGGGCACCTTGCTCGATCAATCGGGGCGATATCGTGGTGTCCGATAATGCCGCCTGCTGCATCGCCTGGTCGCATTGGGATATTATGACGTTCACAAATCGACTTGACGAGGGCGAAGCTGGCGGCTTTTTGCTGTTGAGTCAGGGGTGTACTGTTGTCTATCGCAGGATCGACGTGCTCAATTGATATGGTGAGCAGATTCAGGTTAATGTCATTCGGCAAAAACGCGGCGTGGCCTGCTTGAAGGCAGCAGTTGGCTCCGGCACCATCGGATTCGCTCACGGCCTGAACAATTGTTCCGTCCATGCCAACGATATAATGAGCACTCCGCTTATCAGCGGCGGTCTGGAAAAAAGCCGCCACATCCTGGGCCGTGTGAAAGCCCGCCGTCTTGTGCAGGCAGACCCAAAGCGGCTTGTGTCCCCTATAATTGGGGCAAACATTGTCTGCTGGAACCAACAAGGGGATGGCTCCGGATTGTCCAATCATACCTGTTACCTCCCTCGACTTCCTTTAGAAGCCGATATATGCTGTACTACCCAAAAATGGTGTTGCCATAGCGGTGCGCTATAACACCCCACGACTTTGCCTGAACCAACGCAGCCCGTCTCTTGACGATTCATCAATGAAGCTGTTCATCTCTGGCTCCGAATGATAAACTTGGAGTTCAGGCTATTTTTTACTACTTACTTGCTATCAGCAGCCACACTACGAGCTTGAGAAGGTTGTCGCAAGACCTCATGACGGATTTTTTGCACTGGTGGTATTACTTCCACTCCCGTCCCAACCATGCAAAAAATCACGCAGAAGAGTCGGGTCAGCATGAAAAGGATCATAGGTGCAGAGAGCTACACGTCCTCCAAAGGATAGTATATTAGAAAAACACAAGAAATACAGCAGTAGAAATGCCTATTCCTTGGATAGGTGATGGGCATGTTCCGGGCTCAAGAGAGCCCATCCTGAATAGTCTAAACGTCAACAAAAACACCATTGACTCGTGCTAACCATCGGTGTATACTGACTAGTAGCAAATAGATAATAGGACCGATGAAGGGGATGAAGCGCATCGGACGCAGCAGCGAGCTGAGGATGGTGGAAGCTCAGCATAGCGGAAGATGTGCAGGCCACCCCGGAGGTCTTTGGTAGCCTACCGTTAGCAGGGCCACTTGGTGTCGCTCCTCATCTTGTGCGGAGCCAGGTGCAGAGTGGGAGTTTTATAACTCCAATCGAGGTGGTACCACGGGTATTATTGCCCGCCCTCAGAATTGATCTGAGGGCGGGCTTTTTGTTTGTATACGATCTACTAGAAAGGAACGAATCATGACTGGAGACGAACTGCGACAATCATTCTTGAGCTTCTTTGCGGAACGCGGGCACGCGATTATTCCCTCGGCCCCACTTGTACCGGAAAACGATCCAACCGCCCTGTTTATCAGTGCCGGAATGCACCCGCTTGTGCCCTACCTGTTGGGCGAGAGTCATCCCCAGGGACGACGCCTGGCGAATGTACAAAAGTGTCTGCGTACCGATGACATTGAGGAAGTTGGCGACATCAGCCATAACACTTTCTTTGAGATGCTAGGCTTCTGGTCGCTTGGCGACTATTGGAAACAGGATTCCCTGCGCTGGACACTGGAATGGTTTACACGAGTGCGAGGGCTGGAGCAGGAGCGCATCTCCGTCACTGTCTTTGCAGGCGATAGCGATGCTCCCCGTGACGACGAAGCGGTAGAGGTCTGGCTGAGCCTGGGGATTCCCCAGGAGCGCATCTACTACATGCCCAAAAAGGACAACTGGTGGGGTCCTGCTGGTAAAACTGGTCCCTGCGGCCCTGACTCCGAACTCTTCTATGATACTGGCCGCCCAAAGCATGGTCCAGATTGCCAGCCGGGCTGTAACTGCGGCAAATACATTGAGATCGGCAACAACGTCTTCATGCAATACAACAAAACGGCAGAGGGCACGTTCGAGCCGCTCAAGCAGCGCAACATTGATGTAGGTCTGGGCCTGGAACGCACCCTGTGTGTAGTGCTGGGGACGGAAGATGTCTATACGACCGATCTCTTCATGCCCATCGTGCAACGCATCCACGAACTGCGTGAGCGCCAGGGAAACAAGACAGCCCTCGCGCCCGAACAGGAGCAACGGCTCATACGCATCATTGCCGACCACTTGCGTGCGGCGACGTTCATCATTGCCGATGGTGTGACGCCCAGCAACGTGGAGCAGGGCTACATTTGTCGTCGATTGATTCGCCGTGCCGTGGGCTGTGGACACGAACTCGGCATTCCAGGTCCCTTCACGGCTGAAGTGGCGCAGGCAGTCATTGCTCGCTACGGGCCAATCTATCCAGAGCTAGAACAGCGACGGGAAACCATTCTGACCGAGCTGACGCGCGAGGAAGAACGCTTTGGGAAAACACTGGCAAAGGGACTGCGCGAGTTCCAGAAATTGGAGGAGGAGCTGCGTAAGCGAGGCGAAACGGTACTGGCAGGCGAGGCGGTCTTTCGGCTCTTCGATACCTTTGGCTTCCCACCAACTCTGACGGCGGAACTGGCGCAGGAGCACGGGCTGAGTGCGGACCTGGATGGCTTCAACACGCTCTTCAAGCGGCACCAGGAACGTTCGCGTCAGGCCAATCAGGGAAAGTTTGCGGGCGGACTAGCCGACCACAGCGAACGCACTACGCAACTGCACACCGCGACACACCTGCTTCACCAGGCGCTGCGTGATGTGCTGGGGACGCATGTGCGCCAGCTGGGCAGCAACATCACACCGGAACGGTTGCGCTTTGACTTCTCGCATCCTAAGAAGCTGACCCCGGAGGAGATCCGGCGCGTCGAGGAGATCGTGAACCGGCAGATTCAACGTGATCTTCGAGTCACGATGGAGGTGATGCCCTTGCAGCAGGCGCTCGATCAGGGAGCGCTGGCCTTCTTTGGTGAGCGCTACGGCGACCTGGTCAAAGTCTACAAGATCGGGGATTACTCGATGGAGGTCTGCGGCGGCCCGCATGTGCAGCATACCGGTGGCATGGGGCACTTCCGCATCACCAAAGCGGAATCCATTGGTCAGGGCGTGCAGCGTGTGCGTGCTGACCTTGTCGAAACAGCGAAGCATAGTTAATCCTATTGATTGTGATGGGTGCAATGCGCAACACACATTGTACCCGCCACCATCAATTGCATCTACTCTTTATCCGCCACAATCACCATATATCTCCAGTGCCCCTGGCGTAGTGAGTTGATCTGGGCTATGCCGGCCTCAAAATTTTGCAGGCGTACCCGGCTAAACAACCTGAGTGCGCACAACACCCTTGCGACTGTGGTAGCAGCCTTTAACGTGGGCAGCATTGGCAATCGTAGTTTGCCGACGCGAGTCACGGAGCGTTTCACATTTTCCGTGATATCGTGGACCTGCACATTTTTGAAGCCAGCCGCTTCTAGAAGACAGGTATATTCACTCGGGGTTAAGAGGTCGGACATAGCCCAGCCATTGAGCCACGGAGAGAGTGCATCTTTGTCTTTCTGGGAAAGAGGTGGATTATCCCTGAGCATGTATTCAGAAATCAGGATACGGCCACCACTACGGAGTAATCGGTAAGACTCCTCAATAAATCCCTTCTTATTGTCTGTGTGCACAATGCTTTCAACGCACCAGACCACATCGAAAGATGCATCAGGGAAGGAGGTCTTCTTATAATCCATCGCTTCGAAGTTAACTTTGTCTGAGACCTTATTTCTCTCTGCCGCTATCTTCGCTTCCCGCACCTGGTGAGGAACAATACTGATGCCAACGACTTGGCATCCAATGACCTTCGCAAGCCAGATCGCACTTCCACCATAGCCGCAACCAGCATCAAAAACTTTATCGCTTGCAGAGATATGTGCATAAGTCGCCAATACTTCATTCAATTTGAGCAGCGAGGCTTTGTGGCTTTTGACGGATGCATCGTAGTAGCCAAAATGTATGGCTAAATCTTCTGACCCCGTCCAGAACACTTTATAGTCTATGGCGGTGGTATTATAATAGGTAATCACTTTCTCGGCCTGTGTTTGCACGTTGTCAGACATGATATGAGCCTCCTTTTACTATGCTGGTTGAAGGCAAATCAACCTCATCATATACTCATTGTATCCTGTTCACTTTTGCTGGCAAGTACGGCTGGCTTTGCCACTGGCCTCGCTCTGCAAGATTCAACGTTTATACCTCTGGCTATTGGTACCGCACTTTTTCTGCTGAGCGACCTTATCCTGGCGGCACAACTCTTCAACAAACTTCATTTCCCGCTCATCGGTGATGTAATCTGGTTGACGTATGGTCCGGCGCAGATGTTAATTGTATATACGTTGGGGAGTGCTTTACTGGTTGTGTGGAATGGATAGCTTTCTTGTCTATGATGAGGTTCATTGATCGCTTGAGATACCGAAAAAAGTGGTCTGCTCCTGGATATACGCACAGGGTGGAGGGCATCAAAGGCACTTCACGGACACCGATCACAGTAATCAGGATGCCGATGAACAGCACCATGGTCGCCACCAGATAGTAGGTGCTGGCATCAGTTGTCCATGTCCAGTTTGAGCCAGCCGATGTCTGTTCATCAGAAGCTCTCCCACGCTGATTCAGCGAGGGCGCGGAAGAACCGCTCGCGTGACCTCTTCTCAGAGGCAACACAAGCAGGATCTTCCGTACTCTCCCCTCCAGTGAGTGGCTAGCTGGAAGCGGTCTCTTGACCGGCTTCTTGCTTTGCCCGGGCTTCACGCATGGGGTCGCGCAGCGCGAGGCCCAGGTAGGCCAGGATACC